>Ga0179591_1344102_pt1 | contig 14980 bp, 12 predicted proteins | sample CZOMad2_1_08_16f_FD_182891 | JGI IMG/M metagenome (GOLD analysis project Ga0179591, IMG submission 182891) | Vadose zone soil fungal communities from Angelo Coast Range Reserve, California, USA - CZOMad2_1_08_16fungal (PacBio error correction) | ecosystem: Environmental > Terrestrial > Soil >...
ATGGGTTGCCTAGAGGGTGCGCCGGCGACGACGGATTTACAGAGTAACCACTAGGTGAACCCTACGGGTGAGGAAAATGCAACTAAATCGGAATCTATCACAGAAAAACGCGGCCCACTGCCTGGAGGCTGAATCCCCTCAAGCTTAAAATCTGGGGAGGGTGTTGAAAAAACCTGAGCGGCAGAGGGTGCCATAGGATCCTCGGGAAGAAACGTCTAGTTCGCCCAGGGACGGCAACGGGGCTCAAGACCAATGGCCGAACCGGCTTGCGGGGGGGGGGTCAGTTAAGATTCTGCTCGTATACAGACGCAAGGCTACCTACTGGACGGGGGGAATACTAACTACCCTCCCGTCCAAAGGAAATGGGGGGCGGATCCGGAGTGACATCAGGGGCCTTCAGAGAAAATACAGAGAGATCAAGGAAAAATGTTCACGTCCGTCGCAGGAGCTGGTGTAATGGCACTTGTTGACCATAAGATCGATGGTGATTCGTCAGAGGCACTCACGGCTTCGCGCTTGGGGTACTACAGTTGGTTCGTGTGGAAGGCTCCAGAAATAGGGGAAGGGGTACCGATGAGGTAGGGGGTACTAAAACCGGCAGAGAAATGGGTTTGAAAAAGGGAATGAAATGCCAAGGAAAGTGCCGTAAAAACCAAGCACCCTAGGATGGGGACTTTAATAGGAAAAAAACAACTAAATCTGGACTAGATTTCCTAGAGAAGAGGGTCAAAAACAAGAAAGAATCAGAGGAGGGCAATTGGTCTTTTTACGGGGAGCGCAAGGCTCCATCCACTTCTCACCATATGAGACTAAGGGGGGGGGCTCAACTCATCTGAAAATTAAAACGAATATCTGAAAAGGAACCATCATGGCCCAAGGTCTTTACGTAGGGGCGAAGAGAGAAGCTGCTGGGGGGAAGGGGGTACAAAGAGACTCACCCTCGGTGTTAGAAGCCGTCCCATCAAGGCTGCCTTCGTATGCATACAGACGATACACCGGTCGGCCGCGGGGGGGCCGATCAAGGGGGTTTCCAAAGGAACTTTCTGAGTCAAAGGGGATGGGGGTCAGAAATACCCCAGTCGAAACTACTGTCGTTGGTTGAAAAACCTCCCAGCTCTGGGTATACTAGCGGAAGTACTCTCAGGTAAGACAAACTTTGAGCTGCGAAGTTCTCACTTTAAAAAGAAAATATAGGAAAATCCAAGAGGGAGAGTCTAATACGATAAGGCAAAGAGACGACCGAGTGTTCTTCAAAAAAGGGCAGATAAGGCAGGAAGGACGAGTAATCCGCATGAGCGGCCAAGAGTCTCCGCCGTTTAAGAATATGAGGAAGAGAACTCCTGGCTTACCTACGCGAAGTAAACGATCCACTAGAGGGAAAAAAGACGGCTGAAAAGACTGTGGAAAGCTTGAGTCCATAGCAGGAGAGCGCGCTTTTCAAACTCACCATTACGTGGTAGGGAGAACTGCAGGGGGAGAGAAAGGATTGAAGGTCAGTTCGTACTACATCTAAGGGACGGTTGCAAAAGTCGAGTTCCCAGACAAGGCGGAGGGAGGACTGATCTCAAAAAAAAGGAAGATAGAGGCATACAAGCCACGAATCACTCCTAAGGAAGAACCATAATCACCAGCGAAAAAGACAAATAACAATAAAATTGCAGAGGAGACTGAGCAACTATCTGTGTGATTGGGAATTGTGGCATCCTACTATAAAGGCCAAAGAAAGGGGAAAGGAGTTACCCACGGGGTTTGAACGAGAAAAAGGGGAGAAAGGGGTGGCGAAGTAGAGAAATGGATGGAAATTCCAGGGGTACAAATATGGGAACTAGGAAGGAGAAAGGACCATACCCTTCCTCGCCAAAAGAATATGGGCTGTCCTTAAAGGAGGGAGTAATTCGTTATGGAGTTCCCGCTCTGTGCTAAAACTCAAACACCCCACCCCCCAACCCCCCCGAGTTCTGGAGGGAAATTAACCTATAGGAGAGGTTAGAGTGCCTCGAGTAAGGGGTAGTCGGAAAAATAGTGGGCTTAGGCTCATAATTTAGGCTATTAGCGGAGTGGTATCCACTTAAAATGGGTAAAGACAGGGGGGGAGGGAGTTAAAGCTTTCGGGACGCAAGACTCGGGTTTTGGGGGGAAAACGTAGCGAGTTGAAAAATTCTACAGGGGAGGAAGGGATTGACAAGTATTTTTCGCGAAGACCAGGAAAGCTGATGAGGATAATACCCCACAACCTATGAATGGGGGGGGAAGATCGGTTGAACACAGGGAGACTGGGTTGGTAGGGAGAAAAAAGTGAACATCTGTGGATACGTCTCGAAAAGGGGGGGCGCATTTACCAAATCATTCCTCTTTCATTTGGATTACTCTTCAGAGGCGGGGAGCTCGAGTCCAGGCGTGGTGCTGAACTTACTCTAACTGGCCAAGCTTTAATACATTTTACCTCACGTCTAAACATCGGGAGGAAACGGGCCCTCGCAGCGAGGGAACCGGAGTCCACGCAGTTGAACGACGAAACCGGCCAATACTGAAAGCTCTTTGGGAAAGAATCCGGGAGAGGTGAAGAAGATCCCGAATACTAGAACTGGACAAAGACCTTGCATTGGGCTCCCTGGAAATGGTCTCATCTATTTTAAAAGGGTTCCCCTAGACTGGTAAGGGGAGTTCGCCGGAGGGGCGTCCCGGAAGGACCTCGCAAAAAGAAGATCGGAGGTATTCCTGTGTTGGGGGGGGGGGGGGGGGGGGGGGGGGGGGGTATGTCAGGAGGTAGGCCTCCTTGGGGTACGAAAGGAGACTCGTGGCTTCAACTGGCCCAAACAGAAAAACGGTGGAGGCGGAGGGAGCCCGAGTGCCACATAACAAGCCGGATCGCAAATTCGGCATATGAGAGCATCTCGGTCGGGGACCGAGACTGGTGCGTGATGAAGAGATATGGGGGACATCTGGGGGATTTGGGGGATAGGCGTATCGGGCGACAAGGGGGGCTATGTCATAGTTTATGGAAAATTCGGCAAGCATACTATGCGGAGGTCCGATCCATCGAACGCGGGAAGGCACGGAGGACCAATGATCAGCTCGTTCTAAAGGCGCCATTGTCAATCTTAGATACTGCCTTCTTCTGGGGGGACCGCGCGATACAGCGGGCCTGTAAGTAAGTTTGGTACAACGAGGCGAGAGGGGCTCCGAGGACGAGGCTGTAGGTCAGATCCTCAAAGATCAGCGGATGGCGAAACCCTTCAATTACCTCGAAACGGGCCGGAGGAAATGAGGTAGAGGATAGACGCCCCGATAATGTTTATGCGTGGACCTTCTCAGGAGCAGAGAGAAGCCCGGGGCTCTGACCAGGTCGAGTGTCGCTATAATGTGGAAAGAAGCGACGCCGAACGTGTGGTGATGGAGATAGTCATCGGGGCAGTGGCGAGTACAGGACTGATACGCTAAAAGAGGGGAAACTAACTCGATCAGGGAAAGGTTATTCTGAAGCGGACCAAAATCAGGGGGGAACCGAATACGGAGACGAAGGCTTACCGATGAGGTACTCGAAACGGAAACTTGTGTATGCAACATAAATTCTGTTGAGTTCGGGCTATTGGCGGTAGCTTAAATAGCAAGATTGAGCAGCAGCAGTCAAGTTCTGCTGAAGACTCATAATAGCATGCAAGGGGAGGGGTCAGAGGGAATAATGCGTCCTACGATACAGGGTTTTCCAATCGTTCGAACTAAGGGGGGGAAGCTAGGGCTACGTTGGTTGGGAACATTGCAAGCAACGCTGCTTAGTAGAGAAATGGGTTGGGTGAGGCTTTTGAAGTTGCGTAGGCAAAAAACAAGAGGGGCAAACGACTAAAGCAGGGGGGTGTCGGGGACAGACCAGTTCGCGGAAAGTTGACGATAGTTCGCGAGCCAGGCAAGAATCCCAAATCCACGCAGAATTCCTAATAAAGAATCGAAGTGATGTACCAAAAATGGAGCTCAAGGAGCGGATATCTTCAGAGTGCTTTCAAAAAGGTCGCCCTCAGCGAACAGGTATCGAGGTCAAGGGGGGGGGGCTTGGGATCGGGACTACCCCGCGAAGAAATATTTGGCTCATCCATTTCAAAACGGATAAGCCGCAGAAAAGTGGCCGGAGAAAGGGAAAAAAGGGGAACGAGAGGGTGCGAGGTACAAATCTGTTGGTGACCCTGGTTCTTAGGAACTAACACAATCAACTGGGTAACGAAGTAGATAAACTAAGCATGGGAATCAAAGGGACCGGTGGAAAAAAAACCCCGAAGCGTCACCCGTGGTGAAGGGATCAACACATTAGGGACAATCTTATGAATAGGAACGCCTTTAAAAGAGAGAGGACCGAGGTCTTCCGCGGCCAGAACCAAGCGAATACCGCTTGGAGGGGAGAGGGGGCAGATCTGGAGAGCAATCAAACGTTCCGAATAGGCGCACAGAGGAATCTAAACGGTCGCTGGAATTCAGCTGCTACCTTCCCTCCTCTAGCAAAGGGCGAGACGTGGTCAGAGAGAAGAAATGGTGTTGGGCCACAGATGTGATGCATCAAAAGAGAAAAGGAAAAAGCCTGCCCGCAAAAAACTTTCTCTAGACGCACCGCACAGGAAGGGTGCAAAAAAACGGTTTCCTTGGAGAAAAAATCGGACGGAGAAGGATGACCGAGGGAGAACAAATTAGAGCGTCGAGGACGCATATCTGGACCCTGAACAACGGTTCAGCTCTTGAGGGAAGGAGAATCGAACTGGATCCCAGAGTCCAGGGAGGACACAGCGTTAAGCTCATGAAGAACCCCGACCTTACCCCAGCACCTGAAGGGGGGCCGCCTCAACAACTCCCCGCACAGAAAGATTGAGGTGTAAGACCGTCGATCTCCGAGCAGGCGTAGTTGGTAGAACAAAAACCTGCCCTGATCGAGGTTAGGGCCGTGCAATGTTCGAGGGAGACGGGGGTCAAAACAGGGAGAGGAAACCTATCGACACCCACAAGCCGAGCTTCTTCACACGAGTCACAAAGGGCTCAAGATGGGTAGATGTCAAAAGCGTCGGAAAGGGAAAGCAACTTGCCGAATGACAACAGCAGACAAAAGGGGGGGCTTGCGATGGGAATAATCACAATGAGGTTAGCAGGCCAGAAATAAGAGGAAACGGCGGTGTCAAAGCCGCGATACGGGGGAGAAATTTGGGTCCCTGCAAGAAAGGGAACCTTAGAGTGCGGGAACGGGTTTAAAAAAAGGAAGTACATTCGCAGACATGGAGGAGGGCCCGACAAAATGGGGGACTTGGAAGGCGAAATGGGGGGAATTCCATGATTAGGATCATGGAGTTCTCGGCCTGTCAGAAAGCAGCCTCAAGCGGGAGAGGGGGAAATAATGGAATAAGAAAAATTGTCCGATTTGGTTGGGTTCAAATAAAGAAGGAAATGGAATTAATGAAAATCGGTCAAAAAAACGGGGAAAAGTTCCGCCTAAATGTAGATAAACGAGATAATAACAGAAAAGAGGGAACTACCATATATCTTAGAGGACACCGCTTATCTGTAGAAAAAAATACAGAGGGGGGTTTGTAGAGAAAAGCAGAGGCTTGGGCAACCAGAACTCGAGCCTCGTTCGATCCGCTCCAAACAGCTTTGGACTGGGGTTGGGGTGCCAGTGAAGATACCCCAACTCTAGTCAAAATCCAGGCACCGCTGCACTAAGTTGGGACGTACTACTGGTTGAGAAGATAACGTTTGGAAAGGATGAGTCATGGTGGCGATAAGCTTCAACGAACCACTAGAGGAGTAAGTTTACACATCGCCGTTCTAAAAAGAGGGGGTTACACATGAGTGGAACGGGGGGGAAACAAAGAAATCGAGTCTGGGCGGCTCGACTGGAGCGCCCCTCTGGAACAAGGAGCTTGGTCCGTCCGTTTGGCGGTTAAAGAGGTCATAACGCCAAGCTTCTTGGGAGGGGGTAAAAAATGATTATGTGGCGTCGGCTAGGAGAGACAAAGGGCGCAGATGTTATAATGGGCGGAAGGTGAAAATCAGCCTGTGAGCGTGGGGAACTGCTGATAAAGCTTGGGGCCGAGGTTAGGAGAGAAGAGGGATAAAAAGATCTATCTGGAGGGAGTTCTCTCGAGGGGCTGCGCCAGTGAATGAAGACGGAGGGTGTTAAGAACAACTCCTGAGGGCCCTTTACACCCGATAATGAAGGAAGCATACTTTGGGGCTTGGGGGAGGCGGGAGTCATAAAAATGATGGCAGTCCAGCGGGAGGGCGGAACCTTTCTTTTTAGTCTGATGAGCCAGTAAAAGCGGAGTTCGCCTCTCGCCTACGCAAACCACGGGTCGCCGCTGTATTTATGGTCCAGGGGAAAAATTTGCGGAGTAATCAACAGATGGAATTTAGGAAACTGTCGAAGAACTGCTCATCGGGGGGTGCGCGCCACGCCAGTAGGTTAAAGGCCTTAGCGAACCGAAACTTTCGACACTGAAAAGGCCTCAGCCCGAATTTATGGAACGAGCATTCCATTAGTAAACGAAACACGAGAAGTTTTTAGTAAAGAACTGCAGAATCGCTGGAAAGCCGGGATGGAGGCATATGAAAAGAGCATAGCTAATTTCTTTATCGGAACCGTTGATCTCAGTCGGAGGAATATATCGCAAACTTGAGGGAAGGCAGGAGAGAGATACCTCTCTTGGAACTAAAGAGGTGTGGATTAAGAGGGAAAGATAGGCATTAAAGACGGACCTTCTGTCAATCAACAGAAACCCTAGAAATTGCCGCCGAATACTATAAATGGGAAAGGTGAGGAACATCGAAAGCAGCTTTGGTGTAGTGCACTGGACAGAAGGGGTATCCAGCTGAAAGGCTGCGGAGGTCTGTCTCTAATCATCTAAAAAAAACAACGGAGGGGAGGAACGGTAAAGCCCCCGAATCACGCCTAAGGGTCATGGGGGGAAAAACATAAGCCGCATGCAGAGAAACCTATCAAGGAGGAGTCGAGGGGAAAACGGGCATGCTTGGAACAGAAAGAGCGGTGTGGGGGGGGGGGGGTGAAGAAGCTAAAAAAAAGACTGGACTACAGAAATCAGCGTTTTTCAGCGAGAGGGACCAAAGAGAGTTGGAAGAGGAATCAGGGGTTCGATATATCCGAAGGAGATTCACATACGAGAATCAAATGTCCGGTATACTCCCGCCGCTCCATAACGGTCTGCAAGTTAGATAAAAAAAGTTCATCCGTCCCGGTCTTAGTCCCTCTCGTATCCTGCTAACTTTCTTGAAAGGGATAGGCCTTTAACGAAAAAGGAAAATGAAATGGGACTCGGGGAGGAGCTTCTTGCGCTCTCTACTGAAAATCAGGGAGATTTCGTCGAAACCAAACCGGTATCATTAGGGGCCCGGGGGACGTGGGCAATCTGAGCAGGAAAGTCACGGAGGAACAGATTTAGTCCTAGCAAGGCCTACCATTTTAGTATTAACTGAAGGAAAATCGACTGGGTGTCGCAAGGGATTCAGAAAAAAATGGGGAAGGGGCACTAGACGATAAAATCTTCTCAGCTGAAAGAAAAGAACGAGACCAATCAACTAGGATTGGGAAGTCAGTCGACTTAAATGGGGACTCCTGTTTTGGGGTTCCCACTATTAACATCTTTTGGGGCACGGACGACGTTGCTGAGACTGTACAGACCAGCATCTCAAGGGAATTTTGAAAATGGGCTTTCTCCCGAGACTTAGGGCTGGCGGTATCGGGGAAGCAAATAAGAGGCTTGCTTGGCAGGTAACGCACGAAGAGGCAACGGTGGTGGTCTCGGATAGCCGAACGCAAGTCATCGAGCCACGCAAGAGTTCGGGGTACCAGAAATAAACCAAACAACGGATAAACACGAGCTGGGGACAAAACGGGCGCTTCACGAAAGGAGACATAATGGAGGTCAACAATGTAAAAAGCAAAGGGTCCAAAGTCCAGGCAGACTGAGGGTCCGAGGAAAAGGAGGATTCCGGCAGGGATTAATGCATGCTTGGAACCCCCCCCCCCAGAGGCTAACGCAAGAGGTACGAGCAAACCTCCGGAGTAGACCAGTGGAAGTTGGACGAAAATAAGGGGGTATAGGCCCTAACCCAAAGAGAGGGGGGTCTTGGGGGGGACTTGCTGAAGGACCAGCTCTTACGGGGGGGGGGGGGGGGCCCAAAGGAGGGGGTGAGAACTCCGAGGCTCAAAATTCTTCAAGATGCCGTCTCTTTAGTTGGCCAAAATATTTACTCGGGATCGCCTAATTGGTGGCCCGCGTGCTGGGGAAAGTAAAAAGTGCCTGAGGAACAATCTGTCTACCTCGGTTGAGAATTCTAATTCCATGTCGGGGAACAAAGCTGCAGGCGGCATTGAAGAGGTAGGGAAGATGCCGCGTCCGCTTCGGACTGAAATGGACGCACCACGAAGATCTATCGGCCCCTTCGATATGCCCAAGAAGGCTTAAAAAAAAAAAAAAAAAAAAAAGAAAAAAAAAACACAAAAAAAAAAAAAAAAAAAAAAAAAAAAAAAAAAAAAAAAAAAAAAAAAAAAAAAAAAAAAAAAGACTTAGTGAGGACTGCTGGCCGACTAATGAATCGGACAATGTAAAACAAGGGGGTTGTACCTCCGAGAGCGCAAATGCTGCTTCTCTTAGCTGTCCAGGAATCAGAACGGGAAGCCCTATCAGAGATAAACAAAATGTACCTTCATACAAAGGAAGTAAGGCACAACGCAAGGTATTAGGGACTTGAGACAGCCCTCACGAAAAACCATTGTTCTGATAGAACTGCCGAAAGAACGCACGGGGACTGAAATAAAGACTGTAAGCGTTGAATAGTTGGACAAAGGAACGGTTGTTGACGGGTCGGCAGTGGCGCAATGGGTTAGGGGGTCGAAGGAAAGTAAAATAGACGGGCTCAAGCAGATTTGTTTTAGGCTTCTGTAACAATATAACGACGTCGGGATACTCGGAGGACCTTAGTGGAAATCCGCGCAGGAAGCGGGAGTTGGGGGGGGATTCGAAAGGTTTACGGTTAACGGGTACAAGCTTGAAAGGACTGAGGGTATCACCAGGTCGATTCTCCGTCCTGATTAAATGCAAGTTGATCCGGGTCCGACGAAACGACTATTATCAGGGGATCAGAAAAGGGGCATCAAGAGTGCCGCTGACGCGGGTAAGGTCTTGTTTCAACACGCGTGCGTCAGAAAGTCGAGCGCATTTAAGGGTGGTTTCTGGAGGGCAGGGTTTAGGGAGATCCAAATCTGGCAAACGAGAACTCCATTTGAAACCGAGGCAGGAAATTAGACTTTGACGCCTCAAGGGGCCAGAAACCGCTACTTAAGAGGAACTGACCGAAGGAAGTGGGGGGGGGGGGTAAAATAAATATTAAACCAGCTATGCTCCGACGGTCTAGGGAGGAGGGAGTAGTTCGTTGAAGCTTTGAAACTCGCCCGACAGGGTCCGTCCAAGGGGGGTCTGGTCGGAAGGACAACTTAGAGGAGGAAAAGTCAGCATCATTTCACTGACGCTCGCGTGCTTCCAAGGGGAGTGCCGGGTAAAGGAAAACAAGTTACTCGCGGCGGGTGTCACCCGGAACATCAAAGGAGTTACCCATTGCTTAGTATCGAACGGAGTAAATGAAGATCGAAAAAAGACAATGGGGGAGAAATTGTGCGACCCAAAATAAGCTTACAAAGGGTTTTTTTCCTTTGCCTTCCACATTGATCACAGATATCCGTGAAATGACATATGAAGTGGCCTCTCTGCTGCGGGGGGCTGTCCAACATATATCCGAGGTCTGGAGGAGATTGGAACTGACTCTGTCAAGCCTCCCGCTCACAGACCACAGGAGGCGCATAGGAGGTTAATATACGTGAATCGGGAAGGCAAAGGGGAGGAGTGAGCCGAGGCACAAACAGAAAAATTTGGCACTTGGCGCCCGCGGAGCAGAAAATGGGAAGGCTACAAGGGTAGGTGAAGGCCCTAGCCTAAAAATAACAAAATCCTAAAACACCCCATCATCTGGGGAAGACTCTTTAGGACAGGATGCCTTGGTTAAAATTCTGGGGGAGACCCATCTAAAGCGACCGGGGAGGGATCACCTTAGAGATCAAAGGGAAGCATATCTCTTTAACGGAGCTCTGGGGGTGAATCGGGAAGAAGAAAATTTAGCCAGAAGGATCTGATAACATCCGCGCTTCGTTTACTACACGAATCTCAGTGCCACCTGCATCTGGCTAAAAAAAAAAAGAGCCACAAAATCGGCAAGCGGGAAAAAAGAATCGAGGAGAACATTACTAAATTTTATATTTTACTAGCGCCGTAAAAACCCCTGGACCAATGGGGGGGTCGCCGTGGAAGGTGCTAAGAAGGAAAAGGCCACAGGGTCTCAATCCTAGCCGAGCCACCCACACGTGAGGCATAAAGCCCTCTCCTCCACGAGGAATTTGTATTTTGTCGAGAGAGTAAGAGTTCGGTGTCCGATTCAAGAATGATAAAAAATAATGAGCGGGCGCGAGGTCCGAAACAAATTAGCCGCAGGTTCAAGTACTGAACGGCTGGTTGAAGGAAATCCGCTGATAAGGGGGTGCAGGACTGCGCGAAAAAGAAGCACTATAAGGCTAGGCGCAAAAATGCAGCTTGGGGGGGCCAAAGCCGAAGCTCTAAAATAAGGCAGACATCTCCTACACGATAAGATTTAACTTGAGAGCATGTTGGGAGGGAAAGCTCTTGATCACGAAGGAAACCTCGCAGCAGCCGAGTTCGAGGAAAGGAACTTACCGGCCACCGCGTCCGCTGTTTTGATCAAGGAATAATTATACATATGGAAAAAAACGTCCTACTACAGGGGGGGTGGGGTCTTAATCGGACGAAGGCCCTCCTCGGGAAGCGGGCCACATGAAAATATCTCTTCAAAGCGTGACAGCTGGTCGACAGAAGAAAAAGGAAAGGCCGGAGAACCCGAGAGCAGGGGGCGGAAGTCTAACCTCAGGCGCCGAGGGCTCTGCGAACCAGCAAATGGGCTGTGTATGTAAGGAGATACCGTCGAGGTCCGCAAAACTTGAGGGGCTCCGCTGCAGATGGGGGAGAGACCTCCCTTGCGTTCGAAACCGTGGCGAGGCCCGCTTCAATTGCAAAAGGGAGGAAGAAGGCCAGACCCCAAAGTAACCGAGTAACTTTGGGACCTCTGATTCTGAAATAAGGGAATTTTTGAACACAAGGGGTCCATTGTTGAAGAACAAGAATGGGGTCCTGAGGGTAGCGCTTCCGGAGAAACTGCTTGCCCAAGAGGACTGGGACTCGGCTTGGCGGACTGGTGAACTTTCATAGAAAAAAGCTGCTCGAGTAGGGGGGATCTGCTCGATCAGCGACACAAGGCACAGATGTGTAGATTATGAAAAAAGCAAGCCTTGCCTCGGGGGGGGGGGGGCGCAAAAATTTCAGGCCGAGTCCATGATAGACAACTGAAAATAGAGTCTAATGGAAGTTCGGGGTGGGGAACGTTCGCGAGGGGGATCTTCCTCAACAATTTCGCTAGGGTACGAACACTCCGCGTAAGTAGGAAGATCCGGAAAAAGCGGGGTCGGGGAGAGAGGCACTGGGGTTGACAAAGAGAGATTATGCGGAGAAGTTGGGGAGGAATCCCGAAAACCGTAGAACGTCCTTCCTTGAAGGCCATACTCGACGACTCAAGGTAAAGGTGAGTCCAAAAGGTGACAGACTAAGAGGGGCTCAAAAAGGGGAAATGCTACCCGGGAATACGGGAGACTTAATGGTCCGTGTTGTTCAGAAGAGCAGAGTTAAGTCAGGAGCGCGGGCAGAGAATTGCGACGCGATGCTTGCATTTTCCGCGGGAAGAGGAAACGATTGGGAGAACGCGGCAGCGAAGCAAGCAACTACCTCGCGCTCAAGTTGGAATTGAAAAGAGGCATATAGCTGTGGGGAAAGAGGGCAATGTTTGGCGTTATAGGGAAAAGATGGAGGTATCAATGAGACACGTTATCGCATCTCTATCGGTATAGAAAACTACGGGCTGACAGATCGCTCCAACCCCCGCCCGAGAGGGGTAAGGCCTCTAAAAGTAAGGAGAGGTGACGTCAGAGAGCGGCCGTCGACAAAATCACCGGAGGAGGATGGTGACTCAGAAGCAAAAAATGTGCTATTAGGACTCGATGCGAAATTAAAGGTCTGGAAGATTGTGAGCCAGGATGGTAGAAGGGGACCAATTAGGAGCGTGACATTAGTGAAAAAAATTCAAACCAAGGATATGAAAAGATATAGAATAAATCCAAGCCCCTCAATAAACCGTTCGCCTTGGAACTAATCCTGGGCCTCTGCACATCTTCCACGACAGAAGGACGAGTTAATAATAGAACCATTGCATATACTAGAGGTAATCAAGGAAGGGGTGGTGTAATCAAAAACCGGCTCTATGAAAAAATAAAAGAGCGTGTCAGCTTGGCAGCGAATTGAAAACATCAGGGAGGAGTTGGGTCTCGAGAGGGAGCCCGAGTTTGGAGAATCGTAGGCCGATGATAAGGCGATTCAATACCTAGGGAAAAAGGAAAGGGGGCAGATGGAAAGGTTCTACCCGGCCGCGGAAACCAGAGAGAGCAGTTCGTGGGGGTAATGACTTCGAAATTCCTGTATTCAAAAGGAAAAAAGACGAATGAATCTCTCAGCAGCAGGGGGGAAGGGAGGGAGTCCAAAGGCCATATCGGGGAAAGTTATCGTAGAGTAAGGCGCTCGCTACTCCCCTAGGAGCACTTGGCGCAAACCCAAAAGAGATAAATACCCAGGGGGGGAACGACATAATTCCAAGAAATTTTCCTCAGTTACATTAGGTAGGCCTCACCCGTAAGGAGGATAAAGGGTGTGTTGTCTTTGAGAATGGGCACGAATGAAAGACTCTTAGGAGGGGGGGAAAAAAGACAAGGGATTCAAGCATCAAAAGGTAACTGAAGACTTCTCTGGCAAAGACATTCCGCAGTACCGCTGATCTAAAATACGAAAAAGAACCAGGAAGGGGGTACTTGGAATAGACAGGTACGGACAGGGTAAAGGGGTGACGTTAAACGAGTTGGAAGGAGCAGAATTGACTCAGATCAGAATTTACCAAACTCCATAGGAGGCGCGGGCATTTTCTGGACTAGGCCCCTCTGACAATTAGGGGGGGGCTTGGGACAAGCGCTGAGAAGGTCAGGGAAATTTCCTCAAATTCAAATATGGCTCGTAGAAGAGACTCAGCAAGACAAAAATCGGGTTCTGAGCAGGAAAAAGGGCAAAGATGGGGGGGGGACAAGCTCTTTCAACCTTGAATGCGAGCTCCTCACCCGTTTCTGCCAGGCAAGCAAATCCTTGTAGGGGAAACCGACAATCATGTTAAGTACCAGGTGTTAAGATGATCGACGTAAGGGATGGCATAGGGAGGGAATAAAATGCTGAATGCCACACCGATCGGACGCAAGGGATTGTAGGGCTGGGTTTACAAGAGTCAAGGATCCCCTTCATTTGACAGACTAGAATAGAAAAATGGTGGGAAAGGGACCTTCAAAAACAAGCATGGGTTTTGGGGGGAATGAAAACGCAATAGAAACTGGAGGACTCAGATGAAACAAATGCGGTTCTACTTTTTTTGGCCAGGGGCCGGGGGCTTCAGAGTACCGACAAAAAAGGAGGAAGCGGCTAAAAGGATTAGGGTGGTTCCAAGAAAAGTTTATTTGAGTCCTGCAGTTGAGGCAGCAAATCCCTCGTGGTACCAGGGATAGACATTGGAGGGATAAAAGTCTGCAAAAACCGGAGACCATTTTCTCTAACGATGCCGCGATATAAGAGGCAAGTCGCGGCAGTCAGAAAACGACTTAGTCAGAGAATGTCCCCGGCTATAGGAAAGAGGGGGCAATAAAGTTCTTCTTCCCACGGAAACGGCCGCGCAGAAGGTTCAGAAGAAGGTCCGTCAAGTGGGGGACACCTGGGAGCTAAAAAAAGCAAGGAAGACTGGCGCAACTCAAATACCACCCCGCTCATCATAGGAAAACCGCCCGGTTACGTCCCTATAAAGCCGTCTGAAACGGGGTTTAAAAAAAGGGAAATTCCACGCACTCAACGCTTAAAGTGGGGTGTAAGGGGGGACTACCGAGGAAGAGCGCCCGCCCGAAGGCGAGTGATAATATCGAGTTACGCGGGGAGGGGAAAATAGGGGGGCATAGCAGTCCCTGGTTGTGGAGGAGTAGCTTTCATCGAGTGAGGAAAAGGGGACAGGTTCTCAAGGTCCTCTAAAAGAGGAAAACGAGAAATCCAGGGGTTGGACGTAGAGGGGGAAAATAAAACGCGCACCGACTCGGAGATCTACTTCTCCTGCGGATCTGGCGGTTGGGAGGCCAAGAACAGAATGGGAAATGGTAGGGGGGGGAATATCTTTAGAATAGGAGGGGTGTAGCACAGATACAGGGATATTCTTGCCCGTACGATGGAAGAGAATTCAATTTTTCCTTGGGGCAAAGAGAAAGTCCCGGGGGTTACTATCATTTTTTATCAAGAAGGACGCAGCGGCGAGGAAACTATAAGAAGGGCGACCGTAAGTTCTTGGGGGAAAGATCCTTATAAGGGAAATCTCGTCGACGCTTGCGTTGGTGGGGTGGGGTTTAGTAAGCTTGGGGAAAGGTGCTACGTTCCCGATAAAAGGGAAAAAAAATTGTAAGATCAAAGGTCACCCCCTTTCGCCACTTTGACGCAGAGGCCCGATGACCGAACTATTCATAAAAAAGCCCGACTACTCTGGGAAACATCTATGAGAACAGAATAAGTTGCTAAAATAAGAGATTCGCCCAAGTACGCCCACGCATCTTATCTCGGAAGGGTCTGCCGGTACTCCCCAAAAGTTCAAAGATAAAGTCAAGCGGTACCTCAAAGAGGACGACAAAGGGCCTTATAAAGTCAACGCGGGACTTGTCCTCGGCCAGGGTCAGTCGTCTTATAAAAAGCTAGTT
>Ga0179591_1318111_pt1 | contig 14979 bp, 20 predicted proteins | sample CZOMad2_1_08_16f_FD_182891 | JGI IMG/M metagenome (GOLD analysis project Ga0179591, IMG submission 182891) | Vadose zone soil fungal communities from Angelo Coast Range Reserve, California, USA - CZOMad2_1_08_16fungal (PacBio error correction) | ecosystem: Environmental > Terrestrial > Soil >...
GTCACCATAATGGACGGCGAGGTGAGAGGTCGGCGAAAAGAAGAAGAGGAGCCATCAGATCTCAACACAAAACGGGGGAGATGGTTATGAGTCACGCGGAGACAGGAGAAACCTCGGAAGAAGTCATCGACATTGTTGCCTGCATCTGGAAAAAAGAAATAAGGGTTCGAAGGCCACAATAATCACTGGCATAACGCAACTGTTCTGGAACAAGGGACCAAGAGTAATTGAAAACCTATGACCGAAAGGGACAACGAAACTTCTCACGGATGGGAAAAAAAAAGGACGGGGGGACGATTTGGAGAAATCGACTCGATTTACTGGGAGGCTGCTCACGACACGGCGGGGGAGATACAACACAGCAAAGTGGGTACCAAGGGGCGGGGAGAAACTCTATGGGAAGCAACCGCGATGGGGCGGTGCTGGGGGAAAAGGTCGAGGAAAGGGTGAAAGAGGTCAAAACTCGGGGGGGGAAACAAAATCCCAGGAAAAGTAAGGGGGTGGGACCCCGTGACTGTATGGCTTGGAGGGGTGAAACAATCGATTGGACTGATCGGCAGAGTCAAGACGGGAAAGGAAAGACCAAAAGTGAGATAACGCGAAATAAGACGAGAAGGGCGCCGTTAACGAAGGAAGAAGAGAAAAGATTTCGTTCCCAAGGCGTCGGGGGAGGGATCGGGATTCTGGAGAGCATTCGACCAAAAGAAGTGTGATCACAAAAAAAACACACTCATTTTTTGCGTTCCCATTAGGGGTTATGGGATTGTAAACGACGGGCGGTGGTGAAAGGAAGGCCGAAGGGGGGGCCAAATGAAAGGGGGAGGTGCCAGGTTCCCCGGGAAAGAAACTCGGGGTCGTATGAATCGGGCAGAGAAAAAACCGGATTACCATCCAGTAAAAAAAGGGCGCGTCAAAAAGTAAGGAAGATCCGCGGCAGAGCCAGACACCTTCCGACCCGTAGAAGAATAGGGAGGGCAACTGATGTTCGAATACAGGTGGAGTGGGGTTTCAAACGGGCGGCCCTTCTACCGTAAACGCAAGGAAGGCTTGCCAAGGACGGGGGAGCTCAAGATGGGGTCGTCAGTCGTCAGAAGGATCTCAAAAACCCGGGAAAAGGGGGGGGCTTCCCCTCAGCAGGGCGTGGGGAGGGGCCGGGTAGATGGGGGGCCTCTTCGTCGTGTAAAATGAGCGCCCTAAAAGTATGGCGTAGGGCAAAAGGGGGGGGGCGGAAGGGCTTTTCCGATAAAAAAAAGTCCGTACAACAGACCAACAATGCAAAAAGGAAAGAGTAATGAGAATAGGTGGTTCAGGCTTGAGCTGCTCATCATAAGTCACTGGTTCCGTAGACAGGATGAGGAAAACGAACAAAGCCGCGCAAAAAGAGCACGTCAAAAAGAGGGCAAGGGGGAGGAGGAGCAGTGTCAGTAGGACGTCAACGGGTAATTGAGAAAGCTACGAAGAGTCGCCTCGTCAGGAGAACGCAAGGGACCGCTGCGCCGGTGGAATGGAATCACCCAGGCTGGGCTTTCAGGCAGTTGGGGGGCGTATGTCACCGAAAAGAAGAAAAAGACGGAGGGCTGGGAAAGAGAGCAGGGCGGGGCGGAAGGGAGACGGATTTCCAAAAACCAAAAGCTGACGTCCGTTGACGATTGGCCGCGAGAAGTCTAAGGGCTGGGTACGCGCGGAGAAAAGCGTAAGTGGTCTTTGACGGGAAGGGACAATGGGAGGATAAAAAGGAAAACGTCGGAGTCATTTCAAGCTGAAAAAAGGTCAGCATCGCGGAAAGAAGGGGTTGCCAAGATGGAGGAAGAAAGACAGGCAGGATGATGCACGGTGATAAAATCTGCAAGGAGAAAAAAGTCGGACTCGTCCCCGCGCGTTTTCCCAAAGGTCCAAGAAGTTCCTGGTTGTCGGCATTGTATCGGAGACACGAATTCTGTGGCGAAGAGAAAGGGGAGCAACGAGGTGAAAGCTGTCGCCAAAGAAGAATTCCAAAAGGGGGAATCAACGATAGAAGAGCGTAGGGCTTTGTCAACGGTCTCTAAAAAAGGAGGAGGAGGTGATCGGTCGAAAAAAAAAAAGGGTAAAACGGGCTGTTTGAGGGGGGGGAAAAGGAGGACTCCCGGGGGGGGTTGGGAGTCTTCGAGGGGGGACGATCAGTCGCGAGTTTGCTTAAACATGGAGAGGTGAGAGAATCAACACATAGGTGAGAAGAGCAAACTAGGAACGGTGAAGGACGCTGTGTGGAAACGAGTTGTAGGTTGAAAGAATTTTGATCTGAAATCGCTTCGCTGACCGCATCATGAGATGGATGCAAGGAGAAGAAAAACATCATTATCGCTTACAGTTTTTTTCAACTTCATCCAGTATCCTATGGCCTTGGGTTCTGGGAAAAATACACGGTTACCGGAGAAGGTGGGCAAGACAGTCACACGAGTGACCGGCCGGTCCAGAAAGAGACTTAAAGAAAAGTCCTTCAAGAGTAAAATCTAAAGGCAAAGGGTCGGAAATCAAAGTCGAATACCTGAAAGAAGCAGGCCAGAAAAAGGATGTGGCTCGGTAAGTGAGCGGGAAGCAAGATCAATACTCTCCAGAAGCTACCCGATCACGGTAGAGGGGGATGTGGAATGCGGTCAGAGGAAAGAGACTTAAAATTACGGTCTAAAAGAAGGGGGAAAGCAGCTCTTTAAACTCAGGTACGACGAAAGGAATAATGATGCGAGCTTCAGTGCGCCAAAAAATCCCTTTAGAATTGGCTAAGTAAAGTAATAGTGCTGGATAACTAAGGTTGGTAAGAATCCCTCTGAGAAGACGAAACCGATAGTTCGCCATTCGAATGTGGTGCATGAAGGGGGGTTTCCCTCTGAAACCGTCGAGAAAAAGCATACAACTGCAGGCCTTCCGCGCAGTCAAGCCGACGAGGACATAGGACGGGATCAAGCAAAAAGAGAAGTTTCAAAAAATACGGAAATGGGGGTCGAGAGGCGACGAAACGAAAGATTGAGGTTTTATAGGATGCCCACAAAGAACTTTCGTTTTATCTACGACGGAAAGGCAAACAGTCGAACAGACCAGAGAAATTCAAAGAAGGGAAAGGAAGGGTGGGGATGCGAAGCTTATTGATAGGAAGAACGAACCATTTGGAAGAGGTGAGAGGGGGGAAATTCGATGGAAAAGATGGCAACTAATGACAACGTTAGGGGGGGGACCGAAAAGTTCACCTTCCTCGGACGACGGGAACGGGGGTCGGCCAAGAAAAATCTTTCACTGAATTAAACTGGGAAAAGAAACAAGGGAAAGGGAAGATCACAAACTGATGTGGCGAAACGATGAAAATCAAACCGTCAGATCTATAACCGGCCTGGAAGTCCGAAAGCGAGACTAGGGTCAACGGGTGGGAAAATGGAGGACATGCATCGATGATTGGAAAACGACTGGGAAGGTCCTCTGCTTACGGAAAAATAGGCCAAGTGAGGGGTTTCACAAACCAAGTCCCGACGAAAGGGTCCGGGAGCAACCGGGGAGAAAGGGGAGGCGGAGGAAGGAAGGTGGTGAAAATATTCACAGGGCAAAAAAAAAGGCTCCAGACGCCAGGGTTTGCAAAGGTCTCACCAAGAAAAGTTAATCGGGCAGACCATGGTCCAAAGGCCGGAGACGAGGCAGATGGAGGGAAAAGCCGGAGCAAAAAAAAGTAAACCGTAAAGTCGATTCAGGCGCCGCCCCGTAAAGAGGGAAAAGGAGAAGTCGTGCAAAAAGGAAAGAGGGCGACGAAGATTTGAGTCTGACAATCGGGCAAGAGAAAACAGTTGCGGTGGCAGTCGGAGGGGGAATTTCAGCCGAAACAATCGTCAAACAAGATGCCTGGCCAGAATGTCAAGGCAAGTAGTAGGTGACGGAGAAAAAAAAAAAAGACTGAGGCCAGATCTCTCAACCCCCAAAGAGGGGGGGGAGGAAAAGAGAATTTGAGAAAAGCTAAGAAAAAAAAATTGGTGATGGACTGACCTAGAATAGCTACCTCTCTATCTGGTGGGGAAAAAAAGAGAGGGGGAGAACGACAGGCAGCCTTTTTAAAAACTGAAAAAGAACTTAAGCAGAATTCCAAACTTTCTTAAAGTACTGCATATACGATTAGGGGGGAAAGAAAAAACCTCAGGTTAGGAAAAAGCCAGGGAAAGGAACCAACCTGACGGTTCAAAAAAAGGTCGAACGTCCGAGGGTTCAGGAACGGGGTCTCTTGGTTCATTGAGACGTTAAAAGTATACTGCTCACTAAAAGACGGGAGCCTCGAAGATTGGGAGGAAAACTCTCCTTCCCGGGTCAAAAATGGCGGCGAGGGTCCAAGAGAGAAAAAGTTGAAAAAAATGGGAGATCAAGGGACTGCTATGGAGATGTTCCTAGTAAAGGGTGAAAGAGGGGTTCAAAAAAGCCGGGATGAAGCACAGAGCAGGTACCTTAAAAATCCGGGGGAAAAAAAAAGTAGCCCTGGGGAGGTTGAACACAACCCGAGTCATCACGGGGACAGATGGCTAATCGGCAAGGGAAAAAAAGACTCCGGAAAAGAAGAAGCAGTCAAAAGATCGCATGAAAAAAAAAGGAACAAGAATGAATCCGGACGCATTTAGGGCGGGCTGAAAAAGAAGAAGGGGCTCGGACGGGCGGGGGGGAAAGGGCAAGGGGCGGACCCCACTAAGGGGTCAAGACAAGGTGACATCTGTGTAATTTGAAGTGGGGAGGAGGGTGAAAGTCGGGCGGGCCTAATCCATCTCAAACGGGTTTACCCAGTCAAAGGCTAACCGGAAACTCGGTCGTCAATGCACATCGTCCGAGGCCTCCACGAAATCAAGCAGAGTCAGTGCCTTAAAAAGAAAGCTTCCTTCGACTCTCAAAATTCCCCCGAAACTTGGAAAGAGAATAGGGAAAGAGGGGGTTAGGGGTCGCGTTGATGGGGACAGGGGGGACTGAGACGCGGGATTCGGAAAAGTACAGAAAAGGACTACCGGGTTCTTCCTAGTATACAAACTCAAGTTCAGAGAGTCCAAATCGAAAAAATGGTCGCTTGCGGAAAACCTTCACGAGGGTTGGTCCTTCGGGAGACGTGGAGGGTCCTCATCTAGGAATCTCAACCGTACGGTCGTTAGTGACTTTTTCTCCAGGACGTGTCCTAAGGGGGCCACGTCAGAAGAAAGACCAAGCGAAAAAAGCGTACTTCTCAGGGGGGGAGGCGGAACGAACGGAGGAGGGAGAGGCCCCTGACCTGGGGGGGAAGGAAAACAATCGAAAAGTATAAACGGAAACGGAAAAAAAGCGAGCAGAATCATAGCCTCGCAGCGAAGGGAGAAGAGACTGAGGCAGGGAAGGGAGGAGACCCGTAATGGAAGGAAGATTTCTACACTCAAAGGGTACATCGCTCTTTAAGATCAACGAGGAAACAGAGGGAGGAAGGGGTCGGGGGTCAACTTATCGTCTGAGGAGGGGGGGGGTCGGCGGCCGTGGACTTAAATTTGAACAGTCAACAAAGAATCAAGGGGGGGGCGAGCGTTTCTTGGTAGGGGTAGTTAGACAGGAAGGGACCAATCCAGGTGAAGGATTAGTGCGGAGGAAGGGCTATGGTTAACCGGGGGAGGGAGAGAAATCTGAGGAGGACTAGGAGCCGTCAAAGAGGGAATGTCAACTTTGTCCCACAGGGGGGGAGAAAGTCAGTACCGGAGGAGGGGACAAAAAAACAGAACTCCCGGATAATGGGAAGGGACAGGGGAATTCCAAAAACGTGTGAGAGAAAAACAGGGTCAATGCGCTGGGCTAATTTCGTAAACAGGCAGGATTAGCAGGGATGCGCGCTCGGAAAGAAAGGGAGGAGGATATACCCAGTCCCCCGGGAAAAAACGGGAATCACTTGGGGGGACTAGAGTTGGCTAGGCAATCAGGAGGGGTTTTAAGGGAGGACCCGCGCAAGTTGCACTCTCCGCGAGGTGTCGCTCCATTCCCCGGCCAAGGATGGTCCAGTCAAAAAAAAGAAAAAGGAGCTTCGGGCCTTGGGAGGGCGTCTCTACTAAAAAAAAAAAATTAAGGGAGAGAAGCGGAGGGGGAAAACGCCTTCGGAAAGATTCTATACTGGGGAGAGGGGGAGGCGAATTCAGTCCGGGGGAAGCGCGGGCAGGTTGGGCCGCGACGGACACATGCTTGTCAATCCCCTTGTCTGGAATATCAAAACGAAGATCTGAGACAGAAAAACTATCTACAAAAAGGGAAATTAAGGAAAAATGTGTAAACTCTTTTCGGGAATCGGGGGTGGTCTCGAAGGGGTATCCGCTAGCTTCGCTAGAACCTTAATCAGAAGAGTTCTTTAGGCCGGGAAAAGGGAAGGGTCAACAAAAAGAAGAACGGGGAAGAAAGTGTGTTCTTCACAGCAAAGGAAACCGAGGAGGGATGGGGTAGGGGGGGGAAAGAAGAAAATTTACCTCACTAGGTGGGGAAAGAACGTACAAGGCTGTACGAGAAAAAGAAAAAAAGAGGACTCGAGGAAAGTAAGGGAAAAGATTCCTAATTTCAGGAAGGAAGGGGGAGGGGGGGTGGGAAATGGGGACCGGTTCCCCTCCTCAAGGAAAAAAAAGCGAGATACCATGCAGCCTGGTACTGTTGCGCGTTGAAAGTTGGTCTCAAACAGGACCGAAAAATGAAAAGAGGGGGGGTGAAGGGAAAGAAAAAAAAAAGCTTGACTTGGAAAAAAAGGGGGGTCATTAACAAACGATACTGAGAAACCTAGTCTTAATTAAGGAAACTTTTAAAAGATCATTGGCAGAAGCCGGCGGGCAGAACTGAGAGGAGGATCAAAAACAACCCCCCAAAGGGAGGAATGGCGGTGATCTGCAACCACGACTGTTAGGCTCTATTCGGAATGGACAAGATAGAAACTGAGAGGCCCTTCGTACGGGTGGTTGACAACTGTTTTCCGTCACAAGAAACGTAGACAAAATCGCCTCGAGAAGGAATGACAAGGCCAAAGAGATCTGGGACAAGAAAGGATTCACTAAAGGCCATCATCACTCAGGGAAGAAAAGGAGTCTCGGGGCGAGCGAGAAAAACCTAAAATTTGAGTTGAGGTCGATAGTAAGGGAAAGAATAAGGAGGAAGGGATAGACATAGACCTTCAAAAGAAAAACCTACTAAGAGGAAGGGATCTGAAGAAGGAAGTTGGGGGGTTAGGAGAGGCCTAGCTACTACAATTTGACGTGTAAGCGGTGTGGAGTCCGGATTAAGGGGAAGGAACAAAGTTTTTCCGGAATTCATACAACTTGAGGAAAACTCAGGGACGGGGGACTGGAGGATGGGGGGGGGGGTAGACGAAGGGAAAAAATAGGCGTCAATCGGAACTGAAATCGTCAAAATACAAAAGGTGGGAAAAAGGATATCACACGCAAAGGATTGGGGCGAACGAGGAGTAAATGACCGGAAGAATAACGTACCATTGGAAGACATGAGGAAAAAGAGGAGAAACGTTAATCCGCGAGGCCTCGTATGTTGGGAGAGAACTTGACGTAGAGGGGGAACGTACAGTAGAGAAACCTTCGAAGGGGAAGGAGGGGCAGGGGGTGGAAAAAACCTCCCAATCCGAAAGGGCAGGGGGAGACTAACACGGATGAAAAGTTAACTGAGAGGGTCATACGTATTTTGGAAAAATTCCCACGTCCTCAGCTCGGAAAAGCGAAAAGCCAACGCGGGTTTCACATTTCACATAGAGGGGAATGGAGGAAGAAAGGTGACCTCCTAAGGGACCTGATAGGGAGGAGAGGGGCGCGGGTGGAAAACATGTGAGTTACAAGTAAATGGACCCCGTAGAGAGATGGAAGAAAAAAAAGACACAAAAAACAAAAAAAAGGTCCGAAAAATCGGGTCGGAGGGGAGGGGCTTGTCCCGAGGGGAACGGGTAGGAGGACGAGGTGGTAGGCTAAAAGCCTTCTTTCCAGAACAGTGTGCGGACTTAGGCTTATTGGATGCTTAACCGAGAGGGGGAGATCCAAATGCCATGGGGGGACTCCTTGAGGGAAGGAGGAGGGGAGGGGGAGTTCAAAGAAAAAAAAAAAGGATTTTCCCCCCAGAGAAACCAAAAAAACGGATGAGGAAAGAACTGCGAGGAAAGGCCGTTCTGTGAGAAGAAATCGAAAGACAGGTAAGAAAGGTAATCCTGGTGCCAAGGGGATAGTGAAAACGGAAAGGGAGGAAGACTACGCAAAGCGCAAACTGGGGTACGGGGGAAAGTTCACAATGAGAAGACCAATTCGACCATCCCCAGAAGAAAGAATAAACCCGACTGAGGGGAGGCCAGGTATTACGGGGGGGGGGGAGGGGGGTCTTGAGGGGACGAGGGGAAGTCGAGACCAGAGGAGACACTTCCTGGCTTAGAACTCTTGCGGCAAAAAAGGAAATCGACAGGGGAAAAACTTTCTTAGGGATTGAAAAGAAGGAAAGGGAAGGTTCAAAAGATTTCTTGATGCGTGGGGAGAAGGGGAAGGGCGGAAGTAGTCAGGCATTGCCCAAGATTACCGGTTAGGGCAGGTAGAGAACAGGACTTGGGCTGCCCTGTTCTTGTTTAAAATAGACAAGGGATCACTATTACGGGGGAAGATGCATAAAGCGGAAAAGAGGACGACGTCAAAGGACTATAACGAAATCCATGGGAAATGCAGTTAAAAAGGAAAAGACTTGCGACGAATGTCGAAGGGGGCAGGTCAAAGAAGTACTAGTGCGGAAGGGGGAAGCAGGCGTGAGGAACAACTGGGGTGATAGAATAGGAAAGGCGTTAAAGTGGAAGGAGGGGAAAGACTTATCCAGGAAACTCTTCAACGCCGTGAAATTTTCACTTTTCAAGTTGTCGGACGATAAAAAGGGAGGCGTGCGTTCAAAGGCAAAAACGCAGCGGCAAAAGTGAATCAGGGGAAAAGGAGACAAATGGCGCCTCCTCCCTTAACGGAGCGGAAGAGATAGTTGCTGGGGAACGGTGTGAATACGGGGGAGGGCGGACCAAGAACTGAAAAACGTAAAAGTCACTCAAGGGGGGGGAGGAAGAGAAGACACTCAGAGGTAACGGAGGGGGGGGATGCCGAGCCACAAAGGGGTCTCAGTAGAAAAGGGAGAGTAGGAATTTTCTGGAGTGGGATGTTCACTCTGAAGACGGCCGGCGAGGACGGAGAAGTAAGAGTGGACGTAGGGAGGGGAACAAGGAGGGGGAAGACTTAAACCCCGTCAGAAAAAAACTCCGGAGGGGAAAAGGAATCTGTATGAGATTTGGAGGCTGATTCACGCGCTCACATAAGAAGTCTCTGAATGGGAGAAAGGTGCTGGCTTTACAGGGGAAAGGTGGCCGAGCGAAAAGAAAGTTCAACGGCTTCTCGAGGAATCAAAGCGGGGGGGGGGCTTGGGAGTTCAGAGTTCATATGAATTCTTAAAAAAAGGGACTTTAAAGAAAGAGGAGAAGACGTAAAAGTCGAAATCGTATGGCGAGGGACTTGGGGACCCGGAGGAGTCTTTAGCTTTTAGGAGGAAGTTTGGGAGCAGGCACGAGCAAAACATAATCCGCAGGGGCAGAGGAGAGAGTTTAATTATTGGTGAGATAAAACAGAAAAAAGTGCTGAGGGATCTTTGTGGGAAGGGAGGAAAGCTCAGGTCTCAGCTGACCCATCATATTTAAGTTGAACAAAGCGAATTCAGGGTTGAAGGGGTTCTGGGCAGAAAAAAAAAAAAATCCCTCAAGAGAAAAGCCAGCATGGGGAAAAGGAAAAATGATAACGACATGATTTGGGTTACTTGGGCAAAAGCATCGCATATAGGTAGCGAAGGAGAAGCAAATAGGAACAATTGAAAAAGGGATAAAACGTCAAAAAAGTGTCCAACCTTCATGAGGGGGGACGAGTGGAGGGGGGCTGCAGGAAAAGAGGGATCTGGGGTGAGGTTGCAGAAAAAGGGGGGGAAGAACAGCCTTATGGGAGGGAGGTCAGGCCCTAAAAAGGAAATTCAAGGGAAACAAGCAGGATAAAAAACGACTAGACTTCCGGGTCTTTTGATAAGACGAGAGCAAACAAGAGGGAAGTAATCGGGGCGAAAGCTAATGTGCTGTTGTTGAAGGGCTAAATCAGGGAACTTAAACTTCGGCAGAGGGGACGGGGAAACACCTCAAAAAAGGGCCAACCCACACCAACAAACCAACGAAGACACCCACAAAACCAAAAAAAACAAGGGTTGAGAAAAGGAGAGGGGTAAACTAACCAGAATCGATGACTGATAAAACTCTCCACTCAGGAAGGGAAAAACCTGGGTTTGGGCTCGGGAAGGGGGAGGGTAAAAAAAAAGAATTGGGGGGTCAGGGCGAGATGACGATCAACACAATCATACGAAACGGTAGGTGGCCTAAAGCGACGGAAACAAGATGACTAGGGGGAAATGGGTGAAGGGAACACAAAGATAGTCGGGGAGGGGAAAGGGGTTTGGGCAGGTCAACCGACCCGGTACAGACATCGGTGGGTAAAAAAAAAGGAACAATACGGGAGAAGAGCGTTTGGGATAAAGTCCTGAAGACCGGCCTGAAGAGGGAAATAAGTAAAGAAGATCATTAGTTGGTAGACGATCAAAACTACAAATCGAGCTGCTCGCCGGGAGGGGGGAGGCGAGGTAAGGGAAGCACGAAGACGAAAAAATGAAAGGAATCGGACTTTTTAAGGGGGGAAATCAGCGGAAGAAAGGGGGATCAGGACGAGAATCGGTTTATGCCTCGACATCTTAATATAACTGGTACTTGACGTCTAAAGAATTAAAGAAGAAGAGAGGGAGCTTAACGCCGGAGGTAGGGAAAGAAGCTTGAGAGAAAGGGAGCCAAGTTTGTTCAAAAAAATCCCCTTGAAGGGAGAAGGAAAAAAGGTAGCTGAGAAGAGAATTAAGAAGGGCCCAATAGTCTCATACCGCTCACGAAGTAATGGGGGTCAACGGTGTTTCAAGGGAAACAACTAAAAAGAAAGAAGAAAGAACTGAAAAATTCCTCGCTTCCACGAAACAAAGGCAAAGACGATCACTAGGGGGAAAAAGGTCAAGAAGAGGTGAAGATCTGCAATGGAGGATAGGAGACGAAAAACTAACATAGGGGGAATTTTCAGAAAGGAAGGAACAGGCAAAGCACCAGAAGGTCTCTGGAGAGGCGAAACCAGTCCAAAACAAACAGAACTCAAAAAACCATGAAAAGGTCCCTGTGAAAGTGGAAGAATGATAAAAAAAAAACACTGATACTCTTGAAGAAGGGAACTTTGGACGGAAAAATCTATGGGCAAGAAAGAAAAGGGTTCCGACAGAAACGTAAGGAGGAAAAGGGAAAGAAGGGGGAAGGAGACGTAACGAAAAATAGTTTGTCAAGAACGACAGGGGGAGTACAACAAATGTAAAAGAAGTCAGGAAAGGGGGGTCTAAATGCTTAAAGTCCTTCCGCTAATAAAAGTACGGCTTGGGAAGGAAGGAAATCTCCTGATGATGGCAAATTGGGGGGAAAGGCTTAATTTTGAGGCTGGCGAGTTTAAGGGAGTCCTGCTCTGATCCTCAGGGGGGGAAGAGGGGAAAAGCGTAGATGTTGGAAAAATCCCATGAACTCTTGGGAGAAAAAAGGAGAAAATCTACAAAACTTGGCATCAAAAAATGAACCAATTGGGACCGCGACAGAGAAAAAGACCAAAAACTCGAAAGGGGGTCACGGAGAAAATCGTGGAAGAGGGGAGCCGGAAAAAAGATAGAAAAAAATCTCAATAGGAGAGTCGGGGACAACGGGGGTTATACAAAAGGTAACCGGAGGGTGTCGATTTCCTAAATAGTCAAAAAAGTACGACACAAAGAAGGAATTCGGGGCAAGGAAGGAATTCAGAGTGGAATAAGAGTAGGAGGAATCTGGGGAAGAGGGAAAATTGTGATAGAATGCTTGCGGAGAAACCTTCTGGGGAGGGGAAGAGCATAAAAAGGGAAAAAATAAGTCGAGAAACGAACGTGAGTCAATATGGATGAGGAAAAAAAAAAAAAAGAAGAAAGTTACACAATAGACTAAAAAAAAAAAAAAACAAGGTGATTATAGAGAAACTGCGGAGGTCTCAGGAAACCTAGCAGAAAGGGAATTTAGATGAAACGACAGGCAAAGGTTGCTCATATCAGAGGGGAAGAAGCAGAAGTTCTCCGTACAGAGTAGAACCGATTAGGCTGCATACCGAAGGAAAGGACGGGCCTACGAAGAAAATCCTGTGGAACGGGGAAGGTGTGAGTACAAGGAGAAGGGGAATTTGATGGAGAAATTGCACCACTTCATGTTAGACAGTGGCTCAAAGAAAATCAAAGGGAAAAAACAGTGTACAAAGGGAGAGAAGTGAAACTCAGTTAAGGTTTCCAACGGGAGAGGGTAGGGGCAAGGGGTCCTTTATGGTTTACTCGGTGAAAAACGGAAGTGATGAAACCGAATTTGTAAAGTCAAAACTCATTTGGAAAAGGGATTTCGGAAGTTTTTAAAACAATCCAAAGAGGAAAAAGTTAAACAACGTATTTAAGGAAAGAAAGCTACCCGACAAGAAAAAAAGAACAGAATCGAGCAAAAATATCGAAGATCGGAGCAGATGGTCAAAGCATTAAAATGGAACGTACGTGATCGAAAAAGAAGCACCGACCCCTTAATTTGGGATGCGTGAAATTCGGGGTCTTGGGGGACTTGAAGAAGTGAGGAGAAGAGGGGGGACCGGCGCAACCGTAGGGGAGGTGCCCACTGAAAATATTTTTCTTCCAGGAAACGACGTTGAAGAGAGACGGCGAAAAAACCGATGGAAGAGGGGAAAAAGGGGAGCGATAACGAATATCAGCCATGAGCCTAGAGAAAAAACTTATGCAGTACGGATTAGTGGGAAGGGGGAAACCGGTTCTCGTCGGCCAAAGTCAAGCCCGTACTAGAGATATTTGGGTCGGAATCGGGGAAAAGAACATTTAGAGACGGGAAAAGTTTCGCACGGGAAAGCCTCTATTGCGGCCCTTGGAAAGTGCTAGAACGGCGGGAGATTGAAGCTATGGGGGGGGAGGGACATGACTGCCGGACTAAAAGGTCTAGTTGGCGAGGTTGAGGGGGACAAGCGTGGGAAACATCAACGGAAAGGAAAAATCAAAAAAGTAGAAATAAGAAGTTTGGGGGGGAGACCTGAAGAGGGAGCAGCCATAAAGGTTGTGCCTGGGGTCAGTAGGAAGGAGGGAAAATGACGGCACTCTGTCCTAAGAAAATAAGGACCGCCAGCAAAAGCTAAATCGGGTTGACGTAAGAGGTGGACGCAGGTCAAAAGGTTTTAAGAGTAGGACCCAACGGGAAGCAATTCCTAAAGGAATTAAGTAACCGGTTCTTGCCGAAGGATGGAAGGGAGTTTCTGTGGGGCATGCAAAAGTGTCGCTCTCAAGAAAGACTGGAAGGGGAGGAACCGTGGCTGGAGGTTGAACAGAAAGGACCAAAAGCGGCGCTTGTAGTGGTAAGAGGGGCCAATGGAAAGCTCAGAGAGGGAATAAAACTGAATTTGAAAAATTTCCCAATCGAGGGGAGTAAAAGAGACTGCAAAGAAAAAAAAGGCCCTAGCCTGAAAGCACTCGGAAGAATAAGAGTCCAGGAGTGGGGGGGAAGGAGGTAAATTCACAATAAGAAGGATGATTCAATGATTAATAGCTGAAGAGAAGGAAGAAAATTGGCAGGATCAAAAAACTTAAAAAAAAAGTCCTAGACAGGGAAAAAGCTCGCTGTCTCTTATCATAAGTAGGTTGGTATAGAAGTCCCCCGCGAAAAGGGGAAGAACACTGAAAAAGGCAAGGGTGAGGGACGACGGCCAGAAAAATCAGGAAAGGCAGTTCTCCGGAGATAAAAGAGAATCTTACGGAAGGTAGTAAAGTAGAGAGAAGAAAAAACCGAATGAGAGAAAAGAGGAAAATTCGAAAAGAACCGAATAGGGAACGTAAGAGTTGAAGACGCGGCCAGGTTGTAAGCGAGAGAGGGCCACTATACATAACTAACAAAGAGGGGGGGAGACCACGGTGAGGGGATATATCTAAAAAACCGAATCGCTGGAGTACAAGCGAAGACAAACAGGAAAGGGAAGGACATGGTTTAGAGGTTCGGGAGAGGAATCATTGTGGATAATAGGATGCAGAGAGAAAAAGAACCGGATGGTTTGACGGACGCAACCCCAAGAGAAATGGCGGACCTTTGGTTTGAAAAGGAACATTGAAGGAGAAGGAGGAGGGGAAAGTTGGTTAAAAAAAAAAACCAGCCCCGACAAGTCGGCGGGAAAAACATAGAAAGTAAGAGCGTACAGCAGAGGGGAAACGAAAGGCCAATGCGTAATACGAAGTCATAAAGGAGACGGGGAAAAAGGAGGAGAAATGTAAAACGCAAGGAAAAAGCGAATCAGCGCGGATTCCTGTGGCGGAGGAAAGACCTGGGAAACCTACAGAACCTTCGATACGGGGGGGCAAGGCCAGGCGCAAAAACTAGGGAGAAGGAAAAGAGGTCAAATAAAGTGGCTATACTCGATAGGAAAGGATTCTTGCCTGAAGAAAATACATGCAAGAGGGGGAAGGCCGAGAGAAGGGGGAGAAAGGGAAATGATTCGGATTCATTGCAAACGTGGACAACCGTTCTGGTCTTTTCTCAAACGCAAGTTTATGAGAAAGGAAGGGAGGTCAAGGGGAAAGGAGGGTCAAGAAAGAGAAGACTAGAAAAAAAGGTTGTTGAAGGGAATGTTGCCAATCGTAACAAAAAAAAACAAGGAAGACACTACGGACGAGCAAGGGCCGGGGAAAAGGAAAAATGAGGACAAATCAAGATCACTAATAAAAAAAACATCAGGATACGAGGAAGAGAGTAGCCCTGCGACGGCGAAGGCTACGACGTGTTCTCGATAAGACACCTGAAATAGGGATTTCGCGACGGGCCTGAGAAAAAGT
>Ga0179591_1294897_pt1 | contig 14978 bp, 13 predicted proteins | sample CZOMad2_1_08_16f_FD_182891 | JGI IMG/M metagenome (GOLD analysis project Ga0179591, IMG submission 182891) | Vadose zone soil fungal communities from Angelo Coast Range Reserve, California, USA - CZOMad2_1_08_16fungal (PacBio error correction) | ecosystem: Environmental > Terrestrial > Soil >...
AGACGCAGATCACGTGACGTCGTAAGACTAGGTCAAGAACCACTCGACATTTCGTCTCAGTAGTTCAGACGGAGCAACTTGGAGGGACAGCAAGGGAGATGGGATCGGATTGAAAGAATTCGACCAAATATCGGGAAGGCCACGCCTAAGAGCCGCAGAACAAAAAAAAAAGCTCGCGAAACGTCAAACTCGGTTCGGGTTCTTTGGGGGGGGGAGCGAAAAAACAAAGGACAATGCGGGGGGACTGAGAGCAAAGAAAGTGCCAAAACCTAACCGTGCGGGGGGAAATCACTCAGGAGTCGCAAAGCATATCCAAAACACAGGGGCCGACACACGTGGTTTGGGGAAAAACCACGAGTGGGGAAAAGAACAGGTGACACGGAAATGTAAGAACAAGAATCTCGCGACTAGGTGTAGCGATGGGTGGGAAAAAAGGGAGTCGCAAAAGGCAGAAAGCTGTCGTATCAGAGCCGCAGAAAATCAACCTCATTATCCAAGCCCCACGAGGTGGTGCTCGGTAACACGCCGTCGCTCAAATGGGGGGACTTTCAGCAATCCAAGGGGGAGACCGACACCAACGGCACGATCAGGTTGTCACAGAGGTCACCGGTAGCTAGAGAAGAAACAGTGCCCAACTGAAGGGCACAGAGAAAGCTAGCACTGTCGCACAAATCCTTAAAAAAACAAAAGAAGTGGGCCAAGTACCCCAAGGCGAAGTCCAGAAGACGCCCGAAGAGAAGTCGGCTCCACCAGAGCCTCTGGAAAGGCGAGAAGGTCTGTAACCCCTAGCGGTTAGACTGGGGGGAACATGCAAGAAGAAGATATTGAGCAAACGGCGCAAAACGGCACACAACTTCCAGCCGTGACCGGCATTTCCCCAAATTCTACAACAGAAGCGAGAAAAGAGGGGGATAGGTTTGAGGCAGCGCGATGACAAAATCTGAGGAGCTCCGGTACTTAGATTCGAGTGGGGGTAGAAGTGGGGGTTTAGACCCGTCCGCAAAGCGCGCCACAATCCCGTTCTCCAGTGCTTGGGCGGGATCAAAAAGCGAACCACGGCCCACGGCACAGAGGAGAGTACACGCGATTTCACCAGAATAAGAGAGACCCCTACCTTCGCCAGGTAAAGGGGGAAGACAAGGGGGCTACGTGAAAATGGGGAACGACACTCGGGGAGCGGCCTTCCCCTAACCTCCTGCAAGGGCCGAGGAAAAAATCTAGCGACGGATTGGAAAAAACACTCGTCTTTTTATTCTCCCTTCTTGCCTTCCACTCGACCATGGGGGCATTGGGGAAAAGTCTCTTGCAGGAAGATAAAATGAAAAATGGGTTGGTTGGGGACGTCAAGAAAGGTTGGTGGCTGAAAAGGTTGGCACTCTCCATCGTCAGGGCTTTGAAAGCAAGCTTAAAACAGAAAAAAAGATAGAGGGCGTTAGCGCGGGGGGAAGGGGAGAACCCAGGGAAAGAAAACACCCGCTGATCTCTATCGTCTGGAAGAACCGAAAAAGTCCTCAAGGTAAAAGAAATGGTATGGAGATAAAGGAGGACAGAACCGCTTTCCAAAGAAAAAGGGAGGAGGCAAGGACGACTTCCTCTCCTCTGCTCCCAATTCGAAAGCTTTCAGGGCAGGAAACCACAGCGAGCGCTGGAGGGGGAAGTTCCGGTGGCAATGAGAGAGAAAACCGGTGGGGGAGACAAACAATAACGAGTCGACCCTCGATTCGGATCCCGCCTGTGTGGGGGAACGGAGGAAGGGCAAGTGCAGGGGAAGAATGGGGTCGGAAAAAAAACAAGAGAAAATAAGAAATGTCGCTTTAGCCCGCAAGCTCCGCTCTCCTCGGTGAAACCGGCGGTTGAGAAAAAAAAGAGGGGGGGAAGCACGGTGCCAGAAAAAAGTCAAAGGGCCAGCACGAAAGGGACTGTTGTGGGGGGGGCACGCGTCTTGCCCGGAACGGGACTGGCAAGCGGCGGGGACGGCTGGGGAGGGGACGATGCCAGAAGAGAATCGATTCAAGTGCGTCTAGCCTCCTATCCACTAGCAGAACACCGAAACCAAAGGGGAAGCTGACGCTCTGAAAAAAAGCGAGGGAGTCAAAGTTAGAATAGGGGGGGAACCAACCTCCCGGCCAAAAAAGATACTTTGGTCATGAGACGAGAAGGGGGGATTGGTCCAGACGGTAGGGAGGAAAAAGTGGAAAGAAGAGGTGGTTGGGGAAATACTAAGAAAAAGGCAGCAACTCCTCGATACGCTTTCAATAGACGACTTCTAGTTTATGAGGGCGGGAAGAGAGGGTTGCAGGAAAAAAAAGGAACGCGTACGCTCGTCAAAAAGAAGGGGAAGACGCAAAGCACCGGCCGTCGTTTTCTCCATGTCTATCGTGAACTAGCAAAGGGCTGTTGACCAAAGATACGCGGCAAATAGGGGAAGAATAAGCCAAGAGGAAGGGAACGAGCGTAGCGCGGGGTTGATGTAATCTACGGTAACACCGGGTAAGCATAGGGGGGGAGAGGGCTGGTAGGCTGGCCAAGAATGTGATCTTCGGCCAGGAAACAAAAGGGGGTGACAGAATCAGAAGCTTGAGAACAAAAAGGTCGAAAGTGGAACAAAAGGGAAGGGAAGAAAGACGAATGAAATCCGAACAAAGAACTTTGTGCATCTCCTACGTCTTCCGACACCGCGTGAACCGACAGGGGATCCAGAAGGGTGGCCAGAGGGGGGTCAAGCCCAGAAAAAGGAGAATGGAAACACGAAGGTCCCCGGAAAAGAATCGGAGTTTAAAATCAACCTCTACCGCAGGGGACAGAACAGACAATCTCAAATCAAACAACGGAGGGGGATATGGAAAGGGAAAAGGAAACGCGTCAAGGAGTCCGGGTCAAAAAAAACAAGACTATCTGTGGCCAAGCAATCGGGTTCGGAAGGGTTTCGGGGGAACCAAGGGGGAAGACGGCGGGCCTGCCCGGGTCACGCAGGGGCACACCACCTCGCAGAGAAGACGGCCAAAAGAAGGGCCGCGCCTTCTTGTCAAAAACGCAGGGGGCGACCAAGAGGGGGGTTGGCAAAGAGGACAGGAGCAGCAAGCGTCAGGACGGGAATCAACACGCGAAAAATCCTCATTTCCTTCAACAGCGTTCAAAGGAACCTCTCTGCCCACCGAAAGTTCCTGCTCACCTTCGAAAGAACTTGACCGCCTGAACCCCAAGAGGGACAAAGAAGACGGGCCAAAAAAACACGGTGGGGGGTCTTCATAAAATAAAGAGACTCACTCCATAAGAACAGGGGAAGAAGACTTCTCAAGGGGGGGTGAAAAAGGTAAAAACTTAGGGCGGGCTCCCCAGAGGTATTAAACAAATGTTGGGATAATTGCGACCCACACTCTATCCCCAGTATCCCATGACGGGCGGAAAAAAAAAGAAAGGGTAGCAGTGTCGGGCACGGGCCCAGGAATTGCGTCCTGAGAAAAAGGAACTGACAGGTGTCGTAACACGCATCTCAAATCACTTCCAGTTTGCCGGAGGAGTATAAGAATAGAACCAAAAATCGGCCGCAGATCCGATGTCTGAGGAGACACAAGCAACAGGGCCACTGAAAGAGGAGATCGAAGCAGGGGACACAACACCAGGCGCCCCGTCGGGCGTCTTAAACAAAAAAGGCGGGACCAGGGTCAAGCGGCCTGCAGTAAGTTAACCGCCAAGAGATACGAAGCGCGAGCTGGGGTCGAGCCCCTAGTCACCTACCCTGAGAAAGAAAAGGGGGCTCAGGACTTTTAAAGGGCTCGAACTAAGGAGGGGAGGCCTGACAGAGGATCGCGGCGGAAAAGACACAGTAAACAGGAAAAAAAAGAGGTGAGTTAGGCGTTGAGGAGGGGGAAAATCCCTCCAACAGAGAAAGAAGAACAAAAAGAGGGAGGGAATCGGTTGGCAGAAAAGAAAAAGACACAAACTGCACAGGGTTGACGAAGACGCACGTTAGGAAAGGAAGAACGGGTCAGCTCAAACTCATCCCAAAAAAAAGACTTGACTGAGAGGGACATCCAGGGGGACGTAGGGGAAATGAGTAAAAAGAGGAGAAAACGGCGAGCAAACGACCAAGTTCCCTCTTGGGGGGGCGCCAGACAGAAAGGCAGGGGGGGAAGAAAAACACAAACGAAGGGGGGGGAAAGAAAAAAAAAAAAAGGTGCGTGCGCGCAACCTGCAAAAAAACTTGGGGGGGGAGAAAAAAATCTGGCAAACGCATTTGCAAAAAGGGGACGAACTCCCACCTGCAAAAAAAAAACCAGACGCAGAGATGTTGCATCGTGCGTAAAAACTTGCGTAGCAACGTGGGGAAAAACGAGGGAGGGCCAGGGGAATCACGGGCGAGGCAGAAATCACGCGGGCTCCCGGGACGAACTGCAGCCAGGGTAGGTGCAGAGGTGCAGCACAGGAGAGGGAGGGAAAGCCTTCTTCCAAAAGGGTAAACCAAGCAATGAACAAATGGCTTGGTCGAAGGAAAGCCTGCTGACAGGCTTTAAGATGGGTGGGTTGCCCAGGGGGAGCTAATCCATCGTTCTAAATCGACGGAAAAGACATATTGGGGGGAGTCGGCGTGGCAATCTCGAGGGGAGGGTGTATTTCGGAGTAACTGTCCCGACGGGTTTGTTCTTGAAGCAGGGAGAGGGGACGAGCTGTGCGAAGAAACGAACTAGAGTCAGTTTGGGAGAAGACCCTTGGGGGAGAGGGCCGTGAGACAAGAAAGGCAAAAAAGGGACGAAAGGAGGAAAGAATGGTCGAATCCCCACCTGTGATCACACGACGTAAACAGCAAGACGCAAAGCCACAAAGAGGGGGGGGCACAGCGCTACTGCCAATTCGCCCCACCTGCTAACTTCAGAGAAGAAGGCGCTATTGAGAGAGGAAAGACTGTTGACTAGACGCTGAGCTTAAAGTGACGGAAGTGCACGAGGTGGACCGGGGCTGGTAATAAACCAGAGAAAAATGGACTTGAAAAATGCTGGGGAAACCAAGGCGAGCTTTCAGTGGGAGAGGAAAAATCTCGGGAGGGAGACCCTAGCCCAGGGGGGGTAAAAATAAACACAAAGATTGATCGGTCTCGTCACACCCGGGGGAGTCTAAAACTGTCTTGAGTGAACCAAAAAGGCTCAGATACGAAAGTAAAAAAGAGTGGGAAGCAACGGACCTGGGTGAATAATCCGACCGGAGTAAAGGCTGTGGTGAGGGGGGCCCTGGCAAGCGGGTGAAATCAAGTCGTTCGCCTAGTGATTTATCGAGACAAGAGAAAGCGCCTCGTCTTAGTAGAGATTGTGTAGGATCGCTCGGCTCGGTCCACATTTCGTCGGGGGGAAGAACAGGGGGGCCGCACACTCTAAGCCGGAGGCCTTGAGTAATACGGGCTATGGGATAGACAAGGAAAAAGGCTGGTTTGTTGGACCAAAACAAAACAAAGGTGTGACTTCCACCGGGGGGTAGGATTCCCGAGAGAAAAGAGCAGGATTAGAAATAGCACGGGGGGAAAAGGGGCACTTTCAGGGGGAGGGGGGGGAGAACAGCCCCTTCCACTTTGTCTCAAAAAAAAAACCACGGAAAGGCGGAAGGGAGAAAAAAAAGAGCCTGGTTTTAGGGGGTGGCAGAACGTTTGGGCAGGGGCGTAGAGCTTCATGTCGGGGGGGCCGGCGGTAAAACGAAAGGGTCCCGTGAAAAAAGAATCAAATTCATCACCAAAGGAACACGCGTGGGAGGACGCTATCCTACCTGGGCGATGTGTCTGTTGGGGGAAGAGGAGTCCAAAAGAGTGATGAGTAAAGCAGAGGGAATTCACCTCAACCACAAACGGTCAAAGGGAAGAAAAAAAAGGCAGGAGACTACGTTCCACCGGGTCGGCCGTCGTCCGTCCCACCTCACTCGACAGGAGCCGGAGCAGCCGTTACCGAGGCAGCGTAAACAAGCGGCGGGTAAGAGAAGGGGCCACGGCCAAGAAAAGGAAAAAAAAAAAAAGACAGACAGACGGCCCCTCGTTAGGGGGGGCTGCTTTGCGCAGGATGGGGCCAAGCTAGAACGAAAGGGTGAAAACGAAAAAGTATACCAGGATCACTACTAGAAAAGAGGGCCGGCCCAAATTGGTAAAACAAGCCAATGAGATTGTGGGAAGTGCATGAACAGGGGAGGACGAAAAAAAATTTCCAAGGAAGGAGAACTCGATGTGGGGGAGCTAGGTCTTCTGTATTCTTCAAAAGTAGGCAAGGGAAATGCGGGACTCAGGGGCGGATAATGGGGGAAAGAGCCTCACCCAGGCGGGATCGTCACAGGGCCCGGGCCGGGGGAGAAGCCTCGAAACGTGCCCCGAAAAAAACAAACCACGGGAAAAGAACCTGGTTTTTCCCACGGAGAGACGTTGAGGGGGAGGGTTTTGTACTTAGGACCCAACCCGCCGCGTCGCTAAACGGAGGGACGAAAAAAATCCTTCCCAGAACCCCGTGCCCCGGAAAGGGATACCCGGCCCAAAAGGCACAGCGGATGGCAGGGGAGAAACCAAGTTGGTCCGTGGAAGAGAGAAATCAAGAGAAAGGGAAACATTTTCTGGCAATCAGCAAAAAAAAAAAGCTTTGAGCGGCGCCCCCCTATTTCGTGGAGCGGATGGGCCCAAACCGAGGAAGGCGGCGACATAGGAAGAAGATATCTAAAGGGACTTAGCGCGATCCCACACACACAACCCCCGGAGCGTGACTCGGAGAGGTCTCTTCCTTTTTTCCTGAGTTATTCCTCCGAAAGAGAACCGCGCTCCTCCTTCTGCCATGTAAAACAACCAGGCGACAACGCAAGGGACGCACCGAGAAAAGGAAAACGACCGCGAGGCTTGAGGAAGAAAGAAAGCTGGGGTTAAAGGAAACCCTCACCGGAGGCTCAATATCAAAGAAGAGCAAGCAACCTTCTGAAGAAAAGAGACAGCAAAGAAAAAAAGAAACGGAGAAATAGAGGCTTTGCAATGTCTCATCAGAACAACCCAATCTACGAAGGGGGAATAAGCCTTACTCCATCAAAACCGGTGGGTCATGGTTAAACAGCCAAAAAAAATTCAAGACGGTGCGCACGGAGGACATCGTCTAAAGTGAGGGGGGGATCAAAGACCTAAAGCATCAGCAAGGATCTAGGCCTTCCCACCTCTCGGGGAGGGAAATGGGACAAGGGGGGGGAGAAGATCAACTCAAGGTAACCTAACCTCTAGCTAAAAATCTGGGGAATAGGGGCAACTAAACTTATTCAATACAAGAAGAGAGGAAAACACAGGCGGAAGGCAAAATCAGGAGGAAATAGGGGGCAACACTCTTTCTACGTTCGGGGGGGGAACACCTCTCAGTCGCCCCAAACAACAATAGTGACCGGGGGAAAGAAGGCGAGTCTCGGTTTGGCAGCCGCGCCGTCTGGCGCACGGCGAGCATACCATCTCCTAAGCCGAGTGCGGATCAAGAAAGGATTGTGAGCCACGAGACAGCACGGCCAAGATTACCGGGAAGGACTGATTCGCAACACATCGTCTCCCTTGGGAGGGCTTGTCAACTGAACAAATCTCGGGGGGGGGCAGTGAAGGTCAGGAGGGGGGAAACAGGAACAGAAGGGAGAAAAACCCTGTGGAGCAATATCTGCGAGGGAATCTGAGTCAAAAACAAACGTCGAGAAGGGAGAGCCTGGGGGGAGCACGCAACCGGATAGACCAGTGTCCTACTTGAACGTGTGGAAACGCCAGCGTCTCATAACTGTCACCTTAAAGGAGGGGCCACCCAGAAGAAACGAGATGGAAGTCCCGCTAAAAAAGGGGAAAGAAGGGGGGGGGTTGGCGTGTGTAGAGATCACGAAAGTGTGGGTTTGTGGTCCCTCAGAAAGATGGCTCCAGAAAGCTGTGCGACTGGGGGGGGGAGAAGGGCGAAGCAGAACTTGAAAGTGGAAGTGATAGGGTCTAAACCATAGTACGCTATAAGGGTCGAAGAGAAATCAAGACCTGGCGCTTGGGTTGAAAAAGGGGCGAGGGGCCGTAGAAAGAAGAGACGTGTTGGGGGGACCTCGTCGATCTACAGGGGGAGCGTGTATCAATCAACCTGACGCGAGAGGGGACGGAGCTTCGGAAGGGGGGGATCTCTGTGGACAGCAAAACGCCAAGGGACATCGGGGAATGTGAGTTGGGAAGGAAAATCAAGGGAGTTTGAGGAAAAAGGGGGGAGGGCGAACTTCGACGTTATCCCGCCCCTCATCCCGACCAGTAGCCAAAATTGAAAAGGGTCAGCAAAAGAAAGAAGGACCGGGGACGGAAGAAGGGACGTCCCCGTCAGAGCGAGAACATGGACGGCCCGAGCGAAAGTGGGCCGAAATGCCTACTCGCCAAACGGGTCCATCGGAGGGGTTGGGTCGAACATACAAAAAGAACGCGTCAGAAAAAAGGAAAGATCCTCTCAAAAAAAAAACAGAAATTATTAGGAAAAAATATGGGTATTAGGGGAGAGAAAGGATAACCTTGGAAGGAACACCCTTCTATGCATGGCCAACGCCGTCCCTGTGGTTCGCGGACAGGTTGCTCCCGAGAGGGACACGGAAACACCTGAGGTCAAACGTGTCAGCCGCCGACGGGTCCAAGCTGGCTACAAACTGTTGGGGGGGGGGGCAAGGGCGTTGCCGGGAGGAGTCGAGACACGTCGAGTCGTCCAGCAGAAAGCTAAAAAAAGGAGGGCCGAAGGCGGCGGAAGAAAGAGCCCCGAAACCGAACGCCCCAAACAGCGAGAAGAAGACCTCGTCAATCAAGAGACTGCAGGGGAAAGGAGGAGAATCAAGATGTTCGGAAGAATGGAATTAAATACAGGGGGAGAACCCAGACCTAGAGTGGCATCCACATGATTAAAAGGGACACAACACCCCAAGAGCGAGTTGCAAACAAAAGATCCACAAAGGGTAGAAGGAGGGGATAACGAGGGGGAGGAAAAACCGCTCCACCAAAACCTACGTACCAGATCATCGAGAAAGGCTTCCGGGGAAGACATAGAGGAAAAAAAAACTAAAAAAAAAATCCCCACCCACAACGTCTCAAAACAGAAATGCCTAAAGGGAAAAGAGGGGGCACTTAGGAGAGCAATCAAAGGGTCAAAACCGAGAATAAGGGGGAGTAACAATAACCACGGCACACCGAAACCCTCGAACGGAACAGCCTGCGCTGGAAGAAAGGAAAAGAGGGAAAAAAGAACGACCTAGCTGTGTCCGAGAACCGAGGAATGCGTGCGTAAAAAGGCCTGAAATGGGAGAAAAAAAAAAGGGGGAGCGGTCGCCTACTGGGCAGCTACGGGAAAAGAGCGAAAAGAGGAGGAGGAGGCTCATCAGACCGCGAAAGGACTGGGAAGCAAAAAAAAAAAAAAGAAAGACCGCGCAGAGCCAGAAGCGATGAAAGTGTAAGGAGACGATCAACGCCTAGTGTGTCGCCAAGAAAGGGGAGGGAGTGTCACGTGTTCTAAGAGAAGAACCTCGCACGAGGGAGAGAGAAGGAATGCAAACCGATTAACTATCCTCCGCTAACAGAAAAAAGGGGAGAAAACGCTGGTAAAAAGAGGGGAAAGATCGAATGGCACTTTCCCGAGTAAAGGGCCGCCTAAAAGGGGGGGGAGAAAGCAACCACATAAAAGGAGAAAAGGGGGAAACAGTCCAGTCGGGCTTGGGGGCAAAACAAAAAGCCTTAGAAGAAAAGCAACTCAAGGACTAGGGAGACGGATCCCTGCAACTCCGAGGTTGGAAACTATGGGCGGGCGTCGTCGTTTATGAACGTCGCCAAAAAGGGACTGCCGGACGTCCTTTTATCGCCCTGATATAATGCCGTGGCATGGGAGTTCTGAAAACACGGAAACCCTTGAGAGGTCTACTGTGAGAAGGGGGATAGTCCTCTGAGAACCTCAATTAAAAACACTGGGTACATGCTGGGGGGTAATTCAAGGGGGGCCGGAAATTAAAAAGGGGGAAGAGGGTAGAACTGGACCAGGATGAAAAAAGCCGCCAGGGGGTAAGCCGGGGTGACCGGCTGTAAATCCCCGTCGGTAACTGGCTGAAAGGAAGGGCGCACGGTTTCTCAAGAAAAAAAGCTAGGGGTAGGCGAGGTCTCGGCCGCGCTAATTGAAAAGGGGGGTCGTGGGTAAAAGAGGGGGAGGGGGCCGTTGGGGGCTGTTTTCTAAACGGGTGGGGCTGCACTGGCTGACGGTTTAGGGGGAGGGGGGGGGGATCAAACGGGAGGGGAAACCTGCAACACTTGACTCGGAGACGGGGGACACGGGAGAAAAACTACAGAGGGAGCGCGATCATAACTTCTATAATCGGGTGTCATATGGACGCTAGGTTTTCGATAGAAGGGGATCTCAGGATGTACAGTTGGGGAAGGTGGGTGGAAAACTGGTCACCGGAGGTTTCTAGTAGCGGGTCTGATGGATCCAGATAAGTGTGAGAAACAGTCACGAAAAAAAAAAGAAAAAAATTCCAAAAGCCCGACCACAACGGGGGTGGAAGAAAAAAAAATCAGGAACTCGGTGAGGACGGTTTCCTGGGGAGGACATCAAAAGGTGGAAGGGAATTAGGCTCAGACTCGGGGGGAAGGGGCTGGTAGAAGGTTTCAAAGCGACCCCGAGATAGTGTTTGAAAGGAGATGGAGGGATTGGAAGCCCGGGAAAAAAAAAAGCGGCGGAAAAAAGAACCAGCGGGCTTCCCGGCGGTGGGGGTAAAAAGGAGACTTCGGCAGGAGCAGAGAACCCTCAGAAAAGAGAAAACAAACCACGGGGAGCAACTCATCGGAGCACCCGGATGGGGAAAAGATACGGTTGTCCTTTGCGGGGCAACCTCCAAAAGGAGTTTTTTACCCCAGGTGAAGGAGACACTGGGGTTCTGTAAAAGAGAGAGGGAGGGGGAGCATTAGCAAAAGGATGGGTTCAACTGGGGGACCTTAGCCGCCAAATGCACTAGGGGTTTGGTTTTTGCTACAAACGAACCAACGACCGTCCGACTAAAGGCTAATGTGGGGGGGGGGGGAAAGGTTGCTGACGGGGAAGTGGCGCTTTGGGGGGATGGTCCAAATTTAGCCTTGTTCAAGACTGTCGAGGGAGAGAACTAGTGGAAGAAAACTACCATAAAGTATACCGCCTCCGATTGCGTTTTAACGGATATGGGGGATACAAAAGGGGACGGGAATGAAGGCCAGAATCTAGGGTCTCACTCAAACACAGAAAGAGGAAATGAGAAGGTTATATAGATGCACGTCAGAGCAGGTAAGTTCGAAAGAATTGGGACGGAAGAGTATTCAGAGGGGGGGAAAAATGGGGGGTATTGCCATCGGTTAGGGACTGTACTTAGTATTACCAATGGCCCACCCAAAAGAGTCTCAGAAAAAGAAGACATCAGGTGAGGAAAGGAGGGAAAAAAACTCGCAGGGGGGATTTCTTGCGCTAGAAGGGGTCAAAGAACTGTCTCAAGAAAGTGCACAACTAAATAGTGAGTCAAAACTCAAAAAAAAGAAAAAGAAAAGGGTCCAACGGGGGGGGAAAAGGCACATGTTTTGGGAAACAACCAGCGGTTCAAAAGGTCGACTATTATCGATACGGAGAGCCCGAAGGGGAAAAAGAGGCTGTAATACTCGGTCTGCGAATCTAAAGCGTACCCCGGAAAGAAGAAAGAAAGGAAGTTAATCCCTCAACCTCGATCCGTAACTCCGAAAAGCGAAGAGGGAATCCGCGACACAAAAGAGACACCTTCCAAGATCCGGTAGGGGGGGGGGGGGGGGGGGGGCGGGGGAAACTTGGGAAAAAAAGGCTAGCTCACCAATCCATCTGCCAAAATTAAAAAAGCCCCAAAGAAAGGGGAAGAGCCACGGCTAAACCTCTGGAGAAGCGGTATCAAGGCGGAAAAATGGAAGAGAAAGAGGGGAAGAACACTCGCACCCAAATTCACCTCGCTTACAGACAGAACTTCGAGTCACGGAAAAAAGGGAGTCAAAGTGAAGCGTTTGGGGGGGAGCAGTGACAAGATTCAGTTACGTCCTCATCGGGGACGGTCTGCACTTGAAGGGGGGGGGGGGGAACCAAGCGACGCGCACGGGGTCGAGTATTTCCGCCGGGGGTCAAAAAGAAGGGAGTGTGACCTGGGGGAAGGCGAACCGATAGGCCAACACCTCCAGGGGAGGGGCTATGCGAAACAACACCAATAAAAAATCAAAAAGGAATGACCGGAGGAAGGGACCGGTTGGGGCCCACTACCAATCCTAACCCGTAAACCTAGAATTCACTCAGGCCACAGAAAAGCAAGAGGGAAAAAGAAAAAAAAAAAGGCCACCGTTAAGCTCATCTCTGGTTTCTTGGAACTCCAGGCGAGGAGCTGAACATGGTTGGGACCCGTCTTACGGACAATTGGTGTGGAGAGAAGTGTGAATGATAAGAGACGTTCAAAAAGGGGGAACTTGAGACATATAAGGGGGGATGATCATCCTTAACGAAACAGCTCGGGATGGAACTTAATCACCTGAATCCTCGAGGGAGAGAAAGAAAAGGAAAAGGCAAAAATCGTAAAAAAGGGGGGGGCCTTAGCCATAACTAATAACTCGGGGGACAAAATCTGGTCCTATCGTATCGCAGAGCGAAACTCAATTGCATAAGATCAAAGAAGAATGGGGAGCGAAGAGTTCGACAGGGGGATGGGTTTAGATCAAAACCCTGGGAAAAGAGCAACATTACACGGTCTAACGTGGATGCAAACCCCCCGTTCGCAAAAAAAAAAAATCAACACTGTTCGCGAGCTCAGGGGGGGAAGGAGTTCCGCGGTCGAGCTTTAAGGGAACTGTGTTATCAGGAACATAAAGAAAGACCCCTTGGAACCGGGCGGCTGGAGGAAAACAGAGGGGAACGCCATTACGGGGGCTCCACTTCAGACGCGGGGAAACGCTGCCTTCGGGGGTAAGATCAAACGGGAGTCTGGAGGACGGGGGGAGGAGGAAAACGAACCGCAAAAGAGGGGGGAAAAACCGCTATTAGTCGAGAAGAGCAAGCAATTGAAGAGCTCCAGAGGAAAGAAAAAGAATGGGAGAGGGAGATACCAACAAGAAAACTGCAGGCTTCTATTCCCTGGCGACTCCTTTAGGCCAGGCTCACAGCTGGGGGTTTCAAGGCACACGGGGGAGAGAAAGAAAAGAACACGGGGGGGGGTTTCAAGGGGGTGAGGAACGGAGATCAGGTGGGGGGTGTCTCCTCAAGCATCCGTGCTGCAACGGGGTTAGGGGGACAGCGAAAAAAAAAAAAGGCAGGCGGAGGGGGGAGGAAGAATGACTGTGGAAGAAATCGGGAAGATGCGAATCTACACGGGGTCGCCTATCCTTGCAAAGGGAAAAGTAAGGAAACAGGGAACTGGTTTACCGAGCGTAGTCAAAATGGGCCTGCACGGGAATAGGGGGGGCAGGCAGGATGTGGGGGGGGAAATGGATCGTAAACCAGGGTGGGTCACTATGAAAAAACGGGCTGTCGCGGAAAGAAGGAGAAGTAGGAAAAGGAAAGCGTGGGGGTGAAGAAAAAATGTCGGGAGGGGGAAACTCTACGTGATCTGGGGGGCTAAGGTGCCAGGAAACCAGAAAGAAAGGGGGGCAGAGACCGAGAGGGAGGAAGGACATCCTTCTCTCTAGGCGGCAGATCAGGGGCATCCGACGTGGCCAAAAAAAACCTGAATTGGGTCACAAGACAGAAAAAAAATTGTGTACCCGGCGAAATCGGAAATCCCAGGTCATCCTATCTCAACCAACCAAGAAATGGAATTAAAGGGGGAGATAACTTTTTGAGGAACTCATCAAGGGGGGGGTCGACGAGAAAGGGGCTAGACTTTTGCACGCCGTCTCTTGTTACGTCAGGTGGCAAAAAGAAACGTGTACGGTCCGGAGGAGGAAATGGATAAAAAACAGCGTCTTATACGCACGCCCGGTCGCTTTCTGAACCATGTGGTGGGAGGTAGGGGGGGCCGCAGGGGGTGGGGGAAGCAAGACAAAAAACAAAGTATAAGGTCGGAGGAGGAAAACACAAAACACTCAGTGCTTACCGCAGTTACCAAGGCCTCGACCTCAAGGTCCAGAGGCGAAGAGGAACCGAAGCTCACACCGCATCCGTAGACGCATACCGATCTGAAATGAAAAAAAACCCAGGGAAGCGAACTCCTTCACCGTCACTCCTATCGGAGGGAAAGGGAAAACGAAGGGAGGACAAGCGCTCTTGTTCAAACACCAGCACTTGGGCCATGTTTTTTGGACTCCGTCCAGACAGCCCCAAGGGGAAAAGAAACGACCGGAGTGCGCCCCCAAAAGGGGGAGAAGAAAAAAAGGGGGAGGACACAAAGGTTCAGGGAAAAGCCAATCCCCATTGCCTTCACAGCAGAGAGACGTCAGTTGGGGGGAAGCGACTTAAAAGGGACGTCGCATCCGCAGGGCCCCTTTAGGGAAGAAACGGCGGAATGAGGAGGGGGGGAGATCTACCCAGATAACCACCCGTGACCCTCCGGTGCTCGTACCACTCAAAAAAATCCGGCGCGGGAGGAGCGGGCTAAAAAGTTACCGAACCAGATCAAGAATCCCAAAACCAAAGGGAAAAGAAAGCAACGATCAAGGGGGGGAACTCAGCATCGGGGAGAGGGATTGCGGCTGCGCACAGCTAGCAACGGGAAGCAGAAAAGGGGGGGAAGAGGGAGAAAAAGGAAAGAGAACCAGCAGAGGAACGTCCCCAAGTTGAGCTGTAAACCAAAGAACTGGAACAGAAGCGGACACCAAAGGAGGCTGGGGGGAAAAAGACCCTCCGAAGGACTTTGGGTCAAAGGCCGCCGTTAAGACCGCAGGAGGTCTCGAGAGGAAAAGGGGGCACAACTCCTCCCGAGTATCCTACGAGCTCGGAAACAGGTATTGCTAACCGTGGCCTGGGGGCAATAGCGGGCGAGGACGTAACAAAGGG
>Ga0179591_1310903_pt1 | contig 14977 bp, 29 predicted proteins | sample CZOMad2_1_08_16f_FD_182891 | JGI IMG/M metagenome (GOLD analysis project Ga0179591, IMG submission 182891) | Vadose zone soil fungal communities from Angelo Coast Range Reserve, California, USA - CZOMad2_1_08_16fungal (PacBio error correction) | ecosystem: Environmental > Terrestrial > Soil >...
CTGGCGATGCCGTAAGTCCGAAAGAAAAAAGTCAGAACCGGATTTGGCGATGGGCCAACCTGTATTCAGTTTGAGGACGGTCGACATCTTTCAGGATGTCCGAGTTACAAAACTCATGTGGATTCCACGTTCGAACGGATAAACAAAAACGGAACTGTCAGGTCCCCTCAATACTAAGCAGATGTGGAAAGAAAATCCACACTAACAGTAAGTGGAGGAGGCGAGAGGGAGGGGGGCCCTCTCTCCCCCCGTCGAACCAGCCATCCCTTGGAGTCCCATAGACCTGGAACTCGGGGCACGAGTGATAAGCCCGGGCCCGTGTTCTGAGGAGGATCCACCGTACAAACTCGACTGGGACGTGTAAATCCTGGCACGGACGGCTCTGTAGGGTTCCTCAAGGGGGGGACATCCCATCGGTGTGTTTCGCCCAATGGCACCTGGGGGGAGTTAATTTTTTGCCCACGCGATCGTATTAATGAGAGCAATAGAACATCCCACCTCGGTTGAGGAGGAAAAGAAAAAAAAACAGGGCTTCAGGAAACTTCTGCTTCGACGTACGGGAGGACCTACGAGAGGTACAAATCGGTTTGAGCAAAGGGTGGGAAGGTGTAGTGAACGCGGGGGGTCTTAGCGACATAGCGCAAAGCACCCTTCGGGCCGATCTACTCACGCAAGATAGCCGCGGGGCGCTCTGAACGGCCCCAAGAAGATAACAAAGGCAGGGACCGATGAATGTAAGGTGGTGTTTCTCGACACGAGCCGGGGACAGTATTTTCATGGATGGTGATATGACTCGGGTCAAAACTCAACAGGAAAATGTATTGGTGTCGTGGGTGGGGATTTTGGACACCGAGAAGTCACCGGGAGGGTCCAACGAGCGCGTAAAGTAAATCGTAAAAAAGTACAATCTTATCTCCGGGCTTAGTTACGGCCAGGCATTGACCTTTCGAATCCCACAGACAGGAAACATTGAACGCTTCAGAGAAATCCCCAATGGGGGGAAGAAGGGACGGGGAAATCGCTGGGAGTCCTTTCAGCTTTGGGGAGGACATTCGGTTCCAGGCGATGAAGGCGCTCTTTGAAGATGGAGGAGCACCGATCAATGGGGTTCTTTGAGAAAAAAGTTGAAAAAAAGGTAGTAGTCTATTTCTGGGGGTAGGTTTGGGGGGCGGACCACACGAGGACGATTTAGGGATCAAATCCATCGCACAGAAATCTAGTCGTTGAGAACCGCCGAGAAGATCAGCCGACTTATCCGATCCAACCTAAGTAAACACAGAGCAAAACCGAAAAAAAACAGAAAAAGGGAGGGGGTGCCCGTGCGAGGACCGACTCGAAGGGGACCGGGGGAAAGCCAATCGTAACGAAACAAGGTAGGAGAGAAAAAATAAAGGAAAGGAAGGCTTAGGTAGTCAGCTCGACACGGGAATTAGAAGGAAGATTTGGAGGCGGGCGGGTATCGGTCCGTCTAAAAAAAAGGAAAAGGACAAGGGATGGGCCGCAACACCGGGGGGGGGGGGGAGCTAAAAGAGATTCGGACATGAAAACTGGAACACGACATCTACACATAACCAAAAAAAAGAAGAATACAAAACCAGTGGATAGGGATTCTAATCGACCGCAAAAAAGAAGAACAATGCGTCATGGACCAAACAAAAAAAACTCGGGGATGCGAAAACCAAGAGGAAAATCGCAGATCGCGAGTCGGGTCAGCTTGGGGGGGGGGGTGTATTGCGGGGCAAAACTGGGGGGGGGAATGCTTAAAAAAAAGGCAAACCGACACTACGGAACGAAATAAAAAGTTACGAAGGGGTTTAACGTGCAGTGGGACCATTCAAACGCCATCGTGTGGGGGGGCACATAAAGCCACCGAACAAAAGAAAAACAGGAAAATCCCATTCGATGAGTGAAAACCGCTGTCGGCAAAAATACTCAAAGAAAAAAGAGAAACACGGAATAAAATCCGTGGATCTCAGACGGGGGAGAACCCACACACGACCAATGGGAGAAAAGAGCCGAACGCCAGGGGAAAGACGATGGGAGGGTAATACCCGACACAACGGTTACGACCGGCATGAAAACTCAGGGAAAAAAAACATCTCGGGAACATCCGAGCGAATCCGGAGCATGTATGAAGTGTTCAGGAGGAGTGGGGGGTGAGGGTACAGAAAGGGCCTATCTGCATGAATCGGAGAAAATAAAGGTTGGACCAAAAGAATGCCCTAAAAAAAAATAAGAAAACGCCAGGGGCCCGCACAGCAAAAAAATAAAAAGGGGGGAGACACAACTCTGCGTCTAAAAAAGACGAAAAAAGGGGGTAGGCCCAAAATCCGACAACCGGCAAAACGTCGAAAAAAAGTGGGTGGGAATCCGCGGAAGACCATGCAAGGGTGAAAAAGTCTAAATATTAACGTTCGGCACTTTGACAATACAATGGGAATGGTGACAAAGCCTGAGACCGTCCGGGGTTCTAATCAAAACGAGGGTGACAGGGGGGCGTAGTAAAAAAGAGAAATCTAAGCAAGGAAAGATGAGGGGTGGGGAACGAAGGAGGTGCGTCCTAAAGTACACTCCCGGGCGGGGCACTTCTCGAGCACAAAGCAGGGGGGCTAACGAGCAAAAGATCAAGACCCATCGGGGCAAATAAGAAAAAGGGTCGTGAAAGGGAAGGGGACTAAACTCTTCTCGGAGCACAACTGGGGGGGGGGGGGGGAAAATATCAGTAGAGGTGGGGTTGGGCCCAACATCGGGGGGGGCAAGGGGACAGACATTCCCATCGGGGATTTGGGGGTGGGGTTGGGTCACGCTTAATTCCTGGTGGAACACGGGAAAGAAAAAAAAGAGAGGAACTTCGGAGGAGCTCTGTTTGAACTAAACGGGGCATTGGAAGGTCTTCTAAAGTAAAACTGGGAAAGCCCGGATCCTCTTGGAGGAACAACGGCTAAAGGGGGTTCATCGAAGACCCACGGGGAATGGAAGGTGAGGGGGGGGGGAGCTTCATGTTTAAGGGGTCAAAAAGGATCGGTTGTAACTGGGGGGGCCAATTCGTATGAGGGGGGAGGGGGGACGGGGGGTGAAAAGAAAAGGCTGGAAGAAGTGTTTAACACTAATGGGGGGATCTTGGGAACAGGAACATTCCTTCGGCGGGGCTAAAAAAGAGAAAGGACTAAGCTCAAACTGCAAAAACATAAAAAAAGGTCGAACCGACCTTGTTGTGGGGAATGAAGGGCCGGTGTGAAAAGCCACGGGAAAAAAAACAAAGGGACCAGTGATGAAATAAAAAGGAATTTGTGAAACACCGCTCGAAAAAAAAGTAAGGTGGACGTTGGGGGGGGGGGGGGGGGGGGGGGGGGGGAGTAATAAAATGCATCGTCGGGAAAAAGTCATCCACCCACAAGAAACGGAACGAGGAAGACCAGGAAAAACGAAGCACGTTTAAAATAAATAAAAGGGGGGAGGGGAGCCAGACGTACGGTCACTGGAATTGCCGAAAGGTCTGGACTGAAAATTACTTCGATACTCAGAAAAAACACAAGGTTGGAGGGGGTTGGGGGGGGCAAAGGGGGGTGCGGGGGGGTCAATGTGGGGGGGGGCCGAGGGGTTGCTCCGGTAAAAAAAGATGAAGGGGGGGGGGTCAAAGGGCTCGTCAAAAAAAAAAGGGGTCCAAAAGAAATGGGGGAAGACCGGGCCCCCCACCACGGGGGGTGGGGGGGACAAGGTGCTCACCGGGGACTTAGAAAAAAAAAAGGGGGGTGAAAAAGAACATTTTCCTAACACCGATGAGAAAAAAAAAAAAAGCAAAAGAACAAAAAAGTAGTAGGAAAAGATGAGGAGATAAAGGGGTTCTCTTCAACAAAGCAAAGGGAGAAAACAAAAAACAAAAAAGAAAAAAAACGTACCACAAAGGGGGGAAACCGGGAAAATCCAAGATTCCGGAAAGGGGGCCGGGATAAAAATAAAGGTCTTCACCCCCCGACCGTCCTAAGCTGGCACGGAGCAAACATATTCCAAACTACACAAGACACACGGAAAAAACGAAAAACTCACTTTTTAGGGGGGGCAAGAATGTGAAAAAAGAGGAAAGGGCTCCTAAAACGAAAGAAACAGCAAAAGACCGGCTACAAACAGAAATGAAGGATAAAGAAAAGTGTGGAGTGGGGGACGATTAGACGTGAGGTTATTCGAGGGCCCTTGGACCAAAAAAGGTTAAAAAGTAAAAGCCGGAGAGGAGGATGAAAGGAAGAAAAAACCCTATGGATAACGGGGAACAGCGCCAAGGCCCAAGTAGCTTGAAGAATTGGCCTGGGTGGAAAAAGGGGGGACGACGAAAAAAGAAGGGAAAAAAAAAACACAAAAAGGGTTAAAAAAGGGATTTTAGGTGGTAAAGAGGACAACATACGTGGGGAAAAAAGACACCGCGAGGACCTCGGGCGAGGAGAAAAAGATACCAGGTGGAAAAAGAAAAGGGCCATCCAGGGAAACTGACGGAGGGACCCAGACCGGTCGAGTAGGGGGGAGGGTCTAGAAAAAGATTCCTTCACCACACTCTAACACCAAGAAGAGCGGACCAACAGAACCCCCTTCAGAGCCTTGGAGATGGGGTAGGGGGGAAAAACCATAATCCCCCTGGTGTACGCCCCGTTCCCCAGTCGAACCAAAAACACAAAGTTCGACACGGGGTTCCCGGGGGTGGTAAAAAGACACTTACGGTGAGGGACGAGAACTCATACTCCTGGGGGGAGGGTGGGGAAAGGCAGCAAACGGAGGAAAATGATTGCCCCCTCCAGGGGGGGGATGAAGGTGCCGAATGTCCCCCCCTGGGCAGATCAGGTCCTGGGGCGCTTAATGAAAGAGTTCCTCGCGCAAAGGGGGAGAGGGAACACGGAGTTTTGCAGAAAACGGAAACAAGAGTGGGAAATGGATGAAAAGCGCAGATCGGAGAATGTGGAAGAAAACAGGACAGCAGAGGTCGACGAATGGTGGAAGAAGGCAAAAACTCCTTCTAGAAGTGCAGAACCCTCCCGGGGTGGGGGGGGGGAAGAAGAAAAAAAGGGAAAGGGGGTAAGGGAGGTACCAGGCGTCTGACGATTGGGCGAAATGTGCCTGGTTAAGGAACAAGAAGCGTAAAAGGAGAACCGGTTTGGGGAGGGGAACGTCAGTTCCACTGGGGAAAGACGGGGGGGGAAAAAAAGGACACTGGGGATAAAGACAGAAATATTCGAGGTGGGGGGTAAACCCGCTGGGACCAGGGAAGAAAGAAATGAGGAGAAGCATCTAACAAAATGGGGGTTGTATGGCCGAAGGAATGGGTAACACTAACGGGGAGGAAAACGGATTCAAGTTGTCGGATACTATGGAGCGGATAACCGGAAACAGGACAACGTTGTTGTAGGGGGGGATTATCCGGTAACCCGTTAACTCCGGAGGAGAAAGTCACTGAAGGGCAAGGGTGCCTGATGAAAAGGAATCTCAAGGGATGTTGGGGTGGAAAAAAGTGAGGGCGCAGTGGGAAAAAGGGGAGTTCGTTGGACACCTGACACCATCGAAAGTATTGAAAGATCCTCAAGGAGGGGAACCCCCAAAAAAACACCCAACAGTAGAAAACTTGAAAAAGTGGACCACTGATTCAAAAAACGGGGATCTTGGTGGGGTGGTTTTGTTGGTTTGTTTTGGTGGGGGGTGTTTTGTGTGTTGTGGTTGGATTGTTTGGGTGGTGGGGGTTGTTTTTTTTTTGGGGTTTTTGTTTTAGTTTTTAGGTTTTTTGGTTGTTGTTGGGGGTGGTTTGGGGTTGGGAATTTTGGGTTATTGGGGGGTTGTGTTTGGGGTTTGGGATTTTTGGGGGTTTTTGTATTTTTGTAGGGTGGGGGTTTTTAGTGGGGTTGAGTTTTTGGGGTGGAGGGGAGTTTTGTTGTTTTGAGGGAGGTTTGTTGGGTTGAAGTTTGGGTTTGGGGTTTTTGTTTCGAGGAATCGATGAAGCGGGGAGGTCCGGTGTGCTGGGAAGGAGGGAGTTTGGAAGTTTGGGGAGGGATCCTGAAACCTGAGGGGTCCGGTAACAAGGATGGGGTGACCGGGCCGTGGGTACTCGTACGTCAGGGTTGGCTTCCGTAGGTAACCTCGGTGTTTGGGGCTGTCATGGTCGTGTTCGAAAGAGAAGGATACCAACCCCTTCACAGCCGCCTTGTCCAGGAGCAAGAACAAGCTGTCAGGGTCCAAGAATCCAAAAAAGGAAAGGACGCGGGTTGCGGCGAGGAAACTAAAAACGGAAACCGAAGAAAGGGAAAGTCAGTACCTATTAGGAACTTGGGGGGGGGGGTTAGCCGGATCTAGTGGGGTCAGTACCGTTTTTGGAAAGAAAAAAAAAACCAGGGGGGGGATCAGTAAAAAACATAACAAGGGGAAAGAGGGATGGACAGTGTAGGGGAGGGGGTTGAAACTACTTACGTGAAAGAAATAGAAACTAACCACAGACGTTTGGACCGAAAAGAAAAGAGGCCAGACACGAGTGGCGTACAAAAAGGAAAGGGCGGCCGGCAGATCATCAAGACGAAAACCAAAAAAAACTCAGGTTCACATAGGGCATCGAAAAAATAGGAGGCGGGGGGTCAGAAAAAAAAAAGGGGGGGTGGCAAAATAAATGTCGGGGGGGTGGGGACCCAGGGTCAGAAGAGGGCTGGAAAGGAGGGGGGGAGAAAATGGGAAAAAAAAGATGGAAAAGCACATCCCCGATACCGGGGGGGTGGGTACAATAAAGGAAACGGAGGGGGGAGGTGGGGATATTTGAGTGGGGGGGGGCTTTGCAAGCAAAAACATTAAGAAAGTCTGGAGGGGGAAAAAAATCCGAAAAGGAAAAAGTTGGACCAGGCAATCCCAAATTGACAGAACGACGAGAAGGAAAGGGAGACAAGAGATGAAAAAATTGGATCCACTCTCTCCTAGAGGAAAAAATACCCAAAAAGGCCGATCTCGAGAGACCAGCAAAAGGAACCGAGCGGGGAGGACAGATTAAAAAAGTTCGAGGGGGAACCGGGGGAAAGGGCACATAACGACCGAAAAAAAAAGGCAACAGGAAAGGGACTCGGAATCAGAAAACACCCCGTCTTATGGGGGAACCAGGACAGATCTTGGTCCGGAGTGCGGGAAAAGGGGAAGTGACCGGCCAAGTTCAAAAGGGAATCGAAATCTGGGGGGGAGAGGTAGGAATCCGGGGAAGCGGAGTCAAAAGGAGGAGAAAAAAGAACAGGGAAGTCGGGGAAAAGCTCCGGGGGGTAATGGAATCGAGATGGAAAGGGTGCAAAGGGGTTTTGGGGGAGGGCACAACTAAACCCGAAGACGAAACACATACAAAAGGACTGGAAAACGAGTACAAAAAATGGGAAGAGGGGGGATTCTGGACCCACTATCAAAAAAAAGCAGCCTCAGGCGTCATTGTTTCCCCAAAAAAAGAGGGAAAATGCTGCAAAAGAAAAAAAGGGGGAAGGGAGGGAAGGAGAAAGGGAGTGGGGGCGATGGACGTTGGATTTTCTAGGGGAAACGGAAGGGCCCGGCAATGCCGGAAGGGGACAGGAAAACGATAAAAAAGTCGACGGGAGATTGTGACAGGGGAAGTGAAAAAACCTCGGGGGAAAAACCGAAGGTTAAAACCAAAAAATCCTCACAAAAGGACAAAAAAAGACAGAAAGAAGTGAGGGGGGCAAAAGGAAAAAGCTGCCTCAAAACGTGAAATGACAGAAGCGGCACTATACCCTGGGGAGAAGACTGGAGGAGGGCCGTCGGGGGGGTGGGTTCAAAGGAGCAGAGAAAAACCAACAGGAAGGGATTGGGGGATATGTCTTTAGAAAAAGGACCGGGAGCGTCTGTTATCAACAGGAAAGGGGGGGGAAGGTAGCCGCAAAAAAACACTCAGGGGGTACAAGGGCATCGAAACATTGGGGGTCGAGGACGTAGACCTGGGGAAAAAGGAGAAAAAATCCCCTGAGGAAATATCATTGGTGCCGGGGGGGGACAGGGTGTATCCCAAGTTGTGTTAAGAAGAACTAGGGTGGGGTTCGTGGCAAAGGGGGGGGGGGACGGATCTCAATGGACGATTCGTCCGGAGGTTTTGGGAAAAAGGATTGAAACAAAAAATCTACAGGGAAACACTGGTAAGAAAAAAAACACATGGGAAGATGGGGGGGAAAAAGGTCAAGCTTCAGCAAACTCGAAAGAGGTACATACTTACAGAAGGGGGGATAATCAAAAAGAAACAAGTTCGGTCCGATTTTGACAGCAGAATAAGAGAGTAAAAGGGGATAAAAAAGGGGGGAAAAAATTACCTGTAGCCGGGGGACAGGGAGGGGGGTACTTAAAGGATGGGGACCGGAATCGAAAAGGGGGGTGCGGAATGACGGACTGAGTGAAGACGGGAATTATAAGGAATCCGAATGGACGCGGGATGGGAATGGGGGGTGGAAAGAGCGTTCGGGTCGAGTGGAAAAAAACGACCGAGGGAGTGGGGGGGAAGCAGTAAAAGGTATCGAAAGAAAATGGAGCAGAGCAACAATTATCAAAAAAAAAGACGCATTAGTGGCAGGGGGAAACGAAAATGGTATCAGGTAACGGGAAGGGGGAAGGGATGACAGTTCTGGAGCAGAGACAAGGTTTGAGAAAATCGGAGTTCAGAGGGACAACTCCTTTGTGGGTGTTGGTGGAGTGAAAGCAAACTCAAAGGTTTGGGGGAAAAGTTTCAAAAGGATCAAAAGAAAGGAGGGGATCATCCTGTGGAAGCTAAGAAAGAAGAATCTGACCCTGCTTCTATGTGGGGGGAAGCTAAAAGAAAACTTCACTTGAGAAGTGGGTTGGGGACAAGGATGGGAAAACGGAGGAGGGTGGAGGGGAATGCTAAATGTGCAGGGGATGGGGGGCTCTGCCGAAAAGGCGTGAGGGGCAGAGCAGGGGAAAAAAAAGCCGGTCAGGAAAGGGAGCCGGGGAAGGAGGGAGCGACGGGACAAAGGTCCAAAACGGTGGGGGGGCAAGGGGCTAGACTACAAAGTGAAAAGGGGGAAGGAGTGAAGTACCATAGCAGGGGGGGTGGTGGCGTGGTTGTGAGGTGGGTCAAAACTCATATTCGCCACACCGTACGGAGGATCAGGATGGGGGGGGGGAGAACGTATCAGCAGGGTGGTTGGCGTAAAACATGGAGAAATGGAGGGGTTAGTGCCCCAAAAACCCACAATGCTACTAGAATAAAAAGAAGAAAAAAACAAAGTCGAAGATCGTGACAAAGGAAACAGCAGGGGGGTCAAGTTCGCGTCGTTCATGGGACTTGGGGAGACCTGGGGGGAAGTTAGGAAAGTCGGTCGAGGGAGACGGAGGGACACCGACAGTGGAGATTTTTAAAAGGTGTTAGACGGTGAGGGAAAGGGGCCTTCTGAAGTGCCAAGGAAAAAAAGCACAAAGTCGGCGCAGGGTGCAGCCTGGGTAAAGGGCGATGCCCACTTGGGTATGGGTTAAGGAGGGAACCAAAAAAAAATGTGTTGGTCAAAAATCCCGTTGGGGGAGACACAGGCTGCACAAAAGGGGGGGGGCCAAAAAAGGGTGGGGGGGAAATCACAAGGATCGGATTGAGCAAAACGGAAGGAGAAGAGGGGGTGGGAACAGGAGAGCCAAAAAAAGGGACAAGCGGGAAGACAAGACAGAGACCCAACAGGGGTACTTGAGGGGACAAAAAAAGGGGCTTCATTAAGGAAATTCCCGGAAAAGCTTCACCGGAAGTCAAAAAAGAAAAACTACATCAGGGTGGAAGTCTATAGACTCCTCATATCACGCGACTCAACAATGGTTCACAAAGGAAAAACAATAGAACAACTTGGGGGACTGGGGGCACTCTAAAATTGATCAAATATATCGAACATTAAAAACAGGGAGGAAAATAAGCCGAAAACGAGGAAAGGCGGGAATCCATACCTTTGGTTTAAAGAAGGGTGAAGAAATCTAAGGAGGGGGGGGGGGCTAGGAGGGTACCGTTGAAATGTGGAAACACTAAAGAAAAAAGGGATAAAAAATGGGCATGGGAAGGTGAACATAGTAACCAGGAGAAAATAAAAGAGAAAAAAAGCCCTCTCGTGGGGTGCATTTGAATTGGGGGAAGAGGGGCACTAAACAAAAATCCTGGTGCACAGAAAAGAAGGTAGAAGGGGGGAGGTGTATCTGGAGGACAGTTAAATAACAACAAACGCACTGAAAACTGGAAGGAGAAATCTCGACCGACCAAACTGGGAACAAAACCCAGGCCATGGGAGACCCCCAAGATCTACCCAGGATAAAAAAGCCTATCGACGGGTAGGAAAGCTACCCGGAGGCCTCGAAAAAAACAAAGGAACCAGAGAAGAAGATGACCCCACACGGAAAGTCTAAAAAGGGGAGGGGAAAGAAGTTGGGGTAATGTCGTGGAGACCTCTAAAGGACCGACGCAAGTCTGAAGAATTCAAAACCCTTCCAGATTCCAAAAAAAAGATAGACTCCGAGCTTATATGGGGAGGTATATTCCAAAGGGGCAACACACAGGGTTATTGGTTTGAGAAAAAAAGAAAAACAAACCGAGGGGAAGGAAGGAAAGAGGGCCTGTAAAAAATAAAGTGACGAACAAAAAAGGAAAACGGAGGTGGAGTGCGCGAGGAGGAGGGGGGAGAGGAGGGAGCAGGGAGCGGAGAGGGTGATCTGGGGGGGGAAATGCAGAGTGAGGGGAAAACCCGAGGAGGACGGGGGGGCCAAGGGGTCCCTCGAGACCGCCAATGAGGTACCCCTGAGGTGTTGGATCTTACTAACTTGATGTTGAGGGAGGGGGTTCCCCTGGGGGGGGGGGCTGGGAAAGACTTCGAAAGTGCGAAGACTAAGTACCAAGGGACTCGGGGTAGGTTTCAAGTGAAAAAAAAAAAAGGGGGGGGGATAACAGTCCAACAGTCACAAAGACAGGTTAGCATAGAGACTAGAGGGGGAATAATACATGACAAACCCTAAGGGGAAAAGGAGAAGGAACTGATCGAAGCGGAAGAAAAAAAATCAGGTGGTTTCCAAAAGTCCAAAAGAAAATGGGGGCAACTAGGGGGGGAGTATTGGAAAAGTGTCCACAAGGGGTCTGGAGGTGGAAAAGATTTATTAATGGAAAATCGGGAGGAGGGGGGTGTCCCTGGGGAGGGATAAGGGGGGGGAGCCTTGAGGTAGGAAAAGTCTTGGCGAAAAAAAAAAATCGGGGGAGAACGGAAGAAGCACGGGCTTTGGGATCAAAAAAATGGGTAAGGTACTGTGAGATTAGGGGGGGTGTAACAACCACAGGAAGGGAGGGGGAAGTTGAAAGGGAGGAGGCGGCCCAAACATGTGGGAACTCAAAAAAAAGGCCTTAAAAACGTTTAAAAAATATAAAATCCTCACAAAAGGAGAAAAAGGGAAACTCTCATTTCACGTGAAGGGGGAGAGGAGGAAGGAAAACGAAAGGGATCCAATTGCGAAGGAAAAACCCAGGGGAGGACTTTGGGGGGAATTCAAGAAGAAAGCCAAAGGCTTATCCCAAATCAAAGGAGTAAAAGACGTACAACATAAAAAAAGTTCTTGTGTTCTGAAAGGGGAAAAAAGGGGTCCCAAAAGATACATACATGAAGGGGGGGATTGAATTGCCAGGTGTCTCAGAGGTGGGAACAACACATGTAGTTTGGAGGATGAGTTTGGGGGGTGGTTGAAAAAACAGCTGGGGGGGGGGTGAAGACCTCAAAAGAAAAGAAAAAGGGGATTTTGATGTACGGGGCGGGTGGTGGAGTGAAATTGAAAAGAAGCAGGAGAAAAGAGGTCACGAACAGGGGAAGCCCACCATAACCTTAGGAAAGCGAAGAGGAAGGGGAGTCTGGAGAGGGGGGGGAAAGCCGGTGGGACGAAAAGAAAGGACTAAGTGAGAAAGTACAAAAAGTGGAACCACAAAAATATACGCGAGAGAAGTAGGACTGGGATTGTCCCTGCGGACACTAGTGTTTGAAATGAGGTGGTGGTTGGGGAAAGGCAGAGGGAAGAAGGGTCAATCGGAGAAGGGTGTCGAACAGCTGCCGCACGGGGGCGTTTAAGAAAGGTGTTGGGGGAACAAGCTGGGGGATTTCGGGGCTAAGAAGAAGGGGGAGGGGGATTACGGGGTTTGGGGGGGGGAAGTTGGGGAATATCAACAAGGGCGTAAACGGGGATAATGAAAAGGTAAACACATCAGAAACCTTACCTCACGGGAAGCCTTAGAATGCAAAACTAGGGTATGTGCGGGTCAGCAATACGCTCAAGCGGACAAAAAAAAACAGGGAGCCCAGAGACACGAGACGGAACACATATCTTAGGAAAAAAAAGTTCCTGTGTCTATCATTAGAAAAAAGAACCGGAAACTAAAGCCGAAAGCATTAGAAACAAATAAAACAACAGGGGGTGTTGTAGAGAATATGATTCAAGGTCCCTGTTCAGGGGGAGAGAAAAAATATTCCGTCCCGGAGGAGGTTCACAAATGTGGGTTCGATAAGAAGGGGACGCTTTGTCGGGGAAAGACTTGTCGAGAGTAGGAAAGGGAGGGATGAACAGCAGGGGTGGGGTAGGTTTGTGAAAGGTCGGTATGAAAAATATGTCTTGGATGGGGGAGCGGGGGAAAAACTAAAAAGCCGACAGCGGCGAAAACACAACGCGTGCTCGACGCGACAAACATTGGGAGAAGGGGAAAGTCTTGCTAGTAGGATCCACGAACTAAAAAGGAGAATTAAAAAGGCATGGGTTCCAAAAGAGGTTTAGGGGGAAAACCCGATTGCAAAATGAAAATAGGAAGGAAAATCGGTTGAGGCTGGAAAAAGAGTTGATCCACCGCCAGGGGGGGCTTTATGAGGGGACCTCACAAGGCCTGGTAAAGGTGGGACATAAAACGGGCCTAGTGAAGAGTGGGGAAACGCTGTGGGGGGGTCAGGGGAAGTGCGGGGAAGTCAAAAGGGGAAGGGTAGACCCTACAGCAAGGAAAAAAAAAAATCAAAAGGTGGGTCGAAATAAAAAAGAGGTCATTAAAAAAGTTTCCAATAAAAGCTACAGCGAAAAACAGGACCAGAAAGGGACAGGAAAAGTCTTCGGGGTTGAGGGTGGGGAAGAAGAGGGGACTCCACCCTACACGGGAAGGCGTGTTGAGGATAGAAGGAAAAAGATACGGTGGGGGGGGACAGGGGTCCCGGCTTGTAGACGACTCAAAAAAACGCTTAAGGAACTGTCCTCTAACTGGGACGAAAAGGGGCCCGCAATCTCGAAGAACCTAAAAAAGGAAGGGGAATGTTCTCCAGGGGAATCAGGGGGGGGGGGAGCTCACGGGTGTTTTTCAGGTAATATGGGGGGGGGGAAGGGTCAATGCCGAAGGAGAATTAGGAAAGGAATCCGGACAGGAACTAAGGACCTCAAAAGCATGAGAAACGGGTCCCAGAATCCGATGGGAGGGATAAGGGGCCTTTCGCTAAAAAAAGCGAGAGAAAGTTACCGTACTTGAAAATCAAGAAGAAAAAGGCTGAACACCGGTCTAACGGGTTTGGAAGACGAAGGCGGGGTAATATAACACAGGGGAAAGTTGTAACCATTGGGGAGACCTAGTTCCAAGGTAGAGGGACAAGTATTTGGGGTGCTGGGGAAACAAGGGGTTCTATAAAGGTTTGTTTCTTGATCTCGGGGGAATTTGGGGGTAGGATGTGTGTTACAAGGATGAACCCAGAGGAGGGCGGCTACTGAGTGGGCTAGGGACGGAACTAAAAGGTAAAGAAGTGGGGGGAAAAACGAATGAGGGGGTACATGAACGTATAATATCACTATTACGAGGAAGGTAGACCAACAGTGGGGCCAGGGAAAAAAAACCGGACAAATCAGGGAATAATGCAGGTAAAACCTCTTTCCGAGGGAAGGGGGCAAAAAAACTTGCAGGGGAGGGAAATAGCAAGGGGGATTTTTCAAACAAGAGGGGGTCTGAGAGGGTCAGAAAAGAGAATGGGCACCCAATGTTTTGATGGGGGGTTTCCGCGAGCAAACTAACTAACTGGGTTCACAGGCCGATCACGGGGAATAAGGAGGACGGGGAATCGAATTTTGGGGGGACTCGGACCGGGTGGGGAACATGGCGAGGAAGTCGACTGTGGTCTGCACTAAGAAAAGGTCAAAAAAAAATTCTTACGGGGGGTCAAGTTGGGGGGGGGAAAAGGAGGTCTGTCTAGGGGCAGGGGGAAAGGGGGGGGAAAAATGGAAACTTTGTTGCCTGGGTGGCTATGAAGTCGCTGTTCGAGCTCCGAAAAAACGCGTTGAAGAAGGGGAAGCGGTACAGGGGGCACGCGGGGGGGGGGGGACCAAAAAAAAGGGACAGGAACCTTGCAACGGGGTCGGAGGATACCCTGGAAAACATAAAAAACTAAAGTCTGGTTGGTGTTGACAAAGGCTGGGGATTTGAGCAAGGAAAAAAACACGTACAGGGTCAGTGGGAAAAAAAAAAGGGGCGCAAGGACAATCAACCGGGTTGGGGCTTCTGGGGGAAGCGACTCAATATGGGTAGGGGGGGTTGTCTGGGACAAAGAAATCACTGGAAAAAGAGTAGAAAAGACTAAGCGTGACATGAGGGAAAGTAGGGGCCATTCTGGCTGTCCCTTCGAAATTTGGGAGGGAAGGGAGGGTGGTGAGAAGTGGGGGATATGAAGAGGAGGGGGGAACTCTCGGGAGGAATAATGAGAGGGGGGTTCACAGGGGGGGGGGGCTAAAAAAAAGAAATTTGCTGTGGGGGGGGGGGGGGTGGGGACGGGGATGCTGACTCCGGCACTAAAGGGGCTCGTGGGTCAAAAAGAACTTGGAGAGGTTCCAAGAAAGGGAGAAGGGGGGGGGAAGTTCACGAACTGGGCACAGGGGGGGACCTGAGTCCCTAAGGGGGAGCAAAAAAGAAAGGGGGAAAAGGGGGTCATCACCAGTTCCATCAAAAGGA
>Ga0179591_1320217_pt1 | contig 14977 bp, 17 predicted proteins | sample CZOMad2_1_08_16f_FD_182891 | JGI IMG/M metagenome (GOLD analysis project Ga0179591, IMG submission 182891) | Vadose zone soil fungal communities from Angelo Coast Range Reserve, California, USA - CZOMad2_1_08_16fungal (PacBio error correction) | ecosystem: Environmental > Terrestrial > Soil >...
AGGGGTTATCAGAAATACGGTCGTCGGGTTTTAAAAAGGGGTGTACTACCGTCCATTGGAGTCAGCCCCGTGGATGAAACCGGTGGAACCGAGTTTGCTTAGAGTCCGCTCTGCTGGAGGTCGATGACCGAAGAGCCGAATTCAGCGAAAAGGGGAATTGGTGCGCCGAATACTTCCAGTTCGTGTGAAGTTTCGGACTGTGGGGGTGGTGGTGTCGTGGGGGGGGCTGTGGGGGGGGGGTGGGGGGGGGGTGGGGGGGGAGGGTTAACGAACACAGCAACTGATCTTATCGGCACGGGTGCCGAGCCAGGAGACCATGCCCTGATCTCAGCAAGAAACCACAGGGCTGGTGGGGGAAACAGTACTTCGCACGGGACTTCTGGGGGGGGAGCGGCGCTGATCTGAGGTAATCAAGAAACGGAGACCGCTGTGCGGAAAGAGGACCAACGCCTACTCCGTTAGAAGGAGCAAGCACTTGAACAACTGCTTCTGCTCTCGGAAAAACGCCATTCCGCAGAGCGTGTCGCTCGTCGACACCCCCAACAACCCATAAACTCTAGGAGGAGTGGTCTTCGTCAGGGCGACCCTTAACGGAAAGGGGTAGGCACGCTATCCTCAGAGGGGGGGGGTGTTCCCTCCTTGTATCGCCGAGCAATGGGGGTGCGTAGTTCCCCTCGAACGAGAACAGGCGGACCGCCGAGGGAGATCCTGACACAGGTCGCAGGAAAGGTCGCGCACGTGCAAATTACCGACCTTCACTCCGGGGAACGGAATCCTAGGGAAAACCTTCCCTTCTTTTGTCGGAGGATTTGAAAGGGAGATTGCCGACATGAGTAAACCGAGGAGTTCCTTAAACGTGGACCAAGGGGAGGGTGTAAATACTGAGTTCTGAGACGTCACGTGGGGAACATACCGTTCAGAGATTAAGACACGCGTCGCGGGTGCCTTCCTTGTTACAATTTTGGAGGAAAGAAAGGTGCGTATACAGAAAAAAAGTGTTCGCTCGTGAGTCTCTGGCCCATCGGGGGGGGGGGGGGGGGGGGGGTGGGCGCTAGGGTAACGCGGGGTTGTAGAAAAAGACAAAACTCTTCGACAGGAGAAAGTTCTTGCATGGGGGGGAGCTGCCCGGCGGCACTTGCTTTCAGGACCACCGAGATCCCGCACTCTGTGTGTGCAAATACCAAACGCAGAATTGGCGCTCGGGGGGGATAAAATCCGAAACCGCGACACTGCGGACCTAATTGGTGCACGAAAGGGCTGGCCGAGGACGGAAGAAAGGTGCTGGAGGGGAGGAAAGTAGGCGCAGAGGGAGGAGGTTATCATAAAAGAAAGATAGAGATGGCGCTGGGGTGAAACTTCTGGGGTGAAAACTCCGATACCACAAAGATATGTCGGTCGGAAGGGGGGGTGAGGGAGCAGAATGCGAGCCGATGGCAGCTTCCACTGGAAAAACAAAAGGGGAGGGATCTGAAGAACCGCCACGGCACCTCATGTATTACCATAACACTCTAGAAGAGAATTCCTGGGAACTGGAGCGGGTCTTCATTTTTCTCCAAGAGGTTTTCCGAGGGGAAACTTCTTTAAAGGAGGAAAAAGTATGATGAGGAGGACACTTCGCCTCTTCAACGTGTACTAGTCCTTTCCTTCAAAGGGGAGCTTCTGGGGGTATTCTCCAACCTCACAAAAGAGAGCGGATCCCTTCTACTGTTAACAGTACATTCCCTTCTCAAATAGATAACTGACGAGAATTCGTCCTATTAAGCCTGTAGCAGATCCTTCTAATTCCGAAAGGAGGATATCAGTAAAAAGGTTTCTCGCGTCGAGGGTCGAGGGAGAACTTTTCCTGCATGAAAGTCCCCGAGAGGTACCGCACGGAGAAGAAGGCAGCTGGTGGGAGAAGGGAAAGAGGATGTTCTGAATGAAATTGCTCTCCTCTATAAAAAGAGCCCGACCTTCGGGAAAAAAGAGAGTGGGCTAAAGAAAAAAAGTCTCCACCACTCAAAAAAAAATAAAAAAAGGAAGCCTGCTTTATTAACACTAAGAGAGGAGGTACTATAATCAGAAATAAAACTAGGCAGTCTTCAAAAACAGAAGGAGGGGGGAAGTTATATCTAGGGGAAAGAGAAAGAAAGACCTTTGCTACTTAAGTCTTCGAGGATCTCCCTCCTTGCGGGGAAGGGAAAAAGACGATTCTATCAGGAAAAAGGGGGAAGCAAAAAAAGGCAGCAGGAGAACCTAGCTCACAAGTAGCTATTCCCGTGAAAGGACCGCGGGGAGATGACCAAAGCGAAAAAAAATCTAGCACAAGGGAAAAGGTGTGAAGTCTTAAGAAGTCCGAGGAAACGCAGTATTTCCGGGAAGGGAAATGGAGAGTACCTTCTTGTCTTCATGGGAATGGTTTCATTTTGAAAAGGGGGGACTGGAGCCGCTCTTTAGGGGGGAGAATAACGAGGGGAGAAAGACGCTCCAACTGGGGTCAAAACCTCCTCGTCTCAAGAGAAAGGAACGGGAAGCCGAGACCGCCTTTTCAATCCTTGAGGGAGAAACAGTCGGCGCAGGGGAAAGATCCACTATCGTCAAAAATAGATGCTCCAGAGCGTTCTCTATTCAAAAAAGAGGGGGGATCGGTGGCCGTTCGGGGGGGGGGAAGGGGGTCCATGTCCGCAAGAAGGGATCATCTTTAAGACTCGTAAGTCGCCTTCTTTAAAAGATGGGGCCTCAACAAGAGAAAGACATTATCTTTAGAGGAGAAACTGCTTAGAAAGGGAAAATCCCGTCTGGGGTGGAGCCCAGAAGGGAGAGGACCCATCACTAAGGAAGGGAGCCGAGGAAAAAAATCAGTCAGGGGTAAGACTTCCGAAAAGGGAGGAGATCTCACACGGAGCTCAAAATGGTGGCTTCCTTCTTTCTCACAAAGAGGGTGAAGGTTCTTAACGGAAAGGAAAAAAACAACGCCTTACTATTCCTCCACCATTTGGATGGGGAATCTCTGGCGGAGGGAAAAGGGGGACATATAAATAGGGAAATGTCAAAGAGAGGGCTTCCTCATTCCCTATAACAAAAGAAAGAGGGAAGACACCGCCGGAGAAAATGACACAGTTGAAAGTACTGAAACAAGGGGAAAGGGTCACCTTACAATTGGTCGAAGACGTAAAAAAGGATCGTCGCGGTGTGAGGAACCACGCGATATCCATGGGGGAAAGGACTGTCGTGCGGGAAAAAAGGCCGCACCAGCCAGCATGACAGAAAGGCCCTCATTCTCCTTTGAATCATAGAAACTGTTCCGTCCCTGGGGGGCAAAAAAAGTCGCCTGTGGATTATCGGAGGAAAAACCTTTCGAGGAGGGAGGGGAACGACGGCGATCTCCTTTATAAAAGCGGGCACCCTCTGAGAGACCAGTAACGTTCGCTTTTCAGGAGAGAAGAACTTACTGCAGCCCACGCCGCCTCGCGATTGGTGGGAAAAAGCCATAACGCGGGAGGGGAGGGGAAAGGGGGGGGGAAACTCTTATATTCTCATAATGTTGAGTTAGACAGGCTCACTGAGGAGGAAAGAATTCTGCTAAGGGAAAAAGGCTCGTTCTAGAAGAATACCGGAAAATCGCGTTCACCGCCCCCCTTGGAGGGCCTTCCCGGGGACACATCCAGGGTGTGGGAGATTCTTATCTCGGGAAAGGGGGGCGCGATCCGAAAAGTTCCTTCATCAAGAAAAACTGCCGAGGGAGAAAAGAGATGTCTTTACCTAGGTCCCCGCCTACCCTTAGAAGTTTGAAGGGGGGGAGAGGGGCCACTTTTCAAGGGGTCTCTAAAAAGGTGGGGGAGCTCTGTTCATTACAGAAGCAGATCACTAAAGGGGGCCATCTCAAAAGAAAGTCGCATCTTCTTTAAAGGAGAACATGGGGGAGCACGAACGTCTGGCCGGGAAAACAAAGGGAAAAAACCAGCTTGTCAAAATCAAGAAGGTTACCGGGGAGGGACGCTGTCAGAAAAAGCACTCTAGGGAGGGCGCCCCAGCCACTATTCAGGGTGGACTCGGGTACATCATTTCCTCGCCCATCTAAGGGGGGGGGGGCTCCCCATCTCGAAGGGGAGAGTCGCGGCTTGCAAAAAAGAGGGGAAGTTTCAACGGAGGAAAAAGTTGGTTTTTGTACCTTTAGGACCAGGCCTCGATTGGGAAAAGGGAGGAAGCTCATAAAAAAGAAGCTGGGATTTTACCGAAAGAAGGGAAGATCAAAGGGGGGAGAGAAAAGAAGGGGCTAGTCTCAAGGACAAGAGCTGAGGAGACAGGTTCCTGTTCAAGGGAGACGTACAGGAAAGGGTGCGCCGCCGAAAAAATGTCCGCAAAGGGGAGAAAAAAGAGGCCCCGCCGGGTTTAGCAACCAGCTGGAAGAGGGCGTATAATCTTGGAAGAAGGGGGGGAAAAGGGAGCAAGGTTAGAGGGAGGGCCGCCCGGAACAACCGTCCCTGTAGGAGAAGGGGGGCGTTCGGATGCTGGAGGGAAGGGGGGAAATCCGCGCTCTTCTCTTACAGAAATGGGTGTAGAGGCAGTCTAATATTATCCACCTTCGAGGGGGGAGGGGAGATACTTCAATAAAAGTATAAGAAAGGACCAATAACTACTCTACTGCAGGGGGAGAGCTCTCCGGTAGAAAGAAGAGACAAATTAATCTTTCTGCCGGGACTGTTCTGAGAGAGGGAGAATGCGCACTTCTCACTATATGAGAGAAAAAAGACTTGAAGTAAGGATCGCGTCACTTCAAAAAAAAAGGAAGGCAGCAGAGAAAAAGGGACGTCACTGTAGGAAAAAAAAAACAGCAAGGGAGAAGGAAACCTTAATTCCTACGAAAAGAAAGAATCCCGAGAAAGGGAAAGGGGCTCTAGTCCAGCTTTTGAAAGGGGTCTTCCTGAGGTGGAGAAAAAGGGGGAGATCGGGCGCGTACTAAGTCTGGGGCCGGAGAATCGGCATTGCTAGGAAGAAGGGGGCTCTACCTCAAAAAGGGGTAATCCCGAATTGACGTACCTGAAAGAAGAAAAAAGTCCTACAGGAGGGGAAGAAGGGAAGGAAAGGGGAAAAAAAGCATCGGTGCGCGACCCCTTTGCGATCTCAAGAAGGGAGAGGCGGACCTGCTCGGCCCTTTCAACAGAAAGAAAAAAGGGGCTCCGACAAGACGAAAAAAATGTTAGAAAAAAAATCTTCTCCGTCAGAGTCCTGTTCGCTGAAAAAAAAGGAGACACTTTCACGAAGGGGGAAAAAAAGAAGAAGAGAACAACAAACTTAGAGGAAGGAAAAGAGGAGGAACATTCAGAAAAAAAAAAAGGTATGAATCGTTCCCGGAACCATTGTCGGACCAAAGAGGAAAAAGCCTGGGAGAAAGGTGATAAAAAGGGGGCGGAGCCCTTTGCCGCTTGTACGAGGAAAAAATCCGAGCGGGTTGTCGCAGAAGGGCATCTCTCCAAGAAAAAAAAGGGGGTGCTTAAGGGAAAAAAAAAGGACCTTCTGTCCTGACGGCGGGGGGAGGGGGGTCTTACTCGGGAAGGAAAGGAGGGTACCACGGAGGGGGAAGGGAAAGGGTTGCGTTAATATCCTTCGAGAAAGGAAGCAAAGGGGAGAAACGATCCTCTTAACCAGTCGCCAAAAAGCCTCTATCAAAGGGAAAAAAAAGGAAAGTATCCACTTGTCTTCTCTGCGCAGTGCAGGGGGGAGGAACCCCTTTTGGAAGAGGAAGGCCATGTTCACAGACCCGCACCGTGAAGAAGCAGTTATCGCGAATTGCCGGTGCGTCTTATGCTGAAGGGAAAGGAGAAGAAGAAAACCGCGGTTTGAAAAAAGGAAACTGATCTTTACTAGGGGAAATGGCAAAAAGATACTTATTCAGCTAAAATAGTTGAACCGGAATAGGGGGGGGGGAAAAGTCTCTTCCTTAGAGGAAAAAATCTCCAACTCGGAATGGAAAAGGTTGGTACCTTCATCTGATAAAGGGGGGGGAAAACTCTCCTTGTCGGGAGAATCTTAGGAAAGCCTCTCACTCCCTGATTTCTACTATCATAGACTGGCCGAAGGAAGGGAACGATCCTTTACGGTTGAAATTTTTCCGTTATTATAACTTGAAGAAAAAGGGCCGAAAGAAAAAAAAATCTCCTTTCTATCGATTCAGGGGGAAAAGGGATCCCTGGAGGGAGGGGATTCTTTTCTGAGAAAGAGGATTCTTTACTGAGGGAAGGTCCTTTTTACTGGCCGTTATTCAAGTCTTACCATTAACCGAGAGGGGTTCCCTGGAAAGAATCAGGCACCGAAAGGGGGGCCCGTAAGCGGTTCGCGTTCTGGGAAAGAAAAAGCAGTAGCACTGGAATTCGGGGGGGGGAATCTATTCCGGGGGACTCGTCAAGAAAAACGAAAACACGTCAATTTCTCTGTGATATGGGAAAAGATCCATATTTCCTTTGGGAAAAATCCGATTTCGATTAAGGAGGAGAGGGGAGCCAATCCCCTGTTCTGTCTTTCTGGGGAGGGGAACTTTTACGAGTCAAGGGAGGTGTCTTTTTCGAGAGGAAAGAGGCTTTGCATGCTTTTCAGAGACTGCGGGAAGGGACGGAGTCACGGTCACAAACGGAGGGGAGAGTATGGAATTTTGCCAGGAGGGGAAAGGATAAAAGGGGGGAGAAAAAGAAGGTTCTCTAGGGTAAAGGGGGGATACCGGGCACAAGACGACCGAACCTCTTTATGGGGGGGGGGAGCCGAGTGGATAGGTTCCTTCCCTTCTGGAAGAATTACCTATATAGAGAAGCCACTTAAAAAAAAAACACATTGGGGGGAGTGGCGCCTCCGGGTAAACGTCAAAAGGGGGGGGGGAGGATTTTTAAGCCGTCCAGCCTCTTTTCAGAAAATTTTGAGGGGAGAGGGAGGGAGCACGGTCCGCTCCTAATTAAAAATCTAGCCCGAGGAGAACCTCAAAAGGAGGCATTACTCTTGCAAGTTTCAGAAAGGGGTTACCCTTATGAGAAGAAAGTTATCATCAAGGAGACCGCTGGGAGGGGGGGAGCCTCTCGGAAAACACCGCTCCTTTCTCCTGCTTCATCAAAAAAAAGATCTGACGAGGAAGAGGAAGGGGTTCCGGGCCAGGAAAAAAAGGATGGCTGGGAGAGGAAGGAAAGGATACCTCGTCGAGGGAAGGGGGGGACGGCCGTCATTCTTTCTAGGAGAACCCGGAAAGGGTAATTCACTCTACCAGACGGACAACCGTCCCTCTGGCGGGGAAAAGGGCCCTCGAACTAAAAAAAAAGTCTTACCGGAAATCCGAGAAAGTGAAAAAAGAGTAAACAGGCGCGGTATGCGAAGGGATCGCCCTTTCTCGAGGAAAGATCACGAAGGGGGGACCTTATCGAGGGGGACTCTTTAATGGAAGGTTCTTCTCGGTACCAAAAATATTGCGACATGGATAAGGAGGAAAACTACTACGAGAGTCGTGTTACCCCTACGAGGGGAAACAGATGAATAAAGTTCTTAAAACAATTCGGGGACATTTTCTAAGGGGCGTTTCTTAAAGAGGCCTTTTCTAAGGGGGGGCTCTTTCATCCTCTCCCGAAACCGGACGATGACCTGATGTGAGCCTTTCTTGCTGGAGCAGCCCTCGCTGAAAAAACTCAAAGTTGAGAAGGGGAAATCGTCCTGCTGCCCAGAAGGAAACCAGGAGAGAAAACTCTGGGGGTTGCCTAACCGAACGCACGGGAGCACGTTTGTCTTCAAAAAATCCGGAAGAGGAAAGGGGGGGGACTTCTGGCCCTTGGAAGGAAAAAGAATCACCTTCTTCTTGTGTTGAGGGAGGCTCAAAGCGGGGAATTTCAAAAAGGCAGAAACGAAGGACCCTCCGAACATCAGGTCGGCGTCTTTGAAAAAGAGCAAAGGAAGACTGGACGGAAGGCGAAAAAGTCTGAGACACCCAGTACGAGAAGGAGCTGCTTCGGCGCGGAGCCACGCGCAAACATTTAGGAAAAAAGCACGACTATTAAAGGAGCCTGCGACGTTATTCGAGAAAGGGAAGGAAAGAAAGCTACGCATGGGTTCCGAGGGGCCACCAGAAAAGAGGATCTTAGGAGGTTCCGTTTAAGCATGGGATCATCTAAGGGAGATTCTGACTGAAGAAAGTTGAATGAGCGTTCTCTATAAAAAAAACTCCGTAAAACGCTCTTCTTACAAGTCTACAGGGGAGGGGAACCATTACCCAAGGAAACTGCGAAAGGCGATCAGAGGGGTCTCCTATGAAGGGGGCTCATCCTGGATAAAAAGGGCTGGGCAGAGCAGTTGAACCGCCTCGTGAAGCAGGGAGACGTCTTTTCTCCGAGGATGGCAAGTACTAAAACTAAAAAAGAAAAAGATAGAAAAAAACAAAAAAGAGGGTGATAAAGTTCTGCTAGGGTGGGCGCGCGAGTGGATAGGAGTACCTTGGCTAAGTCCCTTATATTTCATTATCTGCCTATCCATTTGTCGTTAGGAAAGCCTATGTTCTCAAAAAAGTTCCGAATACCGTAAGCCCGAGCAGGGAATCCCGTCAGGAAAGGAGGATGGAAGGACTAAAATGTGTAAATTAGCAAGAGTTCTGGAGGGGGGGGAACAATAGGCTCAAAATTAGTAAAACTCTAATCAGAAAAGTCTGGAGGAAAAAGAAAGAGAGATCGTTCCTAATTAAGAAAAATTTGGAGCATCCTTCCGAAAAAAAGCGTTGAACAAGGGGGAGCTCGCCTCAGAAAAAAAACGGTCTATTGGCCAGGCGGGGCTTCTATTCTGGTAGAGGGAGTCCCATTTTCCTAAGAGGGCATCCTGGAAAAAGGACGCCTTCAGGGAAGCGGAAAAGCGAAAGCGGTTCTGCTTCGACCCTCTCGAAAGAAAGCATTGCACAAGAGAGCACCCCGGGGTGAAAGAGAGAATCCGTCCGCTGAATTAAAAGGGGACGTTTAAGAGGAGAAAGAGTAGCCTTCGTATGAATAGGGCTCAAGGGGGGTTTCATGGTGAAAAAGTCGCCTGAGAAGCCGAGCGTGTGCTGTTTGAGAAGGAAAAGATGAAAAGCTCCTCTAAAAGGTTCCTTAAATGCCGGGGATCTCTGCGAAGGGGACGAATTGGGCCGATCCTCTGAGACTGTTCCATCCGGGAAAGAGTCATTCGTCTAATGTTCGCAACCTCGGAAAACTATCGCAAAGTAGCACGAGACTTTCCTCTTTCGTAGATTTCTTAGACTACATGGCCTCGGTGGTCTCGACCGAAAGGGAAGTCCTCCCTTACGGGGGGGAAGAAGCGTTAATTAGAGGTCTGCTTCCTTCTAGAGCTGCAAAACTCCGAACGTAGCACCAAGGTGTCCTCTTATGGACGCCTCCTTCTTCTAGGAAACAGAACGAAAAGCGGTTCTCAAGTCACGTAAGGGATTCTTATCAAGGAGAAGCGGACTACAAGCGGTAAAGCGGCCTGAGTAAGAGGCGAAAGAACACTTCCTCTCCACAAATTGTCTTGGAGAGTATCCACCCCAAAGGGGAGTCTCGTATCCGTTGAAGGCACAAAAGAAGGAAGCCGGACTTGTATATTGTCTCCCTGGGGAAGAGTCTCTGGGGGGGAAGGAGGGGAGGGAAAGGCGTAAGTGTCATGGCTCGGGGGGGGGGGGGGTAGGTGAGGGGGGAAAGAAAGTGGAGACAAACGTTCTAAGCGTGAGGCGTTCATACATCTTCAAGAAAGGTCAAGTACTCAAACTCGGTCTTCACCTGACCGTGGAGGACGTGCCTACGTACTTCTTTGGAAAAAAAGGGTATTTCGCCAAACAAGATCTCCATTCTTGCAAATGTACGGTCAGAAAAGAAAAACAGCCTGTGCAAGGGAACCGAAGAGATCCGTTTAACCAGAAAAAAAAAACATTGCCCCGAGAAGGACCTCAAAAAAGGGACCTGCAGACGGGGGGATCGGTCCGAGTGCTCGGGGAACCTGGTCGAGTTTCTCTTCAAAAGGGGTCATAAGGGCAAGAGAAACCACGCGCTGGCGTATAAGGGTGAAGAAAACCTGTTCTCGGCAAACAAAGGATCCTCTTCAAAGGAAGGACAGCCCCACACTCCTCTCAGAGGGAAGAAAGGGGGACCATCCATCAAGAAAAGGAATTGCGTTAACAGAAGAGAAATCTTGAGGGAAAATTTCTGAGGAGCCCCGAGTTTGCAGCTTAAGGTCCGCAAATCCAGTTCTCTTCGGAGGAAATCCTAAAGCAGCGCTTTCAAAGAAGTCGTACACGGGAGGAAGGGGGAAACCAGCCTGTAGGGTGTAGAAAAAAGAGCTCGAGAGGGGGCGTGATCTTCTAAAAAAAGGATATCAGCCACCAGAAATGCCTTGGAAAAAAGCGGCTTTACCTCGGAATCAGAAGGCCTTAGGGCTAAAGGGAAAAGCGCTTCACCTGGAGATCAAGGCTTATCGAGAAGAAGAGCATCGCAGGAAGGGAGGATCGGCTTCCAGAGAATCCAGATGGTTCTCATCGAAATGTCAAAAAAAAAATTTTGTCAAAAAGAGAAGTGCTGATAACAAAAACCCGAGGCAAAGCAAAGACTCGGTTCCGACTTTGACCGTCTACCCATGACGAGCTGAACGAAGTGCCTGAATTGAACATGGTGGAAAGCAGGAAAGACAGTGCCCGCACGATCAAGGGAACAGCTCGAAACTTCGGCCAGGAAAGGGTCGTGTTCCAGGAAGGGGGGGGGGGCGAGTCACACGTTTACGGAAAGGGCCGAGGGAAGGGGGATACACCTACTTCCGGGAAAGGAAAGCTGTGAGTTGAAAAGACCGCTTAAACAATCATCTCAGGGCCTGAAGAGAAAGGAACATCGCTTCTTGCTCCTGAAAAATGGTCGGGAAGCAAGGCCAGTCAACTACCTGTTGGAAAAAAACCTCTGCCGCAAGGGGAGAATTCCACGCCGGGCGCCCTTAGAAGGTATACTTTTTAATAAAAAGGGGGACGAGCAGGATCTCAATGTCCCAAGGACGACTAAAGGAAAGGTAAACTGGAAGGCTCTGCCGGAAAAAAAAAAAGAGATCCTCTCCGCGGAGAAGGAAGGGGGGAGAAGGGAGTGCGATCCGCTTCTCAGAAAGATTTATTCGGGTAGAGTAAGTAAAGAGGGGTTCCTGTACCAAGAGAATCGAAGGGGTGTAATATTCTTCTCCCGGGGAAAAAAAGAAAATATCACCTTAGAAGGGGAACCTACTCTGTCTCGGCATGAGAGGCCGATCATTAGAGAAAGGGGAAGAAACCCCTCGGTTACTTGGATCAAAGGGAACGAGCGTACTTACTAAAACGCGTAGAGAGAAGAAGCTCGTCACTTTGAAAAGGAGAAAAGTTAAACTGAAAGGAAGAAAAACGGGGGAAGGAATCATCCGCCGGAAAGAGAGGAAAGGGATCTATTCCAGCTTGGGGAAAGAAGTTTTCTGCCTGAGGGGGGCTACTTGTTTTCGAGGGGAAGGAGACTCCTCTCGAGGGAGGAGGGAAGGTTCACCCGCACTCGGGTATTAAGGCTACAGAATGAACGACGTAGTACTACTAAACAACTCATACGCAAAGGTCCGACATAATTTGAAGAAAAAGGGAAAGAACTAAGAGGGGGGGAGGAGGGAAAAAGGGGGATCGCTCATCATCCTAAATAAAATCTCTCCGGCACTCTCAAGAAAAAGAAAAAAAGCCCCTCTTATCCCCCTGTTCAGAAGATCCGACACCATCCTTGTCTCTTGTCCGAAAAAAAGGGAAGCACCCGGGAGAGGAAAGGAGGGAAAAAACAACTGAGAGGAGAAAAATAGAAAATCAGTGGGGAGAGCCGTTTCCCGTTACCATTTTCATGGGGGGGAGACTATTCCCTGGGAAAAAGGTGGCTAAGCGTTGGAGTATCCCAGGGAGACTTTTATGGAGTAAGAGAAGTTCGCAGATCTCCATCTTCTTCGCTCGGAAGCTCTGGGGGGAATGAGTTAATGTCAAGTCACATGTATAAAAAAAACGCTTCCGTAATGAGGTTGTAGATACGGGACTGTCCCGTGAGAAATGGTTTATTTCGATACTACAGTAGTAAAGGGGCATTCCCTATCGCACTAAGAGAAGGGGGAAGAAAGGAGTTCCGCGCCGTATAGAAACCATAAAGGAGAAAAAAAAAAAAGCCGCGATCCAGGAAAGGGGCCAACTGTCGCTCTGGAGGGGAGGGGGCAAGGAGCTCGTAAAGGGGACGTCAATCAGGGTGCAACACGCCGCGCAGCCATTCCGCGAGAGGAAAGAGCTGCGGCCACGTATTGAAGTAAGGGCGAGGTCAAAAGCGCGAAGGCAAGCTGGAGCGCCCCTCCATCCTGAGAGGGAAAAAGAAATTCTCGAGCAAAGGGGACAAGAACGATACCAGTTGCTAGAAGACGGGAAACCGGCGAGCAGCCCTACACAGGCGGAGGTCTTGTAACCTGCATAGGAAAAAAAGGGGGGGACGTACCTACTAACGAAGGCTGGTTCATCACCAGATTAGATGCAAAGCTCCGACTCCCGATGGGATCGAAGGGGAGAGCACGAATCTCATCCTCAGGGGGAACTGTGAGGGGGGGGGGGGAGGAAGAAAACGTTACCTTTAGAGCTGGCGAAGTAGAGAAAGCCTCCTTATTATCTCCGGAAAAAAAAAGCTTTCCGAGGGAAGGAGGGGGAAACGTAGGTAAAAACATAGGGGATTTCTTAGGGAAAACAAGGTCTTTGAACCGGAAGGAAAGGTCTTCTTACCGAAAAACTAACGAGGGGGGGAATGTGATCATCTTTCATGAAAAGGACCGTGCAGGGAAATCTGCGTACTGGGGACTGGGAAAAATCATGAGTCACGCCGGGAGACATTCTGTGGAGGAGAAGGAATTTCTTCACCAGAAGCACACCACAACGGTAGACCTTTCGGCCTGGACAACCAGCCGGATTGGGGAAGGAAAGTCGATAAAGGGGCCAGTAGCTGGGACTCAAGAGGGTCTGGGAAGGAAGGTATGTTGTACTAATGCAAAACAGATTTGATGGGGAGGGGAAAAACTTCCACGTAGGAGGGTTGGCAGAGTTTCTAGCAGATTAAAGGGGTAACCTAGGAATTTGGTTGGGAAATCTTTCTTGGAATGGGGTGTCAAGACTTTTTTAGGGGGGGGGTGTACTACCATTGAAACGCATGAGAATCCGAGGGGGGAGGTTCTAAACATTTGAATGCCGGATTCTATTTCAAGGTCTATTACCGAGAAACGGGGGACTCGCCAATTGGGGGGAAAAAAGTTGTGACCACGGAGGCCGCCTTCACTAGACTTCAAGCCAGTCGGCGTGTAGGGGGCCAGAAAGGGGGAGGAAACCCGAGGGGGAAAAGGTGTCTAAAGGCTTTGACGCGGGAAAAGATCTCTACGAATAGATCCTATCTCATCAAGAAAAAACCCCTCACAAGGGATGGGGGGGGGGAAAGCTACGTGTCAAACGGAATTCGGAGGCTTTTACCTCTATAGAGCTTATCTCACGGAAGGATTCAGGGCTTTAGGACGAAAGAGGGAAAAAAACTTCAGAGTCATGGAAGTACATCAACCGAACTATAAGAAGGGACAGAACTATTTTCACGATGGCTCCTAAAAGAGGGGAAGAGAAGGGGGGAGCTCTCGTTACTAAGAGGGCCTTCAGGAGTGGGAGCGGATCATTTCTACCCGGAAAGGGAAAGCACGCTATCCAGCCAAGAGAGAAACCGCTCTTTCCCGCGGATCGAGAAGGGTACAGCTACTCTCCATTCGAAAGAGGGTGACCTGATAATGAAAACGTGACCTCTTGCTGAGGGAATGTTAGCGGGGGGGACACCGACTGCCGCCGATGTTCACCTAGAAGGAAGGAAGATGTAAGAAAAGGCTTTGTGAGGAGGGGATTAAAAAGTAGGCCCTATTTGCCTAATTGGATCAGCAGGTCGTGGCCTAACTACCGGAAGAAAAACGTCGGAAAAGGAGAGAAAAAAAGCAGGTCATTTGAAGACCAGGAAATCTGTACAGGGGGGAATGCGGCGGTTCGGAAGGGAGTCCGTTTCGGGGAGGGGTGAGAGGCCTGACCTCGCAAACTGCTCTCTCTTCCTCTGAAAAAAAAATCCTCTTGAGAAGAAGAGCGACATTTTTTATTCCATAGGAAAGGGGACTCATGGAAGGTATAAAGGAATACGATACTCACTCTGGGTTTCTAAAAAAAAAGAAAATCCATTTTCTAGGGGGGTCTCCTAAGGGAGGGAAGGAAGATTGACCTCTTAAGTCGAAGGGGAGACGGAATCACCTGCTGGAAGGGGTACTTTCCTGAAACCGCTGCGTTTAGAGTTTGAGAGCAGTCTGTTTTGATAAAGCCTATGATCTACTGGGGGTCTTCTTCGGGGCCAGAGGGGAATAATTCTTGCCGGAGGCTGTCACGAGGGGGGGGGCTTACTGGAGAAGGAAAGGACTGCTTACCGTCCAAAGAAAAGGGGGAGGCCATTTAAAACGTCAGAAGAAGAAGCGTACCTCAGCAGGGGGGGAATCTTTGCGCTGGTGAAGAATCCTTGGAGGCAAACGCTTGGGGGGACGTAGGCTCTTCTGAGTCTCCTCGGCTCCGAGGGAAAGTCTTCCGAAAAGAGCGGCTTTTCAGGGAGAAAGAAACAGAACGTAAGCTGGACCTGGGAACTGCCGACTTTCGGGGGAATTCCCGCTCCATGGAGATCACTAGCTAATAGAGAACTATTACCCGGTACATCCGGGAGAGAAACCTTACTGAGGCAGGGCGTTCCAAAAGTTTAGCAGGTGGTGTGAAGTCTGCGAGCACCTCTTTCTAGAGATAATAGGAATGGTCGGGTTCTCCTCTCAGGGGGGGGAAGGGGGGGTGCTTCACCTTTAAGAGGGAAAGCGATCTCCGACCGCAAACTCGGAAGGAGGAGAGTTTACAAAACTACGGTCACTGAAGGCTGAAATTATTGATGGTAACACTAGAGAG
>Ga0179591_1330663_pt1 | contig 14977 bp, 13 predicted proteins | sample CZOMad2_1_08_16f_FD_182891 | JGI IMG/M metagenome (GOLD analysis project Ga0179591, IMG submission 182891) | Vadose zone soil fungal communities from Angelo Coast Range Reserve, California, USA - CZOMad2_1_08_16fungal (PacBio error correction) | ecosystem: Environmental > Terrestrial > Soil >...
AGCTCGGCAGAAACCAACCCTTCTCCTCACACTGAAAGCAGGACACGCAGGGGGACTAAAACGGGGTCTATCTTTCCCTACTAAGAAAATGAGTCTTGGAGGGGGGATTTCGGATGTGAAAAGGGGAAAAGGCATAAAACACGTTTAGGGGCCCGCAGCCGCTCCAGCAGTGTACCTCATGGCTGACCCTGTCAAGTGGGAGGAGTAGGCAGGCATCCTGAAGGTCCGTCGTCTGCGGACCGTGAGAAAGAGTGGGGGCTCTTTATGGGGAGAGAGAAAAGTTGCCTATCTTGGTAACGGTGGAGAGTAGAGGCGTCAATCACGCGTCCAAAATTATTCTCTTCAGGGGGGGTGGGGGGGGCTGAGGTCCTCAAAACGATGGGGGGGACACGAGTGGGGGTGTACAGATTCATGAGGATCGGGAGGGAGAACTGGGAGAACATCAGAAAGCCGCCGGAAACGGCCGGGGAGTGCTCGAACTCAAGGAGGAGAAACCGGACAGAGACGAGACCAAGGTTACAAGAGAAGGTCGGTAGATCTCGAGCTGGTGAGGAATCCTCTTTTCGACCGCCCAACATACAAATAAAAAAGATACAGTGGAGAGGTTCTATCTGTGAGGTGTTTAGGGACACGCTCTAAACGGGCAAGGATCTTACGGCCGAGATAGAGAGGAAATCGGGAGCTCTTCCGAAGAAGGAGGGGGGTCCCGGGACGGAAATCAACCTCTTCTCTTACGATCGTCCATTGGGGGGGGGCAAAGTCATTCATACTCCTCTCTAGGGGGGCTACTGGGGGGTCGTTTGTCTAGCAGACGATAGGGGTTCGAGCCTGAGTACAATTTGGTTGTTGGTAGAGGAAAAAGAACTGGGGGCGTCGATAGGAATCACGAAGTCTCGCCTGGGGTGTGATGTCAGGCGGAGAGTCCACACCGCAGAGTTGACAGGGGGTGGCGGCTTCTCTAGCATCAAACATAAGGGAGGGAAAGGGGGGACATTGTCATTGACCCATAAAAAAAAATGGGGGAGTCGGAAAGAATTCTTCATGGGAACTAACACCGTGGCGGGAAACTGGGGGGGGTTACTCACCTGCTACAAAATATTGCGTAAGATGAGAGAAAAAATTCGAAAAAAGAAGGGTCCTAAAAACGATCCGCTGCCGGCTCAAGTGCAATAGTCGCGCTTCAGGGCATCGTGCAGGGGGGCGTCATTCCTCCTTGGAGTCAATAATTGGAAGGTGCATGTGGGAGGAGAAGAGCACATCAGAAAAGAAATATCTTCGAAGGACTTATGCAGACTCTTTACGCATTAGAGACTCTCGAGAAGAAGATGAGAACTAACCCAACAACAGGTGAAAGGAGGGTCAGAAGGCCCATATGAGGGGGGGGGAGGGAGGGGAAACAGAGAACCAGTCTTACGCTAAAAACTGTCCCTAGATAACAACTAACGCTGAACTCATGCTCTCTACAGGAAAGAAGGGAAAAAAGGGGGAGGGAAAACAGACGAAAGGGGGGGGGAGAATCTTACTACAAAGGCATCTATCGATCCGACCCACACCCCCGAAACTACACCATTAACAGGGGAGAAGCTGAGGGGGAGAGACGGCTAACTACTGGGACATCAGTGTGACAAGGAGTAAACGTATCAGAAAGTTGATAGAGAAGTCTCCGGAAAGCGGTTGCTGGAACAAATTAATCTCTATGAAAAGGGAGTTCTACCCCGATTGGGGACTATCCACAAAAAGGGAAACGCCGAGAGTTGTATACGACATAAAAAGTTAAGCTGAAAGGGTGTCACTACAAGCAAGGTCTGGCTCCTTTCTAGGATGGAGGAAATGCAAGGGAAAAAGCAAGAAAGCAATCTTCTCAAGATCGTGGACGTGCTAGGGTCATAGACGAGTCCCTGAGGCTGTCACAAAGGGGGCGATCAAAAGGAGGGCCCTTTTTTAGCTTCCGACTAGGGCACTTCGTCGAGGGGGGCTTTCTTCTGGAGGTAGGAATACTAAAAATTCACAATCTATCTCGGTCTGGGGAATTCAAGGGGGGTCCAGGTCAGGGAGCGAGTCGGGTTAGCGTTCAGGAATCTCCTAATGGTCGACCGGCTCCGACCCATCGCAGAAAAACCTCAAATTTGCCTGGGAATAACGAGAGCCCAAGTGTCGTAGCAAGGAAAACGAATAAGTGACCCCAAACGGAAAACCTCTTTCCGTGAAAGAAAACACTAGGGGGCCCCACCATGTGTTTTAACAAAGCTGAAGTTTCGTGCGGTCTGGGGTGGCCCAACTGACGGAGCTAGGGACCTTCACGATAAGACCCTGGAAAAGGAAGGAGAGATACGTTTTTAGCGCGTCTCGGAGGACCGGGGGTTCACGAACGATCCTAATTACCACTGGGATGCAAAAGGCAGCTGATCAGTGGGGGGAAACTAAAATTTCTGTTGGTGACGCCGCGGGTCAGCATTATGAGACCCTCTCTACGCAGAGAGGTTCGAAAACGCGTCATCAAAGTGTCTCTGGTGGAGAGGGGGCTACGACCATGGACATTGATTCAGGGGAGGCGAGAGTTATTCAGGTGACCGAAAATTTTTAGAAAAACCGGGCAGAAAGGGCGATGTGGGCGTATCGGACGGGGTTGCAAAAAGGCGTGTCCGGGTTCCCCTGAGGCCTAATCGGAAGAAAAACGGGCTAAAAGTTCGCTGGGGAGAGAAAGTGCTGGGAGGGTCCGGATTTCTGAGACTGAAGCCGCTTTGTGAATAAAAGGTCGGCAGCGTCGTCCGGACGGGGAGGAAATTCGGGCGTCGGCGGGCGGTACCAAGACGGCGAGCTGACAAGCTTGAATCGGGATCCTACCTACGTCCACGGGAAAAAATTCGGGGGAAACGTGGCGTCAATTATCGATGGTTCATCACCGTAGATCGTACGGAAGCGGAGGCGGCCGAAGTACCAGGGATGAATGTCGGGAACAGAAGCGTTGGCCCTTGGGTAGCAGACCTTGGTGCCGAGACAGTGAGTATATCGGGGCCGTGCTAGCGGGCGCGGTTGTTCTTGTCCGGCAGAGTTTGTCACCTGTAGGAACGAAAATCGAGGGATCGGAAAAGGGGAATGGTGGGGGAACCGCGGAACAAGGTACTGAAAAGAGCATGCTTTTACCTCCAGAAGAATAAAAAAGAAGAGATGGGGACATACTGTGAGCTATACTGAGGAAGTATCACCGGGAGGGTGCATCCTGGGGAAGTACGATGAAAACCTGACGAGGGTGACCGATTGAAAGTCAGCGAAAAAAAAACGCGTCCACGTCGACCCAACTGAGGAAACCCTTCGTTGGGGCCTCGTGCTTCAACACGCTCGGCGTCAACCGAAACTAGAAGAGTCATAGTACCTCCAAGTCTCACTTGATAGAGGTGACCCAGTAGTACACCAGCCCTTCATGGGTTTCTACGAAAAAAGATAAGTGAGAACTGGCGGAGTGTGCCAGGAGTATTAGGTCCAGATGGAATCAACTCTCCCAGGAGGACGATGGGCGTCATGGCCATAGATTCTTCCACTTTTGGGAGCAGCCTTCGCTTGCGGGGACGGGCAGTCCGGGTGGCCCTAGCCACAATGTCTCCGCCCTAGGCATGGCGCGTGAACGGTTTTGACATGTAAAAAAACCTCGAAGTGGAAGTCAACTGTAATGAAAGATGGGTGGCTGGAGTCAGGAAAAGTGATACCCTACGGAATCTGAAAGCAGGAAGACGACGGCAAACAAAGTCACTTGTTCTCCAAGGGATTTTCAAATACTGCCGGAGAAACGAGGGACACAATGGAAGACGGGCAGTGAGTGGCTATTCACCACCCAAAAACGTAAGTAAAGAAGTAGAAGGAAGAACGCACGTCGAAAAAGGGGATGTCATATGCTCTAAAAGCAACTTCTCATTGGACAAGGGGGTGGAACTCGTCGGCAAAGGAGCAGCGACGGTGAAAGCAAGAATCAGGGACGTGTCGCGTTTCCTCAGAGCCACCGGACATCTCCCACTTCATGTAAAACAAGAGTGGGGGTATCTAAAGAAGAAAAATGTGCCAACAAAACGAAAGAAAAAGGCAGGAGACACTGTGGATAGGAAACACCGCAACGGCCACAACACGTTGCTCACCGTAGCAGGAAAATTGAAAACAGCGCACGACGACTGTACGTACTTTTCTCAAAAAAAGAGAAAGAAGCAATAACTAAGCGGCTAAGAAAAAGAGACTAGATCAAAAAGGACATGACTGGGAGTCCAAAGGGGAAGAGCGAATCTTGGTCAATAACAGCGTGTAGCTGGAAGTACACAACCGGCCGGAGGGTCTAGATAGGAAGGAACCAGAACTGATCAATAGAACGTGACGACGCGGCCGGCAGAGGATCCGAGTGAACAATTTCAGGCTGGTGGGAAAACGAAAGACCTTCTTGTCGACTGCGAATTTATAATAGGGATCCAGAAAGGATGACAAAGGCACTTGTACGCCAAATCGTGGGGTCAATTGTGAGAGGCCAAGAGGGACTTCAATTTGTTCCAGAGGCCGACGATCTCATTCGGGGAGGGGGACGAGGGGGTAAACGGGATCGGGGAAACCAAACGAGGGCAAAGACATAGAAGAAAATCTCGAAAGACTGAAACGATATCAGAACGCTGAGGAGGGGGAACGTTCTCAATAAAGCAGACATCATGGAATGACCGACCGACCGAGCAGATTACGACGAGGGAGGGACCCGGAGCGGAAGAGAGAAAGGGTTATAAAAAAAGAGACACTTAACGAAAACGGGCAACTGAAGCAGTTGCTTCACGGGAAGTACGGAATTCACACACTACAGCTAATCCGCCAGAGAGGGTAAGACATAAGCGATCATAAACCGAACAGGGCGCCGCAACTGGCATCAAAACGCCCGAGAGAAATCACGCTGCTCCCGAGGAAAGCAAATAAAAGAAAAAAAACCTCCCAGCTACAGAACTTCCTCCATGGGGAGACCCGTCGAGGTGGGAACCAGAGGTAGGTCAACACCCATTGCTACCCTAGAGGCACTAATACCACACAAGTTGGCGCTGCCGGGCGGTCAGTAGAAAACAGGCCTTTGTTTACGACTCGCGGGAGACGTGAAAAAAAAAGTCGAAAGAAGGAAGGAGCTCTGAAAAGCCGAGCCCAACCGCTAAAAAAAAGGGCTCGGTGCGCCGTCTTGCCGTGAGGTCATACAGAGATGAAAAAGAGGGTACACACACTCGGAGAATTCCTGGATTGTCGAATCACAGAGCGCCTCTAGAAGACATAAGGAAAAAAAAAAGGAGAAACATTCAGCTACTCTGTATGTCAGGATGGTAGTCGTATCTCTCTCAGGTGGAACGAAAAGGTCGGGGCCTGGAGGACAGAAGTGGGATGAGGTGTCATGGGTGGCAGGGGATGAACCTATTGGGTCGGGATACACGGGTCGTGGTGATCTTGAGGTAATAGGAGAGGACCTAGATTAAGAGGGGCAACCGGGGTCTCATTTTTCTCAGGTTGGGAGCGAGGGTTTGAGGGCGTCAAGGGGATCCTCGAAAACTACACTAAGAGGCCAGGAAGAGATCTACCTTTAAAAACCCGGAACGAGAAACCCGCTAACAATCGTTTGGAATGGGTACCAGCCATCTGAAAATCGAATATAACTGATTGCAGTTCGGAACTGGCAGGGATAATGACCTTTGGAGTTGGAAGAACTATCATATGCCGTTTCTTCGTTTTCATCCTCGAGCATAGTAAAGCTTCAAATCAGGGTTCTTTGCCGAGTTCCTGTGTTCTCAAAAATTAGGGAGATAATTAGGTTCAAAGGGAAAATTCTAGCGCCAAAATCTTTTAGCCCGTCTTTGTAGCCCTTGGCGATTTTCCTCGATCGTCACTGTCGTTCCCTGGGAGGCTAAGCGACAAAGTCGGCGCCCCTAACGGCGACTAATCTCCGATAAGTAAAGTGCCAAGCACAGTGTAGAAGTCAGGATGCCGCTCTCACTGTTTCCGAGGATATTCAACTTTGAAAACCGGTTCATAATCTTGCGGGAGGTAGATGCAGAGGCACAAAGCGGGAAGAGGTCCGTAGGGAGGAGCACTGGTATGGTGGGAAGGGTCGGGGGTCACTTAGGGAGCGAACGTCTGAGGATCTGCGTCTGCCCTTGAGGCGTGAGTAACTAACCATGGTCGTGGCGTGAAGGAAGGCTGACGGAGGCGTGGGAAGGGGAGTCCAGGATGGGTCAGAAGTCTGTGGCGAGGGGAGGGCCTCAAAAAAAACTTTGGACCGATTCCGGATAAGCAGGAAGGGGTACGAGCAAGGGGCATTGGGAAAGGGCTGCTCTCTATCGGGGGGCTCTCCGAGGGCATACCAAGTCAGTGGGGAGGGAGGGGGAATGGTCGAAAACATTATCCGAAAACTTAGGAGGTTCCCAGGAGCAGCAGGAACCTTGAAGTTGCTTCTAGTTAGATCGACAGGACGGTGAAGAAAAAGAAGAGGGGGGGGGCGGACCGTTTTGGGACCTCAGTCTCCAGCGCAAGACCAAGCAGGGAAGGGCGGAAGAGTTGTAGACGTACAAACAAAATGAGGGGGGGAAAGTGAAAGGAAGACTTCGGTTGAACGACAACCAGAATGAGTTTGACAGAAAAAGGATTGCCCCTTGTCCCAACACAACCCTTCCTCTAACTTTGCGAAACCTGGTCATGTGCCCTATAAAGGGCGACGCTTAAAGGGATTATTAAACTAGACCAAGTTTGGGTTTCAAACACACAAGGAAAATTCTTCCCTCAGAACAGGAAGACCGAAGAGGTCGGAAAAGAAAACCGACCATATGGGCATCACATGGAGGTCTATGAAATTAATACTTTGTAACCATGGGCTTCACGATCCGGTCCTGGGTTCAAGAAACTTGGAGAATTTTACAGACCTTGGGCAGTCTGGGGAAGCTCGTACTATCCCTGCGCGGGTCATGAGGGGACAATTACGCAGCCAGAAGCGCGAGAGGGCGATAACACCCGGCACGACGGGAAGGTAGAGGGGTGAGGGTCGGATGCATCAGTGATGCAACCCCATGCCAACTAGTCGACGCAGCAAGGTAAGTTATCTCTTCTGGGACCCGGACCCTCTAGATCCTGGTAACCGGACGTTTCTGAATCTTGTAAAAAAATTGGAGCGAGAGCAGCCGAAGATCTTGAGAGGCGAAGCAGCTAGCTTTAACCAAAAAGGTGTGAGGATGACGCCCGAGGTCTCTTCTGCATGGGATTGAACAGTCGAGCATCTAGCTAAATTACCCACCTTTCGTACGCAGGACCGAACGTAAACTCCAACTAAGAGAATACTGGAAGGAGGGGAGTGTGCAGTATCATACTCCAGACTCATCTTCCGGATGAAGAGAGTACAATGGTCGGCGTTAGGGGGGAAAGCTAACTTCTTATGGCCTTTTTTCCTGGTGGTCGCTGGCCGGGCTCAGCTCTGAACCGTGGGAGGAGGATGGCGGTAAAAAAAGCGAGAAAAGTCGCCGGGTTCGGGAAGAGCGCTTCCTTGTGCGTGTTATCTGATATACACACAACAACGTTTGAAAAAAATATATAGATAGAGAGCGGTCTACGAAAAGAGGGGACAATCTACGAGTAACGAAGGTAAGTCACACGAAAGCAAACTGGAGAGCATTCCTTTTGGGGACTGTCTTAGTCCCAAGGGAAAAAAAAAAACTTGAGGGAAAGAAAGAGAGCCTTCACTATACTCTCTAGGGAGTAAAGGGGAGGGGAGGGATCTTCTTGAGAAAGGGGTTAAGAAAAAAAAAGCTCTTACCAGTAATAGTAGGCGTTAGGTGCGTTAGCTCCGCGATAACGGCGTGTGGTACTGGGGAAGTCGATTCGTGAAAGGACAATACGAAGGGACAACTTATTCGACGGCGCAATGGAGAAAACGGCTTGGCCGATCGTGTTATGATGGACTATACGAGGGAGTCTTGGAGGAAGAACATGAGAAGAACCAAATGTCCCTGAGGAGAGGAAGGTAGGTCACGGTAAGTACCACAGGCTCATCTAAAAGGGATGACCGAGAAGGGCTGACACTCGAAAGGGTTTGCAATCACTGCACTCCTCAAGAGACTACAAAATACCTAGAACACCTTGATAAGGATATAGAAAGGGGGGGTTTTGGGAAGCGGGTTTAAGAGAATTCGGTATCTTTGGCTCGACGGAAAAAAAAGGCGGAATGCCGTGTTCTCGCTGGAACCTAGAGGGAACGGGGGGAAATGCTACAACAGAACGTTGTGTACAACGTCACGGAGGTACAAGTACTCCCATTTCTAAAGAGTGTGTTTGGAGTGCGACTACTACTAGGGAAGGAGGTTTGGTAGGGGGTCCTGTTTTACGAGAAAAGAAGAGGGCTCGGGCGCGGCATGACAGCGGTGACTTCTAAATACTGTCGAGCGGCTGGACTCCGGGGGCAGGTGTTTGACGAAGGGAGACCGATAGAGGGGACACCTTACGTTTCCCGAGAATGTCTTTTGAAATGTGTGTACTTGAAAGGAAGCTGCTTTAAGCAACACGAGTACCTGTGGAAAAGGGGAGGACAAACGCGCGGCAAGGAAAGAGGATCTGACAGGAACACAATATGGGGAAAGCTAACGGTCACTCCTACGGCACCTTAAGATTTTAGTTTGGGTAATACGCAGCCTAAAAGGGCTGGGGAAAAAGTTCTATTCGGCAGAAGGGTACTAATACGGGGAAAGGGTCTCTTGGAATGAGTCTTATCTACTTAGGGAGAAGGAAAGGGGAGCAATTATTGAAAAAGGAGCAACCTCTAGTCGCAGCTCTGACGCCAAAGCTGGACAAGTCGAAACAAGGAAGTAAAGGCCCTCTTGGGGCCGGAACGAGACAGCGGGGACTTCATGGCAGAGAAAACGAACACAATCAGGAGATCTGACGAAGACTCACAGCCAGGTGGCAAATACAGTTGGAAAGAAAAGAAGTCTACTACAGACGCTCAAGGATGGGCTATCAGAACGCCGACCAAAAGGAATCACCTAAAGGAGAAAGCATGGTTACATAGGAAGAAAGAGGGGGACCAAGGGGGGGAGGGCAACCTACGAGAACTTTCCAACTATTTTAAAGCGGAAGGCCTCCATGAGGCGAACCATTTCACGAGGATTATGCGGGCGAAGTTCTAAAGTCTGGTAGGATGAAGCACAACCCTGGAAATAGCGGAGGGCCGAAAGCTCACAGCGAATCTTGAGAAAAAGCAGTGTTCTCATTGACGACTGGGGTTGACTAATGACAATGAGTGCCCAAAATCACGGAGAGGGCTACAACGCGCGAGGATAGCACCCTTGAAAGGGGTCGGCACAAGAGAGACGAGCAACTTTTTGTCTCGCCTCGGATAATAGAAAATCGTAGAGTGAGGGGTCGGGTAAGAAGGGGCCACAGGGTAGAGGGTCTATCTAAGGGTAGGACTGTTAGAAAGACGAGGAAGGGGCTAGCTGGGGGCTTCTGGCTAACGAGCTAACTCCACCTACTAAGACCGCAAGAAACGAACGTCTAAGAAGACTTATCCGACCAAATAGAATCGAAGGAGAACACGAAGACAAGGAAAGTACCGGGAGCCTCAAGGAAAAGACACAACCACAAGACATCAAACACAAACAACCACCAAATAAGAGAGGATCTTCAAGGAGCCGGAAGAGGGAAATGAAAAAAAGAAACCCCCGGGGCAATCGCGAACAAGAATTTTGCATGCAACGTCAGGGGAAGGAGGGAAAGAGTTAGGCTCCTAAAGGATGAACAAAATTGCCAGTCATGAGGGGCACTATGGGAAGGGAAGTCGCGACTGTAGCTTTTCCCAACCAGAGGGGGATTCTACCCAGCATCGCTCTTGGATTCTGGGCTAAGACCTAGCCTGCCAGTCTCGGCGCTGCGGAATCTTCCGTCAGAAAATGGGCGAAGGAAGAGACGCAGGGCTAGGGGAAAACTTTCTGTAGGGGCGGTTGCCTAGGGGGAGAAAGGGGGGGTGCTTTCCGGGTCCACCGATATCAAGATCGACGGTGGCAGCAAGGTCCTAACTTCGGGTGGCGTCATCAATTGGGAGGAAAGAGGGGATGAATGTGAGACCCGAGGGGAGGAGTTGGGTCCGGAGTCGAGGAAGGAAGGACGAAGTCACGGCATGGAGTACAAGCTCTATCGAACGGATAGGATGAACCTTAAAACTTGATTCCCAAAAGTCTCGGGAAAAAAGGGCAATGGTCTAGAAAATCGAGACACGATCAGGGAGGTACGGGCCCCGCGCGGAGGCACAGTCGTCTGGAGGCGGAAGCCAAGAAGGATAGTGGATGTGAGGAAAACGTTTTTCATCGAGTTAGAAGAAGGGAGGGGGGGGAAGGGAAAGCGCTTTAAGGGGGGCCTGAGGCCCGTTGGGGTTACAGCCGAGGACGTAAAAAAGGACGCGAAGACATCCGAAAGGGGCTTGGAAGGAACTCAATGTCTGGAGCCCGAGGGCAGGCGGCCAAGAAGTTTTGGCTTACGCGCTCAACCTTGAAATCGGAGAAGTAAACTATCCTGACTCAGCATGTATCAAAGAGGGAGACAACAGGGGAAGAAGTTTGACGGGGAGTGCTTTTCCAGAAGTAAAGAGAGAAGTCACTGATTTGGGTAACTCCATTCGGGGGGGGGGGGGGGCTCTTTCTATCAACATCTAGGGGCTGGGGGGACTCTAACTCACTGTACCACGAGGGAACTCAAGGATAAACCCGGTAACTGTCTATGTAAAAGCATGTAAACTTCGGTGGTGTTGGGAAAGGCAGGAAGGGGGGGGATCCCTTTCAATCCGTAGGTCTTGGGGGGCAGGATAGGAGGGAAGATGGACAACTTATCTGAACATCGGAGGGGGCGCTTGAGTAGGGCAAGAGATGGTTTCCTGGAAAGGGGTTGGCATCCGATTACTTTAGGGGGACGGCTGGGGGGAGGGGGGGGGGGGGGCCACAAAGGCCTTACCTGGTTTTTTGAAAAGGGGTGACGGGGGCGGGACAATAGGGGAAAATACCGTCCTTTTGTGGGGGGGGAGAAAGATGACTTGTTAAATCAGTTCTGGGGAGTATTATGGAAAAAGAGAAGGGTAAAGAGGGGAGGGTCCTTTAACGACAGGTTCACCACCTGTAAAGTCAAAGCCAATATTGTTTCAACGAAAAAACCCCGGGTAAGACAGAGCAGACACCTTGAGGGAAGAAGAGAGGCAACAACAAAGCGGAGTATTAGTGAAAAAGAAGGATAGAGAAAGCGCTTAGGACTTCTGGGGGTGAAACTCGTGTTCAGTGAACTACAGTGGAAGAAACCCGCACGGTTGACTGTAGGCAACTTCGATAGGAAAGACTGGCAGGACTGGGGGGGAGGTCCAGGGGAGACTCAAGGGGGAACACCGCATCTTCAGCAAAAACCCAGAAACCAACAGTCTATTTGTCGTTAAGAAAGAAAAAAGTGTGACCAAACCAATCAGACTATTGGGGACAGGTGCGAAACAAGAAAAACCCCAGTCCAACAGAAAGGACCGTCCGCGGGGGACAACCCATCATTCCACGAACATTAAGAAAGAGCACTCGGTGACGAGACTGATCCTCTGCTAATTCTCCTTACACAAAAACGCCTTCACAGTGGGGGATGCGCTAACATGGCTGGTAAGGAAAAGAATGAGGCCAGTGTATAGCTTACGATGGGGACCGGGGTGAGAGGGAATTTTCAGAACTAACGCGGAAGGGTGTGGAGACAGCAAGTCCACGCAAAAAAAGAAGGGAGTACTTGACTAAATCCTCTTGCGTCGGTCCTATGAGAAATTTAGGCTCTAAAAGTTTCATGATAACAGGCGGGGGTTCTTAGAAAGACGGGGGGAATACGGAAAGCTAGAGAATCGCAGCGTGGAACAAATAAGGGGGCCTTCCATCCCGAGTCTTGTTTCATTACCATAAAGTTGAAACATCTGCTGTAGGGATCGGTGTGTCCAAACCTCGAATGTGTCTCTCTTTGAGCTGGGGTCTTCGAGGTTGGGCCTTGAGCAGATCCAGTAGGTTTGCCGCCCCTCGGCGTGTTGGGTGGTGGGGTGATTACCCCCCAGAACTCTTCTGGGGCTATGTCAACGAACAAAAAAGGTGGGAAGTGTAAGACCGATTATAAGAGGGTAATGTGTGGAGGGGGGAGTTCTGGGCACTCCAGGAGACGATTCCTACATGGGTATTGAAAAGTTACAGAGAAACATTCCTCTCCTCGGAACCAGGCGAGGATCTAGATGAAACATATTTGCTTCAACAACGAGGTAAGGAAAGCGATGAATCGGTCCTGCGTGGAAATAGAATCAGAGTGGTACACCCGACGCGGGGAGTCAACTGCCGAAGACGCCAAAATCCTTCAAAGGAACGAACCGACGAAGCTTTCGAACGAAAAGAAGGGCGTCACAGCGCGGATCGAACTGAAAGACATCAGGTATGGTCACCAAAAATAGAAAGGAATGATGCCACGTCAAGACAATGTGGGAACGCGGAAGCGGTCAACCGTTCTCAAAAGCATTAAAAACTCGAAAGGGCGACTTGAGGAGGGAAAGGTCACAGTCGTACCACAGAGGGAAAAAACTTACTCAGACGGGGAGGAACTGCCGGAAAAGGGAGAAGGGGGGGGACGCTCCGGTTCTACAAGAGAACAGACCATTCATCCCGGGTAAGAAACTGGGAGGGGGGGCTGCTAGGGGGATCAGAAGTTCCTGAAAGGGCGCGGCACATCCCTCTTTCAGAGGACAGTCAGGGGGGAGGGGAGGATCAATGGGGGCTAGTGGTGGTGGGGTGGGGGGGGGGGGGTTGGGGGGGAGTTGGGCTTCACTACTAAGGAAGGGGAGAGGAAATCGGTATCGGAGTATGCTCACGGGGCTTATGAGGTACGGATCTAGGGCTCCGCAGATTACTTAAGGGGAAACAACGTGAGGATTTCGGAACATGGGTAGGAGAAACTTGTGTCTTAGATAAAAAAACTGTTGAGGTGGGAGCGTGATTTACTTGGTTAAACATAGTGGATGACTGGTGTAGGAAAGTCCGTGTCTATGTGATGTTGTCAACAAAAGTGGACTAGGGTGGAGGGGTTAGTCGGGAAGGGTTTCCTGTCTGGAAAGGACCAAGAGAAGCGGAAAAAGGCGAGCCTCTCACGAAGGAGATACCCTTAGTGGAGGGTAGTATGAAAGGACTCAGTGGACGGATTCGAAAAGACACAGCGATGGGTTCTCCGGTGGGTGGCCGCGGCATACGAGCTATAGATCGTTGGGTAATTAGTTAAGGTGGCTTCCGGGTTAGAACTTCTTACAACAATCGCTAAAGGAGAAGAACATTGTTAAAAAAGTTGGGGCACATTGCCTGCGGGGGAGGCTCGGTTCTGTGATGGAAAAATCGGACCAAAGGCTGCTGGTCTGATAAGACGAAATCAAGATACTGGGCACAAGCAGCGGGGGCCGTCCGCTCCTCTTCAACATAAGGAATAAGGAGGGGACCGTATTGTGAAAAAAGGGGCTCGTCATTCGCGCCAAATCCCCGGGGGGCAGAGGGAAGTGGGAGTACTTGTGGGTCTGCAGGGAGGCTCTAATTAGGGCAGTATTGTAGGGTCAGGTTAAAACGGGTGGAAGGAGGTACTAAAAAGGGTCGTACGGCGGAAGGAGGTCAGACGTGGATGAATGGAGTCGTCCGGGCGGTTAACTGGGAAAGAGGAGAGGAGCGACGATTTTTCATCCTGAGTAAGGAGAGGGGTCCGCTGGGAACGGTTCGAAGAGAGATCGGCGTGAATCCAGGGTAGTGAAGATAGGGGGAATTTGCAAGCCGGGTACAAGAACTTTCCCAGTCTGAGGGGAAAGTTGCGCAACCGTTGACGGGCGGCGCTGCCCGGGCCAACACCAGAGTGCGGGGGGGAGTACTGGGGGGGAGCTGGGGGCTGCCTTTTAAGCATTGTGGGAAACAGGGGTTAACGGCATAATAAAAACCTGTAGGAGACGGGTGGAAACAGGCAAAGGTGGGGTCGGGAAAAGCACAGGCGTTAGGGGAACCAAATGGTTGAAAGTAAGAAAAATACCAAGGATTTCCCATAATGGACGTTCTCCGAGAGGAGACCCCGCAGCCTCCCTCGTGTTCTTCTCGCGAAAACCAGCCTCCATACCTGGCGGAATCGCCGCGTTACAAACCGGATGGGGGGAGGCGCAGACCAACGGGACTAAGAAAACGAGATACGATTCGGCAGGGGACACCAGTACCCTCAGAGTGAAAAAAACTAGAGGGAGTATCTGTAAAGGTTGGGAAAAAAAGTTGGGTCATATATCCTCTCAACTTTGGTGGCTCCGGAACACCTACCCTCTGGGGGAAGTCTCACGGAGGGGTAAATAGGAGGTACTCAGGGTCGACATTCCTCCGAAGTAATCATCCACCTAGGAAAGTTCAAGAAGAGAGTGATGTTTAAAGGGGAGGAGGATTCTGCGACCTCGGGAGGACCACGATCCTTAACTAATTAGGGGGAATCCAGCCTGGAGAGAGAGGGTTTCACAAAAGCCGGAAGCGAAGTAGGAATCATTCCGTTTGGAATTCTGCGGCTGGCAGAAGTATTGAAAGGGATAACTCCATCGGAAAAATCGCTTTCCAAACGAGAGGCAAATCGTCCTACCAAAAAGGGCCCTTCTTGAAGCGCATCATAAAAGGAAACACAACCAAGCTACTGGAAAAGTCTGCTTCTAACTCCACCGCAAAAAGAACAGAAGGGATCTAGAAGCACGAAGAAGGGGAAAATAGAAAAAGACCGGAAGCAAAGACTGTTGAATTCCCTACTCGGGGACCCCTTTTCGTGAAAGATCGGCTTAGGGAATAAGGGAGGTTAAAAAGGTTGTCTCGAAGAACAAGGGGCAAGATTCTCGACCCTGGGTTGCTTCTGTCAGGGTAACGTATACGAAAACGTCAGAGGGAGAAAGCTCTAAGGAGGGATTGGAGGT
>Ga0179591_1313371_pt1 | contig 14976 bp, 18 predicted proteins | sample CZOMad2_1_08_16f_FD_182891 | JGI IMG/M metagenome (GOLD analysis project Ga0179591, IMG submission 182891) | Vadose zone soil fungal communities from Angelo Coast Range Reserve, California, USA - CZOMad2_1_08_16fungal (PacBio error correction) | ecosystem: Environmental > Terrestrial > Soil >...
TAGTGCCATAAAGGGGGAGCACGGGGGAGGAACTCGAAATAATCATGTTGAAAAGTCAACGCAGACGAGGGTAAGGCTCGGAGGTCAGTTTAGTAGGTAGGGAGTGTGTAGTAGAAAGGTGGGGAAAAAGTGGAGAAATATAGTGGTACGATGGCAACGTCGAAAAGGACAAGGGAAAGTCGGGGAGTGATCCCTAATGGGATGGAACGGACCTGGTAGGTATTAAAAAGACTCAGATGGTGACAATAAAGAGAGACGCCCTACAACAAGATGTTCCAATACAAACTATCAAAGGTCTACCATTAAAGTTAAAGGAGAAAGCAGAGGCAAATCGAGACAGGGAGGTGAAAACCATCTCAGATCGGTCATTACCCTCTTCCACAAAGAAAAAAAACACCGCGGGATATAAAAAAATGCTCAAAAACCGTCGGTGGTGCCGAATAGCCTGTGACCAAGGAGGGCGGAAGATGAGCAAGCAACTTCCCCCACTGAAGAAAGGCCCCTATTCAGGAAGAAGGGGAAGGGACGAAGCAGAAAAAAAAATATCAATTAAGGTTCCATTGGCACCGAAGAAAGCCAAAATACGGTTGGGGGGGGGAAAGAAACCAGGGTGGACACGCCTTGAAGAAATGGCAGAAAAAAAGGTGCTTGCCGTATGAAAAAAAAGAAAAGCGCGTTTAAAAGAGGGAAAGTAATCAAAAAAACTGTAACCGGGGGGGGTTTTGGTAGAAAACCACAAAAAAACCACCATTAAAAAAGACGGGTTTGAGTGACCAGGCCACGGACTTGCAAGGGGAGAAAAGCCAGCTGGTCGCGGGAAAAATAGCCCGCCAGGTGCCCTCCATGGGGGGATAGCGAAAATGGCCGAGGTTTGAACCTACGGTGGACGGGGGAATTGGCAAAGTCGACGTCCCGGAGGAGTGGTGTTGAAAAGAAAAAAAGGGCGGCCTTGACCCCCGGGTGTAGGTTGTGTCACCGGCAAGTGGGAGAGAAGATACCTACTGGTGCAGAAGACAAAGTGAATGAAAAAAGTCCGTTTGAGAGAACAGGAAAGGGCCGCTAGGGAACAAAAAAAAAGTCTACCTCCATTCAAAGCCTCAGGGGAGGGGCGGCCGAAGTCGGGATGGGTAAATTAAAATATGTGAAACTAAGCGCAGAAGGGGGATTAAAAAAAAGGGGTTCCCTCCATTCACACGCTGATCATGTGGCAGAGAGGGGTTTGAGTGTCCTGGTGGGACACCTTTAATAAGGACAGGACCCCATGGACAGTGCAAGGGGGAAACTCAGAAGGCCGGCCTTGTATGAAGGGAAGGATCAGTTTGAGGGGCACCACACTTCAAACAAAAGGGACGTCCGGGCAGTTCATGTGGCATGGGAAAAAACCAGCTTCCAAAATATCAATTCCGGGAAGAAACGCCAAAGACACATGTGAAAAAAGAAAAAAGGGGGAAAGGGGTGGTATTGAGGGTGGTGGGGGAAAGGGGAGGGCCAGTTCCTCGTTCAGGGGGGGTAGGAAGAAAACCATAAGGTTGGGACAGCAAGTTCATTTCAGGGCGTTTCTCACGAATGGTTAGGAAGGGGGGAAGAAAAAGCAACCCGCCCAGAGAAAGTGGAAGGAATTTGTACAAGGTCCGACTTGTAGGCGGCCGGGTGAAGAAGAGAAAAAGACGAATGGAAACCCTTGTAACAGCAAAGAACTCCTCAAGCAATTCCCCCTTACAGGGGGTGGCGGGAAAGAAAAAAGGGCGGTTCGACATTTGGGAAGGGATTGGGAGAAAAGGGGGGCAAAAGGGGACCGCGGTCAGTCTAAAGAAACGAATCGAAAAAAAAAACAAAAGGTTGACGGCCAAACCTGTGGCCAAAGGAAGGTTCTGGACAAAGAAGAACTAATCAAAAAATACGTCATGATGCTCTTCGACTCAATGAAAGGGGGGGGAACTTAGAGGAGTGATGGTAAGGTGGTGCTTGACGCGGCGCCGTCGCGGGGCAGACTCAAAAAAAACACCGGGGAGCCGAAAACTTGTGAGCGGGGGACAGGGGGAAAATTACCGTGGGGGATGCACGCGAACCATGGGAAAGGGGGAAAAACCGGCCCCACGGGGACCCGGGTCCTCTATGGTTCCCTGGACAAGCTCAAAAAAAACTCTTAGAAGACAACAGAGGGAAAAAAAAACAGTGTTGGCCGAACCGGACAACCCGACTTAGGGGGGTAAGGGAAGCGGTCACCAGTAAAGTGGTTCATTACACATAGGGCGCTCGCCGACGGAAGGGACCAGGACAGGGGGGAAATGCATCCACCAAGAGGGAAAACAACAGAGGCAAAAAAGGAATATACGGTGTAATTTTGTTCTATAAAGCAAGAACCATCAGTCATTGAAAACGTAAACTCACAGCCTCCCCTGGTTCATGCCCAACCACTGGAAAAAAAGAAAGGACCTTAAGGATTTCGTCTTGCCGAGGAATAATAAACAATTGGAGGTGCTCCAGCCCTCGAGCAAGGGGCAAAGAACCTACCTGTGAACTGTCGATCTACGACAGGCAAATAAGGTAAAAGGGACAAGTTGAGGGGAGGGGGACTTCCAAGGGGCCCTAGAGGATCGCAACCCTCTGGGCCAGGGGGTCCCCTACCCGACATCCTCACGAACTCACAAGAAGGGGGGGATCACGTGAAATGGGGAAACGTCAGACGACCTAGAAGGCACTCGCCTGACCCTCATCAAAAAGGGAAAAAAAGGAAATACATGCAAAAAAAGAACAAAGGGAAAAGGGGTTCCAAAAAAAAAGGGGGGGAACCGACCAACATGAGGTACAGACGGACGTGTACGGTCCTGGAATAAGAAAGAGAAAGAAGGCTCCGCACCAAGAACTCTTCCCCACGTGGCGAGGGGCCTGTGGTCAAAACCTTTTAAAGACAAACACGTTCCCTTTAAAAACGGCTGAAACAAGAAAGAGGCGGCGGCGCGTTCAGGGAAGGGAAAAAAGAAAAAAGCCCGTGACAACAGTTTGAAACACGAGCCCGGGAAGCGAACCACGCGGAAGCCGTCCTCAACGGGGGGGAAGACAGGAACAAGGGGGGGAAAAATGACTGCACTACCACCTGTTGTTTTCAAACAAAAAAAACAAAACCGACCCTGGGGAGAGAAATCCGCAAATCTCTCTTAACAACAAGCAAAGGTACAAGGGAATTAGGGACAGGGGGGGAAGGAAGAGAGACTTTCAGAAGTTACCCCCCTCGGCCACAAGGGAGGGGGAAAAAAATTTGCGGGATTAAACACAGTTGGGTTTTTATGGGAAGGGTCCTCCGGCGTCAGCCGGAAAGCTTGAAAACTGGGAAAATAAAAAACAGCATTGTAAGGAAAAAGACCAGGGGGGGAAGATGGGGGGAAGTGACCCCACGCTTGCCCGGTTCCAGAAGGGGAAAAATACCGCAAGAGATAACGGAAGTGGGTCCAGGGAAACGTCCGCTTACCCAGGACTGGGGAAGGGAAAGGTCTCACTAGGGCCGCCCGCTGCTGTCTAAAAAAGAAATCGTACTCAAGAAAAGGAGAAAAATGATGCATGAAAGGGGCAAAAAACTTACACGGGGAGCTTCGAACCCCTTGTTGGGCAGGGGAAAAAAAATGATCGTTGGCAGGGCCAGTGCTGCGGCGTCAATGAACCAAATGGACAAAGAGGCGGGTATGCCAGGGGGTAAGGAAATCTTGAGCAGGGAAGGGGGAGGTAAACGTGTCAGGGGCTTGCATCCTTCGGGACGCGCGAGCGGGGGAAACTGGGAAACAAAGGGGCAATTTACCAGCACGTTGGGGGAGAAAAATCGGTCTCCTAAAAGGGAACCATCCCAAAGAAAAGTTTAACGATCGCCGACGAGGGTCAGGGGGGGGAAGGTCTACTGAAAAAACTGGAGAGGGCCAGGGGAAAGGTGGGGGAAACCTGCGGAACAGGATGTTCTGTGTGACGAAAAAACTCCCCTACAAGGTGGCTGTTGAAAGACAAAGGGGGAAGCGCAGGCCACAAAGGGGGGTGGGGGAACTCGTCAAGCAGGGGAAGTGTTCTTTCAGGGGCGCTTTTGTGCTAATAAGGGGTACAGAACCAGGGCGAAGGTGGAGACTAGGGAATCAACCGAACATGGAGAAAAAGGGCAAAACCCCAAAAAACCATCACGCTACTCTTGCCTACTTGGGGGGGAGAGAAACAGCACAGACTGCAAATAGGACGTCACCGATCTCACAAAATGGGTGAAAAGGTCAACCACTGGTGGAGAAAAACTCCCTCTCAAGCCAGCCCAACAAGGAAATTCCAAAACGGTTTGGAAGGGGTTTCAATAACGGTGTTGCCCCGCGGGGGGAGAAATAAGTCAAAGGACTAACCATTATAACACGTACGAGGAACTGGAGGGGGAAACTAGGGGTGAACCTTCCCTTTTCCTATTTTCCCTATTGCAAGACGTTACCTGTCTGAAAAAGGGGAAGTATCCACCAAGGTGGCTTGGAAAGGGAGAAGGTCACCGGATACTCAGCTACAGGGACGAAAAGGGGGGCCAGGTTCACTAAAGAAAAAAAATCTGGTCAGGAAAAAAAGAAGGGGGTCGGCAGCGGCACAAACCATAGGGAGTTCGGGATCCGGGGACAAAGGATGAGTGAACCGGTTTGATGTAAGCCACCTGGTCGGGAGGAGTTTTCAACTCACCACGCCCGCCACAAAAGAAGGGACGTCCCCTGTCCATGTTGAGAAAAGCCGGAGGCGAAACCAGGTAAATGGAGAAAGGGAGTAAGCTCCGGGGGACAAAAGGGCCATCAGTTCGTGGCATCAGGCGAAGAGACCAGTCCGACTGTCCTTCGAACCCGGAAGGAAAAGGTGGAAAGGGAGGACCTTTCAGTTAACAGGTGGAGGAAAAAAACATGATACGTGAGCAACCAAAAAAAAACAAACCAAAAACCAACCCAAATCCGGCCATTAAAAAAAAAGGAATTGATGTGGGACACGAAACCGAAAGGGGGGGGACGGGGGCCGCTACCTCCAACCAGCAACTCACCGAGTCCGTTGGTTAACTTCGCCTTTCAGCAAACCCGGCCATTCCTAGAGGACTAAAGGAGGGGAACGGTCATGCACATTAACTGGAAAAAAAAAGGGGGAAAAAAGAGAGGACCACTACCAGCCAACTAAAAGGTCCAAAAATGTTCTGGGAAAAGCGGACGTTTCACCAAGGAGGGGAGGGGGCCCCAGGTTACCCTTAAGGGAATACACAGGTGAGAAAAAAAAAGAGGACGAACGAAAAAAATAGAAAAAGAAATAAATGGAAAGAGACAAAAAAAAATGGTGCCTCCCACGCGAAGCGAGACCAAGAAAAAAAAAAGCAGACCAGGGAATCATCACAAACTAGCGGCCTCAAGAAAAAAGAATTAGTAAGGTATCCCTGGGGGTCAACCCTTGGGTGTTCAAACAAGCAGACCCAGAAGGGACAGACTTCTTCAAAGGCACCCGCAAAACAAGTTGAACCGTCGGTTTATTCAGGGTCAGCGGCCTATGGACACCTGAAAGAGGGCAGGGCGGGGAAAGGGGATTGGGGCAGGGGGGGGCAAAAACTCCTCCAGCGGCCGGAAGCTGACCGGCAACTGTACCACCCCAGGAGCTGAAACTCTTTACAAAGGGAATCATCTGATCAAAAGAAGTTATGCCCCACGGTCTTTACTTTTATCCATCTACCATCTGTTAAGGATGATACCCAAAAGTTCAAAGTCAAGCATTTGAAGGGTTCACTAAACAACCGAAAGGGGGAAAGGTTCGTCAGCCGAGTTACTCTTCCATGAACCTCCATTAAAAAGAAAGGGAAAAAGTACGGCCACCTGAAACATCCCCTGCGGGCAAACCAAAAAAAAAGGGCGGGGTCCAATTGGGGAAAAAGCCCTCACAGGGATGGCCCACCAAATCAGGACGAGGTTGTCCAATCCAGGAGCACTCTGAAAACGGAGCTCTTCCAAGAAAAACAAAACACACCAGGCAGGCTCATAAGTTGACTATTCCAAAGATCGGTGGTTACCAGTCAAGGCGATGGGGAGACTGAAGCTTGGCACCCCGATGGGTACAGGGAAAAAACCAACCCCTAGGAGAAGGGGGAAACGGCAGAATTAGAATGGTGGGGACTTATCGTTAGTGGGCCGGGGGGGGGACCCTAGAGCCATGTCACTGAGAAACGGCATGAGTGGTGAAATGACCACTGGCCACATTCCCTGCAAAAGGGGAAGCCTCTTCGCTCTTCCTACTGTGAACACCTTCTTTCCAGAAAAGGCAATGCCCGTCTGCAGGGGAAAAAAGAGAAAAAATTCCGCAACTAGACAAAAAAGGAGAACGACCGAGTAAACCTAACAGGACTGGGTTCACGAGAAGGACTAAACGGCAATGTCCAAAAGGGGGGGACAAGGATTCATCCAGATGAAAACCAGAACACCCCGGGGAGAAAAAAGGAAAAACCCAGGGGGAGGTCATGCGCGGGTCAAGAGGGAAAAAATCTTGTCGTAAAGAAGAAAACTGGAACTGTACATAAATAGTCAGAGAAAGATTAAAACCTACAACCGCCTTTGCCTGGTTTGCGAGTAGGGGTACTCCTTCCGACTCAGGGAAGGGTCACCGGGGGACCAAGGAATCCCAAGCACGATGTCAAAAAAAAAAAAAAGTGGACCCAAGTCAAAAACCATGGAAGAAATACCTTTAGACAACGGGCTGAAACAAGATTCGAATATCTACATTGGGGGTGGGGGTCGGGGCCTGCCACCTGGTTGTAAGGAAGTTCACAAGTGCCACGCTTGGGATGTGCCAGTAACCGAAGCAGGAAATATCAAGGTGGAAAAGTGATAGCGAAGGGGGAATGGAAACCACCACCCAGTCTGGAGGAATGGAGGCGCCTCCGAAATAATCTCTTAACTAAATTACGGAAAAAGACAGAAAAGATCCTTCAACGAAGGAATCGCGAAAAAGGGGAAACAGGGGTCCGGTTCGGGCGGCCAGCCCGCGAAAAAAACCCAACACACCGCCCCGCCAGCTATTCAAAGAAAAAAAAAAGTGGGGAACTTCTTTACCACAACGCCCCAATGCAGATTAAAGACACCAAAAGACGTGTAGCGCGGGGAGTGGGGGTACCGACTCTAAAAAACACAAAAAAAAGGAGGAGAGGAAAAAGAAGAAAAAAAGATATTTGAAACCAACCGCGCCTCCCAAAAAAGGGCCAAAGGGAGGAAGGATGGGTTACCGGACTTAAAAAACCTGGGAGCGCTGGCGCACTTGGGGAAGGGGGGGAGATCGGGGCGGCCGCCGAAAAAACGACCCCTGGTCCGGGGAGACGACCCGGCTGTTCCGGTAAAAAAAAGGGGGGTAATTGACATTGAGGTGTTACTGGCTGGGGGGAAGGTTATCGACGCGCACTCCACCGGGGAAAACCGGTGGGGGGGGGAATTAAACCAAGAGATCTCCGACTGCCCCTCTTAGTATGAAAGATCAGAATGCCTGGCAATAGCAATTAAAGGACCAGCCTCACAAAACAGTGGACAGCCCCACAATGGGAAGAGATCGGAGAGCTGAAGCGTCCCGAAATGGGTTCAAGCACGCATGTCGAACGCAAACACACCGAAAAAAGGGGGTGTGGCACCGGGGTAGAAAAAGGGGGAGGCAAAAAAAGAAAAGCATGAAAACGGCGTTGGGGGGGAAGGGGAAACTTAAGGAGGGGCATCTGCAGAAAAAGAGCATCGGTTTCGTTATTTAGAAAAAAAAGAACGGTGCGGCGTAAAAAAAACCAAAGATTAAAAAAGGAAAAGGACTGGGCCGCCGCCACGAGAACAAATGAGACGCGCGGGGGTCAGGTGTCTTGTGTACTCGGAACCAAAAAAAAAAAGAAGAGGGGGGCACTCAGGGGAGACTACCATGCAGGGGGGAAGTAATGGAGCGTTTTTGTCTGTGGAAAAAACACTCCAAGAAGGCTAGGGGGTTTGAAAATCTCATCGAGAATCCGCCACAGTCGGGGACAAAATGGTCAAGGCTCCTCGTGAGGGAAAGAATGTTACGGGAAAAAATTTCCATACTGCTCAAAAGAGGGCAGAGGGGGGAGCTCGGAAACGACCGGATCGGGTCTCGCACCCAAGCAAAAGAAACTACAAAAACCGCGATCACTGGTCACCAACCTGCCTCACGTCCATGGGGGGGGGGAAGTTCACAAGCACCGGGTTGGGCAAGATGCAAGACCTCATAAGTCCGCCCGGAGGGAGAAAAAGCGATTGGCAATCAGAAAAGATGAGGAATGGCCATTTTACGGGACGAGGCCGCCAGAAAGGGGAGGTATGCTAAGCCCCTTATCAAACGCACGGGTGGTGGGGGACCAGAAACCAGTTGAGACTAGGTCCTGAAACCGCCAGGGAGAGAAAAAAGGGGTGCAAGGTTAGGTGAAGAAGACGGGAAATGCCGCGTAGTTGCAGGGGCACGAGAGATCAACGGGGGAAAACATTACGGGTCTGGGGGGAAGGCCCCCAGGGACCTGGTTCAGATCAGAAAGTTCAAGATGGGACCCTCCGGGTATCCAAAAAGAAAGGACAGCCTCCAGTGGAAGAAAAAATAGGGAAAACATAAGGTGGAATAAAACGGGTAAAAAAAAAACGTGTCCGTTTCTGCCAAGGAGGGGAGGGGGGAATAACATAATGGCTGGCCCTTTGCCCTGGGTTAGTGGTCCAGAATGACGGGGAAGCAGTACTCGACTGTCGAAGTCATCAAATTGTCCGTTGGTATACTCCGAACGGGGGGCAGGACGTATGGAAAACTCACCCCCAGGCAGACCAGCCTCACCGAGCGTCTATCTTTGGCGGCCGAAGGAAGTGACCCTGGCTTCGGGGGAAATAAAATAGCTCAAATGAGGATGCCCCCGGGGGGTGAAAATGTCACGGGAGACGTTGTCGTCTAAGACATTGGGGGGGGAAAAAAGGGGGTCGTTCACAGGGTGAGACTGACCAAGGTACCGTCACCGACTGTGGTTAACACCAAATGACAGAACCTGTTGATGTTGGTGGGGCAGGGGAGAAAAACGGGCCAAAAAGGAGAAAGCCGCGTCCTGGTCATTGGACAGGAAGTCTGCCCCCTCAAAGCTGCAAGAAATGGGGGCCCAGCAAACCAATGGGGGAAAAAGTTCTAAAAAATAAGCGCAGGGGGTGACCCAAGAAGAAGGGGGAGCCCTGAGGTATGAGGGGTTGGTTCCATTCCGAGGGGGAGGTCGTCTCAACAATAAAAAAAAAAGGGCACTTGCGTGCCCCTGAGGGGGGACAGAAAAACAGGTAGAGTCGACCTGAAGGAAAAATGCATCATCTTGGACGGGAAAATTCCGTACGAGAAAGGTCTAGGGGGGAGTATTACTTGGGCATCAAGATCACGAAATGATGCCCTGGGGGGAAAAAGGGAAGTCACTACGCAATATCTTCCACTGATTGTTCGCCGGCAAATGTATGGCAGGTTCGAACAGTTATTATAAAAAGGAAAAGTGTTTAGCGCCCAAGGGTACGGAACTGAGATCACGAATCAGCCTTGCCAGGGGTTTGGGAGCAAACGGGTAACAGGGGGTCAAATATAATGTCTGCACCGCATAAAAAAAAAAAAGAAAACTCAAGATCCAATGCCTGAAAAATCCTTGGATGGGGTTGACTGGGAAGGGGGGTGACGGTGAGGGTCCCACTTAGGGGTGGGTCCGAGGGGGGTACGGGGACGAAGAGTGCGCAAGAAAAAAGGAACAAACAAGGGGGGGGGGGATCAGTTTCTGACGGCGAGTACCATTGTCCAAACATTCTTCTCCCCGTGCAAAAATAAAAATCATGGAGGGTTGTCTAAGGATCAGGAACAGACATGGCGAAAAATTGAGGTCATTAACACGAAAACCCCAATGACGTCGGGGAAGGTTGGTCCTAAAGTAAGACTGGCGCTGAAAAATGTGGGAGTACACTGGAAAAAATCCACTTCTAACTTACCGGTAAGGGTGGCACAGGCTCTCAAAATCCCCGCCGTCCGAGGGGGGTTCTGAGAAGATCCGTTTTAAGTGGGTGGCCTCTGGAATCGCTTGGTCACAAGCCTAAGGGAACCGGTAATGGGAAACGACCATTCAAACCCAGGTACAATTAAAAAAGACCACAAACGCGCGTCGATCACAGGGGACTGGGGTGCCAAAGGGGAAACTGTTTGCGTATGACACGAATGGTGAGTGAGACAAACAAAGGTCGAGATGGTGACAAGAAAAAATGGAAAAAAATGACGAGACACTTCGGGAAAAAGAAAAGGCACATGCAGGAGTGAAAAAGTCATTTAGGGGGGCTGCCCACAGGGGGGCACAAATCGCAAAACCGCCTGGAAAAGTAATCAACCGCAGAACAGCAAGCAATCAAGGCAAAATCCAGTCCCCCTCGCCCCGTTCAGTACATCCATAGAAGAAACGACCTGCTCAAAGCAATTCGAGAAAACCATAAGGCCGAAGGGAGTGGCACGGGCGGATGCCAAAAATCGACCCTAAGAAAACAGAATCTTCAAAGATTAAAAAATTGGAAAACCCCGACCACATCGGCATAGGCAAACCTACTGGGAGTGTTAGTTGGGGGTATTCATCTATGTGAGGGTCGGGAAAATCGTCAGGGAGCAATCTTAAAAAAAATCATGGTCCACCCATTTTGGGAGAGCGAAAGGTTCCAGAGTGTTCGCACTTGTGCACAGCTCCTTTTAGAAGTGAGGTCTTGTTCACCGTGTCGCAAGTTTAGAAGAGGCCTACCTGGAGGGGTTTTCCTAAACCCTCATTGATAGTGTATTCCGGGAGAGTGCATGAGGGGTACTCGGGCAAATCGTACTTGGCAAAAGGCCGTTGAAATAGGGGTTTTCCTCGGACCACTGCGATCATCGGCTCACATGTGTTAATTATTGACGCAGCGTATTAAAACCGTTATTAAAGTAAAAAATGTGCACTAAACACCGTGTTGGGATCCAAGCCAAACGCGCAACCAAAAAAGGTGTTGAGGACCGTCGGATTGGTTGCCGAGAATAAAGAATTCAGGCGGGGTGGCGCGGCTCACCCAAACTCCGCAGATGATGAGAAAATATGAGTAGGCTACAATGATGGAACAACCTCCAAAGGGACCATTCGTGTTTTGGAGCATGGTGGAAAAAAACTGGAGGGAAAAAAACATTTGGGAGTTGAATTACGGAATAAACCGTCCAAAAGCAATGGGTAGTCAAAATGGGTGGAACGCTCCAGCTTGGTTCTTAGTAAACAACGCCTCTGGTCAGTACACGCGCCTTGCACACAAGGGGCAACAGTGACTGCATGGCGCAAGAGACGGGTAAGGAAAAAAACAGTTAATGTTTTCACAGTGACAAAAGGGGGGCTCTGTAGCATAACGGAGTCATGCAAAAGGGCACCAAGGTAGACATGCAACTTTGTTGGAACAGCCTGGGCCTGAATGTCTCAGGGGAAAAACGACTGAAAAAAAAGTACTAAACATTCAAGAGAGAGGTACGAACCCGTAAAGGCGATTCACGGCCAATCAAACAAAAGTGTTGTGATTTTGTACAACATGTATGCAGAGGTGGGGAAATCTACGCTCGGGTAGTCTCTTCGTTGGGTTGGTTGGGGGTGTTTTGTTGTTTAATGGAAGAAACCCGGGGAAAAGACCAAAATACCTGCACTTGGTGGTGGGGGGGAACGTGGTTGAAAAGATGACTTTAAAGATTTCACTTTCTGGGGGTGGGTCAGGTGAAACGCGGCTGCAGTTATTGATCTTGAACTAAGGTATGGGCTTGTTCAACGGGTGCCAGCTGGGGGGGAAATCCCGCCCCTGGGGTCCTCCCAAAAAAAAACCGAAAAACTGATCCGGGCAAATAAGACTTGGGGGGGGAGGGACGCTACGACGTGAGACTTCCAGGTGTCTTAACCGTCACGGTGGCTGCGCGACACTACCGGGAACTGTCTAAAGGTTCATCCGCAGAGAAACGAATGCACAATAAGACAGGCCAAGGTTGGAGATGGAAACGGTACGGGGGTCGTGGACCTTTGGGGAGGGCTGGGGGCTAAGACAACGGGGAACACGCCACCGAAATAATTTGTACACGATCACCGCCGGCACACAAATGGAAGCCGTAAGCCTGGAAGACTACTCTTTGTACCGGAGGGTGAGCAAGTCCGCTCACGGTCAAAGCTGTAGTCCGAAGAAACCCAAAACGACAAACCCCTCAGCCCGATTGGGGCCTGTAACCAATTTTTTTCAAGAGACTCCCAGCATCAGAGCGTCCAGTGGTCCCGCCCAGTCAGGCCTTTTTGCCGAAATTAGAAAAAAAAAAAAAACAACTGGGGTAAACATGCACGGAACGGGAAGTGAAGAACAAGAGAGATTCAGTGAAAGGTCATGAACCGGGTCCACCTGGGCCGCACGGGGGAAAAAAACTGGACGGGTTCAAGGGATTAGTCAACCCCTTTGGCAAAAAAAAAAAAGCACATGAAGCCGAACCGTCTGGAAAATTGCCAGAATCGAAAAGCAAGGTTGACAATAAAGATCTCAAAGTAAAAAAATGCAAGGATATTCAATCTAATCATGAGAGGAGTGGGGTATGCGGTTTAGGACACCTTCATCAAGTTACCGGTCCGGCCCGCAAAAGGGGAAGGAGGGAAGATTCCCGGAACGTTAAGCGAACCTTCATCAACTCATAGAAAAAAACGGAAAAAGTCCAGTAAGGGGCGGGGAGCCTCAATTGTGAAAAAAGGCCATCGTGTGCTCGGCGGGAAGAACAAGGAGGAAAAAGGGTGACGTGAAGGAAAGTCAAAGTCCGAGTTATTCCTGGGCGCCGTTCCGAAGAGAGGAAAAGCCGCAACACCCTGGTTTCCGATACAAGTACGTCCTTTTAAGGAGAACCGCGAGACTTGTAAACGCCTACACCGAAAACATCAGCAACAGGAGTGAAACGTGTTGGAAAGGGGCAGAAAAAGGAGTTATACCAGGAAATGACCTTTAGGGGCTAAGCTGGGGCCTGAGAAAAAAGGAAAAAAATTAACTCCCCTGCTGACGGATCGGGAAGAGATAAAAGTCACTGAGGAACTCCCCAAAAGAACAAGGGCTGGAAGGGAAATTCCAAAGGCTATGTCAAAAAAAAAAAAGTGTCAAACTGTGCCAAGGGAGATTAGTGTTGGACTAGAAAGAAAACCAGGCAGGACCAAAACAAAAAGAAAGAATAGGTAACAGCTAACATGAGACCCACCCGTGCCAAAAAAAAGCGAGACAATCTTACAAATCGCCAGGGGACATCATTACCGAGAGGGGCAAAGACAATAAAAGACAGTCCGAAGAGGGCGGAATGGCAGTGGAACATATCGTAGAAAAAAAACGCGGTCAAAGGATCCAGACGTATAAAACCGTCCAATGCACTTTGAGGAGGCAAAAGGAGGTTGATCAAATGCACTTGGCCAAACTAAACAGAAGGGGGGCAAAAGGTAAAGGAAGTAAGGAGGGTCGGACAACTAAGCCAAGGGGGTGAGAAGAAACCGGATTCCAACAAGTAGCGCACAATGGACGACGCGATCAAGGAGGCCAATGGCACTGAAGTGTATCACAAACCTCCTACAAACAAGCTGGACGGATGATCAAAGGGGCCCAATTGCAGTGAATGGAACAACTAAACGAAAAGAAATGGGGGTCTGGCCGCTGGATAAGGGGCCGAAACCACCACAACTCATTACACCAGAGAACGACAAAACCAAACCCCGAACTTGACACGTGCCAAAGGACAAAAAAAACTTATAGGAGGAAATGGTCTGTCAAAAAGCATCACTCGAAAATGGACTTGAAACACACAAACGTCCGAGCATGTGGTGTGGCTACGGGGTTTTAAATTAACCCTTAGGAAAAAACGGCACAGCTTTCACAAGAAGGGAGGGGGACGCCCGGCGGGTCAAAACCCTGACCACTGCGAAGCGGTGGGTTGGGAAAGTAAAATCAGGGGTTGGGCCGGCGTGTCAACTATTTTTGGTGGTCGAAACATTCATGGGGCGGGCGAAAAATTCTATGGACAAAAGAAAAACCTCCGAAGAAGGGTAAAGTTTCAATTATAAAGCGGGTCCGGAGGGCCACAAGTGGTAAGAAGAACCCGGAGCAGGGGGAATTGTTGAAAACCGTTCCGATGGAGCGTAACGGGACAATGTTGATACAGGGAAAAAAAGGCTCCGTTGGAAACGGGAATTACCATTCTTGGGTAAGAAATGACGTTCGACTTACGGGAAACAAGCTCCTAGCGGGGGGCGCCTGAAACCCGAAAAAAAAAAAAAATCAAAAAAAGCCAAATCCTCAAGGGGAACCCCGAGCAGAGCCTGAAAGAAAAAGGGCGGGAGGAACCACGAAACCTACTAACCGGGAAACAACCGATAAGTGAGCAAAGCCCTGGAACCGTTGCAGGCTTACCAAAGAAAAAGAAATCTTAATACCGTGGACGAAAGCCGTGCGAGACGAGCGTAAACGGGTCTCCCCTACATCAAAAAAGAAACCGAACACGGGGCGTCCTTGGGTGCAGATTAAAGTGGAGTACATCAACTAAGCTCGGGGGGGGAAGAAGTCCGGGAACTGGCAAAAAACGATGTGCAACAAATCAGGTGCCCTTCTGTAAACCTGTGAAAAAAGAAACGCTTCCGCTTCGCCTATAAAGAACTTTTGTGGCCCTGGGGGGGGAAACTGAGTCTTTCAGGTTCGCTGCAAGAAAAGGAGGAAGGGGACAAGATCATCTTTGGGCAAAAGAAGAATTGCTTGGGAGGGGAATGCTCGGAAGCCAAAGGCGGATGGGGGGATTTAAGGGGGAGGATACGGAACGAATTAAATCTCCGAAACAACAAGAATGGAACAAAGCCCTTCAAAGCAAAGCAAAAGGAACATAGATAGAAACAACGGAACAAGTGTCAGAAGGGGGGACGTTCCTCCAAAAAAGGGGGGGAATCGC
>Ga0179591_1363038_pt1 | contig 14976 bp, 16 predicted proteins | sample CZOMad2_1_08_16f_FD_182891 | JGI IMG/M metagenome (GOLD analysis project Ga0179591, IMG submission 182891) | Vadose zone soil fungal communities from Angelo Coast Range Reserve, California, USA - CZOMad2_1_08_16fungal (PacBio error correction) | ecosystem: Environmental > Terrestrial > Soil >...
GAACTGAAAGAATCTAGGAAAGTGGACCTTTTTGTCAGGGGGGGGTGGGAGGCATCTATAACAAAAGAAGAAAACATACCCTCACAAAAGAGTAAAACCTGACTTTCTCTCCGTTTCTGCTTTCTCCCAAAGGGGTTTGTCCCAGCTAAAAACTTTCTTCATTTTCCAGTATTTGTTTGGGAGCTTTGAAAAAAAAAAGAGGGGATTCCTAGCTACACTATCGTTGGGGGGGGGGGGAAAAAAGGATTAGACGGGCTTCCTACTTCGATGTCCGGAGTTGATGAACAAAATTGGGGTAAAAAATTGCAGTAAGATTGTCACAGGGCACTTAAGATTAGTTCAGGAAATCAAGTGACCGTGGTTGTAAAGGACGGGGTGGGGGGGGGGGGGGTGAAAAATTTGGGATTTAAGCATGCTCGACTTTTTTTCAAACGCCATGACGGTAGAGTCAAGCCTCATACATTGTGGTGGAGGAGAGAAAAGCTGAAGGTAAAAGGTTCATACGGTCAGGGTGGGATTAAAAATTTCTTTCTCTGATAAGGATAAAGTCCTTGTGGGGAAAACGAAGACGTCCCAACAAGAGAAAGTAAGTGGGGCAGTTATCATACGGGTCACTTGGCCCAGGGCAAAAAGCACACTTGTGTGTAACAAAATCAATATAAAGGCTAGGCGCGGACTTTTCCGTGGAGGTGTTTTTGAAAAGGTACAGCAACCGAAAGTTTTAATAGTTACCCTGAACGTGGCTGGGGGAGTCGTTAGACGCAGGGTGGGGGCTCGCCGTTTGCAAAGCCGTGTGTGCATGAGGGGGTGGGTTGTGGATTTAAGAAGGAAGAACGCAAATAGGGTCAATAAATGAAAAAGGGGGGTAAGGGCCCAAAGTTCAGATAGGGACGGGTTAAAAGTGGTCATCATTTGGGGGGAAGGACAAAAATAATAAGCGAATTTTTTTAGCAGGAAAAAAATGGGAAATTGGGGGCAAAATGTGGTATTGCTTTTGACAGTGTCATAATAATGCCTGGAGGAGTAAGGTTTGGTGCTATTGCGGTGCAGAGCTTACACAAAAAGGACAGGGGGAAAAACCGGGTAGTCATCCATTGAAAAAGCAGGTTTGGGTATCAAAACTCAGAGCGGTTTCTCGGAATTTGAAATGGAGGGGCATTTTAATTGTTATTGTCTAGACCGGGAAAAAGATCCAGCTTGTAGGCACGGAACAACATTCAGAGCCAGACCTGGCTGAATCTTTCATTGCAGCTCATAATATTAAGAAAGGAGGTGTTGGAACTCTGATCACAATCAGGTTGGTAACCCTAAATAGAGGCGTCCTATATGCATAAACGTATCACGTAAGTCGAATTCCTTGGCTTAATCACTAGGGGTCGTGTTTCTGGTTTTTCGAAATTTCAATCTTTCGGGTGACAAGCCCACCCCTTTGATTCGTTTTGGCATAAGGGGAGGGTGGGCTATATGGGGAAGAGTATGCAAAGCGCCTTCACCCGCGCCCTTTTTGGCCTCACGCAAATGGTCTTGCCAGGGGTGGGGACACTCCCACGGGAGAGAGAGAGCGGGATCACAACCTTTCATGAAACTCAGGTGTATCAACACCCAGGATTGGGATTATCTTATTAAGGTATAAGAGAAAGGGTTTACCACGGATCATTTTTTGGGTCACTCAACGCTATTTGCTCCAATCAGCACCCTACTGGAAGCAAATGTGGTCTAAAGAAGGGGGATACTTAGCATTAGATCCTCCTTAATTGGGGAAAAATACTACTAGTATAGATCCTGTGTCTAATTAAAATCAAAGTTTCCCTCCGCGAAGAGATGCAATTAACCTTATTGTTCTTCAGCGGTTTAAAATACGGGGTTGTTCGGGAGAGGGTTATAGGAAATAAAAAGGTCCATTAAACCTGGAAAATGTAGTCTACAAAAAAAGGGAGGTTAGGAAGGCTAAATTTTTTAAAAAGGCCCCCTCCGGGATCACCCTGGGGGGTAAAGCCCGCACAGGGGGTTCCCCACACAAAAAAAAAAAAAAAAAACCAAAAAACAAAAAAAAAAAAAAAAAAAAAAAACCAAAAAAAAAAAAAAAAAAAAAAAAAAAAAAAAAAAAAAAAAAAAAAAAACGCCAAAAAAAAAAACACCGAGCAAAAAACAGAAACACACAACCACCACAAAAAATAATACCAAAAAACAACCACAAAAAACAAAAGTCTTCCCCTCCCTGTGGGGGGGGAATTCTAAAAAACTAGGCAGGGGATACGCGGCACAAACTGGAAAAGACTGGCATATCCGGGGCATTTGTGTGGACAATGGGTAAAAAAACAATGAGTAAAAACGATTAGCAGGCAGGGGGTAGAATCTAAAGGGGAGAGGCAAAAGAACTTAAGCTCACCAAAATAAATCACTGCAAAAGAAAACATAACGTTTCTAATTTAGTGGGGTAACCATTTTCGAAAAGTTGGAGGTGAGGCTCTCACAAGCGTGAAACAGGCTAATTAGGAAGTATTTTGGAAGGGGTGACTAAACTGGGTTATGGTGAGGAAAAAAAAATGGAAAGTGTGGGGGTTCAACAACCAAATTATTAGAGGTTGGGGGGGGGGTCCGGCCAACAGTGTGACAGGGCTTTCTCCGAGAAACGGCGGATTTGTGAGAACACGAATTCTTGGCTGGAGTGGGTGCAGGTTAAAAAAAATGGAAGCGTCACGCACAAAGGACTTGAAGGCAGAACGCCTCCTTAACTCAACGGGAGGCAGAAAGCTTACGGTTTCTGAAGTGGGTATCAAAAAGGTGTCTTCACTTCACGGGGCCGGACGAACGGACTATCAACAAGAATGGCAAAGGTTGAAAACACACTGAAATGGAAGCAAACGGCAACAAAGGCCGAATAGGGGGATGAAAAAAGGAAATAATAAGGAGGAAGGGAGAAAAAACTACAAGAGGGGGAACAAGGGGAAAGTTTTTTCGCGCTGACCGGGGGGGGGAAACATTGGGTGGGATATGACTAGACAGGGGCAGGGGTACGGTGCGGGAGTTTTTTAAGGGTGGGAATAAAATTGGATAGCAGTACAAAAAAAAAAATGAAGACAAAAAGTTCAACAGCGAAGGCGAGTGAAGTTCAGGTGAAGACTCACAAAACGGAGGAGGAGTGTAGAAGGGAGATGTAAAACGATGAATTTGTAGGTAAGGAACTTTGGGGGAAGGGGGGGGGGGTGTTGATAAAAAAAGGATAGTAAAAAAAAAACACTATAACGCCCCAAAGGTCCAAACAACTGGTGAATTAAGGGCACAACAACTTGTTCCAATGAAAAATAAGCGAAAAAAAAAAAACCCGGCGCCAACTTGTTCAAGACATGTTTGGAAGTGAATTGCGAAGGTCTCAAGCGAATACTTAGGGGTGTTTCCAGGGCGGCAAGACGAGGGCACTTGGGTTTCCAGGTGAGCCAGGTTGAAAAACTGTGGAATGAATTAATGTGTTTGGGTCAGGTGGGATTGAGGGTAATGTGGGGGGCCGTTTCCCCCCCGGGTGGAACTGTGGCAAATTAAACAGGGGTGTTTGAATCCACCCCGAGAAGGGTTTGAAAATATTCACCGATTGAATAAAAGAACAATGCGTGAGCCAGCACACATTCCCCTGTGTCCGTTTAGGTACATAGCTGTACAAAGCATAAATACACCGAGATTGACTGAACCCAGCGTTTCTGGGGATTTTAGGGAGCATGGGGAATTAAATTGAAAAGAAGGTTAAACTCAAAATTCGTCTTGAGGGGTGCGGTGAATTGGCTGACGTTTCCCCCCTCTCGGCCCCCTCTCCCTACCTCCAGGGGGGAGGATGCCAGCTGAGAAAGCGCTTTTGATACAAGGCGTGGTCTTGATAAGTGAGGAACAACCGAAGGGTTGGTAAACAGTTCAGGAAAAAGGTTCCTGTGCCCCTTTTCGAGTTCTCAGGGGGCTGAAGAAGGGGTAAACGGTTCCTAAATAATTTTTACTGTAGCTTTTCCAAGTAAGAATGAGAAGAAGCTCTCTCTTAATTTGAAGGAAGTTAATTGATCCTGCGAAGGTGACGTGAAATCGTCCAGTGAACCGTTGCCTGGGTTGTCTTCTCCTGGAAACTCATCGCTTGTGGTGCTCCTTTCCAAAGTGTCACATGTTGTCACTGGGGAATAAATTTTACCCCCTTTCGGCTTATAAAGTCGAGGGGTAATCTTTTTTTTACATGCACGGTTGGTTGTAATGTTGGTACCGGAGCTCCCCCAGTGTCCGCTGTGTCCAAAACCAAGGGGTGCAAGGGGTCTAATGTATTTCCGCAGACAGCTCAAGGAGTTGCAAAGTGCCGAGAGCCATGCTTCCGTGGCTTGGGGAGGTTTCTCTTTGCCTTGGGTATTAATTGGGGGGGCTACTTGTTGTTTAGGTCCGAAGTGCTTGTGGGGTAAATATTCGGGGGGCCGCGCGAAACCAAATTCTGTTCAGCCTCCTTGGTGGTGGACAGCTCACTCCCGCGATTCTGGGACTCACATTTCTGTGAGATCGTGGTTGGTGTGGCCTTCTGTTCTTGGGCTGTCTTAATGGAAAACCATGGGGAAGCTGACGCATCAGAAGATGTGTGTAAAACTAAATTCATAATGTAGTCTTCGTAAGGACCTTCCAAATCAAGGAATTTCGCAGGGGACTGTGTCTGGAGAAGACGAGAATGATGGGTTGGGGTCGAAGTCCACGGTATTTGGCGACTCAAAAGACCGAGGGAGCTCTGAGTTTTACCTTCTTATCTCCAGAACCAAGCTGAGATGAGGGGAGGACACACATTTTCGGGGGTTCCGGTTTCCTAGGGGGTGCTCCTCCGGGTCCCGCCGGTAGTTTGGGTCTTACTCCCGGGAAGAAAATTCGGGGGTTTAAGGCTTTTTTCTGAGAGGGAACCAATACAGTCTCCTGCACCCCCCCTTCATCTTCGGCCTCAGGGAAGATGTCAGCCACAATGGAATCGAAAAAAGGGGGTGCGACAAAAACAAGGGACGGCGAACTCATCTTTAACAGGGAAACATAATGAGCCACAAGAAGACAACTTGGTGTGCGTACCTCTTAAATTTCGCAAAAAAATAACTCAACGGATCAGCGGGCTTGAAAATTCAAGACCGGACTACGTGGAGGGATCCTACGGACAAAACTGAAGCAAGAAGGGGGTCCTGGAGCAGCGTATTTAAGGGACAGGAAGCTGTCCAAAGATGATGCAGCAGAGTCCGGTTATAAGAATCGTGGAGCGAAAAACAGCGTAATACGGGGGGTCGGGATCGGGGGAAGAATTATACATGAGGATAAGTAACAAATTCAGGAACATCGGTTGGACTGGAGGGGCGGGTGTGGGGTAAGGGGATTCCTGTAAGAAACTAATGAAAAAAAAAATGGAGCACAAAAAAGGATCGCTCCTATGTTCCCCAAAAAAATAAAAAAAAATGACCTTTACCAGTGGGGGGAATTAAAACGGATAGTGTGGGGGGGGCGCATGGCCGAACACTTTTACTGGAAAAGACTTACTTTTGACGGGGAAGGGAAAACATAATCTATTTTGGGGACAGGGCTTGGAGGAAAATCTAAAAATTTCAAAAAAGGATGGAGGTCACAATTAGAAGAAAAAGAGAAACTAACTGGGCACTTAGAGGTTCATTGAACCGGTGTGGGTACGATTATGAAAAGACATAAAGCCACTTTGGAAAGCGGGCCTGGGGGGCAGGTAATCGACACAAAAGAATCGTTGGGCCGTGTGTCTGGGGGGGAGGTAGGGGAACCTATTACAGTGTTAAAACGGAATGTCCATACCAGGGGCGCTCTGGAGTCGAGGGGTACACATGGCGTTATTCCGTCTTAAAAAGAAAAAAAATCAGGGGGGAAGGAGGGGTCGTTATACGACTTGGATGTGGGGGGATGGCGGTTATTTTCAGTCTGTAGACATCAACCATGACTTACGTCGGGGGGGGAGCGCAAGCAGCGTTTGAAGACGTTTCGGGAATACTCTATGGGGGGGGGACTCAACGGTTGTCTCAAACCAGGGGACGGTCCCATCCGGGAAAAAAAGGAAGAAGCCATAAAGAGAGGGGCACCCTTTTTCCCCCCTTTTTGAAAAGGGGCAGAAACGGACCAATGTTCTGTTATGCCGCTAACAAGGCAAACAAAACTTTTACATAAAAGCGAGAAAGAAAGTCCACACAAAGATTAGTGTCCGCCTTGTGGAGCAGGGAGGGGGGAAAAATTTTGGGGGGAGTTATACTATAGTCGTGTTTTGGTTACTGTATTATTGGGAGGGTTTGGATTGTCATTTAAGAAAAAAAACAGAACAAAGTCCGGGGGGCGCTTAGAGTTTTGCAGTAAAAATCTCCGACACAGTGTCATGAAGGAAAGAGGGCGGAAACTATGATGGAGGAGAATAGAGGATTTGGATGTCTTTGGGGTGTGGGCGCTTGTACCATGACTAAATTTTATAACAAAAAAAAAATAACAAAAGACCGCACACTTGGGGGAAACCTGAACAGGTAGAGACACAATGGTTTTCATTCCCACAATAGCGCGGAAAGGAGTCGTAATGGTTCCAGTTTTTTTTTAAGTGCGTGTACTCAGGACGAACGGGATCTTGGTTGGTGTTGGGCCGATGTAAAGCGGCGGAAAAGTCGGGGTCCTTGGGTGAAAAGTCCGGGGGGGGGGAAAATGAACATGCTGTTTGGTAAAAGGGGGAGGTGTACTGAGGGGAGTCCGGGAATCAAGGGACCAAACTTTGCATATTGAGGGTGATACAACGACGTTTAAGTTCCTAACGGGGGGGGCAAAAAAAAATCCAAATTCTTTCGGGGGGATTCCAACACAGGTCAATGATTGGTGCGTGTAAAGAATGGGAGCAATCAGGGCTAACTCAAATGATTGGTGATGGAAAGACAAGGCGGGGGCTACTAAATAAAACTCCTTTTAAAGCACACAGAATTACTACTGACTCCAAAGAAAAGTAGTTTTTGAGGTTGATCATCCTGCAGAACAATCCATCACAGATCATTGTAAAAAAAGATCAATAGTAACAATCCTGTTGGAAACACTCACATGTTCGTTGTATCAGAATTACAGACAAAGTCAAGGGAAAAGTTGAATGGGAATTGAGAAAACAGGCTGTTTCAACTTGGGGAAAAGGGGAGGAATAAGGGGTTCAAACGTACACAATCATCCTGGTGAATTTTGGGAAGGGGGAGAGGGGACTCCTCCTTAAATCCTTTAATCAAAAAGAGTTTTACATCGGGGGGTTTACCGGGGGGGAGATTATTACTAGGTTACAACTGCTTTGTGGGGGGCAACCTTCGCCATGTAAAGAAATAAAGTAGAAATGTGGGTGAGAATTGGTTGCTTTTTAAACAGGGGGTTAAATATGAGCGGATCGGCATTGGAGGGGGTGGGTTTAGGGAAGCCAAGTGGAAGTGTTCTGTCCTGGGAAAAAGCATTTTAAGATCCCGCATACTCAATGGTAATTAGTGTTGGGGAATTGGGAAAGCGATGTGGTCAATAAGGGTGAGATACCAGTAAAAATGACCAAAAAGGGGTTCTCAAAGCCCTCGAGTGAATTATAATGTCCTCGACGGGCCGTGTTGGTCTTCCCGGCAGGGAGTTCAAGGCCATCCGATTATTGGGTTACAAACTCCTTGAAGAGTCCACACACCCGGGTAGCACAACTGGGGTTCAAAGGCATTGCGGACTTTCATGAAAGCCCAGATATCACTTTTGGTATTTAGGGTTTTGGATAATGCCGGGGTTTTTGCTTTCCTCCCCCGGAGGGGTGGGCTTAACGGTTCAGTCTGTGGCGTCGCTTGGGCCTAGTAAAATTGGGTGGAATTCAAGAGAAATTTGTTGTGGGGGGTTGGAAGAGGTGCTCAATGCGATCTATGCCATGTGGCTCGACCGCATAACTCAACCAGGAGTCAAAGAAGCGCTCTTTACCCCCCTGGCCGATCCCGATTTCCCCCTTCTGGTTTGCGGACTGCATCCCATTACGTCGAAACATAAAGTCGGCATAAAGGGGTCTTAAGAGAAGGAATTGAGACTTCAAAAAAACAAACGGTTCCCAAAAAAAAGAGTCAGTCAACTTCCTTCCGACGAAGGGGAAAGCAAGAAGGCATTAGGGGCTATGCTTTGGTCAAAATCATCCACTTCATCCGCGGTCCCCTTTCGTCAAAGTCATCAGGGATGATAATAAAAGGGAAAAAAATGCTCAGTTGTTGGGGGAGCAAAATTGGATAAGGGTGGAGGGGTATCTCATATATTCGAGGGGATCTCAAATAAACAGTCCAGCCGAGGATTCGAGTGAGACCCCAGTGACGTTTTTAGCATGCCTCCGTGGAAAAAGTTACCCCCAATGTTGCTAATAAAACAATATCAACAAGTAGCAAAAAAAACGCTCTACTCGCAAATGGTGAAACGCAAATCCCCCTGAGAACTTTTCCGTTGTATGACCCTTACGAGGGGTGAAATTGGGAAGACATGAAACAGACCACAGTTAACAACAATGGTCACTACCTGACTTGGGGGCAGATTTGAAAACAGGATATGAAGTACTGCAGTGCGCTGCAGGCAGGATAGGGTCAACGTAACACCGCAAGTGGAATCAAATGGAACCAAGAAAAAAAATGAAATCAAAAACTTTCTATGATTTAACCAGTCCATTGGGAGATTAAATTCTAAACCGGTTCAAGAAGGGGAGAGGGGTTTGCATGGCGGGGGATTCTTGACAATGCTGGTCGGTCTTGAAAAATGGGCCTCTGTGGTGGAATAGAGCAAATAAATCAACCACTGTACTAAAGGGTTGTGAGTAAGGTGAATTGTCGCAGGTTGTCAAGAGGAAAAGACCCTGTTTTAAAGGCATAAATTCGCTTTGGGGGCGATTGGACAGTACTGGTTCTATATCTCAAAGTTTGGTTTGTGGAGGTAGGAGAAAGCCGGAAAGGTTAATCCGTTCGAAAGAGGTAAAAGTTTCGTGGTGCAAACAGAAAGAAGAGGAACTGGAAACCTGAGAAGCAAGGAAAACAGACGGGATTCAAATGGGTAAAAAAAAAAGGGTGGGGCAGCAACAACTCGGGGAACATTAAAGGGATGAAGGCGCAACTGAAAAAAAAAAGATATGTAGACTTATAATATAATTGGCATTGACAAAAAAAGAAGGGGACTTGGAATGAACGTGCATTGGGAAAACATTTGGAGCATACTATTAAACTGCTACCTTTCATTTGGGAAAGCTGCGTGAGTGGGGGGTGAGGTGTGTTAAGGTATGGAAAAACAATTCATGAATTTAAAGGGAGGCATTAAGCTCAGAGAACAAAAAGGAGGGGGAACGAGAGATACATGCAGATATGAAAGGAATTGGGGTGGCGATTGTTGTTCTTGGGGGACAAGGGAGAAAATTTAAAAAAAAATACCGAAACTGGGAAAACTGAACGTACAAGTATAGCCAGTGTTGATGATCGAGGGAATCAAAAGTGTACTGTTTGAAAGAAGGGCAAAGTCGTCCGCCCATATCAGTGGTGTGTTGTCAGTGGTAGAATAACTTTAGCAGGTGCCGTGATGGGGGGGAACTTTCAAAACAGTCAACATGTGGGGGAAACAAATGGTGTTGAAATGGGCTTGAAAGGTTCATGAACAAAGTGAAGAAAGGAAGGGGGTTTTGGCGATAGGGAAAAAAAAAATTTTGGGTCCGAAACGAAGGTCACGAACTTTCTGAAAAAAAGGAAAAGCCCAAACTTTTTCGATATACAGAGCTGGTAAAAGGGAAGAAGGGGATTCAATAAGGGGAATGAAAGACGCACTGGCGGAAAGACTGAAATAACAATTGGGGGAACAGGTACGACAAAATTAGTATTATTGTTTGGGATTGGGGGCAGCACAGAGGAAAGCAAGAAAAAGCCCAGGGGTTGAAAAAATAAAAAGCTCTTAATGAAAGATTCAACCTAGTGTGGGGGAGATGGGAAGCCAAGGAAAAAGGGGGAAATTATTTATTAGGAGTTTTCTTTTCGTAGCCGTTGTTCTAGGAGCCAACTTGGGCAAAAAAAAAAAAAGGTAATATCATTTGGGCGTATAGTTTCCTTAATCGCCTGATAAAAATATACATTCATTGGGGGAAGGAGGGAGGGATATATCAGGTTATGGGCATGTTGGTGCAAGGACTAAAAGGGGTAAAAAAAAAGAATTAGCATTTTGGAGGCTTTTTAATCACAGGTGGGACTAAGAGAGCCCGTTTGTGTGATGAGTTTGGAAAAATTATGTCCAAACAAAAAGGTGAACTTAAGCTCCCAGCAGTGGGGGGGGGGGGGGGGAAGACCAAGGGTGGAAGAAGTGGAATTTGAAGGGATTTTCGTTAACTAAAGGGAAATATGTATCAAGGGGCAACGGGAAAAGGCGGGAAAGGGGGAGCACAAATAACCGTTCTGACAAGCTGGGAGGCGTGGGGGGGCGATCTAGCGAGGTGACAACGCGGTCATCACAGGAGGGGGGGGGGGGACTGCGGATTCATCAGAAAAGGGAAACAAGATTAACGGGAGGTCAGACTGAGTTTACCAGGGGGGGATACTTATAAGTTTTGGAGGGATATCAGGTTAAACAAAAAATTAATAAGGGGGTGGCCGAATGGGGTAGCCGTTGATAGTGGGGTTTACTCAAAAAAGGAAGTTTCATGATAAAAAAGAGTTTCTCATTTTTGGAGAACCTCCTCGAGAAAGACCCCCACTCGATGGATATCGGTCCCGTGGAAGCTCATGGGTGAAACTCCAAACTCCTTATTTGGGAAGATTAAACGCTCCATGAACTCACCTTACCACTCCACTTCGGGCCCCCTAGAAAGACAATTGGGGGTGGTGGCATTTGAGTCTCCAAAAGGCAGCCAAAAACGTGATCCATCGGCTGAAAAACAGCCTCAATCCGTGACATAGATGCAATAGACGGAAGAGTAAGCCCGTCAGTTTTAAAAATAATCCGGATCGATCAGCTTCACACAGTACATGAAAAAAAAAAAACGAACACTGAATACGAGCCGGTACATGGGGGTTTGGGAGCAAAAAAGTTGGGTAGTGGTTTTCGGGAGAAGAGAAAACTCCCAGCGCGTACCCTATGAAAAATTAAAGCAAGCAAAAAATAAACCTCGGGGGGCGGTAAACAGGTTTTACGCCACCGTGCCGCCTTTACAAAGTTCCCCTTGTTCTCCAAAAACCCATACACCAACCCCGCAGGAATCCCTTCTTAAAGTCCAAACGCCCACTGCTCCCGGGGAAAATTTTTAATCCAAACTTCGAGGCAGTGTGGGCTCCCGGACACCCAGAATTCACCAGGGGAACCGGGGAATCTCTCAACTGTGGGAGAATTTACAACCCGAAATCGAAACTATGTTTATAAGCTTCTCAAAATAAGCTACGGTTCCCAAAAGGATTCCACAAAAGGACTCAATGAGAAAGTTCTTAAATAATGAACCCTTGGGGAAAAAAACAAGGTGGGTCTTTCATCCCTTGATCCAAGACTGGGACAAGACGATTGCTAATCGTAGCAGAAGTTGGAACAATTCTGTTTATTTTATTTGGACCGATGTAACTGCAACGGATCAAACTACGAAAAGGGTGTTGGTTAGGATTAATTCGCCCGTCAGGGGGGGTAGGAAGTAATACTGGTTGTCAGTTTCAGATTCTCGTGTGAAAGTTTATTGTGGGAGCTCGTATATCACACATGGGGGTGGAGCTAAATTGGTTGAAAAGGAAGGCGACTAAGTATCAACACAGGCAAGGGGGTCACAAAGTGCGGAACTCAAATTGGAGTCCTGGAAAAAAACACCTGAGTCCAAAAATGAACAACGATCTTCTGCATTTTGACAAAATGTTGGTGAAAGGACCAACAAAGGTTTGGAATGACTCGATAAAGAAAAGAAACTAAGATATGTAGCCGGAGAAAAGAAGCACTTGACAAAAAAGACAAGGTAAGTTTAAAAAGCAGGGGCAGTTGGGGGAGCCAGAATGGTACGATAAACCTTTGCCGTCGGGGGCGTTGAAGGTGTGTTAAATAAATTATATAAAAACACAAGAAAAACTTTCTAGAGCGGAGGGGAAAGAAAGGGTGGGGAATTTACAAGTCCCAACAAACAAACAGGGGAAATATTACTGAAGAAGGAAAGGCGAATCGGGAGACGGGTGGAGGGGTGGTTTTTGATTTTCCCTGAGGGGATCCCCCCCCTAAGAAAAAAAAAAATACTCCAGGGTCAAACTGGTCAGTAAAGCTAACCATTGTTGTGAACCGGGGAAACGAGGAGAAAAAAACCGGATCCCTTGAATGGTTGGGTGGTAAAGTGCTTAATAAGTCTCAGATAAAAGGATTGAAAGGGGGGTGGGGTGGGTCTTTATCGTCTGAAGAAGAAAGGCAAGGGTTGGGACTATTCCAAGGTTGGGTAAACAAGGGGGGGGAAAAGTACGCTTTACATTTCTTCGGGGGACAGGGCTAGGAACGTGAACCGTTCGAAATTCTTTTGATACCAAACAGGAGAAAAAGGAGGTATCTTTGAGTAAAAGGAGGACAAAAAGGCCGGGACCATCTGGTTACAACACAATTGGCCCCATTTGGGGGGAGAAAGGAAGGCCCCATCACGAAAGAATGGAAAAAAGACCGACGGAATGGAGGGTCACTGTCGGAATAAACGTGGTGTAACAAAGTGAAACAAGGTTTTGTTAGGTATATTGATCACGTAACAGTCCGGCCAAACAAGTAAAAAGCATAACCAGGATCATATCTGCAAAAAAGGGTTAATGCTTGGTATTAGAATCATAACAGGAAAAAGGGGGTTTGGATGAAAGTTCGGGGGGGGAATGGGTTAAGGTATCAGTGTTGAGGAATTTCCTTGCAGAAGAAGTGCCTGTTAAGTTTCAAAGAGTATCCTTTCCAAAAGTGGGGACAGTATAAGGGTGTAACGCAAATTTCAAGTATATATCTACAGTTTAAAAGGGGTCATTTTGGGGGGAATTAGTAATTCAAAAGGATCACGGGGTTGCAAAAAAATTAAAAATGGTTGAAGTGATGCAGGTTAACATTTTTCGAGAGGGACTTGATAATGCTGTGGTGGAGGGTCAAACGTTGTTCATGAGCTGAAAAAAGGGGGTGTAGCCTTTGGGAACTAAAAGAAAGCATGGTGGGATAAGACATTAATCATAGGATGGAACAGTGGGCTAGTGGTCAAGAGATTCTGAATCCCTCAAAAAGAACGAACAACCTTTCCATGGATCCAACCTAAACTGAAAGGAGACTGGCAAGGAGGGGAGTCAGCAGGGAGCTTCAAAAGACCGAATGGTACGCTTCTTCGAGAAGCATTCCCTGGGGGTGGGGGGGGGGGGGGTACAACAAAGGGTAGTAACATATTCCTCTGGAAGTGCAACCGGGGAATTCCTGTCTCTGAATGTGGGGAGGGGAACCTATGTTAGGTTGAGGCTTGTTTTGAACTCAATGCTTTAAAATCACCAGCCCTTTCTAATTGGGTCAATCCTTTAGTTTCTGGAGAGGGTCCATCTGAATTGGGATCATTACACGAATGGTTGGATCAAAATTTAAGGCCGTTTTGCTAAAGCATCGAGATCCACACCCCACAGGGAGGAGAATAGATATGGTGCCCGTGGAGATACTCTTTGGGACAAGAAAACCACATGATGGTGAAAAACATTCGAGAAACCATGAGCTTGGTCTACAGAAAAAAGGACACCAACTCATGAAAGAATGGTTGGGAAATCATAATTTGTCACAACGACGACAACTGGTCAAATCGTCATCCAGGTCGTAAAAATTCCGGAGACGTCGAATATACGAGCACATGAAGGGTTTACAAAAAACATAAAGCGGAGAAGTTCAAGTCGGAAATGGAAGCCGCGCTTAAGAGAGATGAAGTTTCAATCGGGTGTAGCATACAGCGGTGTGGGAAGCCGGGTGATGTATCGTAATTGAAAGAGGTGTCAAATACAAAGGAGGGACCAAGCCTAACCTCTGAGGATATAGACTGTCTGGGGGAAAATGTCATTTCAAATGGGTAACTTTTTCACAAAAAACGATTATTCACAAAGCAGTTAGCGGGAGGGGGGAACTGTGCCAACCAGAAAATGAAGGGGGTTTCTGTTGCAAAATGATTGAATTTGTGAATTGGAAAAAAAAACACGGGGAAACACCGTTACTATATCAAGGAAGGGGCAGGGTCAAAATGATAGGAATTGGGAGAGCTTCGGAAGATTAAAAGCTACATCAGGATTTCATGCAAACGTATTTAAAAGGGATCGAAAAAAGGGAGAATCCGCCAAAGAAGAACTTCAAGGTAAAAAAAAAGATTTGGGGGGGCCTTTGATGGGTGACGTTATTATCAAGCAAAAGGTTTAAATCTGGTGCCATTCATGGGTCGTTCATGCTGTTAGTCTGATGGGGTCCTCGGTATTTTACAGAGTGATCAATCACAGTATAAGGTTGGTGGGATTACACAAAATTCTTGAATTCAAGGGTATTACGCGAAAGAAAAAAAAGGAGGTTGTTCAAAACACTTCGGGGGGAGTGTAGGGGTACGGGAGCTTTAAACTCACACAGGGGACTTGAAGCGGGGGAAGCATTGCGTTTGAATATAAGGGGGTGAAAGGTTCCGGGGGGGGTCAAAATAATTTCCCCTTGGAAAGAGGGAGGGAGTTAAGACAATGAAACCAGCGTACTGGGGGATGAACCATTGTGGAGAAAGGGGGGGGGGGTCTAACGAAAAGGGAAATGCCTAAATAAGTGGACGACCGAAGAGAAAAAAATAAATAGATTCCGGCTCTCATCCATTAAAAAGTACTAATTTCCAAATTGGTTGTCGCGCTGGCCTTAACAATTTTTGGAGCCGGGTAGGATGTTCAGGGTGGGGGGGGAAGCTTGGAAGTTATTATTTTAGTGGGGGGGTTTTTTGGGTGTTGTGGGGGGTTGGGTTTGGTTTTTTGT
>Ga0179591_1223702_pt1 | contig 14973 bp, 34 predicted proteins | sample CZOMad2_1_08_16f_FD_182891 | JGI IMG/M metagenome (GOLD analysis project Ga0179591, IMG submission 182891) | Vadose zone soil fungal communities from Angelo Coast Range Reserve, California, USA - CZOMad2_1_08_16fungal (PacBio error correction) | ecosystem: Environmental > Terrestrial > Soil >...
ATCAGAGGAAAAAACTATTTTCTTGTGAGGGGGGTTAGGGAAAGGGAAACCGGCTGGGGACCGTTGAAGGATGCAAAAGCACAGTCGAGGAAAAAAAAACTACGGTAATGGGACGAAGGGGGGGGGGTGCCACGTCCAAATGGGGGATAAAGGTGGGTAACCAGAGATGGAAAAAATCTAAATGGAATTGGGCCGAAAGTGAAAAACCGGTTATTATGACTGTCAAAAGGAGCAGGCAAAGAATACACGGGTGGGAAAAAAAAAGAGATAGATGCTGCTCCTGTAAGGAGAAAAGGAAAAAAAGAAAAGAAAAAGTTTTTTAAGGGGGCACGCCAGGAGAGAAGAAAAAACCAAAAGAGGACAAAAAAGGGGGACCAGGAAAAAAACCCGAACACAAAGTTCTCTTCGGTTTCCGTTATGGGGGGAATAATGAATAAGGGGAAAAACAGGCAAAAAACCACCACCGGGAAAAAAGACTTATTGATCAAAAAACCAAGCAAACCACGAATAAAAAAGAAGCTACGAAGAAAACAATACGAAACATGCGTCCACCGGGGTAATCACAAAAAGGGAGAGAAACTTGGAAAAAGTAGTTTTCCCTTTTGAAATTAAAAACGTGGATGCTTGGCGACCTCGCCGTGATGCGTCTGGTGAAAAGGGGGGAAAAAACTCCCGTAAGGAAAAAGGAAACCGGAGGGAAGAAGGGGGTCTAAACTTTACCCTTCACCAAAAAAAAACCAATTTGAAACAGGGCAAAGGGCACTCCAGCCTTTACGACCAAAGTTTAGGGGGGGAATTAAAGGAAAAGGAATTTAAAAAACTCGGGATTTGGGGGGGTGAAAAAAAAGTAAGAAAAAGGGGGGTGGCTTCTCAAAAAAACATGGGACACACAAGGAAAAAAAACGTTTGAAAAAACCATTGAAACAAGAAAAAAGTGGTCCTGGCGAATGCTGGCGAGACAATCTCGAACAGACAAAAGGGGGAAGATTCAAACGCGGGCAGGTTTTCGGGAAGGTGGGGGGATTGAGGGGGAGGAAAAAGGGGAATCAAAGCCAAAGAAAGCATGCCCGTCGGTGGGGGGGGGGAAGGAAGGGAATCAAACTCGCAAAAGGGGGAAAAGGGGAGGTTTTGATGGCAATGTCCAATTCCAGGGTAGAAAAGGAACACAGAGGGTCCCTGAAGTTGGGGGGAAGAAAAAAAAGGTTTGAACAAAGGGGAGAGGCAAAAATAGTCAATAGTCAAGACTTAGAGAAAAACAAAGACACAACGGGGGGGGGGTCTACTCGGGAGGCGGGCGGGAGGGGAAAAAAGCTGTGGGGAGAGAAAAAAAAAAAAATGTTACAAACATTCTTATGACATGCCCTGAAAGGGGGTTGGAAAGCTCAAACACGATCTCAAATAACAGGGGTGAACAAGAATCTGTCCAGCTTCCAGGGGGGAAATGAAGAGACGGGCGTGCAAAAAAAAGGGACCGCTTACCACCTAGGGGAGAAGGCAAAGAAAAGTTCCCAGGAAGGGAACGCAAAACAGGTATGTTGGTGACGGGTGCATAAGGGGGTGGAAAACCCGGGACGCGGATTTGAGGGAAGGGAAAAGAGAGGGCACTTAAGGACGATGTCGGACGGGGTGGAACATTAAGGCGCATAGAATGAGAGAGGACGTCCTACGAAAACCAAAGGGAGACGGCTGGCACATAAGGCCAAAAGATTGGCGTGGCCCGATATTGACAAGGGTGATACAGTCGTCGGGGAGCCTCTACCACGCCGGCACGGGATGAAGAAAAAACTTGATTAGGGTGGAGGGGGGGGGTCACCAACCCCAGGAAAAGGTTAAAAGAGTTGGGGGGACGGGGAGTTAGTTAAGAGGTAAAGACTAAACGAAGGGTAGTGCTGCGACATTCAGTGGGGGGGAATGGAGAGGACAACTGGATTAAGGGAGGAAGACGGTGTTTTTGCAAAGTGAAAGAGGCGGAAGGGTTTTTGAGAAAAAAAAAAAAAAAGAAATACCCCACAAGAAAAAAAAAGCGGAAGTTGGAGGGGGGGGAAGTTTTTCTGACAACCAGGGAATCAACAAAAAAAGTCCATAATTCCAATTGAATAGAGAGAAAACATGGCCGGAAAAATTGTGAAAAGGGTTGGGTGGGGGGAAAATTTAAACTGCCACGGAGCGAAGGAAAATGGGCGGGAAAGTGGAATAGAAAAAAAAAAGGGCGGGGAGGAGGGAAAGATTAAAAAACTCAGGCAAAGAGGGGGGGGTGGGCGGAACCGGGCCTACAAATTCCACAAAACATACAGGGAATCATCATTCCAAGAATGAAAATCCATCACAATCCATAGGGAAATAAAAAAAGCTCGCGCCCTGAAACGACGGGCTGTTTGTTTGGAGAAAAGGGGGGAAAAAAAAGGAGCCGCAAAAGAAAGGGCCGGCTTCAACAAAAAAAGGACGGTTTTTGCAACGGGAGACAAAAGGTGGGTGTCACGTAAAATGCTAAAAAAAACGAAAATTAAACCGGACCCTGGGGGGGGCAAAAGAAGTAAGGGGATTCCCGTAAAAGGGAAGTCACAATTCAAAACTGAAGATCAGAATGATCAACTCCTATAGGCCTTGAACTGGGGATGGGACAGAACGGGAACACAAACTAAAGACAAGGAGGGGGGCAGTCATCACATTCCAAGAGGGGAGAGAAAAGTTGCAAACTGGATGCCATAAGACATGACATGGTGACATAAAAGACCAACGGGGAGGAAGACAAGAAAAAAACTAATGCGAGGAAGGACAAGAAAGGGGGTTAGCTATAAAAGTAAAAAAGAGGCCCAAGAAAAACTCTTGAGGTACCCGGGGAAAACTTTTCACCTTTTTTGGATGAAAAAAGCTATAAGGGTGGAGAACCCGGGAAAAAAGGAGGGTCTCGTGGGGGGGGGAAAAAAGGTGAGGGGAACAAGAATTTGTCATCCGTGTGGGGACACAAGGACATCAACCAATAATTTGTCTTTGGAGGGAAGGGCGTCGATCAGAATTAACTCCCGGACTCATTGGGGGGGGGGTGAAAGAGGGCTAGGCACTGACAAAACCAAAACTCCTGGGTTTGGTGTGGAGGAGTCGGGGGACGAAGAGGGGGCGCCAAAAAGGAGAAAAAGTTTGGTACTGAAAAAGTCAGATGAACCGAATAATGTAGGAAAAACGGGATAAAAAAAAAAAATGAATGCAAGGGTGTCTTGGAAGAAGAGGTAAATACTCCCGCGACAAGGAGTCAGCGTCTGAAAGAATGAAACAACAGAGAAAAAAAAAAATCTAAGGAATTTGGTGGAAGGGGTCGAACGCCGAAAAAAGTAGCGAAAAAAAAAACGCCAGGGTCGGTACCGGGAAGGAGAAAAAAAAAGAGAACCCAGACTAGAGAACATTTTGTGGAAAAAATGTCAAAAAGGGAAGAGGAAAGAAAAGATCCAAAAATTAATCAAAATGGTCAATAGACCGGGGCCCACCTGGGGCGGCTGGTGGGTTATAACAAATGGAACCCCCTCTCTCCGGACAACGAGACAGGTAAAGGAACCAAAGGAAGGAATTTGAAAGGATGGAAAAAAGACCAATGTGGTCCAACAGGGGGAAAAGGGGCGACATGGGAAAAACCCACTTCCGCAGGGAGAGAAAAATATCGATAAAAAAAAACAAACAAGTATTCTTAAGTTAAAAGAGAGAGATATATAGGGAAAAGCAAAAAAAAACCTAGCGGCCGTGGGTTTAAGTTCGAAAGACGGGGGGGGCACATGCCAAAAGGGGTTGTAAAAGGGGAAAAAAACCTTGGGAAAATGGGGAATAAGGGGAAGGCTTTAAGGAGAGCTGTGGGGGGGAGGGTGAAAAACAAAGCAGACATTGGAAAAAAAACGGGGAGGAAAAAGTTGATTTAGCGGGGGAGAAATTTGTGGAATTGGAATAGTGGGACTGGAAGTGTCTTACAAAAAATGGGTGGGGGTGCAGGTAAAGTCCGATCCTCCTCACATGGGGGGGGCGCGTGGTAAAGCTAGTTGTGTTGAGGGGAAGGGTACCCGGGACAATGTTCAGGGGGGCGGAGGGGAAAAAAGTTGGTGGGTTGAAAGAAAGACGTTCCGAAAAGGAGAGGTGTCAACCGCCTGGGAGGTGTGAAATAATAAAGAAAACTGTATTGGGGGTGAGCACGGGGTTCGGCGAAAGGGAAGAGGTGCCCCTCGAAGGGACTCAAACAACGGGCTTGCAAATGCGAACCGAGTCGGAACACAAACGATAAAAACAAACACCACAGATAAACAGAAAAAGGGGGAGAGGGAGAAAAAATGAGCGGGGCCGTTCAAGGGGGGGAGAAGAGGAATCTCCAACATACAAAGATTGGGATGGGAAAAAGAAATGAACTTGGAAGGGGGTTGAGGGATTGGGGGAAAAGCAATCGTCACCACAACAGGCGAACAAGCAGAAAAAGGGAAAAAGGAGACAAGGGGACGCCTCAGCAACCTTTTAAAAAAAAAAAAAAAAGCAAAGGGAAGGCCGGCACTCTTGGTGTGAGCGGGGAAGAAGAAAAGCTCACTCAAATGTTGAAAGACGAAAGAGGAAAAAAAAAAAAACTTGGTGGTCGTACGTAAAGGGGGGGGGGGAAAGCCTTATCAAATGTCACAGTGTGAGGGGAATTCCTCCAGGACAGGGACGGCAATTCCAGATGGGGAAGGGGGGGGGAATGAAGCAAGCCGCTGCAAGTTGGCGGAAAACGCTTCTAATTCACTCCGAGATGCGCGAAAAAGTACTTCATAAGATTTAATTGTGAGGGTTGGAAAAAAAAGAAGTGGGTCATCACATTGCGCCATGCGAAAATTCTCACGCACAAAAAAGGAAGGTCCCGTGTGCCAGGGGGGGGGGGGTTGGCACTCAAATGACGTGTAAGGTCAGAAAAGAAAAAGGGGGGTGTAAGCGCAAAAAAAAAAAAGCAAACAGGTTTGTCAACGGGGACGGAAGAGCTTTCCGGATGAAAAAAGGGTTCCTTTGGACCATGTCGGGAAAAAAAAAAAAAAAGAATTCGCCTTAAGGCGCGAACATCAAAGTGTTAGTTTCTGTAGCAAAGAGAGGGGGGGTTTTCGTGTAAAGGAAAGGGGGGGAGAGTCAGGGTTGGTCCCACGAGGGGAAGAGTACGGCCTTTGGTTATGGGACGGTCAACACAAAAGAGCGAAGCCTCGTGGGGGACGGGAGGGAAAAAAGAAAAAGAGAAAAAGGGGGTGGTCTTGGTCTATCCAAAACCAATAGCCTTAGCGATCCGCGAGGAAAAAAAAGGACAAAAAAAATTCAAAGTGGAAAAAGGAAAGAGAGGGAAACGTCATAGACCAGTGTGTGGGTCGTGAGGAAAAGGGTTGATAAACACGGAAAAAAACGTTGTAATGAACAGGGGGGTGGTAACTTTGTGGGGTAGGCTGAGCTTGGGGTATTTAAAAAGTTACGAATCGGAAGGAAAAAACTTCGCCACGAAAAAGGTCAAACAGTGAAAGGCCTTCCAACCAAGAAAGGGCGAAGGAAGGGGGGGATCCAACCAATAGGAAAGTAATACCATGAGGGAAAAAGAGGGTGTAAAGCGGGTGGAAAGGAAACCATCAAGATTAAAGTTTTTAACGAAAAATAAACTGGGAAAGAGCAAAGGACAGCAACAAATCCTGACTGCAGCATAACCCCTGGTCATCGCGCAAAAACAAGAAGGGAGGGGTGACTGTCCGACCCAGGACAGTTTCCTTCTTGGGGTCTGGGAAGAGGATTAATGGTCTGAAGGGAGGGGAAAAAAGGTCAAACAACTCCTAATCAGGGGAGAGGGGGCCAGATCTGTGCGTACCATCGCTGGAAGGGAACCAAGAAATACAAAAGTCCCAAAATACGTCGCAGGGGAATACATGGGGGGTGCACGTTGGTACTTGGTGAAAATGCTAAGAGCACCGGAAAAAGAAAAAAACCGTAAGGGCACCTTCGAGGTGAGGGGGGAAAAAAAGAAAAAAAGACACAGAACCGAAAGGGGGGAGGTTTGGTTTTCGACCGCGTCTTTTGGGATGGGGGGAGAGGAGAACCGTGAAAAAAGAATCATATGTCCAACCAGTGGGGGGGGGAAAAAAAAAACAAATGGAAAAAAAAAAATTGAAAAGGTTTCTCCCATAGGCATCGGGGAAAGCAAGAAGAAACCAGTTTGAGGGAAATATATGTCATGCCATCTTAGTAAAAGGAGCGCAGTTGGGAAAAGAGTACAAAAGAAAGCGGTTACCCGGTAATGGGCATTTGAAAAAGAAAAAAAGAAGGAAAAAAGGGGTTGCAGGCTTTCGGGGGAAATCGCGATCACAAAAAGCACAGATGGGAAAAGGGGGACCTGGCAAGGGAAAACGGGGGAGCAAAGGAAAAAAAAAAAAAGAAGCACTCTGGAAAAAAAACCGCCGCAACGGAAAAAGCAGGAGCCCACAGGGTCTGATATATGGGGTCTCAGAAGGGGAAAAAACAAAGGAATTTTGCTTGTTCGAGGGGGGGGGGGTGAAAAACAATGGTGTAAAGGGAAAGGTTTTTTTCTAAGAACCCGGGTTAAGAAGTGGGAAAAAACAATCCGCGTTTGAGAAGATTCATAAGTGAAACCGGGAAAAAAGTACCTGCGGGAAAGGTTACTGGGAAAACTGGGAACGTTGCCAAATGGGGGGGGGAAAAATTTGTAATAACAGAAGGTACATAAAAACCGAGGGGGAAAAAGGTGCCTCCTGGGTTGGGGAGAAGACAAATGGCCTTGTTATGAAGAAAAATGAAAAAAAGGGTCCACTCTTTATTCCCAATAAAAAAAGGGGGGAAGGGAAAAAAGAAAAAAAAATATTTCAGAAAAGTGGGGGGGGGGGGAAAAAAAAAAGTAACTTACCTTCATAACGAGGGTCCGTATGGGGATTCGGTCATTGAGTAAAGGGGGGGTATTGACGTGGTTGGGGGAGGGTGTGAGAAATCATGATTCAAAAGGTTGGTGTGGGTGGTTTGTTTCAGACTTGAGAGAAAAAAAAAAAAAAGATGGCCTAAAAAAAAACTGAACGAGAAGAGACTTTTGGCCAATTGGTCATCTACAAGTGTAAAAGTTTGTTGTAGGAGGTGGGTGCTGGAAAAAAATTAAACACTGTTTTGGTATATGATGGAAATGGGGGAAGGAAAGCCTCAAAAAATTCCAGAGAAAAAAGCCTGGAAGTACTTTTAAAGGCAAATGTTTTGTGTCATGGGGCAGTAGAAAGTGGAAAAGAACATTGGTTGAAGAAAGAGTCACTGCACCCTCGTTCAAGGGGACAAGCCCTGTGACTTGGGTTATAAAGGGGAAAATATTAGACAGTTACTGAAGAAGTCAAACAAAAAGGAGCCCAACACAAGGGGGAAAAAAACGGGACGGTGCACGACACGGGAGAGAGGGAAAAGGGGGTCAAGAAGGTGAAGGGAGATTCCTTTTGAAAAAATACAAAGAAATCAAGGGGGGGGGGGGTGGGGCCCGGAATCCGACTAAAAAAAAAAGGGAACAATAAAAAAAGGGGGGAGTAAAAGAGAGAGAATATCTTGCCAACAACTGATTGGGATGTATTGGGGGGAAGGAGGGCGTGTTCAAGGAAAACGGGGAAGAAAGGGGCAACATTAGGCGCCAAAAGTCAAACGGAAGGCGAACGTTTGGGGGGTAGACCGCTCCACTTAAAGGGTGGGGAATCAAAAAAAAGCAAAAAAAAAGGAAGAGAAACGAGGGTGCTTGTCGGAGGAGGAAAAAAACGTAAAGGGTGGGGGTCACTTCATTACTACAAGGAAAAAGAAGCATAAAAAAGGAACAGCGGGGGGCGAAAGAAAGAGAAGAAAAAACTAATTAAATCATGATACAAACAGTTTACAGGTGGAAAAACGCCCGCCTCAAACACAAAAAACGCTACAAAACAGTGGTCAAAAAAAAAAAAAAGAAAACAGGCCAAAGTCTCGATCGTTTGTCAACGGAGGGTATAGAGAAAAAGCAGGGAACAGAAAAAAAAAAAAAGTCAAGCCAGGAAAAAACAAAACACCAAGTGAAGATAGTGGAGCACAAAAAACCAGCAACAATAAGAAAAAGAATGGGAAACTGGAAGCCAAGACTACAAGGCGTGAACGGGGCAAAGGCAGCAAACGGAGGAAGCGCGAAAAGACTGGTTAGTTTGGTCATTTTATGGGATCCAAGGGAATGGGGAGGGAATCGAGGTGATCGTCTTGGTCAGGAAGAGTGAAAAGAAGGAAAGCCAAACCCGCGGGGCCTAGATTGCAGAGGAAGGGGAAATTGTAATACCACCCACCAAAAGGGCACACTCAGCGGGCAATCAAAACGGAAGGGGAACGAAAAAGTTTTCTTTGAAGGGGACGGGAAAAAAAAGGATTGTCAAACCCGAATTGGGGGTTTTAAACGGAAAAGCAGAAGTCGCTCAGGAAAAAGTGTGCACGCTGGACAAAACCAAAGGTTGAAATTGTCGGAACAGCAAAATGGAAAAAACCTTGGAAAAAAAAAAAAAACGCGAGCACTCCTGAGAGGAAAAAGGGCCGCGAGCGTTTTCAACAGGCGGGGGGGGGGGGTTGAAATTGAGGGAAATGCAGGAAATGGAGGACCAATGAAAGCAATAAAAAGAATACATCAAATCTGAAAAAAGGGTTGTGAGAAAAAGCACCAGGCCTGTCAAACTCACTAAAAAAAGAAGGGAAATTTGGGGGTGTTTTTTGTGCTAGAAAAAAAAAAATATTAAAAGTGGGGTAAACGGAAGTGTCCAAAAAGGGTTGGGGGGTAATCAAACAAAAAGGGGGTGACCAAATTCGATCAGGGGTGGAGTACAGAAAAGAAGACCTTGAGATCAAAAGAACGGGGGGGGACGGTACGAAGGATCATGGCGAAACCAAAAGGGGTGAAATCGGTCAAAGGGAAATTGGAGGAGGAGGGCTGACTGGGGGGGGACTAGCACCCAAAAGGTACAGAGGCAAGACGCGGTCAGGGGAACAAAAAAGAAATTCAAAAGAGGAAGGAAGAAGGAACGCACGATTTCCCTTTAACGAGAAAAAAGCAAAAAGGAGACAGTCTCGCAAGACCCAGGGGGGGGCACCAAGTAGGCCATGCAAAAGGGATGTGGGTGGGTACAGTGGGGGGGATCATTTGAGTTGCCCGGAAAAGCGATGGGTTTTTGATGGGCCGAACCGATAGTAACAAAGGGAAAAAAAAGGAAAAACGGAAGGTTGACATTACTCGCAAGGGGAAGAAGAGAAAGGGTCTACGCCAAACGAAAAGGAACAAAAAAGAAACACAACAGAAAGCTCTGTGTGTGCTCTAAGTGTAAAAATGAGCCGAGGGCGGGGGGGGGGGGCTCGAAAGACACAGTGGAAGGGAACGCAAACGTTGATGAAAAGGGGGGGAGGGAAAAGGCAAAGACGCCTGGGGTTGGAAACTCGTTGCCTGCAGGGTGAAGGGAAAGGTAAAAAGACGAAAACATGTGGGGGGGGAAAAAAGGGGAATGGTTGGGTTCCTGGCAGAGGAACATGGGATAATGGGGGGGGAACGCGAGTTGGGTGGCCAAAGAAAAAAAAGACCGGGGGAGGGGAAAAGTTTTTTTACAGAAAAGAAAATAAGCACTTAAAAAAAAAAAGCCTAGGTGAAGTTGTGGGATAGTGACCAGGGATCAAAACAAACAAAAGAAGTTGGGTCAGCAACGAGAAAAGGGAAAAAGAATGAACAATACGCTCGGGGGGGAAGGGAATGGGGACCTTTTGGGGGAACGGTTACTGGCAACGGGGGGTCTAAAAAAAATAACGTGGAAAGTGGGCTCTTTGGGGAAAAAAGAAATACCATGAGAACACAAGTAAGATTGGAGGGGGACTTTACGAAAAACACTAAGGAAAGCGGAAGGTTTTGGTCTGAACGTCAGAACTAAAAAAAAAGACACGTGACAATAGGAGGAAAGAGGATACAAGACTCAGAAGATAAACAAAATCCGTAGGAAAGGAAAACGGTCGCGCGAACGGGGGAGAAAGGTGTTTGGGTTGGAGACCATTTAAACGACATGTAGTCCTAAAGCCGGGCCTGAGTAAACCAAAAACAAACCTTCTCATGTGGTGGGGTGGGAAAAAAAAAAAAATCATGGGTCAGAAAAAGAGAAAGGACCAAACTACGGGGAAACGGAACGTTGGGGGTGAAAGGAGAATCTAGGGGATTGCCCCCCAAAGCACTGGGGATAAGACGAAAAAAGTTTCACAAAGAGGGAACGTCTAAATTAATAAAGACGTAACATATCTTCGGTTAAACTGAGTAAGAGCGGGGGCCCAGAACACGGGCAGGGGCGCGACTGGGAGAAATGAAAAATGTTCAAGATGGGGGAAGAAAAGGAAACCATTTGGGGGCGGGAGTGGGCCAGTGGAAAAGGGCTGAACAGAGGTAATCAGCTACAGAGTTCGTCACAAAGTTGCGAGTAAGCACTCGTCCGGCAAGTCGGGAGGGTCGACTAAACCCCGGGAGAAAAAGATAAGGCAAAATTAGGTAAAGGCACAGAGAAGGTTGTAATTTGCTTATGAATCCTTGACCGAGTCAAAAAAAAAAAAATGGGGGAAGGGGGTGGTGAACTAGGGGGGAATTGCTAAGTTAAAAATGCCTCCAAATCCCAAGATGGGGGGATGGGCAAGGCCGTTGTGATTAAACGGGAAGACCCACGGAATGGGGGGAAACAACAGCTACCAATTGTTTTTATAGAGACTTGGGGAAGTCAAGAACAAGGAGGGGAAAACTCTCTTCTTGGGGGGGGGGGGGGGGCAAGTCATTTGGTTGGGCCGACTCAGGGTGTGGACAAACTGAAGCAACAGTTTGGGACATTCGAGGGCACGAAAGGACGAAAATAAAGAACCAATAGCAGGAGGTGGAGATTGGGGGGAAAAAGAAAAACCAAATCGAATTATCCCGAAAGGGAACCTAGGTCTTCACAACAAAACGAAAGAGGGAAAGGAAAAGGGGGGCACCCGGGTCGACCTCAACCGAAACCAAAGTAGATCAAAATACAAAGGAAAGCAGACAAAAAAACGAACAAACGAAGAAAAAGACACTGCTGGAAAACTTGACAAAAATTATAAGCAAAAAGGATGAGGAAAATTTGTCATCGACCGGGAAAAAACCTGCTGGCAGGGGGGGGGGTGGGGAGGGGGGGAAAAAAAACTATTACACCAATCTTTTTACGCAAGGAAAAAACAATCAGCCAAATTTAAAGGAAATTGTAACGCTGAAAAGGCAAGGGGGGCAAAACACGGGGGGAAAGGGGGAGAAGGAAACGGCGCGGATGCTAACTCTAAAAGAAAAAAAATTCCTCAACAAACACACAGGGGGAAGGGGCATCGCATAGGAAAAAACCGTTGGTGAACTTTCACCGAACAGTTTCAACCGGTCCGGGGACAAAAGGTCCACTCCGTTGAATTGGGGATTGGGGGAGTGAACCAAGGGGGGAAAAGGGAAAAAAAAAGGGGGGAATACGGTTGAGAAACGCCGCAGGGAAGGTAAATGAAAAGGGAGAATAAGGTGGAAATTTATAATGGGGGTGGAATGGGAAAAGTGGCTGTAGTTCACCAGGGGTTGAGCAGGAAAAAACGCGACTCCCATGTGCCGCTGGGGGGGGGGGGGGGGGGGGGGGGGTTGCCATAGGGGGGTTTGTTTGTCGGCGTCGACCGTGAAAAAAAGGAGTGGCGAAAGGTCGTTTTTTGGGGAAGAAATCGCCAAAAAGGAGAAAATTGTCACCGCATGGGGGAATGCTGGCCTTAGGGAAGAAAGGGTAGGACCTCCCAAAGGAATGCAAAGAAAAGGAGCAAAACAGTTCTTCAACCCCTTATGAAAAAGGGCGAAACATTCCCAGTCAAGACTGGTTAGGAAAGAAAAACTAACTCAACACACCGAAGTACTGAGTGTGCTCATCATAGTAAACAACAATGAAAAAGAGGGGGAGCGAGGTGTGCAAAAAGAAAAGGGACAAAAGCGGAAAAAAAGCTCAAAGCACAGAAAAATTGGTGGGGGAATTGCTTAAAAGGAAGATGGGGAAAATGAGGGGGGGGAGACTCAAGTCTTTCCACGCAGTAAGGAACAGACGTAGAAACGCGTCCAGCAACTGCAAAAAAGGGAAAAGTCACACGAGAAGGGGGGGACAAGAACAAAATATTTGGCGCGGGGGGGAAAAGCTCCTAGAAGAACTGACGGAAAGACAAAGAAGGATCGGGGCCACCTTGTCGGTACGCCACAGGGGGGTCGGATGATTCCATGGGAAAGTAGGAAAGGGGGAACTACTCCAAGGGGAGACGAGAATAATGGTGAAAGGGATAAGAAAGCCGCTGACGGTGGGGTGCAAAAAAAAAAAGATCGAGTAAAGAAGTCACCGCCGATCGGGAGGGAGATTAATCGAAAGAAGCTTGAAGTTTGGGGAGAGTTGGGAAAAAAAAAGGGGCGTCAGGGAAGGAGAGAGGTCTCAAAGGCACACAAAGTCCAAGGGGGAGGGAGACGCAGTGCTTGCGACATGATTTGTTAGCCCGACAAAAAACCGAAAGCAGGGGGGGGAAAGCCTCCATGCTGGGCCAAGGAGACAGGGTTTCGGGTTCAATGTAAGGAAAAGAAAACAGTCAAGTTGACAGGACGCGGAAAGACAGGTTCGGGGACAAGTAATGGTGGATGGGAAGAAATGGTGAGTCTGTGTCCACTCGGAAAGGAAAAAAAAAACGAAATGACGGGGGGCTGGTTTAGGCACCAGGGTCAAGCACCAAAAAAACGCGCGGGCCCTGAGGGGGGAGAGGGGTTATACGAAAATACAGGACAGTGCTGGACAGAAAGCCGAAAAAAGGGAATGCGCACGAAATAAAAAGAGGAAAGAGAAAGTCAAAAGTGTCCGGAAAAGGGGGGGGGGAAAAGTCATGGACGGGAAAAAAACGGGGAAAAAAAAGGGTGGGCGACAAAAACAGAGAAAATTCGCTTGGGGGGAACAGGGGGGGGGAAGGAAAAAAAACTCTGTTCGTAAAAAACTTAAGGGAACAACAACCAAGCCGAAAATTCAGTCAAAAAAAAAAAAAAAAAAAAAAAAACAGGGCAGCAGCCACGGAAAAAGGAAAAATGGAGAGAATTGAAAATGTTCGGTCGGGAGGGAAGAAGAATGAGGGAAAAAGAGGGGTTTACCAGCGTAGCAAAAAAGGGGTACCAATCACCTAAATCAATGGGGAAGCGGGAGAAAGGGCGGAGAATCCGAACAAAAAGACATGACGCTCGTCCAAAACCGAGTGCAACTCTAGAGACACACGAGCTTGGGGGGAAGAGGGAAAACAGCAGTAACAAACGGGGGTGCTGTTCGGTTGACAGGGGGAGCCAACTCGATTTTCTCGGCGAGAAAAAAAAAAAAGGGGGAAAAAACCGAACCTGACATCTGGCTCAGGTCCCGATAGTGGGTAAACGCAAGGAGAGGGGGGCACCAGGGAAAAAAAAAAAACAAACAAAATGAAGCAACCGACCAAAAAAGAGGGAAGGAAACCGGCATTTAAAGGCACGGGTCATGCGAAGGAGCAGAAAAGCAAGGGACCGCGGGGGGGCAAAGGAGGGGACAAAAAAGGAAAATTTTCGAAAAGACGAAAAAAAAAAAGAGCAAAAACGTTGGTGCACGAAAAAGGGAAAGGGTTAAATTCGTGGGGGTGGGGGGAAAAGAGTCAACAAGAAACTGCAATAACAGAAGTGACACATGGGGGGGAGAGAACCCAAAAATGGGGGTGAACCTCCCATCATAAGAGGGGGAGCAAAACAAAAGGGGGGGAAAGAGAGACAGGACTTTGCCCTGGGAAATGAAGAAAAAGAAAAAAGGGTGGGGAAAATGTGTAAACAAAGGATGTAATCGGTTTACCCGGAAGGGGGAGTACCGCAAAATCCGTAAAAAAGTGGCGCGTTTTAGGCGCGGGGAGAACACAATCAGCCCAGCTTTCGATTTGTGGCCCGGGGACGAAATAGGGCAAATAACTCTAAAAACCGCCGCCGTGAATGAGGACGCACCAAAAAAAGGTAAATTTTTACAAAAAAGATGAAAAAGGAAAGGGGGGCTGTGGTCGAATGGTCAAACGGGGGGGGGAAGAAAAGTGGACAAAGTTCACCACGAGGGGAGATTGTAAACCCAAAGGAAAAGGGGACAAGCCGAAGAAAAGTGAAGAACCTTTCGGAAACTTCCGGAAAGGAAAGGAAAAGGGAAATGGGGTGGGGACCGGTTAACAGTGCAAAAGGTAAAGTCTATTCCCTCAGGGGTGTTGCTCAAGGGCAAATGGGAAGGAAGGGAAAAAAAGAAACTCACAGGAGGTCGAACAAAAAGGGAGTTGGGGGGAGGGGACAAAAAAAAAAAGAAAAGCCTTCAGTTTTAGAATCAAAAGCCTGGCAAGAAACAGCAATGTGTTATTGGAAAGCGTGTATAGGGGGGGAATGGGGTCGTGGACGCAGAGAGAAATCTGGCACGGGGGGGTGGGGTTTGGTGGTCACTTGGGTCACTGAACGGAGGTCACCAAATAACCTAACGTAAAAGAAGAGGGAAGGGGAAAGTGTCACTTGAATAACACGGGAGCGTTTTTGGTTGGGGGGGGAAGCGCGGAAACCAGGCAAAACGGGGGAAAAAAAAAAAAAAAGGGGGGTTATACTGAGTGAAAGAGTCCTGCAGCATCAGATGAAGAGAAAACCCGGGGGTGGGGGCATGAAAAACAAGAAACCTTTTTTCTTTCATGAAGAAAAGGAAAAAAAAGGGGGAAGAGGACCATCCAAACACAGAGGGGGAAGCGACCAGTCTGGGGTGGGGTAGGAAAGGGGGGTGGTACTACAGGGAGAGGATTTCACCAAAGATAAACATTCCTATTCGGTGGGGGCAAGAGGCCTTGGAAAAAGCGGGAACATCAGAACTTTTTTCAAGTGAAAGTGAAGAAAACATAAAAAGAAAAAAATGTGTTGCAGAG
>Ga0179591_1311643_pt1 | contig 14973 bp, 19 predicted proteins | sample CZOMad2_1_08_16f_FD_182891 | JGI IMG/M metagenome (GOLD analysis project Ga0179591, IMG submission 182891) | Vadose zone soil fungal communities from Angelo Coast Range Reserve, California, USA - CZOMad2_1_08_16fungal (PacBio error correction) | ecosystem: Environmental > Terrestrial > Soil >...
GAACCTTTCGGTAGGTCCACCTTTTTCATGAATTCCGTGGCCATAACTGAGAATCTCCAACGAATAGGGGAAAAAAAGTCAAAAAAAGGGAACACAGGAAAGGACGAATCAATAGCCTTAAATTAGTCGTGGTCCTACTACCTCGGCCAGATCAGTCGCAAAATATGAGAGGGGAGCGATGGTCCGGAAAAAGGAGAGATAACTTGGACCTGGGAACATTAATTCTAAAGGGATCATCTCATACTTGGGGCGTATGGACGTGAAAGAGGCACTAGAGTGATGCTGCAATTTTGAATGGTGGGAAAGTTTGGGGGAAAAAAAAAAATAGACCTAAACGAGGAAGGGTAGCCATTCTTTCTCGGCTTTCATCAGAAAAAAGGCGCCAGAGTCGCCGATTTACGGGAGATTGCTTTTGGTCCTTGGAAATTGCAGCGGAGGAAAGGGAAAGAAATTAAAAGGAACGGGTACGAGAAAGCACCTAAAAAGTGACTTTAATGGCGACGGGACCTTATTCGGAACTAACGCTGAAAACAGGACAAGACCTCAAACTGGAAAGGGAAGGGCCCAAAGGGGAAAAAAGGGGGAGGCGGGAAGCCTACGGCAAACTGAATGCGAAGAGAATTGCCCAATACGCAGATTGGAAAGGGGACCTTGAGTTCTGACCTTTCAAGCTAGGCAGAAAGCCGTCCGAGAGAGGGGGAAAAGTTTCGGAGAAGAAGCCCAGAAACAGTTGAGGGGGAGTGCGGTGAGACACGTAATCGAGAGCCCGCTGTTAGGGCGGTAAGGGACATAACTCGTAGGGGGGGGGTGAGATGAAAGAAGGGGGGCCCATTTAGCCGATCAAAGGGCACTTGTGGGGAGAATAACGAGAGGGGTGAGGGGGGCCTTTGATGCTTCCATACTAAATCTGCCGTGAAGGAGATTGAGAGATAAGATTGAAAGAGTCCAGGGGGGAACAAAAACAATAAGAGCCACGGGAGTTGTTCGGGTGCTATCCACGTGAAATCATGACTTGCGGGTGCCAAACTTGAACAAGGGTAATAAACGAGGGTTACTGGTACGTTAGGCTGTGAAAAGGTGCAAAGTGTAAGTGACCAGGACAGGAACATAAGAAGAAAAAACAGGAAGCCTGCAGCCCTATAACTCACCACAAAAACAAAAAAACACTTTTGGATGAAGCACTGTTATCGGGGGGTTATGTACCGCGAACCTCACGGTCTTTAAGACAAAAAACAAGAGAAACGGCACGAGTCCAAACAATGGAGAAAAAAGAGAGAAAGCTGTGGGGTTTGGACGGGACCCAGGGAAGAATCGGCGTCACTCAGATACTGACAACATAGGGGGGAGACCAAGGGCAAAGAAAAAAAAAATCCAAAAAAACAAAGGCGGAGGAAGTAAAATTTTTTTCCGACCGAGGGCCGATTCGGCTCTTTTTGGACCCCACCAGGGGGGAATCCAGAGATAAGTCAGGAAAACATTGTGTGGTAAGAAAACCCCACAGCTGAAAGGTGTGTTGTTCGAAGGGCGTCAGTAAAGGCGAAAAAAGTGACAAGCTGTAAGTGGGAGGAGGGAAGAACCATGCTTGGCCCATGTTTGGCGGGTGGAGTTGGTGATGATGGCTGCAGGGCCGTTGGCTCCAAGGGATTACACTTGACAGGAACCCTAACGTACTAAGAAACAAATGAAGGGCCTTATGAGTGAAGGGGCAAAGGCAGAAAGGCAAGGGAAACAACTTAACGTGTAGGAGATCTTGTTGGGGCCAAAGATGGACTAAGGCCGGCTTGGACTTAAATCTGAAGAGGGGAAGCTTCATGAAACAGCGAAGGGAGAAGAAAGAAAAAAGCTAGGTATCCCCTCACAATGGGAAACCAAGTCCTCAGACTCGGGGGAAATCTAGGGGGAACTGAACGTGGAACATTCAGTAATTGATCTTGAAAGGGCGAGGGGGGGGAAGGACAAGAGGGAGGAGGGAGGGCATATTTCCTGGGCAGCCTATTCACCCAACTCAAAACACTTGTTTCCAAATGTAGAGGGGGGGTCAGCAGGGAAAACGAAAGGGTAAGGGGGCAGAACTAGCAAAGCAAATCAGCACGTTACAACTAGAAAATGGAAGCAAAGTCCTCCTCAAAAAAGGCAATCCTAATCAAGTTGAAACCCGGCGGAAAGCCTTTGAAGACATGGGTCGGACAAGAGGAGGTTTGAGGCGACAACTTGTTCCTCGTAACGACTAATGTCTCTGAGACAGGACGCCATTAAGTCAATTTTGAGGGGACTGTCAAGGGTGCGTCAAGAGGGGATGCCGCTAAAGGGAAATGGAAAAGAGAGAGCAACTTTTCCTGGTCGTTGTCGTATATGAGGAAATAAAGGAAGCCATGCGACCATGAGAACTCTGTTAAGGTCGATGGTGGGGGGTCTATACCAACGGAAGAAAAAAGGAAAAGAACGCTCAAGGGATCATAGGGGGGGGGAATAGAAACAGGGATGATCAGACAAATAATCATGTTCCCGGTTCTACCAATGTCTGCTCCTGTGACCCAGAAGAAAAAACTCTCTAAAACGCGGGGAGGAAAGGAACGGGGGTCCAGGTGCTATTGAGGTCCTTGTCCTTGATATGATTGTTTGAAGGGGAACCTCCGACTCAGATCGCTTATTTGGGGGGTAATATCGAAGGTTATGGGAAGAAGCAGTTTGGCCGAAAAAAAAGCTCTCAAAGAAAGGGGTAGGGGGGGGAGGGAAGGGTCTTGTAAAAATGGTCACTTAAGGAGGAGTCCCTAACGTAGAGTAGTTATCAAATATCGATCTAGAGGAAGTAACGAAGAACACTCTAGACGGAAACAATACAAGGGGGGGAGGGGTCTGGGGGGAAGAAGGGGAAATTAGATTCGCCCGCTTTCGGGGGGAGAGAGGAGTCGCGTAGTGAAGTGGTTCAAGGGATAGACGTGGGGGGGATAAACCTTGAACATGGGAATGAAGGAGGGGGAAAACTCAAAATCAGCAGGGCGGGGGAGGAGTTCAGGTGATTCCTTATCGTGTGTTATAGAATAAAAACGCATCGACCTGAAAACGATTTGCCGGGCTCCATGGGACTATCGTATGACGTGGGAAGGAAGGAGTAAGGGAAAGGGAAGGGACTTTGGGGGGAAATACCAATAGGGCGACGGCATCTCACTGTGAAAGAGTAACGCGTGAAGAAAGGACAGTACGAACCTGTGGGCACAAAAATTTCCTTTAGGGCGCTGGAAGAGGGAAGGTCGTCAAGAGAAAGAAGGGAAAATCAAACGGGGGGAACTTGGTGACCAAAGGGGACTTTACAAATTTATCGGCAATATTGAATCGGGACTGGGGGGGGGCCTAAGGGATTAGGGTGCGAAGGGGGGAAAAGAATAAAGGGAGCCGGGGAGGGAGGGGTGCAGAAGCCAGGAAAAGCCTTTGGAGAAGGAAGTCACTGCTGATGGAAAAGCCCAAGTTAGGTTTGAGGGGGCGGGAGGAAGAAAAGAGGGGTGAAAGAAGCCCGCGGGTGAAGGTGACCGACTCTAAGTAGTTTGGACGCAGCAGGGTGTTTAAGAAATCGTTCAATGAAGGAAAAAGCCGCTAAGAAGGACCGAGAAGGGGGGGGTGGGGAGAGAGCGGGGGAAAGTGGGGCCGTGAAAGTGAATAATAGTAGCTGAGCGCGCCTCATTCAATGGGAAGATGGGCCGATGAAAAAAGGGAAAAGAATGGGGAAAGGGGTTTGGGGAAAATCGAGGGGCGGGGTGATGTTGGACCCCTTGAAAACGTTCATGGGCCCACACTAAATTTCACAAGTGGACTAAAGGACTTGAGCTTGAGGGAGGGGTAGTGAGAAGGAGGATGAACATCACGGTCATGCCCCTCAAAGATGGGACCGTCGAAAGAAAAGAGCAAAACAAGTGGGACTGGAGAAAAAAAAGGAACAGTCACGGGGTTTACTAAAAAAAAAAGAAACTGAACTTTAAGGAATAAACAAACAGAGAAAGAGTGGGTTTGGGGAATTAACCTTTAATAAGATTCGTATCGCAGAAATTACTTGAACAGGAGGACTAGTGGGGAGGGGGGCTTACTAGCAAAAAAGGGGGAATAAGAGAAAGAAGGAACGCAAAAACAAAAAAGTTCGGAGGAAAAGATATCTAGGGTCCTTCCGATTTACGTTAGGGGGACCATGAGGGGGTTCTCTGAAGAAACTCCAAAGAAACGCTGAAAAGGTTCTAGGGAATTGAAACGTCAAACCACCACATCAGGAGAGGGGGTGGGAGGGGCGGTCAGTAAAGCTCGGCCATGGGAAGTGGGAAAAGGGGTTTTGTAGGATACCAGATTTAGGGAAGGGAAAAACCAGGGGAGAGGAGAAGTGTCGGGGGATTGGGGCTGATTGGGGGGGGAGGACCCTGGCCCGGTCCGTGCCAGTTATTTTGAGCCTTCAGGGGGTACAATGGAAAAAAAAGAAGAAATTAATAAGGACAGGGGATCGGGATTAAGTGAAATGGGTGTAAAGTTCTTGAACATTCCGAAGAAGGCACAAGTGGGGGAGGACAAGGAGGTCTTTGGGAAAGACAAGAAAGGTGCTTGTGAGATGGTCTATCGTCCATCTCAATTGATGGGAAAGGAGGACATCTACTAGTATGAGAAAACAAAATGCAAAAGAAAATCTGGGCTCAAAAGGGATCCTAAGGAAATCTGGCACTAGAGGGTGGGGGCAATTACAAACGAGGCTTAAACAACTGGAAGACAGTCCAAAACTAACTATATTGGAGGATCACTCACGGAGAGGGGTTGGAAGAGGGACGCGGTAAAGAACGAAAAAGTGGGACCCTTGGCTCTGGGGGAAGCAGCCATGACAGAACCTATGCCAAAAGGACTTGTGATTCTGAATAAGATAGAAAAGCAGAAAGAAAGGAAGGGACGGAAGGGAAGCAGAAACTAATGAAAGGGCGAAAAATGAGGCATGAAAAAAAAGTAAGGGGACCAATTGGCACATACGGGAAGGAAAAAGGGTCATATTACAAGAGACGCCCATTGAAAGGGGGTTCAAAGGAACTTGATCTAAAGAGAAAGGAATGGAAGGGGGGGGGGGGGGGGGCAAGGTTGAGGGGAAAAAGGAAAAAAGTTGCTTCACGAGTGTAGAAAGACTTTAGAAGAGTTTGTCCGGAAACCAGGAAAAGGCTTGGGAGAGAGGTCCCAAAAAAAAAAATAGGAAAAATCGACAGAGGGGGAAGGATAAGGGGTGTGAAGATAAAAGGAAAGGACCGGAAAACTCTTAATGAAAGCAAAGTGCAGCGAAATCTCTAGTGTCCAGGGAACGGCAAGGAGATTGACATAAAGGAAATTGTGAAGAGGGGAGCGAGGGAAAAAAGGGAAAGAGGAACCTAACTCTCCATATTGACTCTACGTGGAAGGGGGGGGGATATCCACGCGTAGGAGGAAGACTAGCCGGAAGGAGAAGACTTGTGAAGAGAAAAAGCGGGAGGGGGGGGAGAAGTTGGGAAGAAGGGAAAGTTGAGGCAGGGAAAGTTTAAACCGGAAGAAAGGTTACATCAGCTCAACAACAAAATTCTGAAAAGAGAGAGATAAGGGTAGGTAATGGATTCACTTAAGGGGGGATAGAAGTAACTTCAGAGAAGAGGGGAAAGAGATAGGGGGGGACATCAATAGCCATAAGATTGTATGAGTCAATTTTCCTAAGGAAACGGCGTTCGAGAAAAAAGGGTTGAGGAGTCAAAAAGGATTTAAGAGAACTTGTTGAAAGGGGGGGGTAAAGGAGAGGGGGCAAGTGTATCACATTCAACGGGCGAATCCATAAAAGGGATGAAACGCGGGGATGAGGGCGGGGGGAAAACCACACAAAAAAACTGAAACGAATTTCTCCTTCACCAGACGGGGGAGGTTCCTCGAACGGCAAATGCTCAAAGTCGCAGAGGAACTTGTAAGGGGAAGGCATAGAAAGGAAGAGGGAGTATGAAAAGGGAAGCAAAGGGGGACCTTCAAAGAAAGGCAAAAAACCAATTGAAGGGAAGGAGAAAGCGAGAAATGAGGTAAAGAGGAACTCGTTAGCGAAGGAAAAAAAGGTCGGAAAAAGGTAGCGTCCACTTATTGAGACGACTTGTGGCAAATGGAGTGGGGGAGAGTGCCTTGAGAGGACTTGAAAGGGGGGGAAAATTGCTGGAAGAGAAAGGAACAATGAGGGGTTGAGAAGGGAGATTCAAAGGAGTTGAAAAAGAATCCATGTATAAAGTGGTTGGGGGGGGGCTGAGAGGGCGAGGCCAAAAGCCGCAGGGGGGGTTACAAGCTGAATAAGTGTGGAAGAAATCAAAGGTTGGGGGATCGTTCCAAGGGTGGGAACCATAGCGGGCAAGCCTAGGAAAAGGGCAAAAGGGAGAAGAAAGGGAGAGATGAAATGAAAGAAATATTCGCGGGGCAGGAACTCATTCATTGGATGGGGCCGATATTCCAGTAAAGACAGGTGCTGGAGGGGAAGTTGAAAAAACAGGGGGAAAAAAATGGTTCTTGGAGCCCTTGAGACTAGGGAAGACCCGGTCGGTCAAGTGAACGAAAGAAAAAACTCATGGCCGTTATTACGTGGGCGGGACACGTTACAAAGGACCTGAGACACGGGGGGAGAGAAATTTAAAGAGAACTGGACCATCATCACCACCCCAAGCCAAAATTTTTTGACTAATCAGGTATCCAAGTGGGTAACCGGGAGGGGAGGACCTTGTAGGAACCAGGAAAAAAGGAAGGAGGGACGGAGGGTACAGCGCCTTTTCTCAAAGGCGTAAAGCTGGTGGGGTGTTTAGACACCATTTAAATCGGAATGATCGGGAGTACTGACAAATCTAAGGGTGAAAAAGATTAGCCTCGGAAGGAACTCTCACAACAACACTAGGATGAGAGCTTTCCTGCAGGGGGAGGAAGAGATGATGTCTCGAAAAACTTAAAAAAGGTAATTAAAGAGAGAAAAGACCTCTGATAGGGTGTCCCGTCAACCAAAAAACACTTTCTCTACTTGGGTCGCAAGGGAGGGTAAAGCTCGTCTTCGTTAAGGTGAAACTTGGGGGGTAGACACAAGACGTGGGAGGCCTACCACAATGAAGAAGAAAAAATTGGGGGGGGGGGGGGGGGGGGGGTGGAGTGTGGAGGATGGCGCGTCCTCGGTACAGTAAAAGGGTAAATGAGGGCGGGTACACTTTGACAGGTGTCAGCACCGAGACGGCATGAGGTTCGACGTGAACTGGTGGTTGGGGAAGGGGGAAAAGGAAAAAGAAAAGTGGATCGAGAACGTAACGTGCTATCTCTTGTTTTGTTTCAAAGATGGGGAAAGAGGTGAAGGGAGTCAAAAGAGAACGGGGGACAGCTCAGCTATGGGGGTACTGTTTTTTCTCGTGTTGTAGGGGAAAAAGCCCAGAAAAATCTCAAAAGAAAAGGGGAAATTTAAAAAGAGGGGGAATAAGGGGAAAGCTATGCAATGGTCAGGTTAAAGTCTTAACGTGAAGAGTGCCAAACTACTACTTAACGAAGTCTTAGATCTTAAGCCGAATTCATAACAACCCTTGTTTATCCACTGGGTCGTTAAAAAAGCCATTGACTCTACGAAACAAAGGAACGTGAGGAGGGCAGAAGCTATAAGGGGACAAAAGGGAAGAGCAGAGAAACTAAGAAATTGCCACCGTCAGGAAAGAAGAAGTGCATCAGGAACGGTTAAAGCTTTGGGGGGATACAAAAGAAAGGCTTTGAAAAGGGGGGGACTTTACAGACGGGAAGAGGAAAACATAAAACAAGGGGGGTGCAGGTGGGTAACCCCGTTTGCTTGAACTCGTTTAATCGACGCCTTTAGAGGAAGGAAATATTTTTATCGCATCAAAGGAGCAATCTGTTAATTCTACGAAATGAGTGAGGAAAAAAGAAACCAGAGAGGGAAAGGGGGATAGGGGGGATCTAGAAAAAAGACCTAAGCGGAAGAACGCGCACAATTGGGAACTAAGGGGAAAGGTGAGCCTCGTCTGAGGATTATCTGCCAGAATCAGGGTTCCCCTGGGGGGGGGCTACCAGGGATTTGGGAAAAAGACGGGGAATCCATAAAGGGAGGAAGTTTGAGAATTGATATTACACCGACGAGGAGATTTCTATGATGCATGGGCTCGCTTTAGGGTTTCCCGCTTTACCTCCTATCAGTATTATTGGGGGGGAGATGTGGGACTTCAGGAAGGGAAACCCGAAAAGGGAGAGAGAGAAACAAAAAAAAAGGGAAGGGGGGAATGAGAAATTCGGGAGGTCCAACTGTTCATGTTACTTCTCCCATAAGAGAGTGTTATCAAGAAGAGTCCCAAAAGATCAAAGGAATCAATGAAAAAAAGGGAGGGGGACTAAGAGAAAGCGTCTAATCAAGGGCAAACGCGGTTCAGTTAAAAAAAGATGGGAAATTGATGTCTGCTTCTTGGGCCTGTGAGAGTACGGGGATATGGGGGGGGACAAGGGGCGAGAAATCACGGCGGGAGAGAAAGCTTCACTATAGAGGAGGAGTCACTTTTCTCTTTCGTCCGGTGATCGTACGTTGGGAGTACAAGGGAACCGGGGAGGTAAAGAGGGATAAGGGGAACTCCATATAATAGAGGCCATTATCGCCGGGGGTAGGTCAGAAGATTTTCTTTGGGGTCTAATACCAGTCTAAATTGAAAAAGGGGAAAAAAGACGAGTTGACCCTAGAAAAGGGAACCAAGTGGAATGGGGGGGGAAGGAAAGAAAAAGTCAGCTCAACGCTGGCGGGGTCACAGAACAAACTTGAAAATTGGGGGGGTGGTCAAGGGGATGATCAAGGGGGAGGGAGGTTGGCAACTTGGGGATTAAGGTAGAGTAATTCACCTGATCGAGTTTGGAAAAAAAGTTCTTTGCAAGATAATCCGAGATCAGGGGGTTCGAGTAGAGGGCAGCTGATTTGAAAAAATACCAAAGGGGCAATTTTTTGCACTGAATAGGAGTGAAAGGGCCAACAGAGCAAAGGGAGGTCTGACGGGAAAGCAAAGGATTGGGAACGATCAAGTTGGACGAGGAGGTAACGCAAGGAGGCCCATAGGTATCAGACAGGAAAAATTGAGAAGAGCGGGGTTAGGGGTCCTGGATGAGGAAAGTAGCTGCGCTTACTCAGGAGTTAAGAATAATATTTCAGTGTTTTCTGTCCCATCGGGGGGAAAAAAGAGTCGATCATGGGAGTAAGAGAAAGAAAAGTACTTGCATTGTCCCCAGCCACATGTCATTTCGAAAAGTTTCCAAAATTCAAGGGAAGATGAGGAGAGACCTAAGGGGGTCTGTGGTGACTGCGTTTACGAAAGGGTCCAGTACAGGCACAGAACCGAAATCATCCACCATCAAAGGTGGAAAGGAAGGGGGGAGATTGGGTGACCGCGACATACCTGGTAAAAAAGTTTCCGGAGAACCCCACCACCTTCAAGAGCGGGAGGGGGGGCAGAAGAGTTGGGTGACGGACACACCTGGGGGACATTATCGAACGGATAAGTGAAACGAAAAAAGTCTCCGTTTGGGTGGAGGAACGAAACTGGAGAGAAGAGGCACAACAAAGGGGAGGACCCGAAAGGTTGCAATGAAAGAGATTACTTCCCTGAGTTGCTCTGGAAAACATAAACTGCGCCGCTGAGGTTTACTCGAGGGACGATACTCAGAGGGAAAAAAGAACCCACAGAAGAACGCTACTTGTGTTCGAGGAGAGACTTGAGAAGGTGAACGTGGGGGGGGGTACAAGCGCACGGGTAGGTCGGTACCACTGGATCTTCCCAAAGGGGGTTGCGGGTTGGGGAGTGTGATAGGTGCAAAGCCGGGAAAGAAAGTGGATTCGACGTCCGGACTGACCTTTTGCCTGGTGTCAAACTAACGAACATTAATCAGGGGATTACGTGAAAGTGAAAGGGGGGCAGGGAAATCCTCAAAAAGAAGGGGTTTAAGAGCGGGGGGGTTGGGGGGCAAGACCCACTCACATTCTGACTTTGACGATTTCACCATCCCCAGTGGGAGGAAACTTAAGATTCCGAAAAACCCGAGGAGAGTCCCCCAAAAAAAAGTCCTCATGACTCAGAGACTGGTAAATCATCTGGGCAGTCCGTGTTCGGAAAATTGAAGAAGTACTGGGTCCTAAAGAAAAAAAAAAAAAAAAACAACTGGGGGGGGGGGAGGGGGGGGGGGGGCGAAATCTTCGGGAAGGAAGAGGGGGGGGGGGTCACAGAAAAGAACGCAAAAAAAGGTGTGGGCGCTCTTTTTCAAACATATTGACTCCTAAATGATCACGGACCGGGGGGGGGGATTCTGCAGAGCAGAGAACTGAAAGGCGGTACAACAGCAAGGGAAAAGAAAAATCGAAGTGGACAACCCTTCGGCATCATATGCCTTTGCAGGAAGACCCATTGGGTCAAAAATTACACGAGAACAAGTTGGGAGGGGGGGAGCACGTGGTGGGGCGTGGAGAGGGGGGGAGGAAGACGAAGGAAGCTGAAAGTAAAGGGTGCAAGGTGAGTGAATGTACCCGTTTTCTTCACTCGTTAAGCATGCATTTAGGCCGCGCGGGTTATCGGAAAAAGCGTTGAAAATTTAAGAAAGAAAAGACTCTAGCAGCAGGGAGGGAAAAAGAAGGGCCGTTTACAGGAGGTGGGTGTAAAAACGTCCTGAAGAAAAAGAAATACGCGCAAAATGAAAAAGAGGGTGAAAAAGGCGGAGGAAAAAAGAGATAGTGGGGTGCCAAGAAGGGACTAGGTTTCTACTGGCCGAATGGACCATTCAAAGAGCGACCGCCTCTCCATCAAGAACGAGAACTAGAAGTATTCAAGAGAAAGGGAGTCTTGAGAAGTGTCCGGGATGAGTTTCCGGCGGACCTCCTCTAGGGGATTAGGGGGAAGAAGGCTCTCATTTTAGGGGGAGGTCCTTCAGGAGCATTTGCCTACCTGAAGGGGGGGGGAAAAGTGAGAAAAAAACGGGAGGGCTTTCGGTAAGTAGTTGCCAATGTTCCTAATGACTTCGTAATGAAGTCTATTAAATAAAGAGGGAGATCTTATAGGAATGGGAAACTCATCAAGGGAAAGAGAGCAATGGGGCAGGAACTACTGAAGAGAGGAAAGTCCAATGCGCAAAGGCGGAGACAAGGGGGAGTCAATCAGGGAGTTTTCAGCTCGAAGGAAAAGGCCCATGAGGGCAAGTATCCTCTCAGGACGGGCCGTAAAGTAACTAGGCTTATAGATGAGGGCTCACTGGTGGGAAGGGAAGAAAAAAAGAAAAGGGGAATCCTGGAAAAATGCGGGCTAATCTTCAAATAAGAGAACGCCGCTTCGTCCGGAAACAGATTGAGTTTTCCTTGGGGTCGAGAAACAAGAGGCATCTATGAGGAGAGGAAGTTCCAAACAAGAGTACGACACTGAAAAACTTTATGGCGCTATGCCGCGTCCCTCGGAACGCAACAGAAGAAGAAAAACCGTAGGGACTGAACCGAGGGAAGTATTGGCAAAGGCCCCTTTAGTCAGGACGGTTTGGCAACCTTGAAAAGTAGATGGGCTATAGAAAGTCATAAGGAAAGGGAAAGGTGGAGACAACATGCGTGCGAGGTTCTAGACTTCCAAGTCCCGGGGATCAAGGTAGGGGGATTTGGGGAAGGGATAAAAAAAAGGGGCTGGGATGAATAGGCAATAAGAGATGCCAATGGAGCGTTGTACAATCTAGGTGCACGATCAGGTTTTTAAAGCGTTCCAAAAAGAAAAGCTGGAACAGCTGAGGAGAAGGGGTTTGACGAAAAAGAGGGGGCTTGTAAAGGGGAGGCTTAAACCTACAGCTTACCCAAATTCATGGAAGAGGCCGATAAATTCAGGAAAAAAGGGTGCGAATCTTGGAGGAAAGGGTTTTTCTGGGGAGGAAAGTGTGAAGTGCCTGTTCCCAGCCACGTGTCACAAGTGAGAAAAAAGGGACGAAACTTCAAGTTATTAAGGGACACCGGTGTCAAGTGGGCCGAATTAGGGGGGGGAACATATACACCGGGGGAAAGGAGAGGACTGCGCCATCACACTCAAAACCCAAAGGGGGGGCAACTGGAAGGGGGACACAGGGCGAAAATAACGGGCTCTTGGGGGAAAAACGACACCAAAATTGTTCCCCCTTATCAAGGACGAGAAAAGGTTTACTTAACGCAGAAAACTTGTGGGGGGATACACAGACAGAAAAAATTGAAAAAAAAGCGGCGAAGTTGGGGGGTTCCACAAACTCCTTTAAGAATCGGCCGGCATTAACATCGACGAACCACACGGAAGTTGAGGGGAGACCTTCAAGGAAAAAAAGGGGAAAAACAGGAGGGGTGAGACCATCACTAGGCTCTTATTGTACATGTACTTCGAGTGGAGTCATCCGATTCACCATGTGGGGAAATAAAAAAAAAGGGAACTGGGGGAAGGGGTGGGAAGCCACAAAAGTCTTCGTGAAGTGTACTGGTTTTGGAAGCTGCACGTTAGGGGACTCGGGCTCCACGATAACAATCCAAGTGTTTGAGGGGGGCTCGGAATGGGAAAAGTGACGATGTGCAATGGGACTTCCTGGTAACGAACTTTTACATGTGTCAAAAAGAATAACGGAAAGTAAGTACTTGGAAAGGGGGTTAATTGATGAAAAAGAATGGGAGGGGACCGGTAGCAAAGAACCACTAAGGCGATCTCTTGTTTGGTTCAAGATGGGAACACCATGGGGGGGTGAAGAGGAATCTCAAGGGGAAAAAACTCGACTCTAGTAGTGAAGAGACAAAGGCAAATCATCCCTTCATCGTCTTCTCCCCGAGAAGGTTCCCTTCCTCAGAAAGAACGGATAGGCAAGACTAGGCTTGGAAAAAGGGGGGGAGAACTAGAGGGGGAAGCTACAAGGGAGATGATGTATCCTTGGCGCAGGAAAAAACAAAGGGGGGGAGCCAAGGGTCTGTTTCAACAGAAAGTGACTCGAACTTATCACTGGGGGAAAAGTGCGAAAGACGATGAAGTACAATAGAGGGTTATAACATCTTTTCAAAAAACGTCTTCAGAGATGGCCTTTGGGGCAGGAAAAGAAACAAGGGGGCAGATCACAGGACGTTGAGTCGGGCAATGGTCCGCGTTACTTGACACTGGAGTTCGTCTCAGCGCCATGAGTCATTGGGTGAGAGTGGGAAAAAGGGGGGCCAAGGGAGGGAATCTTCGGAAATAGACGGAGTTCCAAGGATTGGGATCGCCATAAGCATCTTGGGAACTCGGCGCTCATTGAGAAGGAACTATTAAAGGGGCCAGAAAGGAGTGACGATGGGGGGGTGGGTATCATACCCACTTCCCAATAAACCCGGGCAAACAATGGTCAGTTAAGAGAGATGCCGCTGATACCCGGGGCCAGGAGGGAGGGTTTCTACCGGGAGCTCTCAAAACCGGACTCCAAAGAGCCACTCAGGGCCCATAGGGAAAAAAAACTCTTGCTAAAGCTACATGGAGTAAAAACACGAAGAAGATGCGTATGGAGGGAAATCGATAAAAAAACGAAGGATGAGTAGGGGGATTAACCCAGTTTAGGGGGGGGAAGAAGTTCAGTTACCAGTTTTTCCTGAAGGCGGAAGCTCTCGAAAAAACACACGGAACTCTGGGAAGGAATAATCTGGAGGGGGGGACCACAATGGCCAAAACTGAGAGTGGAGCAAATATAAAAGAAACGGTCTTTTCCCGCGGGAAAAGTACAAGGGGGAAAGAGAAAGTGGGGAGGGGGGTCCTCATCGAGCAGCCAACCGCGTGCTGAAGCGAGGTGTCGCGACTTGGCTGTTTCTTCTAGACTCCCTTGGTAGCAAACGGGGTCATGATCGGGAGGGAAATGAAAAAGAAGAATCGGAAAGCGATAGATGATGCACGGACTTTTGGGGCGTTCCGGTGAGTCAGGAAGGGGGGTATAAAAAAATAGAAAGGAAACGCGTGGGCGAAGGGAGCGGTTTCCTAATTCTGAGGAAATTCGAAGTCTCCTAGTTCGAAAGATTGAGGGCCTGCATTTCGGGTAGATCGGCATAGGAGAAAATCTTGACTGGGGTGAGGAAAAAGGACACCAGGACGGGACTTGAAAATAAAGTCGTAATCTACGAGAACAGTCAAAGGAAAACAAACTTTGAATTTGGGGGGGGGGAGGAGTTAATCACAAAGGTCTTGAAGGGGAAGCGAAAAAGGGTATAAAGGGGGTGGCACAAAATTAGGAGTTCTATAGGAGGGAATGGGCTCCGCATAGGGTGTCACGGAAGGGAAAGGAACTGCGGTGCTAGACCCTAACTTGGGGGGGAAGGGAGTAAATAGCCGTTATACCATGGTTGAAAGGGGGTCGGAAAAAAACGGCGGTGAAAACACTTAAAAAGAAGAACGAGGGGGTAGGAAGAGGAGTTGGATCAAGTTGGTTTAAGATCAGTAATGGACCATTGCCCCTAGCTGGAAAGATGAAAACCTGGGGGAAAACGAACGGGTGAAGGAAGAACGGCAGAGCCGTGCGCCATCATCATGAGAAGATTCAGGACAAGCAGGGGATTGGAAACAGGGGGAAACAAAATATCAGGAAGGTGGGGGGGGGGAAGAACCGGATCATTACGTGCAGCCCTCAAACGAAAATTTCACGGAAAGGAAACTGAGGGTAGGGGAGGGAAAACCTTGACCCTGGAGTGAATAATCAACTTGCAAGGGAGGCACATAAGGAACCTGAGAATCTCAAAACACAAAAAACCAACAAAATTTTGTGAGGAAATAAATATCAAGTGAAGCACAGAGCTTGTACGAACTCCACCACATGGAAAAACGACTTGAGACAATGACTCCTTTCGAACACAATTATCGAGAGTGGGGGTGGGGTGGAAAAAAGACACAAAAAAGATTCACTCGAGAAAAGGAAACAGAAGAGGGGATTTATGGGTGCGGAGAGCGCCTTTAAAGACTCGTGCAGAAAAACTAA
>Ga0179591_1302219_pt1 | contig 14972 bp, 12 predicted proteins | sample CZOMad2_1_08_16f_FD_182891 | JGI IMG/M metagenome (GOLD analysis project Ga0179591, IMG submission 182891) | Vadose zone soil fungal communities from Angelo Coast Range Reserve, California, USA - CZOMad2_1_08_16fungal (PacBio error correction) | ecosystem: Environmental > Terrestrial > Soil >...
AGGGGATTGCCTACGACCTACTGCAACAGCCCGTGTTCATACGTCAAAAGAAGGGGGATCAACCTGCAACTGGTCAACCGAGCTGCCCGACGAGGGACCAAGCGCGACCGGTAGACGTCGGCACAAAAAAGCCAGCTGCGCCAGGCGCTGCGCATCCCTGAAGGCCGGACAAGGGGGACAAGTTATGTCCTGGGCAACAGTGACCGGGGAAAAGGCCGGGAAAGACTGGGAGCCCTGCGGGAAAAACGGCTGCCGGGGGGTCTGAATATGCCTGGTCGAGATCGACGGTCTTGGGGTTCCGAGACAGAGAGGGACGAGGATGACGCTGTCAAGGGAAGAGGGTACGGCCGGGCTTTGTCGCTGCCGGACTTGTGTCAAAAAGTTGACTCTCTCCCTCTCGGGAGCCGTCGGGAGGGGGGGAGGGGCGAATACGGTGGTGTGACCGGGCCTTAGCAAAGGCGCTATCCGGTGGCTAACTGGGGGTCCGGGGAGATGAAGGAGGAAGAGGAGAGGGGGGTATAGACGTCAACCCGACCATTAGAGTCTCTAGGGAACCCCCCTACAAAAAAAAAGGCAACTGTAAGCGTGGCAAATGAGGCTCCCCTCTTTGGGACTCCAACGCTGCTCACTCACAAAGGCATCAGGGGGGGAGGGAAGCCGCCGAGTACAGGTCCAAAATATGAGGGTATGGTTCCCTGCTGACTTGGGCAATCAGACTTTCCCGCCCAAGGAAGTGCAGCAAAACGACGCGGTAGATTGGACGTACGTGATTCGGGCGAGTGACACACCTGGACCGGTCCTTGGATTGGTAGTCGACCGAAAAGTGGCGTGGTAGGTTGTCTCTTGCCACCTCAAAAGGGTTTTTGGAAGGTCAGTGGGCGCGGAAGAGGCACCGCGGCGGGGTGAGGTAGGTTAGCACGGGACGCGCTCTTCTTCACCGATGAAGGGGAGGAGCTGTCGTTACCACAATTTGACTTCTTAAACCGGGAAAAGGCAGGCTGGGCAGAAGGGAAAAAAGGATATCTAGAGAGGGAATTTTCCTGAGGTCAAGTCCCATAAGAAGAAAAGTGTCCGGAGAATGGAGACTACCCTAAAAGCATTCTGTCTTGTCAACAAAGAACGGCCAAAAGAATCAAGCAAACTAAATCGAAGTCCTTCGGTGGAGACACTGGACTAGGAGTAAGCTCTTACGCGTAGCAAAGGCCCGCTAAGTGCCGGAGAAATCTTTCAACGAGCGCAGTTGAGAAAGGAAGGGGTGAGTTAGTAGCCCCAGCCAAGCAGACCCTCGTCATCCTCGCAATTGGGGGAGGTCCTCGGACTCTGGGAGGTCAAAATGCCCGTTACTAGAAATCAAGCGAATGCAACTTCGACGTGGGGAAGAGAAGCAAACGACTCGTCAAACGGGGAATCCTCTTGACGGGCAGCCGCCTGAGAAAGTGAAACCAGGAAGGGAAGACTGATCTTGGCTGTCAAGGGACAGAACATCTCAGCCAAAAAAGGGATTCTACCGTTCGTCTACGCGCTCGTAATAAAGCCTAACACTACCTGGGTGCCATATTCTGAGAGGGTAAGGAATGATCCTTCCCCCAAGTTAACGGGGGAACAACTTCACACTTCTCTGGAATCTCCTTCTTCTGAAGAGGAGCGGGATCCGCTCACCAATGGCCCCAAAAGAAGATCAACCGGAAAGGTCTGCGTTACTCAAGGGAACCGCGAAAACTGATTTACGAATGAGTCCTTCCTCGGGGGGTACCCTCATGCGCCTTGGTGGGTTCGGGAAAACAATGAAAGCCCATATCTAACCTCGTCTCGGGAACTTCCTGTCAGGGAGAACTGCGGAAGCTGCCAGGACCCGATACGAGGTCTCCAAAGGTAACTACAGCTCCAGGAAGTGGCTAATTCTCATATAGATCTTAAGTAGTAGAATGTTACAGCAGAGGATTTTAGTCAAGGCGTACAGTTCTATAAAAGAAAATCCCGCAAATCAAGACCAGGTGGGGCCAATTGAGGCGGATGTTACCTGGTGGGAGTTGCAGAACAGGCATCGTCAGTTGCAGGATCCGTAGATCGAGGTCTCAAGAAAACAAAACCCCCTCTACTCACCCATAAAAAAAGGAAGGCAGACTGCCAGTCGCGCCTGGGACCGTACAGGTTATGATTCGTTTCCTTCCGAGCGGGGACATAAAACCACTTAATACTAACACGGATTGATGGAGAGATGAAGGTGGGGCAGGAGATAACTGGAAAGTGAACGCGACCTGACTAACCTTTCCCCTGGAAAACCTGGTCTATGAATTTAACCGACGCCGTCACCATTTAATATCGGGGAACCGGAGCAAGGATCTAGGAGCGGAAACTCTATTGCAGGCGCAATAACACCGGAGATGTCAAGCTCCCAGTCCTGATTCTGAAAGGCCTACCTCGTCGGATTACGTTGGCCCGCATAAAGCTCCACGCTTGTAAAAAAAAAAGTGGGCGTAATACATAAAGTGGGAAGGGGAATTAGCACTGAAATGGCCTAGGTCGGAGCCGGGATACTTTCCGACAGATAAGTGGGCCGCCCTGGAAGTGACAGAAAAGCTGGGAGTTTGACCAGTTGGGCTCGCGAACCAAGTCTCTTAGGGAGGGGCCAAAGCGGAAGGCCTAGGCCAGGGAGCGGCCGTCCGACTTGAGTCAGGAGGGAAGTTTTCGTACTGGTCAGGGAAGGTCAGTCCCTGATAGAGTGGGAGAAGCGCTTTATAAATCTCGGCACGGGCCGGTGGGGGGGACTCCTTTCTGGGTCGCGACGAAAGAGAAGCTGGATGGCTCCTAAGCGTAGTGTCGTAGTCCCGCTTAGCCCTAGGTAATCCATGTGGCGTGGGTGAGATCAGGAAGAGAGACCCGCTGTCGCAGAACATCCGGCGGGCCGGAGAAAGGGGGAACGCCGAACTGGGAACTTTTGGGAATCTGAGGAAGCGGACCCCATCGGCGCAAGGGTCGGGTTAGAAGGGGTAAGGCAGGGTTCGACAAGAGGGCAATCGTCTCTCCCCTTGCTTCGTTGGAGATGGTCCAACTCCTTGGACTGGACAGACACGATCCGTTGGGGGACGCCAGGTATCCGCCTTAACATAGGGGGGAAAAGATTTAACCGATCATCAATGGCGGGTTAACGCTCGCCAGATACGGGTAGGAAGAGAGGTAGGATTGACAGGAACAGGGTCGGGGGGACGCTACTATTTCTTGGCTCTACCAGATCCTGTGAGGAAGGCGGAAGTGGGCCCTAAGGGGACGGCGATATAGGGGTGGCCATCAAGGTCCCCCAACTTGCAAAGAAGACGAAAGAGAAAGCCGAGGACGAGCAGGTCCGTAAGGAAAGACAGCCAAAGGAAAATCACCGGAGATAGCGCTCGAAGCAGCCCACCAGGGAGTTGCATCGGAAAAAGAGTTTAGGGGTCTAATCAAACCAGCTATAATGCCCAGGTAGGGGAGGAAAAATCTGGTCAAACAGATGGGACCTCGAAAAAGGTGCGAGGGTAGCACGTCTTCAAATTCTTGAGTCAAAAGGAAAAAGCCAGCTCTTTCCTGGGTGGCCAAAACTTAATCGAGAACAGGGAAAACTCCGAACTTCCTGGGCTTTCAAGGAAGGGGTAGATGACCAACTAAGGAACGCTGGAAAGTTGACCCTACCGGGGGAGTGACCTTTTCTGGGACCTCGTTGTCCCCTAGGAAGAGTTCGTTAGAGTTCAAAGGAATGGACCAGGCAGTCCTGAAGGAAAGCGAGTGGGGACTCTCCATAGCTGCCAGGTCAAGGAATGAGACCATTAGGCACTCCACTACATCTTCATTCGGAATAGCGTTGCCCCAGAAGCTGGCCTTGGGGGAACGGGTTCTCAAAAAAAGGAATAACACGGTCCATAGATTGGAAAGGAAGTGACATCTAGAATCTCTCGCTAGAAAAGGTCGCATGAGAATATCCGTCTCGCGATAACAAAAGCACCTTCAGGTTCCTCAAAGTCTTCTAAAACAGAGGTGCTAAAGGGCCAGTCAAATTCCAAAATTAAGGATCCTTCAGTCGAACGGGCTCTCATGAACAGTCCCTCAAACTTGAAATCCTTCGAGAAAAAACGTTGCTCTTTGCAGAACTGTCTTTGTGGTAATTTGCGGCCCTCCTGATCTTAAAAGTCGGGGCGCTTAGTTCTGGACGATTCGTCAAAGAAGGGAGAACTTTCGAAAGGCCGGCCTAAAATAGGATTGTATCCCGGACTCGATTCATGCCGAGCAGGGTGAGCGACGCGGAGGAAGGGACCTGGTCCCCTAGAGGGAGCTCCTTTTCCACAACGGAACGTAAGAAAAAGAGATAGGGGGGCTCGGGAATCATCCGAGGCGAGGGGACGATCGGGAAAACCCACTCACCACAATCAAAGAAGCCAAGCACAAGTGCAGACCAGGGGGAAAGCGGGCCAAAGGGGAAGTTGCACGATGTTTATTACTGAAGTGAAGGATCACGAAAGATTCTGCACGGCCGCCAGAGTCAGCTCACTAATCGGCGGGAGGGACGGGTACTCCGTCTACGGAAGCCAGAGTCTTCAGCACTACCAAGGGAAGACATGGGAAACAACGCGTGACGCGGACAGATCTCCACTCAACCCTGAAACGTGTTGGTGGAGAACACGTAGGGAAAATCCCCGAAAGGGGACGTGTAGGAAGAGGGGATCAGGACTCCGCCAAGCGTAGGCCGACCGCAAGGCGTAGAAGAGAGTTCTGGGGCAGACGGGCCAGCCCCGGCGAGGGGGCAGTAGGGAGGCGAAATTGGGCCGTTCGCATACGGAAGGGCATTTCATACGGGCAAAAGCAGAGCATGTAGGGAAGAAGTTCAATTCCGTTTTATCTTACACTTCAGGCAAAAAAACACATAAAGGGAGGGGCTGCGGAAGCTCGGGGGCACCAGGGTATGTCACGGCCTTGAAGGGTGAGGAAAGTCGTTTTCCAGGGGAAATCAAAAACTCAAAAGGGGGTTGGGTCCGCTGGACCGCGGAGAGGAGTACTCGTTAGAAAGGCGAAAAGCGTGGCCTGGAGGCCGAGCCGAGGGGAAATTCAGGGGTATAAAAATCCAAATAAAAAAACGCGCAAACTCTATCGGAATAGTTGAAAAAGCATACTCGCCGGGGAGATAAAAGGGCCAAGAAACCGCTCCGCATCGTCTAATGAGGGTAGGAAAAGAGGGAACGCGACGACAAACGTCTCAACGAAAGTGAACTACTGAGGGGAGGCGGTCGCGGGGGAAAAAAGTCACGTTTTACTTGAGGGTCGGTAAAAACTCGACAAAAAAAAAAAAAAGAGAGGATTAAAGGGATATATGCAACCTACTGGAGGGGGGGACTATGGGACCAGTTGTGGCCCGGCGCCAAAATCCTGAGAATCCCACCGCCTAATACTTGGAAAGGGTAACTCGTCGCAACTAGTAGAGATCGGAAGGCAGGGGGAAAACCGGGGGGGCGTCAGACTATAAAGAAGGTTGCGTAACTCTAACCTATGACTGAGGTGGGTGGAAACTTCCTGGGAGGTCCGCCACTGGGAAACAATTCGTCAAGCACTGCGTATCGCGAAAATGCCGGGGAGAGAAGGGCAGAAAATCCTTAAGAGGGGGAGTCAACCCATTTATCAGGGATGGGCAAGGAAGCTCGACACCATGACTTTCATAGAAAGGCCGTCCGAAAAGTCCAGCAAGGGCAGGACAGCACCGGTTCCCGCATAACCAGGGGGGGATCAGTAAGGAACGCGCTGCTTCGAACTAAGACTCCCGGGCCTAAAAGGCTGTCGGCTCATCAACCACACGTGAACGAGGAACAAGCTTGTCCGCCCGTGCAACAGCACCTGCGATGGCCTACCCGTCTGCCAGACTGAGTCGGTGCCTGAGGGGGGGGGGGGACATGTCGACCGACACATTGAGGGGCAGGGACTACACCTCTGTTACGAACCGGAAAAAGAAAAAAGGAAAGGCGCGAAAGGGGAAAAAAAGTCCGTTGCCGCCGGAGGAGGGCACAAGGGGACTAAGCCCTGGGACACAACGTTCAGGGTTCGGGTAAGAAGCCAGGAGTGGGGGAAGTAGGAGGAAAAGCTCGAGGAAAAGGTCACCGTCAGCACCATGACTCCAGATCCGAGCGTAAAAAGGGCTGCCCATGGGGCAGAACCTAACGAGGGTGCGGGGACTGGGGGGGGGGGAACAGCGGGAAAAGTCCGCCTCAACTCCTGAATCAGGCGAAGACTCCTCCCCGATCTGAGAGAGTCCTTTCGAAAGATTCTTCTGGGCCTACAGGGGGGGGATAAGGTACATCCGCTTAAAACATCTAGGAGTACTGAAATCTGATCTGCCTGGTATCATAAGCTGGAGAGGGGAAAAGGGGGGGACTGTCCAGCGGGCCAAAGTTGACGAGCCGAAATCGCCGCCGTTTCATTCAAGAGGTATCAAAAAACCTTCCACGGGCCATAGAGGAAAACCGGAGGAGGGGGGGAAAGCGTCCCAACTTTCGTAGCTCCATCCTTGACCTGGACAAAAGGGGGGGGGTTCTCCGGGGCAAAAATTATACCAACAGACGGAGTCAAGTTTCACCGGTACCTGGGGGGGAAGAAGGCACTGGGGGGTATTTCGGATGGGAATGAGTTTCTCCCTTAGGAGGGAGAACGGGGGGGACAGGTAGGAGGGGGAAAAATAATAGAGGGGGACGCTCTCTGAAGTGGCCTGTCCGTTAGGGAAGAGGAGGGGACTCGGGGGCTTTGGATCCCTAATGGTGGGAAGCAGACGACCAGGAAAGGGCATTGTGCCACAAGGAAGGAGGAGATTCTTCTAATTAAGGGATTAAAGGTTCGAGGAGCTCTCAAGGAACTTTCCAATCTTACTTTCCGGTCTTCCCTTCCGCATCTTCAATCAGGAAGCGAAGAGGAAAAACTAGACTGACCACCTCGGGGATCCAAGGGACATCCGTCTCTTAAAAAGGACTGGGGAGGCAAGAGTGGCTGTCAGGGACAGAAAAAAGGGAAGCTTTGTACCTCCTATCTATTACTCAAAACATCTATTCACCTTGCAAGGACTGAAGGTGCCGGAGTGGAAGGCGAAGACCGGCCTGGTCAAAGGAGACAGTTCACGGGGTCCCAACCGACCTGTCGACACCGAAAGGGGAAGGAAAGGCTCTGGGTCCTCAGGACAAGGTAGGGGTACTCTGCCACCGCACAAGGTGGTGAGGGGTGGGACTATCAGGTACGGGCTAAGTCAAGGTCTTCGGACGGGAGGGAGACTGGCGGACAGGAAGCAACTCGCCCAGAAGGAAAAAAAGGTGACCGCCAGGGAATTGAGAATAACTAATCAGAGTAGGGTCACCATAGCCGGAAGTAACAGGCCTGCTGTACGCTCGTAAATAAGACGGGACATCTAACCAAAGCAGAACGAGGACTCTTTCAAAACCCCTCCCCAAATGGGCCAATAAAAGACACAATATTAGGACTGGGGGAGATCACTCCGGGCTCAAGTGTCTGACCTGTCCGAATTTCTTAGAGGGGACAGCCGCGGGTGGCTTCGCTCGGGTGGGAAAGGGTCCGGTCCCCTGCGGTCCGTGAGGGAAGATGACTCCTGCATGTCCCAGAGTACAGGGGTGAGAGAGGGAGGCATCTCCATCAAGTTTTAGTTCACGGGAGAAAAGCAAGACTTGGGCGGTAAAAGCTGTCTCATAATATCCCTAGAAGTTGAGTGACCGTGAGCGCAAAAGGCTTAACACGAAAGCAAATAAAACTCAGTGGTCCAAAATGTAATGACCTAATGGGCCTCTTCATCCCGCATCTTAAACCTGGACCTTCTCGGGGCCTTGGTATGAACGGGCATCCCTGATGGAGTGCACAACCATGTAACTTCAGTACTCTGGTCCGGGCGGCAATAAATAAAGCTGAATTAAGAATGCGGGGGGGCGGAGAGCTGGACCGACCGTTACATATGGTCGGGGGCGGAACTCGATTCGGGACCTTTGAAACGACAAGAATCCTGCGGGATGGGTTACGCGAGGCGAATATCTCTCTTGGGGGGAACAGTCCTGCGAGGGGACCCAAACTCTGCCCCACAGTCCCTAGGACGCGGGGAGGAGAGCGCGGCGAGGAAAACGGGCCGAGATGAAGACGCCAGAGGGCACTGCTGAGAACACAAAGGGCAGCCACGGGGCGGACCGGGCAGCGGCCCGGGCGACTAGGAAGGAGGCCGAACTGCCCCTCAGTCGTAACGTCTGGGTGGGGGGTCTCAGACGACAAAATGTCCCGGAAAACCTTAATTAACGGGGAGTCTGTACCCCTTTCTCCTTTCTCGATGGCTACACTTAAAGGAGAGGCTCCTCTGGAACCAAACCTTAGCCGACAGCGGACAGCAGGGGATCGTGAGCGTACGTTGCACAGTCCAAGCTGTTGAACAACATGTGATAAAAAGGCGTAACTTCGGGGGCCCATTACGGACTCCGCAGGTCCCTTCCATCAGCTTTGAAGGGTAAATGGCCATCGTTTTTAGGGGGTCTATGACCTCTAAGAAAAATTTAATTCTGCCAGGAAGCTGTCCAAAACCTAAACACCAAACTATAATGTCGAGAGCGATAAGAGCTCAAAAGTATACGAATTTTTCCGGGAAAAAACCTTTCAGCGCTAGGGTTACCTGGTTCCGCGACAATAATAGAGAAAAAAAGCCGAAACCCCAACAAAGGGAGGAGGGAAAAAGGAAAGAGAGAGGGGGCGAGGGTTCCCTGTCTCCGGAAACAGTCATTCCCAAAACGGTAATTGCAGAACTCACGAATGTAAAGAGCTACTGGGATACGGGGGTTCCGAAAAGCTATCTACGCGTAAAAACGTTCCGAGGAAACCAGGGGGGCAATCAGAAGTAATTGGGAAGGTCGCTTAGGGGGGAGTCCGGCTATGTTCTCGGCCGACCTCCGACAGCCCGCTTTTTCAATACGGGAATTCAGTTCTTAGGAGATGGATGAATACCTGAAGGTGCCCGAGGGCATATCGCATGATGAAAGATTACCAGTTTTCCGCTGCTAAGGCCCGACTAGGTCACTCTGGAAAAGGGAGAAAAGGGGGTCTCCCAACCGGAAACATGGCTGTTGGAAACGCTCTCTTCCTTCTGAGGCGGGGGTGTGGGTTGGGGACGGTCTAAGACCTTTTATAAAAGGGCTAGTAACCGGGAGGACAAGGGGGGGGAGCGTAGGCCGACTCCCTTAGAGCACTCTAAATTGCTCCTGGGGCCCGATACTGAGGGCACGAAGGGGCCCGAAAAACGTCTACAGACCAAATGGTAGGTTAAAAAACTTCCCAGGGGCCTGTCGAAGAAATAGGGTCTGGAGTGATAGGGGAGGGGAGGTGGGAAATATGAAGGGGAGAGGCCAAAAGGGGAGTGGGGCAAAAAGGTGGGGCGCGGATGGGGAGGGAGTCTGATGGAGGGGGGGCGTAGGGTAGAGTGAGGGAAGGAGATAGAGGGGAACACGAAGCGGGGGGTGCGGGGGGGGGGGTTGGGGTTGCGCCGATTCCTGTCGTCTAGTGTCCGTGTCTCTCGCGGCAGAGGAAGGGACGAGCTCAAGGATGAGAGGGATCGGGACATGTCAGGAGCTCGAAGTCTTTCCTGCGGACCCTGGCGGCTCTCTACCTGTGTTGGCCCTCTGGGAGCTGGGATGGGGGGGGGAGTTTGTTTCGGGCTTCTTACCCCATCGTAGCCAGTGGGGATTGTTGGAAAACATGGAAACTCAGGTTAAAAAAAGAAAAAAGATCAGAGCAAAAAAACTGCGATGAGGGAAAAAGGGGCGAATGGGAAAAGGTTAAAAGACACACTGCCTTGGCTGATCCTAGGACGCAGGCACGTACCGCGGGAAGTAAGGGGAAAGCACTTGGAACTCGGACTCTAAACAATATACGGGAGGTGGCCGCTGAAAAATTTGACGAAAATCCGGTGAGTTTGAAGGTAAGCCTCTTTGGAAGGAAGGAATTCCAAGTATGTTTGATGGCGCAGGCAGATCCAGACGTACCCTGGGGTCCTGCACCTCCTTCTGCAAGGGCGCCCGTCCCTTGTGGGAAAACGCGGAAGAAAACAAGGCCTGGGCCGGGAAGGCCATACCTCATCACAAGATCCCCTCGGAAAAAAAAGACTACTCCGCGTCCGTCCGCCGGAAAAAACCTGGGTAATCCCGCCTTTCATAGAAGGACCGGCTCTCTGACCCCTTTACTTTTAGGACAAGAAGTAGTCGCGGAACCGAGGGACCCAGAATGGGGGTTGATCTGAGGAAAAATACTAACGGGGATCCACCGTCAAGCAGGGCATCGACTATGTGGCTTCAAGGATCACTCCCCTCTGCACTTTGACCGTCTGCGGGGCGAAAAAGAAGGGGGGCCGCGAACGCAGTTGGGCCCTCGAAAAGTTTGCCGCCGTTGGGCGAAGTCTATTCAAAGGGGGGGAACTTCCGATTCGACGAGGAACTGGAAAGCTAGGCACCTGAGGCGCACAACAAGCCTTCGAACGTACGCCCCCACTCCCTAAAGAATGATGACGGAGTGCGTCAAGGTTCCGGACAGCTAACAAGAAACAACCACCTACCTCGCTAGAAGAGACAGATTGCAGGCAATCGGGAGAGGTAACTGGCTAAAAAGAAGCGCTGACTCGATACAGGAAGATCACCGTGAAAGATGGACATCCCATCACGCCAGAGGAACAGGAGGACGTGGAGCGGAAAGTGCTTACCGATAAAATCTCTTAATAAACCGCTCCTGGCTTAAAAGGGGAAGGGCTTTACAGTCCGAAAGGGGCGGAGAGTGGCCCGAAGACTCCGGGCACAAGGGAAAAGTCATTTTATAGATCGTACCATGTAAGGCGCGGTATTTAGGAGGCCCCTCATGCTCCGCGGTACTCCGGCTGGCCCGCAGGCCCGCGTTGGTGTCTCGCTTTAGGTAAAAAGAACATGGGACCGAGCAGGTGGCTGCGTGCCTAAAATGTCCCCGGGAGACCGCCCCGAACAACTCGAACGGCGCGTCGCCGCTCGCGGTTCGAGTGTTAAAAAAAAAACTGCGGATGGTATTTGGTTGGAAAAAAACCCGCCGCGGTCTCCATCAGCAAACCAGAGAGCCCAGGAAATCATGTAGAAGAGGGGGGGAAGCCAAAAGCCAGTGGGTTTTGCAAGCAGTAGACCGCCAAAGAAAAAAGAACGGGGATCACACGCGTGCGGGACTGACCTGAACCCGGGGAAGTACATGGTACGAAAAAAAAGGCCCGCAACTCTCCTGCACTGGGACCATTGGTGGAAGCGAGGGAGCAGACCGGATCTCAAACAATGACCAAGGAAGGGTATAAGAGTAGGACTCCACCACCCCAAAGAAATTTAAGCCTACTCTACATGTCCACCTCCAGAACGCGTCCCTGCCGACAGAAGGCTAAGGGTCATAAAGCTGATTGGGACAGAGGGCCGCCCCGCTGTCAGCGGGGCGTGGACACTGTGGCTTCGGCGCAGGAAAACTAAACATTACGGTGTCCAGAACTATCATGTGATCGGCGACTTATTCCGACCGTTTATCGCCCGGTCATGAGGGTGCAAAAGCAAGGATTAAAAAGGCTTGCGACTGCCGTCATGGTTACCGTCCGGAAAAAGAAATTGACCATCCCGGCGCGACGAGGGGGGAAAAGCCGACCGATAGGCAGGAGGAACTCAGCTGCCTGTCGTCAAAGAGATCCGTGGTACCAAGGCGGGGGCTGCACGCGACACCGGGAACCACGAGAAAAGCCTAGATTTCCCAACCCTCTTACTATGAAAGATAGCAGAGGAAAGAAAGGTCGATAAGCCCAATCGGAGATACCGGTTGCAAAGGAAAACCGGCATGACAAGGTTAGGAGAAGTGTCAGAGAGAGTGTCCCCGGCACGTTCATAACCTGTAGGTCGGCCATATAAATAACGGGAATGAGAGGGGGGACTTAGGAATCGGTGCCGGGTTGGTCAAGAGCTCAACTGCTCCTTCACCACGGGGGGGAAGGATCGTGTAGGAGGGGGGTCAGGACAATGCTAATTAGCGGACTGTCCTCTCTTAGTCCTAATAGTCCGAGAATCGTGGGGATGGGAATGGACTCGGGACGCAGGTTGGTACGTTAGGGTTCAAATCAAAAAAAGAAGGCCTTCAAATTCTTAAAGGCGCTAAGGGAAAACGAACCGGAAGGAGGGGCTCTAAAATCTCCCTCCTTCCGAGCTGACGCCGGCTTCAACAGAGGTCGAGGAAAGGGGTCAAACGGGAGAAAATCCAACACCAACCAAAATCCAGTCCCGACGCCGTGCTTGGGCCCGTCAATTCGATCCCCTTTCCCCTTCGGATCTGTCGATACAATGAGATGGTGGATCAGGTAACTCGATGCGTCAAAGGAAAGAAGGGACCGCGGGAAGCACTCAACCCTAAGTTAACAACCGAACCTCTGTAGGCAGCACCTGCTGGATGTCAACTAGCCATCATTAGTGAGCCTACGCTTTTGGCACAAAGCGGAGGCCTACCCGTCACCGTGAAATGGTAAAAGGCGGACTAAATCGAACCCCCAACGAACGTTTCCAACGCGACGTGGAGAGAGGAGGAAAGCGACCAGTTGCAGTCATGACTAGAATACATACTTAGCACCCCCGGATGTCCGGTTCCACGTGACCGCACCGAACGTCACTGGCATACTCTGTCTGAAGGGTTTCAGCGTACCTAACTCCTCAAGCCCGAGGGCAGAGAAAAGGATGCCAAAAAAGCATCAACCGTTCTTCGGCAAAGTGGGGAGGTCATGGGCCGATCGGACACCGCGGGCGAAAAAGACCAAACTCGACCGGAGGGCTTTCGCGCCTGGAACCCACTTTTCTTAAACGAGGCTGCGGAGAAAGGGTACAGGGGAATCCTTCAACATGAGCCAATGCCGGAGAGACCGACAGAGGCTCACACTGAGTTCCTGTAACTGTGGAACGGGACGCAGAAGGTCCAGTAGACCTCAAGCTTAGTGGAAGCTGGAAAAGGCTTATCAAAAAGGAAGGCTGCACCTTGTCGGCTTAGCGACCTGAGGGAAGGGACTTATGGCTCCCTTATTTAGTCAGGGCCGAAAGTAAGCCTGCCGTCCGAAGAACATTCAGGAACCATGGGCAGGGGAATCCTCCGGAAAGCCTGATACTTTTCCCTGAGTCTTCCCTTACTTTGCCTCTGCTGTCGAGCGTCATACGGAGCGGCGGAAACGGCGAAAAAAAAAGTCATAGCGACCGCGAGGGGCCAAGGAGTCTGCGGGGATTCTCGAGTCCGTTTCCTGTTCTCAGGCACTCCTAGGTAACGACATGCTAATGGCATTCGAAGTTTTCTGTTCTTCTGCTTGGTCGAGGCCGTCTCCGGCTAACCAATTCTGTAATTGAGGGCCAGTGTTGGCGAAGTGAAAAGATCTGGGCCGGTGCCACTTCTCCGGTCTGGCGAAAGAAGCGAAGTGAGCGGAAACACCGGCTCAAGCGGTCGCAGGCCGCAAAAACGTCGAGGAAAAAAATTGCAAAAGCACCGCGACTGGGTCATCGTTCACCCGGATGGGGTGTGATGCATCCTCCGGGACCCAAACTCAGAGACTGTCAAGGAGTGCCAAACGCTCTTAAGGGGACGATTGTCACTCCATACATGTCGGTCAACGGGTTCCGGCCCGCGTTAAAAAAACCACGGTCCTGGGTTCTCGGAGTTCAACGCGTGCGGGGTCTCGCTGGCACAAAAAAAAAAAGTGGTGGGTTTCGCGCTAAGCTGTATCTCAGGAGGATTCGGGGTTAGGGTCTGGAAAGGGGACTTCTGAAGAACCCGGTTCAAGGGCGTGGACAATCCGTCTTCGGGCCCGCTAAAAGCAAAGTGAACTTGCACAGAGAGCGATCTGCTTGACTGCGGAGAAGAGGCGAAACAAACTAAAAACCACACCATAGCGCAAAGTCTCGGCCACCCGGAACCGACCCTGAATCGCCCATCATCGCACGCAAACTGGGAATAAATCCTTTAAAAACAGTAATGTTCCCCGCGATGATAGCGGGGAATACGTGCCCGAGTGATGGGGGGGGGGGGGGGGGGGTTAGAGATGAACGTCTGGTACGGCGTGGATGGGAAGTCGGCGCCCGGCTTGAAAAGTCACCCGAAAGAAAAAACTCATTTGCCTCTCCTCAAAAAGAAGTAGTTTCTCACACCGCTTGGGGCAACGTCGACGAGGGGTTCAAGCGTCAATCCCGCGAGAGTGAAACTGACCGAACGCAGGTCTAACCCTGAGGTGCTAATTAGAGGCAACGACGTGAGAAAGAGAATGCCCGGACAGAAAACGCGCAAATCCCTTGAGGGGCACGAAAGGGAAGGAAGTAAAACCGCCGTTGAGTTCCCTGGAGAGTCGGTGTCGCTGGCCAGAAGGGGCGCCCTGCGCCGCCAGGATATTGTAAACAAGAGGAAAGGGGAAAATCTTCCAATGGATTAAGCCGTTCCGGGAGCCGCCACCCAGGGGCCCAAGTAACGAGAAAACCTGACTGAGGAAAACACTGAAACGTGACGGCTTCTCCATCGACACACTTTCCTCACCGCGGCCAGGACCGAAAGCGACGATAGGGGGGGACTCTAAAACATTTTCTACTACCGAACTCGGACCCTTAGCCTCTCCGGTAGATAGTCGGCCACATTAAGGAAAGGAAAAAATTGGAAGGTCAAATCTATCTACTCTTCAAGAATCGTGGTCGAATGTAAAAAGTAAATTTAAATAATCAACTCTTCTTGGAAAATCCGGAAGATGTGGAAGCGTCGTAAGGCGGGAACCCTAAAAGCCGTGACGGCGCTCATGTTTCAGTGAAAGGAGCGAAGAGGGGGATCTTTCTGACTAACTCAAAGGCTGTGCCAAAACTAGAACAACGGAACGCTACAGCTACGTCTGTCGCCGGCCATGGGCGGCCGGTCGGTAAATGGTTGGGTGGGAAAGGGGCGGTGCC
>Ga0179591_1291885_pt1 | contig 14970 bp, 12 predicted proteins | sample CZOMad2_1_08_16f_FD_182891 | JGI IMG/M metagenome (GOLD analysis project Ga0179591, IMG submission 182891) | Vadose zone soil fungal communities from Angelo Coast Range Reserve, California, USA - CZOMad2_1_08_16fungal (PacBio error correction) | ecosystem: Environmental > Terrestrial > Soil >...
TGGGGCGCTTCGTGGAACTGCCAGCAAAAAAGTTTTCCGAACTTTTAAGAAATGGGAAACAAAAAAAGTCAATTGGGGAACAGCAAGCCAGAGAGAAAAGATGGCAGTCGGCTACCTGCACCAGACAGGGGGGGGGGGAGCCGAAAAAAAAAGACGCGCTATTTCAAACATGGGGAGGGGTCGTGCACAAAAAACGCCGTCGCCGTCCGAAAAATCGGGGGGGGGTGACCCCGTCCGGCACGAATTTTGCAGGAGAAAATTATGAGGCAATTCTCTAGGGGAAGCCAACGGGGACTGACGTCTGCCATCACGGGGGGGACGCCGGAAAAGGAACACGAAAAAGTAGGGTAAGGTAGGTTGGCCCTTCGAAGACAAAAAAAAAGGAAGATCGGGGGGGGGAGGACCAGCGGACTTTCAGGAGGGAAGGGAAAAGGAAGTGACGGGATCGGCTCCCTCGAGGGGGAAGCGAATCGGAGCGGAAAGACTCGAAAACGGAAAGAGAAGGCTGTAAGTGCTCGCTAGAGGCACAGGGGGGGCATTTGGGGATGAATACTCGCTTGTCACCCCGGAGGAACGAGCCCGCGTTTGAGACTTCAGAAAAGGAGAAAGACAGAACTTCACAGGAAAAATCAATAAACTTCGGTATGGCCTTTGTCATCGCTGCATCCCAGACGGGGGGGTCAAGGAGGGCCGAATAAAATATCCGAGCGAGAGTAAGTCGGGGGTTGGGGGAGAGCCACGCTACTAAGGAAGACGCGGCGGACGAGTCAAACTATTGCCGTCTGGCAGTCAAATAGGTAAGATTCATCGCACGGTAAAGGACCTGCGGTCTCTTTCCAATGCCATAGAAGGTGAGGGCTCCTGATCGGAACAAGCACCGGACTCTTAAGTACTGAAAAACCTTCTCCTACAAAAAAAGGGATTAAAAAAAATCGTCGGTATCGTCCCACCAGAGGGCCGGTATCAGGGTATGTCGGACCTCATCGCCCTTCCTGAGGCTCCAGAAAAAAAAAGACACGGGCAGGGGTTACTTCTTCGGAGGGAAAGGAAAAGGGAGCTTCCCTAACGCGACTCTTCAAAAAGGAATAAAAGAACATCCGTCGTATCGTGCCCCCTGCCGACGCCATTTACCGGGGAGATGGGTCTAGGGTCAGGCAGCCCCTCGTTCGGTCGGGAAAGAGAAAGAAGGAATCATGGGGGAGGGACCTTCCATGCCTAAATATCGGGGTATAGCAGGAGGGGTAAAAAAGAGGGCGAATTCAGGACAATCAACCCTTGTGTAGGGAAAGAGACGTCTCTTTTCTCTTGGCTCTAGAGATCGGGGCACTTGCTGGGGGGAATTGTCAGGGGTCTTCTTATTTCAGAAAAAGCTAGAGGGAAGAAGGAAAGAGGAGCTCGAGCGTAGTGAATCAGGGGAGGTCTTGGAAGGACTAACCAATGGAACTTTTCAGTTTCTTAAACGCGAACCAACAAGAGGGCAAAGATAGCCTTGTTGACCCTGGAGGGGGCGGAAATCCATGCCCAGTTGCGGTGATTAAAAAGTCTTCTGGGCTTTCCTTAACTCCGTAAGGGATTGGGTCGGAAACCAAAGGAAGCGGGAGTTCTTCAAGGGGTTGAGAGGGGAGAGAATCGCGGGCAGTCGTGGTAATGGTGGGGTCTGGACTGGACACTCATCTGGTCAGACCTGAAAAGAATTCCGAGGCAATGAAGAGTATACGGCTACTCGCAATGCAGTTAAAGGGGAGGAGTGGGTACTTTGGACTAATGAAAAGGATGTACTGGGAAAACGGTCGAAAGGGACTCATACCGAAAAGACCACCAGTGTCGACGAGGCTAAAGAAGAGGGAGGGGACGGGGGATCCGCGGGGAACCTTCGAGTAGGTCTCATCATCAAGCCGCGGCAAAAATCAGTGCTGCGCCAAGACCTTGGGGAGCATGTGACGGTGCGGCCGCGGGAAAAAGGGGGGGTGTAGAAGGGGTATCCTTGTTTGGGGGGCGTCGCATAAGTGGCCTCCATGGGCGTTGGGGGGGAAAAGAGGCAGTGAACGGAAGGGGACGAAAAACGAGCGAATGTCTTAACGAAATTCCCTTCACCATGGGGAAGACGCGCACCAAACTACAACGAATGCGCGCGAAAGAAAGGAAGAAGCGGAATTAGCATAATGTTAAAAGGTCACCGTGTACTTGAAACGAAAAAGATGAAGGGGGGGTCAAACACGCCGGTGCCAACTCGAAGGCGTTGCGCAGACCTTAGTTTGAAAAAGGGGGGCGCGAGACCCAGACGCCGTAGGTGAAAGCCAAAAGAGGGCAAAGGAAAAAGGACTCATGCGTAGCCTTTACCCTGAATGCCCGAAGGGGCAAGGGAGAACTGTCTGGTAAAGAAGCCTGACAGCGTTGAATCGGGCAGGCTTCCTTTTGAGAGCCCTCTCTCAGCGCCGGAGGGAACGTCCAGAGACAGGCGTTAGGGGCGCTTAGTCGCGAGGAAAAAAAGCTGACAAACGAGAAAAAATCATTCTTGGTCCGAAATGGAAGTGGGGGTCGTCAACACTAGAAAAGGCCGGGAAGGAGGGGGCGGCCGTGGGCCGCGTCCAGCCCAATGGAATTCTTAAAGGACGCCGGCGGATCCCTCACTGTTCATACATGCTTAGGGGGAAAAGTCAGACCAAGAAAAAAAAAAAAAAAAATAAAATCATGTTTGGGGTTGGGTCGCCGACGTGGTCCCCGAAGAGATGAGGAGTGTAACACCTTTGCGCTCGCCACTTATCTCAAGCTGACGAAAGGGGAAACTTCGGGAAACTCAGGGAGTAAAAACTCTGGTCAGTTTAGCTGCGCAAACTTTAAGGTCGAAATAGCGATCCCGCGTATTCTGCTCAGGCTACGAGATCGTAGTAACTCACTAAGGGGAGAAAGGACTTCTTCCCCCATCGAAAAAAAACGCTCAACTTGGAACGTGATTCTCTCCTAGAAAAAGGAAGGGCAATTAGTCGGGGCTGAGCAAAGAAGTTGAACCCTAGTCATAAAGGGGGAGCAGGGCTCTGAGAAAACATGAGTACGCGGAAGGGTGAGCACTGAGGAAGAAGAGTGAACCAGTAAGAACTGCGATTCTGTCTCTAGAAAAACGTAGGGAGTAGGGGAGTAGACATACAGGGAGTGGCGTATACTGGATCTGAGGAGCAAAGATGCTATGCAAGGAGAGTTGGAAAGAGAAGCCTCTCTCCTAGGGACCACTCAGGACGATAATGTGAACGTAATTAAGCTCAGGGAACCTGAGAAAGCACCAGTTCTCGTTGTAGGAGCTGGGGGGACAATCTATGAATGTTTCGACGAAAAAACGTAAAAAGATAAATGAGCCGAGCGGACGGGAGCATCACAGATGCCCCAAAGGAAGGTACTCTCGTGACTACCGAATTTTAATGAGAGGGAGTTGGCGGACTGAACTACCGGGAAGTGGGACAAACATCCAGGGCCGGTCCACAAAGGCTACAAGAAAATGGTACAATGCAAGGGGGGGGTGTCTTCTTCGGTCGGAAAACTAATACAGGGGAGGAAACTAGTGTGGACTCCTCCGCAAAGATGGAGGGTGATTTTCTTTTCTGGCTTGCGAAGCTCGAAACCAGGACACTGCCAATACTCTCGGGAACGCGATCGTTAAGTGACATAGGATGAAATGGGGAGGTCCTTAAAACTACGGAAAATATCTGAAGCGGAAAGACGCATGTACTAAGCTCAAAGTGATTCGATGGGGATAAACCGGCCTCACAAACCCGGGGAAAAAAAGGTTGCCTCTTATTGACACACGGAGAAGAAAAAAGACTTGACCCGGACTTCTTTACTGTTCAGGGAGAGCAGGAAGGGGCATTACACTTAGAGCTTTGGGGGAAGCTGGGAAGTCCTGGTCGGCGAAAGACTTTCGAAACAGATAGTGAGAGTACAAACCAATGATATCAGAGTGGGGAAAAATGGAGAATCTTGTAAGTAGAGGGTCGTCCCCAAGAGGCCAGGAGAGGACCGATCAGTGAAATCTCGAAGTGGAAACAAGGGTTGGGCAGTGTTGCCGAGCTACAATGGGGGGAAAGGGGAAGGTGAAGGATTTCGGGAAAAGCGGATGTCGTCCAGAAGGGAAAGACTACGCTCCCTTGGTCCAAAGAAGAGATGAAGACTTCAAAACAGGACTACAACTATTCACTAAAACAATTGAGAGAGAAAAGGCCAATGAAGCGCGTCTTTAGTTTACCAATGGGTAATGATCGGCGTGAACTGTAAAGAAAAAAGGAAGAAGGGAACAATGCGTGAAAAATAAACCCATGCCGGGGGGATCCATTCGTAAATGTTTGAAGGATAAAAGAGAAATCAGCAATGCATCCGAAAATTAGGGCCCCAACCTAGGTGCCTCAACTGCTAGAGAGTCCTTTCCTTCTGGACAGGGCACGCAGCGTGCTTTAGGCAATAACAGATCATGAGAATCATTACAGCCTGCCCGAAAGCGTTAAAGAGGGGTCATCAAATGGAATAAGAGAATACGGGCGACATCCTGTAGGATGATGGTAAGAGAAGGACACCCTTCAAATTGCAATCACACCGGTACAGAAAGAAGAAGGGGGGGGGAAAGTCAGATCGTTGTAACCAGAAGAAAAGGTTTCTCATTCTTTGCCTTAGAAAAAGTGGAACATCTTCTTTGAAGTTCATGTCATTCTATATCACCTTCTCTAAGAATCATCAGAGGGAGAAAGTTAGAAAAATGAAGGACCAAATGGATAAGGGCGAAACCTTCCCTTGAGCAAAGAAAGGGTTCAAGGAATCGTCTACTTCACTAGGTAACCGAAGGTCTTTCAAAGCAATGTTGGGGGAGGTAATGGGGATGAGGCTATTGAAAAAATCTACAAGCGGAGAGCATTTTCCTTCTTGAGGGGAGAGGGTAAGAAAAAATCCCACTCGTTCTGTGAGCGAGAACATTCGCCGGTAACGGGGTTTGAAAAAGGAATATTTGGGGATGAAAGCTTTCAGGAGGGACTCGGGTGAGTAAATTCTCCGGTACAGGGTAAGAAGGACCACCCTTCAAGGGGAGGCGTTGGCCGGTTGGATCTAAGCCGGGGATTAGAAGGAAGAAGAGCCCGATAAAACTAGGGGACTATAAAGAAGAGGGGAAAATAAGTGTCGGCTAATCCGGACGCGGGTGTTCCGCTTTTCTCTAAAAGCCTTAGCTCAATGCGGAGTCAAAAAGCCGCTCAAAGTTAAAAAAGGGTGGGGAAATCTGTTTTCTGAAAAGAAAGGGATGTGTGACAGATTGGGGAGGCCGGCGCTATTCGCGCGTGGAACTATCATGAGGGGGGGAGAACTCGGTCGGATGCAAGCAAAATCAGGAAAGAACTCCAACTAGTCCATAGGCAGAGCAGAAACGAACGCCTCGGGCGGTGCGGGACGAGAATCTGTCTACCATACGCTGAAAAGGGAAGGCTAGGCTCTAGATAGGCACAATGAGAGGAAATTCTCAGTTGAGCTAGCGATAAAAATTAAAAGAAAGGGAAAACTGTTTCTAAGATAACGCCGGGGGTCGAGGAACTGATCCCGAAAAGGCCCGCGGAAAAAAAAAAAAAAAATTCTCATGGAGACAAAAGATCTGGCTCGGGGTTCTTCACGAGAACCCAACGTCAGGAGAATGGAAGAGAAAAATGGAAAAATCCGTATGAAGACTCCAATACCGCCCAACTACCATTAAGTAGCACCTGGGAAGAAACCAAGGTAATGTCATGAAGGTTAACGGAAGCTATGGAAAGGGATTGGGTGCTTGGGATGAAAAAACCCAATTTCGTACATCTCTGAGAGGGGGGAGATCAAACAAATTTTCGCGTGGTGAAAAGAGGGCGCCGATGCAGACACGCTGTGGTGCGTCGGGAAGGGATCAAAAATTGACGATGGGACTCCGCGGAAGGAGGTGGGGCCATTATATTCAGGAGTCATTGAAAGGAAGGGAAAAGATTACGGAAACAACAACAACGAGTTAGAAAAGAAAAATGGGAAGTTCGTGGAACGGGAACCCTAAGAGTGGCACAAAAGAAGGCAAGAAATTGTCGACCGAGCCAAGTCTGTTCAGTCTTGACATCAATAGAAAACACCAAGGGAAATGGATTCGGCGGACAAAAAAAACCGCCAACGTGTTGATCCGCAAAAAGAAGATGGGGAAAAAGGGTCGTTTCATCGGGAAAAAACGCCTTGTCCGAACATCGTGACAAAAGCAAGGGGAAAAACGATTGGGGCGGAGAAAAAAGTTATCGCAAGCGAGAGAACTAGGTCTCGCGTCTGGAAAAAGGGAGTGCAAGAACCTTTCTCGGGACACGGGAGCTCTTTGCTTGCGGGGAAGGAAAAAAAATCAATTGAGAAACCCGGAAAACCCGCAGACTCAGAGATTGGAGGTATCGCCGCCTCATGGAGGCAGCGGAAGAATCTTCAGAAGCGCCTGCATCTTCTTGAATGATCGCTAAACGAAAAACAGCTCAAGAAACTTTAAAGATGGTGTCACCCCGTATCGCGCCTAGCGAAAGTTTTCTTAGGAAGACGCCAGACAGTGGCGTCAACCGATTAAAAGAAGAAGCAAAGGCCGTGATGGAATTTAAGAACTGCAGGGCCTCGTGGTGAGAAAGAAGCCCAGCTTGAATAAGAGCGTCGAGGGTAGGACTAGGACGAGCGGCGGAAGGGGACGCATGCCAACCATTGAGGAAAAGTAAAAGGGTCGTGGTCAGGTGAGCTTTTGACGGACCGGGACCCTCGACCAGCAGGCCGTGCTGAAACGGAGGAAGGATCAGCCTCAGATCTAAAAGATGCTAGAAGCAAAAATCTTGAAAGGAAGCCGCTTCCGGCTTCGCCGACACTAAAGTCGTCAGGTATCAAAAGGAAAAGAAGAGATCGCAAGGAACCTCCATCTCCCTGCTTTGTCCGGGCAGAAAAAGAAGAAGATGTCATTTGGGGCTGCTTCTAATGTAAAGGCCCTTTCCCTCAAGACGCTCGTCAGAAAGGAGCTAAGGCGGCGGTAAAAACAGAAAAGAAAAGACTTTGTCCTGCGACAATTCCTACATCTCGATCTCATCGTAAAAAGATGAGCAGAACATGGAGGCGTTCTGCTTAAAGGGGCAAGCACGATGGCAGTGGAAAAAGCGAAGCAATATGTATATCTAGTGCCAAGCAGAAGTCTTCGATGACATGATGTATTTCCGCTGCGGAAGCTCTTCAAAGGGAAAAATCACCGTGAGTTAAGATCGGGAAAGTTGAGGTGTGCGGGAGAAAAAATTCGTGAGGGGGCGTCTATAAAGTTACTTTCATCATTGGTTGAAACGTCGATCGCTTTGATGGGGAGTCAAAGGGATTCTGAATCGAAATCACGTAATCACCAGGGTGAATTTCCAGGACCAGCATTCGCCCCAGGGGTAGTTTGAAAAATCTACCTCGGGACCCCTCCTGTCATGGAGATCCAATTGAGTGCCCATGGGGGGGGAAAAGAGGAGGGGTTCTTGCTGTACAACTCTCGGGGAAAGTTGGTCGCTCTGAATGTCGTCCGCCGGGTGGACAGGGGAGAGACTAGTGAGTTGCATGATGGGGTAAGCTTTGATGGAATAGTGTCCTTCCTGAAACCAGGGGACAAAAAATGCACTCATCTTTGAGAACGGGGGAACGAAGGGAGCTCCGCAGCGGGGGAAGACAGTTCTAGGGGAAGGCCATCCGGTTCAGGAAAGAGGGGGTGGGAATGTTCTGTTCTTACTTGATAGCAAGGGATGCGCAAAGAAAAAGATCAAAGCCCTCTCCACCGAGCTACTGGCTCTGCGGAGCTTGGTGATCTTCACTAGAGACTTCTAGGGGTCAAAAGGGGGTTCCATCGTCAGGTCATAAAGAAAGGCAAAGACTATAGTTACAGCTGAGCTGCCTCCTTGTGTCAAAAAGGGCACTCAAAGAAGGAGGGACTTTGCTCTGGGCCGGGGGGCTCGTTTTAGGTATTGGAAAGGAAGGGATTGAAGAAATCTTGGACGAAAAAGGGATCGTATATGCATTTGACGTCGAGTAAAAGAAGAATATGCTAAGGGAGATCTCCCTTCAGGACCATGTGGAAAAAAGAAAGCACAAACCGGGTATCCAAAATTTGAATGGGCGCGCCTCGTAGGAGGAAGGTTGCTCGACGAAGACTGCAAAAAAAGTCACCCACGACGTTCCCCAAAATAGGAGATCATGCGGGGAAACGGGGAGGCTTTCTAACGGGGAAAATCAGAGTACGAAAGGATCCGGGCTTCTGTGTTCAACCAATGAAAAGAAAGGTGTCCGGCCATCACGCTTCTTAAACAGAACCTCAGACCGGGGTGGACCTGCGCCCGGGTCATAATAAGGGAAGAATCTTACTAGTCCCTTGGGGGGGGAGGGAGTTTGAGAGAACGGAATCTCGTTTGGCTGGCTACATCGTCTGCTAGGGAGATTCAAAGAACAGTCGAGGAGTCTCAGATTGGCATCGGGAACTACCAGGGGACGTGAAGATATGTAAAGGGCCACAAGAAGGGCGGGTCGTGCGTAAGAGCCAGCACCGCCAAGACAAGCCTGTCGGGACAGGATGCGGGAAACGTAGAAGCAGCAATGTTCGTGGTTGAAGGATGCAACGGAAAAGACCAAAAGGTCTTGATTGGGTGGTGCATCCTGTCCTGAGGGAAGAAGCTGATGGGGGGGAAGGGCGCCCGGGGTCAAAAAGGAAAAAAAAAGAGGCCAAATTGAACTCGGCGCCTAGAAAATGGCTGGAAAAAGGTCCCGGCTAGCGCTTGTGCCGCCATGGGGAAGCCATCAGAGGAAAAGAAGCGATCTTGCGTGAATTCAAAATACCCAGTCTCATCAAACAGCTCCTCAAGATTCAAAAGGTCGGGCTTTAGTTGAATCCGTGCCGGGGAAAACTGAAAGAAAAGGAAGGGCTTCCAAGGTGCTCGCACCATCGATCGATCGGAGTTCAAGAAGATTCGCCTTAGGTCAAAAAGAAAGAGAGGGCAAAAACAGTAATTGAAAAGAGAGTCTTAGTCGACGAGAAAAAACCGTGGGGACTTCGGCTGAAAAGAGAAAGAATAGACGTAAAGGAGTCAAGGATTCTTACCAGGAACTCTGAGAATGTAAAAGGAGTCCTTTCAAAAAGAGCAGCCAGATGGTATTCTACTAGGAGACCCCGACTGGGACTTTTACTACTAGTCGAGCAAGAAGAATGCGCCATTGCTCTTATTTTGGGGAGAAAAAATGGGTACAAAGCTGATGAGATCAGAGGGGGGGGGGGGGACTCATACTCCTATCAATTAAATATCGGAGAGGTCGGCAATTCCACGTCGGTAACTTAACTCGAGGGAAGGGGCAGCAGGAAAAGGAAAGGGGCGGTTTAAACATTGGGGAAATGAGGACGACCTGGCGCACAGGTGGGGAAAGAGTCGAATTGCACACAAAACCATCACTGACAATCGCGTGACGGGGGCTGGCGTGATCCAAGAATGTAAGGAAGGATGGACCGCCCTCCCTTCTGCTGCATAGATGGAGGGCTTTCCGTCAAGCGACCCATTTCAGTCAATAACTAGGCTGGGAGCAGGGCAACAGACTTTCAAGGGCCAAGATGGAAAAGAGGGGAGAGGTCAAAGAACTGACTCAGCGAATCGAAAGGCAAAACGACTGTACTAACGGGGAGCAAATGAGCGGTATCGCAACGGAAAAAGAAAAACAAGGGCCCATGGCAAGGTCTGATGATGACCACCGAGCGGGCTAAAATTAAACTTTCGGCTTGGGGAAATGGAAGCTCGTTCCCGGACAACTGATCGGCACGCAGTAACGACTGCTGAGTTGCAGGTGGGAAAAGTCTACACTCTAAAGGTTGCGCATCAACAATTGAGAGAGGAGGGGCACTCGTGAGTGGGAGTCAGAGTCATGGACGATTAAGGAGTCGTCGCAAGCAGACTCAAGAATTATTCTCGGAGTCATATGGCGGCAGGTTTGTCCTACAAAATGGCCAGGGGGGTACAAATTCAGACATAGTGATGGTCCAAAATAAAGATATGGACTAGCCGCATCCTTAGCCAATAATGATGAAGCAATGAGACAGAACGAGCCCTACAACGGTGTCTAAATGGCGTCGTGCTGGTAACCAAACATCGCAGAACTGGGGAAGGAGGTGTTCTCGCTTTCTTCTGAAGAGGATAAGGGGTCGGCGACCTGCGGACTCTCACAAAGAAGGAAAGAAAAGCTGAAAAAGTTCTTCTCAATTTTTTAAGCTTTGAGAAGAAGACAAGGTCAGCCCTAAATGGAAAAATACTCAAGAAAACGGAGGAAGAAAAGAAACGCGAGGCTAAGCTCTGAACTAAAAAAATTAGGGGCAGCAAGCTGTTCTGCACGCCAAGGAACCAGAAAAGAACCCCCAAGGGCTCTCAATAACAATTCGAATACTGAGATTAGAAAAAAAACCGGGAGAAGAGAGGCGGGTGTACAGTAAATCTACCGGATGTTCAATAAACGGTTAGACAGACAAAGGGAAGTAACATCGTTTCGTTGAAGAAGAAAAAACCGATCACATTTTTCTAATGAGGTAGAAAGCAAAGAAACGGGGTACTTCTGGTCAGTCTCATACGGCTCCTACATCAAGCTAGAGGGACACAAATAATACTACCTCTGGATCCACATCGACAGGGGAAGCTGAGAAGAGGAGAGTATAAAAAAAGACATAGGGACAAACGTTTCCTAAGGGGGAGTTCCAGAAAAGTTGGGCGTAAGTTCCCCGGAAGGGAATCTCGATCTATGGTTCTCATTCGCATGGGGCACGAAAGCCGCAGAAGAAGCCTACTACGCGTTTCTTGAAAAGCTGGGCAGAAACGAGAAGGGAGCCGTACGTATTCGCGAAAAGTTTTTGGGGGGGTCTAGGGGAGGCCGAAGCGAGAGTGAGTGGCTCCGGGGGAAACTCTTCTATAAAATCCGGGACCCAACCCGGAGATGGCTGCTTTCCTTGTACTGGAGATGGGAAAGTGACTAAAATTCGAAAGAAGAGGGGGGGACTAAAAGACCTAATTGGGGAATACCTGGAGGAGAAGCTAAGAAAAAAAAACCTTCCTATCCTGGTGAGGCTCCTTAGCTCCATCGAAGAAAGGGAGGGAAAAGCAGAGAGAATGTACGCCGGGAGGGTCAATCTTCAGGGAGCCCGCTCAATAACTAAGGGGATGGGTTGCGTGAATTCTTCGAAGCGAAGGGGGGGGACTACGAGTAAGAACTAAACAATGTAAGAGAACTTCGTATTCCCTCTGGCTCAGACGAAACGGGGAAAAGCACAGCTTCGCCCAACCAAGGGGGCTGTGCATCGTATCGGAGGGAAAAAACAGCCTTCGCGAATCAAACGCTGGAAAACTGGAAAGAGAAAGGTGAACAAGAGATCAATCACTTGTATACCGAAAAAGGGGGAGCACTAAGGGAATATGGGTTCGAAAGGACTCCGCTCAAGCACTGAGAGAGAGAGTTGACAGAACGAAGACCCCCTCGAGGGAAAAACTTCGAGGAAGCAAAGCGAGCTTTCTCCAGGTAGGAAAAACAGAATGGGTAAGAAATCAGTAGGGGAATTGAAAATTGCTCAAGCGTGAGCCTAAGACCTACCCACTAAGGGGAACTCACAGACTCGTAGAGCGTCACCTTAGGGAGAATAAAGAGGGGGTAGTCTTTAAAGGGGTCACCGGGCCAAGATGCGGCGTCTTGAGTTGTGGAGGGAGCATTGTCTGGACAAGCTGTATCAGTTTTAGATTGGGGGAAGCGTTTTCGCAGGTAGAGGTCTGGGGGGGCGGAAAGTTGCTTCTCGGGGGGGGTCCACCTTGGAAATCGTCTTACAAGTTTGGAGGATTTTGGAAAGGGGCGGGCAGGATTAAAAAAAGACAGAGAGAGGCGAGGTATTGGGAATGAACAGAGGAGAGCCCCTCTTGTAGGAGGGGAAAAGGAAAAAAAAGGAAACGATCGGGTTCCCAAAAAGACCTAACTGCCCGCTTGTTCAGCTCCCTGATTTCATCTAACAAAAGAAAAAACCACGCTTGCTTGCATGCGACCAACGACAACCTGGGGCTCCTCAAAAAAAATCAAGCGGGCTGTCAAAGGGTTTCACACGTTGTGCCCCTCCATCCGCTCAGAGATGGCAAAGGAAGCTGGAAAAATCCTGGGAGAAAAAGTGGGGGGGAATCATGCAATTTGATCTGCTAAGGTGAGGAAGGGGGACTCTGGCGTCAGATTCCAGGGGGAAAACATTGCGCTTGCCACTGCAAACCGAAGAGATCTGGTTTTAAAGAAAAAACTAAAGAACAGTTGGCCAGCTCCTCGCCGGAGAACGCGCGGCCTGTTTTCCGGATGGAAATCGGGACCTCTCTGTCATGTTAGGACTTTAGGGGGAAACATCCGACAGGACTTCTGAAAGATCGGGCTGCACCTGAGGTGAAGAAAAAAGGGGGGAGGTTCGAGGGGAGGGGTTCAACCGGTAGACCGAAGCCAGCGTGTTCTTCTCCAAAAAAAAGCCGTACTTGTCTAATAGCCTCAAGATAAAACCGATGAAAGGTCCATACGTCGTTAGCCTTGGGGAAAGGTCCTGCAGGGCGGGCGATCCTCTGAGGGTAAAAAAAAGAGAGAATAATCGCGAGTAGAGAGGTCAGCACAGCCGCATAAGCAGGGCGGACCGTGCAACTTCTTTAAACATCCCGGGAGGGGGTTGTAGGGGTGAAACCGTAGAAAAAAAGGGGACAGCGGGAGGCCTGCGACGCGCGTTGGCTAGGAAAAAATTTCTCTATCACCCGGGCAAGGGAAATGGACGCTTCCGGCTTCGAAGGAAACCGGGAACACCACTGCGGATATCGTCAAAAAAAAACGGATATCGAGAGGGGCATCGCCCCCGGCTTGTAGAGAGAAGGGAAGCAGCAAAAAAGCGCAAGTTCATTTTGTCGGCTTCGTTGACACCTGTACCAGACCTTGGGGAAAAGAAAAAAACGGAGGGTCTTATCCTCGAGGAAGGCAAGAGGAAAAAGATGGTTTCCGGCGACAAGTAAGGAGGCGGGATTTGAATAAAGCATACTGCCAGGTTTCAGCAAAGGTTTGCGGTCTTCTCCACGCCGCAGGTGCTTACCTTCGGACGACCTTCTGGAGAAGAAGGGTGCCCATGGACAAGCGTATTCTCAAGGCAACAAACGGGAATCCCTGACGAATCTTGTCGCTCACATATGGGGCCTGGAGGGGAGAAAATTGTAGAGACAGGTTTCGTCTTCTCCGGGGGGAAAAAAGATTGGGGTTATCAAAACGCATCTCTCTCGGGGATGTAGATCGCAATGGGAAAGAATCAAGTGGAAAAATCGGGAAACGCACGTACTCGCTGTGGGAAGTTTGGACCCTGAAAGCATGCTGAATCGGGGTTCAGCATAGCGGTTGAACCCTTAGTATTTTTAAGAATGCTTGCCCATTGGGAAAACAATTAGAGTGATAGTCCTTAAACGCGAACTTACAGGAATAAAAGGATTCGGGGAGGCTGACTTAAGTCCGTTAAAGTGGGGGGAAAATCGGGGAATATAAGCTGAAGACTTGAGCTATTGCCGGGAAAAGCCTTCGGGACCAGGAGCTTTCCTTAGCATCTGTGGACAAAAAACTTGCCCATCCCTGACAGGGGAAGTAGGAAGGGGAGTACGCTCCATCCGTTCAGTACTTGGCTGGTTAACTGACTTGATCCCGGATAAGGGAGAAAGGGAATCCGAAATCCTCACCATCCCTTCAAAAAGTGGAATAAATGGCTCAGCATTCGTTGAGGATGGGGGGGCGGGGGACACTACGGGGGTTAAGGGGGGGTAATAGACGTCCCAGTCTTCTAATAGAAGGCGGCACGCTGATCATGGAAGAGGCGCTAATTCTCCTTCAAGCCCGCGTGAAGGTGAAGAGCCCGGTGGGTTGGGCAAAAAAAGGGGTAGTCCTTGAGTGTAGGCAAAACAGGCTGGTGAACATGGGACGGGCCGCTCCTTCTTGGCCTAAAGGGAGTATTCGTCTGGGGGAAGGGGGGCGACAAAAAGATCGAATTCATGATCCAGGCCCGGTGTGGGCGCGCACCCTGCATCAAAAAGGCGAACGGAGCTAATCCAGGGGCCTATCTGCGAAAAAGAGTCTGAGGGGGGACTAAAAAAAAGAGTAACAACAAGGTCACGAGAGCATATCTCATTAGGTTTATTAGAAAAGTCCTGGCAGGGGACATATAGGAGGACACTCATGCCGTTCTTTGGGGAACCACCATCTTTGGAACAGAAAAAATCATAATTACCCTAACAGTCACGGGAACTTTTGCGGGTCAAGGAGGCTCACCGTGTGGGGACAGGAACAGAGTTTTACTTGCATTGGGTGAGTCGTTTTTCAAGAATCACTCAGATTGGAGGCGGCATCTTCTTCTCGTGCCGAGAAGGGTCGAAGACGGGAGGGGGAGGGAAAAACTTCACCATCGCCTTGCCATATTTGGCAGGAAGTAAGTGTTGTAAAGGACGTAAGTCTGCCGTGCTGTGGAAAAGGGTCTGGAAAGATGCCATCACCGCCAAAAGTCATCGCCTTAACTCCTGAGTCTATAAAAAAAGGAGGGTGATACAGGGGGGAGGTAATCCGGAAAAGCCTCTCTTTTCTAAAGGGGTGTTTGGCCACCTTTGTCCAGAACAAAGGGGGAAAGGTCCGTTCGTTGAACAACTTGTGCACAAAAAAAAAAGAGTCCCTCCGTTCGCAAACTGGGAAAGACCATCAAATCGATTGAATGGTCGGCTCTCTTGGTACTGGGGGAGAACGGTGGGATGACAAGGCGATCCGAGGGCGGCTACTAAGGTCGAGAGACGTGACGAGGCGAACTCTTATCAGCAGCGGGTAGGAAGAGCTCATCCAAGAAGCCGCACTGAGGTTTGGGAAAAGTCAAAGCTGGGTGGGCAAAGGACGTCAGGAAGGACGGTCGTCCCT
>Ga0179591_1270758_pt1 | contig 14969 bp, 32 predicted proteins | sample CZOMad2_1_08_16f_FD_182891 | JGI IMG/M metagenome (GOLD analysis project Ga0179591, IMG submission 182891) | Vadose zone soil fungal communities from Angelo Coast Range Reserve, California, USA - CZOMad2_1_08_16fungal (PacBio error correction) | ecosystem: Environmental > Terrestrial > Soil >...
GCCCAAGACTCTCGGCTTCGCCGTCCTTTGTGATTCTTCGTCAATAGAAAGGCCGGGGGGGGGTCCGGCCGAAGGGGGGGGGGAGAAAGGAGCAGTTACAAATTTCGACTTAGGCCGAACCGCCCGCTATTGAAACGGACGGAAACCGCAGCTTGGGGGGGAGAATTCAGGGGTATCTTAGAAGCCATGTGGGTAAATCGTGCTTCATAATGATCAGGAAGTAGGTTGGCGATTTACTGTCTAGCAAAAAAAGTCCTGGAAATTTGAACCCAGCAAAAGCAGAGACTTGCGCTCACGCACTATAGACTTAATTCGAGAACTCTAGTAGGTCGATCGGATGAAAGGGAAGCAATCAATCAAGGAACTCTCAGCTCCCTATTCGGAAGCCCCAGGGTTGCCAGAAAACGGGGCGAAAATATTCTTCCCTCTTCGGGGTCCTCAGTACAATGACCTTCGACGGTCACGCGACCCGCCAAAGGGAATCTTGAAAAAAACTTCTTCAGGTCGTACCATATTCAAGGGGCTTAGACAGGGTTCTACATCGAGCGCCGTCGTGCGGGTGCGAAAGCAATCTATTCGAAAAGGAATGGAAAAGGGGGAAGTGCCACAAGAAGTTTGCGGCCGGAAACAAAGATTACGGGCGCCGATTCCACTGTCTGCAAGCGAAAGGAGTGGGGGGGAGAGGAGTTAAATTACAAAAAGGGGAAATAGTTGGGCCGGTGGTTGGGACTTGTCGAACATGGTGAGAACTGTTCACGCTACAAAAGGGAAAGAGTAGAAACGCAAGGAGTAATAGGACGGGGGGCCGATAGGGGAGCGGATGTTGCCGGGGATTGTTCGGAGCCGCAGGGGGGGGACCCCTGATCCTTCTGCCTGCCGTCATCATAAAGAATTTCTCATTCAAAGGAGGTAAAAAGAAGAGAAAAAGGAGAGGACAGGAAGAGAAGAAGTGTCTCGCGGGAGAAAGCATAGACATTTGACCCCCATGACAGGGGAGTTAACAAAGGCACGCGGGGTTGAAGCGGAGGGGTTTGAAGCAGGCCATCGAACTATAAAAAAAAGAGAGGGGGGACACTGAGGAGCTTCTCTTACTTCCCGAGAATTCTGTATAGTCAGGGGGCAGGGAATGGGTGAAGGGAGGGAAGGGGGGGTACAGGGGGTGGAAAAAAGGGAGGTGAAACGATGAAGCAGAGCGCCTCAAGTGTAGAGGTCGCAAGCACTTCATCAGGATTCCCTCCCAATCTCCAACAGAGGGGAAGAGGTGGAGACAGAAGGAATAAGAATGCCGGAAAAAAAGTCGAACCCAGAGTCATAACGGAGCTAAAACAAGCAGACACTCGGGTGCGAGGAGAGGAGGGAAGGAGAGAGCCTAAAAAAAAGGAAGTCAAGACTGATTGCGTGAGGGGAGGTGACCGGGGGTTAAAGGGATTTCTAACTCGGGTGTAGGCTGTCGCTCTAGGACCGAAAAGGAGGGAAAGGGGGAATCGAAGAAGGGAAATTGGGGGGACAAAAAGGAAAATAAAATGGAAACTTCTTCGACCAGCTGAGGTCGCATGTCACGGAAGGAAAGTGCAACAGCGAACAACTCTACGAAGAAGGACAGGTTCGGGAAAACAAGGAGAATCCATCGTCCCCCAAAAAAGGGGGACGGGCGCCTTGCGGGGAAGGTCTAATCTCGGGGCTTACGGCACTACTCCTCCTCGAGCCTGCGCGAACTCGAGAAAAAGCACAGTCTATCTGCGACAGCAGGTGCGAAGAAAGGAGGAGGAGGGGACAGACTTAATGGAGCGTTCCAATAAGGAAACAACAACAACGTAGGGTTGAGGAAAGAGAAAATCCAATACCCGCCCGCCGTCAGGAGCAACTCTGAAAAAGCGAGACACGTGATCGGATTGGGGAGCGATGGAGCGTCAGAGACTCTCGAATCGTAAAAAATCAGGCCGCCGATCAACAAAAGCCCTAAGGCGATGACTCGGGGGCATGCAAACCAGGAGGAAACGGAAAGGGTCCGGGAGGTGGGGCAAGGAACTCATCATCGTCAAAGGAACTCACTCGTGGTGAAAAACGATCATCCTTCTACCAAGACACGCATAGGATTCACAAAACTTGAGGGAGGAATCTAAGAAGCCGAGAGGGAGCGATGGGGAAAAACTCCATACCCTTTCACTTCTCAAAACAGAATCCTTTTTGGAAATGGGGGGTTTCAGGACGGCATCTTCCTTCAATCAGCGAAAAGAAGAAGGTAAGCGCTTGTTTGCAAATGCTAGAGCTGGAAAAAAAGTCAAAACTTCCTTTACTGCTAGGAAGAACTGAGGAACGCTGTTCGGGTGGGCGAGAAGGGCTCTATAATGCAAACAAAAAGTTCTCGGCATCGTCACCACATCGAGTTAAAAAAAAGCACTCATTCCCTGGAAATATGCCGCATTAAACTAGCAACTCTTTCGTTAAATCGAAAGCACACGACAGGTGGCCCGATTGTTCGCGGAAGGAGCTTGCGTGAACAACAAGGCTAGCGTGACTGGTCAAAAAGGAAAAACCTGTCATTGTGCTGTTCAACAAGGTCTAGATGTCACGGTTGAGAAAGGGCTCGGCTGCAAGAACCCTTCGAGATGGTGACTGCAAGGCGAACAATTGTGCTGTCTTCTCCGCTTCCATTAGCTTGGAAAAAAAATCACTCCAACGACGAATAGAGGACGAAGAATGCGGCATTCCGGGCTCGCGTGCACCATATCTAAAAATGTTCTAGGCGCTCAAAACAAACTTCAAGTTGCCTTCGGGGTCCACTTAATGGAAAAGAATGGAACGAGCAGGGGACATCGCGCCGGCAAGGGAAGAGGTGACGAAAATTCAGGTGGACCGGGCAAGAAAAAGTAGCTGACTTGTTCATCCGCGTGATCTCTAGGTAACAGGAAGGAGAAGTCCGGACGACTTGAAAGGGACTTCAATTGGAGGTCATTCATTATGGCGTACGGCGTGCCCCGATTCATCTCATTTTCTGGCCCTAATAAAGACTAACCTTTCTCAAATAAGAAAAGGGGGGCTTCAAAGGATAGGAGTGAGCGTCAAGGATAGGACGGGCTCAATTCCATCGAGTGGAGCGTCAGGCGGTTAAATGCGCCGGAATTAGATAATGGGTCGGAGGCATTTTTCCATCGCCGGCACCGCAAAAAGTGCTCGGCTGAGCACTCATGCGGTCGTGGCGGATAGAAAGAAGGAGCCAATACTCTTTTTTTCAGCGAACTAGAGGGGTCTCGTGCAAAGTCGAATTACCCTAATGGACCATTCAGAAGAAAAAGACGCGCACTGCTCATCTTTCTCATCAGCAAACAATCGGCCACAGGGTATAAAGATGTGCCTTAAAGAGACTGAGAGCGGAAGCGACGCAAGAAGACGCTTGTCGAGGAAGGCCGCATGTAGTTCAGATAAAGGTCGCTCGCTGCTAGGGCACTTCCTAAAATGGAGTATGAGGGGATTAGAGCTGCAGTCGAATGGATGCAACTTATTGGGATACGCGAACAGGCTTCAATCTGCGTCCGGAAGACTTTACCAGATTATAGGGAGAGCATCAAGAATTGAGTCGAGACTGCTATCTCACAGTTTCAAGAATGGGGGATTCCTTGCAGTTGGGTCGGCCGGAAACACTATTACAGAAACTTGTACGGTTGGTCGGAGGTTGTCTCTTGTTACGCTAGAAGTAAAGAAGGGGAGGGCAGAGGGAAAAAGGGGGCTAATAGATATGCAGGTCCTCGAATTAAGAGGCTAACGAAGATCAAAGAGGGCTTAAAATACGCTTCGCGGGGTGGTCAAAGCGAGGAGGCGAGGGGAAAAAAGGCAAGGCGTCTCGAAAACCGGCAGAAACGGTACTGCTGGCTCACAACAATCCTACATCCCGGGGAAGAACAGCAGGTGAAAAAGGGAAGAGAAGTCGAAAGGACAATGAGTGAAAGAGTCGGACGAGGGGAACTACGGGCCGTCTACATTAACTGGACGCCTAAGTCAAATAAGGGGGGGAAAAGATAGGAAGGAGGCAATCAGGCAGGCAGACAAGGGTGGGAAAGAGGGAATTGAGGGTCCGGGGGGGAAATACTTGATTCTCTCTCGTAAGACTGGATGGGGGAAAAAAAGGAAGGAGGTAAGGGGGAAGAAGGAAGAAGAGGCTGACCGTGATCCAGGATGTCAGGAGCAGAAAATCTCTTTCCTGGGAAACAAAAATCGCCGCGTCACATGACAAGGGATTTCATAATATCGCACAGGGGCAAGAAGGGGGGAGTATCTGGGGAAGGTGCGATGACGCCGTGTGGTATAATGAGACAGTAGGGAGAGAAGGAAGGGGGGGTCTCCAAGAAAACCGGGGGGACAGTCGGGAAGACACTCTGAGCACGAAAAAGTTGAATTCGAAATTTTCATAAGCTCAACTTCGGGGAAAAGGCTACCGGAGAGTAAAAAAAAGGGGGGGGGGAAGAAAAAAAAGGACGTGAGTTCACGCTCATCGAGACTTGCGTACGAGCGCGGGGAAGGGACGGGTTATTTCAATCTTGCGGGTAGCATTAGGACCCTGGTCAAGAGGACGGGGTTAATCGGGGACGGGGAAGAGAAGATGGGGGGGAGGACTATACTTTACCGACGTATCGCCGGGGTAGTCAACAAAAAGAAGGTTTACCCCGGAGGGAATCGAGCGCTCAGTGACAGGACAGAAGGGAAAGACAACAAAAACATCGTCGTAAAGAGATACTGGGGAAAAAGGAACGGGAAAAGGGGACATGCAAACGCAATGTGGATGGAAAAAGTGAGGACTGGTGGGAAACAAAATAGGGCAATCTTATTATATAATGAGAGAGCGATACCTTAAAAGGGAAAAGACAGAGGACTGAAAGGCTCCCCCGACACGGCTAGTAATGGGACGTACGCCTGGATCTAAAAAAAAATCCCTTCGTCTCGTCTCATAAGGTGTCTTTACGTTGGGAGAGGGGGAACGGTGAAACGGCAAAAACCGGGGGGGGGAAAAGTAGCTCAACATCAGGAAATTACAATTAGCCCTTAGGAGGTTTAATGAATTCAAAGGAGCAAGGGAAAAGGGGGGGAAAAGCATACCACGCGATATTAATAACTAGGGAGAGGAAAAAACAAAGAGGGTATCATCCACTTCATAAACTGTAAGATTAAAGGGGGTTAAGGCCGGCCTACTGGGACAGCGACGGGGTAGGGAAAAGGGGGGAGCAAGTGTTTGAAGGATTACACTCAAGCTAAATGGAAGGAAAGAGGAGCGACGTAGAGGATGAGTCTAAGTCACCTTCATCTGAAAAGAGGTACTAACGAAGGGGGGAATTGGTCCAACTTCATAATAAAGCCCTAAAGGTGAGACCTTGACTTACGGAAGGAGGACAAGACTGCCGATGGAATGTAAGGGAATGGCACGAGGGGAGGAGATCAAAGGGGACGAAGGATTTAATCTGCGCTGACCTTAATGTCGAGAAGAAGAGGGAAGGAACAGAGGGGAGGGGCGAAGGGCTGTAACGTTGTGACAATTTCAAGCAGTAACCGATGAGGGAATCGAGCGAAGGAACTTTGGGGAAAAGAGGAAGGAGGGGGGAACGGGTGCAAACAATTGAGGGGAATCTCGAGGAGTTCGCGGGAATCCGTAGCGACGTAACGGCAGGCTAGGGCCTCTCACAGCCTAACGATTCGGGGTGGTGCGACAAGAGAAGACATAGGGGGGGGATTCGGGGATCTTCCGAAAAAATACGGTAATCGGCTCAGACAGTGGGAACCGGACTAGGAGGGGGAAATCGGGTCCCACTCAAGGGTAAGTCTCGCTCTTGAGACCCCACGGGGAGAATAGAGGGAAAGTAGGTAACTGGAAAGGGGGGGAGTCTACGGGGAAATCGAAGAAGGACGCACTTGCAGACCCAGCCTCTGTTCCCTATGAAAAAAAGAAAAAACAAAAAACGTGGACCTTTACTCGGGCGGGGGGAGGAAGAAGACAGACTGGGAGGGGGGGCGGACACCGGATCATGCAGGGGGGGACGGACCTTACGTATATAATAAAAGAAGGCAAACGCGACAAGGAAAAGATTAGCCGAAGTTGCATGCCGACAGTGTCAATAGGTGGAAAGGAACTTAGGCGGCTTGTAAGACTGTTGGTTATCCGCCAAATATGCGAGAGCGGCGTTTGAGGACTAAGGGGGGTCCTGTAAGAAAGGAATGAATTGAAGTCGGTTATGACAGCAATCGATGGTCGAGAAAAAAACGCCTGGCTCCCGGGGTAGCAGGAGATTAACACGACCGAAGCGGGGTAGGAACCTATCGCCGGTTCTAAACTGAGATTGCATGGATAGGAGTAGGGGAAAACTCACCAGCAAAGATAATCTCGCTGTTCCAAGATAGCTTTGCGATCGATAGGGGGAAAAACAAAACCGAAGAGAAAAACCAAAAAAAAAGAATCTGCTAGAGGAATGGGTCGAAGGATTCATTCGACGAAAAATCAAGGTTAAACGGACTTCGACGGGGGGCCCTGTAGGTAAGGAAACTGGGGAGTTAATGAAGGGGGAATGGAGAGATGTATACGGGGTGAGGAAAGAAGGGGGAGGGGGGGAGAGAGGGGGGAGAAGTGGGGGGAGAAAAAGAAGGGGGGGGAAGAGGGGGAAGGGGAGGGAAGTGTAGAAGGGGGTAAATGAGGCGAAAGGGCAAATAAAGGAAGATCAGAAGGGGTAGGGGGGACGGGAGAGAAGAGGTGAGGATAGATACGATTAGGAGAGAAGGAGGAGAGTAGGGGGGGGGATAGGAGAATTGAGGTGGGAGGGTGAGGTGGTGGGGGTAAGAATTGGGTGGTGGGGTGGGGTTGATGGGTTGTTTGTTGTGAGTGGCGGAGGGAGTGGGAGAGTGGGGTGATGGGGAGAGAGTTAGGGGGGGATTAGGGGGGAGGGAAAGGGAGTCGAGGAGGATGAAGGAAGGGAAGTATAGGGAAAAAAGGGGAAACGGAGGGAGAAGGGGGAGGGGGGGTCAGAGGGAAAATAGGGGGGGGGGAGTAAAGGAAAAAGGAGATAGAGGATAGGTGGTGGGGAGGGAGGGGCGGAAGGGGTGGGGGGGGGATACGGATGGAGGGGGGGAACGGATAGGGGGGTGGTTGGGGTAAAAAAGAGAAACAGTGTGGTGAGGCGAGAAGGAGGGGAGGGGGTTGGGGTGGGAAAAGGTGGGGGTCGGGGAGGGGGGGTGGAGAGTGAGAGAGGGTGGGGGTGGTCGGGGGTGGTGGTGTTTGGTGTTGTTTGGTGGGGAGAGGTTAAGGGGGTGGATCAATCAGGGAGGGAGGAGTAGGTAGGGGAGGGTAGGGGGGCAGGATGGGAGGACGGGTTTAAGGGGTAGGAAGGTAGGTTCAGGGGGGGTAGGGGGGGTGAAAGGGGATTGGAAAGGAGTGAGAGAAGAAAAAAAGTGGAGGTGGGAAGAGGGAGGGAATGAGGAGAGGGAGAGAGAAGGAAGGGGGGGGGTTAAGAGCGTAGAGGGGGAGGGGGAAGGAAAGAGGCGTGATAAGGGAGTGACGAGGGGAGAGGAGATTAGGAAAGAGAAGTCCGGAAGGTGAGTAGGGGAAGAGGATGGCAAGGGGGAGAGTGTGGGCGGTAAAGGGGGTAGGAGATAAAGGGAGAGAAATGGAAAAGTGGGGTGGGGGGGGGAGGGGAAATAAGGGAACGGGGAAAGGGGGGGGGGGGGGAAAGAAGATTAAGGGTGGGAACGTGAGAGGAGGGAAAATGGTTGGGGGGGTGTGGCAGCCCAAGACCGGGGATAAAAAGGAACAAACACAAGGGGATTGAAGGGGGGGTGGGGGGTAAATGGATGAGTGAGATCTTGGGAGGAGGCGGGGTGGGGGAGTAGAGAGGGGGGGGAAGGGGGTTGAGGGCGGAGGAGTGTAGGTGAAGGAGGGGGAGGGGAAGAAGAAGTAAGGGGTATGTGGGGCGGGAGAGATGTGGGGGGAGTACGGGGGTGTGGCCGGGGGAGGATGAGGAGTAAGAAGGTAGGGGCGGAGGTGAGGGGGGGGTTCTAGGGAGGTAGGAAGAGAGAGGGAGGGAAATAGGACAAGAAAGGAGGGGGGAGAGAGTAGAGCGGATGGGTAGTGGAGTGGGGGGGGTAGGGTAGGGGGGGGAAGGGGTAGAAAGAAAGGGGGGTGGAGAGATTAGGAGTGGTGTGGGGGGGGGGAGGCGGGGAAGGTATAGAGAAGAAATGTGGTAGGGTAGGGGAAGGGAAAGGATTAGTGCAGTGAAAGGTCAGGGAAGGTGCATAGTTCGTGAGGAGAGAGAAGGGGGAGAAAGTCGGACGATGGTTTAAGAAAGTCGGAGGGAGGAGAGGGGGGATGGGTAGGTTCAGAGGAGGACAAAGAGGGGGAGGGGGTCCTGGAAAGAAGGAAGGCGGAGAAGACGGAGTGGGGAGGGGGGGAGAGGGGTGGGGGGGTGTTTGGGGGGGAGGTCCGGGGGGAGGAGAAGAGGTAGAAAGGAACGAAGGCGGTGAGAGAGAAGAGGAGAGGGGGGCGAGGGGAAGGGGGGGGGGGGAGAAAGGGGGGAAAGGTGCGATGTGTTAGGGATCGGAAAAAGGGAGCAAAGGGAAAAAGGGTCTGCGAAGGGGGTGAGGTAGAGGGATAAAGCGGATAGGGATGCGAGTAGAGAGTAGGATGAAGGTGGGAATAAGGAGCGAGGGGGTGGTGAGAGATGGTAGAGAGAAGGGGCAGGGGAGGGAGGGGAGGAGCGGGAGAGGGGGAAGTGATTAAGGGAATGAGGGGGGGGGGAAGAGGAAGGGAATACAGGGGCAGCAGGAGGTAAGGGGGAAGAAGCGGGGAGGGAGATAAAAGTAGGTAGGAGGCCAGAGAGGAGGGGAGCTAGGAGCGGGGGAGGCGTGAATATGACGGGGGGGGGGGGGGAAGAGAGGTAGAAAGGGGAGAGAGAAAGAGGTAAGTGCAGGAATCGAAGGGAATTAGCGGGGGGTGAGGTGGGGCGGGTGGAGTGGGGGGAAGGGGGTGGGCAGGAGGCAGGGGAGGGGGGAAGGGTGGGATGAGGGGAAGAAGTGGGGGGTATGGAGGGGAAGAGAGGGAGAGGAGGAGAGGGGAGGGAGAAGAGGGGAAAAAGAATAGGAGGAGGGGTGGGAGGGGGGGGGGAGGTAGGGGGGTGGGAAAGGGGGTTCTTGGGGATAGCGGGGGAGGGGTGGGAGGGGGAAAGAGGAATGTGAGGAGGAAAAGGAAAGAAGGGGGGAGAAGAGGGGAGGAGGGTAAGAGTGGAGGTGAAGGGTAAAGGGGTAACGGAAATGATCGGGGGGAGGGAAGGGTAATGGACGTGGGGTAGTAGGAGAGCGAGAGTGGGGGGAAAGAGAGATCGAGAAGCTGGTGGAGGAGTGTAAGAGGGGGAAGGGGGTAAAGGGAGGGGGGAGTGGAATGGGGGGAAGAGGGAGAGAGGGGAGGGGGGTGAGTGGGCTAGGTGAGTGTGCGGGGGGGAAGAGAGAGGGGCGGTGAAGGTAAGGTGCCGAGAGGGGGATGAGGGGTGAAGGAGGGGATGGGGGAAGAGGGAGAAAAAAATTAAGTGGGGTGGTGTGGAGGGGGGTGAAGCGGGGGGGGATATGGGAGGGGGGGGTTGGGGAGGTGGTGATGTCAAGGGGGCAGGGTTGGAGGGGAGAGTAAGAGAGGGGGGGAAAGGGCGGAAGGAAATCAAGGAGAGTGGGGAAAGGAAGGAGGGGAAAGGGCGGGAGGAGGGGGTGGGGCGGGGAGGGGGGAAGTGGGGCTGAGGGGGTTAGATGGGGGAGGGGGAGGGGGAAAGAGAAGGAGAGGCGTGGTGATAGGGAGAAGGAGGGTAGAAGAGGGGGCAACTGAGGGGGGGGGAGGGGGAGGTACAGACGTAAAAGGGTGGAAGAGTGTAAAAGGAGTGATTGAATAATGAGGGGGTGAGGGGTGGGAGAGGTGGTGGGAGGGAGGGTAAGTGGTGGAAAGAGGAAAGGAGAGTGGAGGAGGGGAGAAAGGAGGAGGAGAAGGGGGAGAGGGAGGGAAGGGAGAGGATGGGGTATGGATGGGGTGGGGGGGATTAGGGAGGGGGTTGAGGAGGGTGAACGGTGGGGAGGGGAGAAAGAGGAGAGGTTGGGGGGGGGGAGGGGGGAGGGGAGGTGGGGGGGCGAATGAGGGGGAAGGGGGGGGGAAATAATAAGGAGGGAAAAACGGGAGGGGGGAGCAGGGGAATAGGAGGGGGGAGGAGGGGGGGGCAGGAACGGGGAGCGCGGAAGAAAGAAGAAAGGAGCGCAGAGGGGACAGGGAAAGGGGATAGAGAAAGGTGGATTGAGAAGAGGGTGGGTGTAAGGGCTGCATGATAGCGACGGTGAGGAAGGTGATAGGGGAAGGTGGGGGGGCAATAAGAAGGAGCTGGTGGAAAAAGTAGGTGGGTAAAGGGAGATGTAAAGGGGGAAGATGAAGGGGGAGGGGGGAGGACAGAAGAGGGAGGGGGAGAAGGTGGAGGGGAGCTAGGCGGGGTGTGAATGAGGGGGATAAGGGAGAGGGGGGGGAGAGGGGGGGAAGGATGAAGCAGGGGGGAGGGGGGGGAAGGATGAGAGAAGGGGAAGGAAGATAGCGTGCAGCAAGGAAGAGGAGGGTGGGGGAGAGGGGGAGGGGGAGGTGCGAAGGGGGGGGGAGGGTGAGAGGGGGGAAGTGGTCAAAGACAGTAGGGGAGAGGGAGGAGGAGCTGCGGGGAGAAAAGAAAAGAGTCGCGCAAAAGGGAAAAAGAGAGGGAGGAGGGGGGGGGGGGAGAAGAGGGGGGGTGGAGGGGAGGAAGGGGTGAGGCGGACGACGAAGGGCAAGGGGTGAGGGGTGAGGATTTAGTTGAAAAGAGGGAATTATGGAGGTGGAAGGGGGGATGGAAGAAGGAAGGATCGCGTAAGCTGGGGTAGTGGTGGGGGGGGGGTTGATGGGTGGAGGAATATGTTCGGGGAAGGAGGGGGGTGGGGGAAGGGGGGGACTACTTTGGGGAAGAGGGAGGAGCGGTGATGTAGAAGCGAGGCGGGGGGGGGGGGGGGGGGGGGCAAGGGTGGAGGGGGGATATGGGAGGGGAGGGGGGGGGAGATAGGAGGGAGGGGGGCGAGAGAGGAGGGGCTGAGGTGACTGGGGGAGGAGAATAGGGCGGTGGAGGGAGGGGCATGGGAGAGGAGGGAAACCGAGAATATACAAAGGGGGGTGAAAGAGAGGGAGGGGGGGTCGGCGGAAGATAGAAAAGTAACGGCAGGATAGGGGAGGAATGAGATAGAGGGGGGGAAAGTGGGGAGGGAATAGAGGGACGGGATCTGGGAAAAAGGTGAAAGGAGAGAGGGAGAAGGGGTAGATTGGAAAGGAAGGGTTGGAGGGAAAGGGGGTAATGAGAGAAAGAAGGTAGAAGAGGGTAAGCGGGTCGAAAAGAGGGGGAAAGAGGGGGGGGGTACCTCTCCTTATCTTGGGAAAAGGAAAGGAAAATAATCCGGTACCAAAGCGGCAAATTAGTTATAAAGGAAGGAGCTCAGGAGGAGAGGATGTGTACGGAAAAAGAGGAAGAAAAGTTGCCGAGGACATTTCTTACTTCCACCAAAATTTTCATCGAGGACTTTGATTGTGGGGGGGGGGGCGTGGGGGGGGTATTGGGGGGGTGGGGGGGGTGGGGGTGGGTGGGGGGGAGAGAAGGGCATTGCTTGTATTAGGAGTTAAACAAGAAGGGGGCAGAGGTTGGAAGGTTTATTGCGGAATAGAAAGGGAATATAAGGAGGAAATGAAACTGTAGAAAATCCTCACTCGGATTGAATCAAGGAGGGCAGGGTTAGTGCCTTCTTTTACAAGAGATGTAAGACGAGAAGGAAAGAAAAATTGTTCGTAAGGGAGTCTGGTACTAGTGTCTCTCCGGAACCTCTGAGAGGAAGAGAGACATGTGGGAAGGACAAGAACCGTATTGAAAAAAGGGAAGAGGGGAATTAGGGAGGGGGACGACGAAAGCGGTAAGGACGGGGAGAAATCTCTTTTCATTTTCGTCTAAGATCAGAGTAGGAGGGACTCAAGGGGGGGAAGGGAAGGTGAAAGAGTGTCTTTGGGATTACGACGGATTTGACGATGAACGAGGGGAATTAAGAGAGGGGATCAAAGCAAAGAGGAATCGCCAGAGAACTCAAGAGGGGGGGGGAGGGGGGGAAGTGGGGGAGGACGAAGAAATAGACTGCAGGGGAAATCGACGCAAAGCTGGACAAAACCTACGTCTGTTGGGGGGGACGGGGAAAAAGAAGAGGACGGCAAAGGCCTACGAACCAAAGCAAAGGGAGGGTTAGAAGGAAGGTAAGGGGGAAAGGGCGCCAGGGGAAAGAAAAGTAAGATTCGAGCAGGGCATTTGCCCGTGGGGGGTTAAATACGGAGGAGGGGGAGGGTGAGAAAGGAAGAAAGGGACCCTGATGTCTCATGGATGATTCAAGGGAGAAAAGCTGAAAGGGAAAAAAGAGAACGTCAGCCTCAAGGGGGAAGAAACGGAGTAAAATAGGAAAAGGTACCGGGGGGGGAGCCTTAACGAGTTGGGTCTATGCTCTGGGTGCCGTCAGGAAAGAAAGGAGGCTGGGGAGGGATGAGGAAGAGAGAATACTCTAAAACGACAATAATCACTCTCTGTGACTCCAAGGGAAACAGCGGGGAGGACGGTCGTAAAGTAGTGTAGACTTCCTAGAACAACAACTTAAATATATAGGAGATGAAAAAATGAAATACTGGAAAAGAAATCGTCTGCACCTCTTTCTCCCTCTGATGAGGGTATTTGAGACTATGGAGTCTGAAGAGAAGAGAGATAAATACTTTCCGGCGAAGAATTTCACTACAGAAAGGACAGTCGATTGTGCATAAAAGCAAAGGGACTTGCAGGAGAGGTGGGTCCCGGTAGTGAATTAGGGGAAGAATAGTGCACGGAATTCTCAAAGAAAGATGGTAGAAAGACAGGGGGTATTATCCCGCATTGTCATTCAATTCCATCAGAGGAAGAGAAGAGTCTAGGGCGATGGGCTCAAGAAGGAAAGCCAATTGCAAGACGTCAGACCGGGGGGGGGTTTAGAAGTTCTGGGAGGGGGGAGGGAAGGAGGACTAGAATCAATAGTTCTCTTCTTGAGCCGTCTTCGTTTAAACGGGGAGGAGGGAGTCTGAAGGGGGGATAGAGGACTCAACTCAGGCTATGTGAGGGGGATATTGGGGGGCTAGAAAGTGGAGATAGGAAGTGAGGGCTACCAGGAGAAAGGGGGATAATTTAGACTAGGGGAGAGTCCGGAGGGTAAACCAAAAAAAATACTTCAATAAGGAGAAAGGATGACGAGGGAGGGGAGGGAAGGAAGATATATACCGACAAACGGAAAAAGTTGAGGGGAGGGGGGGAGAACAGATCTAGTAAAAAAGTCCCGGAATTGTAACGAAAAAGGAATTTGGGCACTGGGAAAAAAGGAGGGGGAAAGACTATACCTTGGCTTGACACTCGAAGGAAGGAACGGAGAAAAAGTCGAGTTCTAGGAGTCAGAGAGAAAAAAACAGGGGAGCATAAGAAAAATGCTAAAAGGGAAAGAGGTATAAAATAATCTAGATCTTTCATTGCACCTGGGGAAAGGAAAGAGGGGATGAGAAAAGGGGATAAATCACCCGAAAGAAGTGGGGACAAGGAAAAGAATAGAATCCAGTCGAGGAAGAATGAACACTCAAGCCCTATATTCAGGAAAAAAAGGGCAGAAGAAGGAAATGAAATATATGAATATTCAAGAAGACAGACGGGGGAGAGAATGGAGAAAAACACTAATGGAGAATACGAGGACTTACGTTGGTAATTCGATTGAATAAAAGGAAAGGAAGGTGGAAAATTTCCTGGAGTTGGCCCTTATGAGGATGGTGACAGGTTTATTGAACCGAATATTGATTCAAATTGAACTGGGGGCCGAGAGGGGAAGGATAGGACTGGGGAAGAGGCTGATCAGAGAAGCGGGTCTGGAGCCATGTGAAGGGGATAGTGGCCGGAAGATGATGGTTTCTGGAGGTTAAACTCGGAACAAGGAATGGGAAGATAAAGCAGGCAAAAGAAGGGATGCTAGTTCTCCGACTTAGTTGCTCTAAAAGTCAGGATACACAAAGGGAGGTGGTTGAGCTAGAGGTCTTGCTAATGTATACTCTCTTAAGGAAAGCCATGGAAGGAAAAGAAAAAGGCATTCATCATCAACCCGCTTAGTTGGAAAAGAAAAAAGTCCAAAGCCGATAGGGGAAAGGAGGGGGCAGGTAACCAGATCTTCAGCTCACTCAGAGCTGAAGGGAAGGGAAGGGGATCGGGTGCTGAGAAAGGTATAGGAACCATCCAGGGAGTCGCGAAAATAGGGGGAGCTGGAAGACTAGAGCGGGAGAGAAGACGATCAAGTACTTGATGAGGGGGAAATAGATGCAGGGGGGGATAGCGGGGGGAAACAGCGGGGAAGGAGGGGGGAAAATGGTCTGAGGATCTTTCTTATCTGGAAGAAGAATTGATCGAGAGGATATAAAGTCTTCAGTTTCGGAAAATAAAGTAGGACTTCGGGGGAAGAAGTGTAAGTGGGTTACGTAAGACAGTGACCACAAGGGAATAGTTTAAACAGAAGGGGGAAGTAGGGGGTTAGAGAGGAATCTACTCAAGAAAGTCACCTATAGTGATCTTGGGAAGAGTAAGTAAGAGGGCTGAGAGGGCATTGAACGGACTAGTAGAAGGTCTGGAGGATCAAAAAGAAGGTTCGTCAAAAAATCGATCGCGACTGCCTTGGCAAAAGGCAGGGAGGGGAGAGGGGGAAAAGAAGAGCTGAGGGAGAGATGTTTTCAAACGGGGACAGGAGGGCCTGGGGAAGAAATTCAGGGATCCAGAACCCAGGGGGAAGGAAGGAGAGGAGGGGGGACAAGTGAAAAGGTGGCGCTAGGGGAGAAGGGAGGAGGGGAGAGAGGCCAGCAGAAGGTCGAAAAGGTAACATCACTA
>Ga0179591_1273555_pt1 | contig 14969 bp, 19 predicted proteins | sample CZOMad2_1_08_16f_FD_182891 | JGI IMG/M metagenome (GOLD analysis project Ga0179591, IMG submission 182891) | Vadose zone soil fungal communities from Angelo Coast Range Reserve, California, USA - CZOMad2_1_08_16fungal (PacBio error correction) | ecosystem: Environmental > Terrestrial > Soil >...
GACATTGAGCAGAAATGGGCCAATCAAATAAGATCAAAAGAAGGGGGACTTTTTGGGAAAAGGGGGACCGCACGAGGGGGAGCAACATCATTCCCGAAGTGACGCAGGTGTAGAAGGGTGAGAAGGACTTGGGAAGGTCTGTGCAAGAGAAGGGAAAGATGGCCATTGAGGGGGGAGCAAGTGTGGTAAAAAGGCAAGAAAAAAAAAAACGGGTGTCTGGGGCCAAAGGGAAGAGGAAGACAAAGACACGGTTCGTGGGGAGACCACTAAGAAAAAAAAAGGGGGCTTGTTCGGGAAAAAGAAACAGAAAAACAGGGGGAAACGCCGGAAACATGGCATGGAAATTTCTTATCTTCGGAGAACCAAGTCGCCTTCAAGAAAATAACAGAAGGGAGGCGGAACCGATAATATCGAAGTCGCGATCTGATCAAGATCCTAACTCCGTGGGACCTAAGGAAAACCGAACCCCTGAAAAGAAATGGATGATAGCAAACGGGGGAAAGCCAGGCATGGGAACAGCTCGAATTGAAAAGGGGGAAAGTCACGACAGAAAGAGAAAGACCCACCTAAAACTTTTGGAAAATGAAGACATAGCGGACCAACCAGAAACTTTGATCTCCGAACCAGCTCCCAAGAGAACCAATCAATAAAGGAGAAGAGAGTCCGCCTTCGATAGAGGCTCAGAAACAACTAACATGAGGAATAGGAAAAGGAGATCAAAATGACCGAGGCGAGGGGCTACGGGTTAAGGGCAACCAATGAGAGGAATGGGGTGACTGAGGGGGACTTTCAAATTCTAGAGGAAAGAGGGGTCGTGTCAAAAGAGAGAAAAACAGGACACCAACATGTACGACCAGGCTACTTCATTCAGAAAAAGGGCGGAGAAGCGAAAGTCAAACCAGAATCCGGGACGAGATTCCAGGGTCAAAATCAGTGGAACGTCATGCTCCTTTAAAGGAAAACCGACCGAGGGTCACAAAAAGGGCCATCAAACAGCACAAACTGTCTCCTGTACAGGGACTCACCTGGGTGGGGGGAAAAAGCGCAGAAACACCACGGGGGAAGGTCAGGGCACGTCAACGTCAAAAGGAGACCAGGACCCTCTCATCTGTGGCTCCTTCCGCAAGGAAAGAGGAATTCAGCGGACGTTCGGAACAGTTGGAAGCAGCCCGTCAAATAAGAAAACCGCCAGGTCAAAGGCTGGGGGGTGAAAATAAGAGAACCTTTCCTCTATCCCCAACAAGACGGTGACGAGCAAAAAGGGAGCCCATCAAGAAACACATGATAACAAACTCTGAACAGGTCGAACCCATCAGCCCAGGAAGGGGGACACCAAACTCATTAAACTGAGGTATGGGGCACGACGGAAAAGACTTCAAAAAAGGGGAAAAAAAAATATCAGGACACGTAGGCAGAAAAACGAAAACTACCAAACAAGGGGGAGTGGGATGAGGGAGGTGGCAGCTGCCGAACTAAGTGGAGCGAAAACTACATCCGAACAAAACCTCAAACAGGTCTAGAAAAAAGGAAGAACGCGGAGAAAAGGTGAACAGAGAAGGAGGGACACCGCACCCTAAGAACCAAGTCTACCACCCCAATGCCCAATACAAACCCGCAGGCAAATAACATCTAAGCTGGGAAGCAGGGGAGGAGGCCGTACCGCATACGTATCAAAAAACCCGGACTATGTGGGAGGCAGCAAAAAGGAAAGCTCTTCAAGAAAGACGAAAAAAAACGCTTCGCGAAGACCGGAGGGATGGTTTAAGAGCAATACAAACAGTCGAAAAGGATTGAACGCGAATCTTCGATAACACTGGAAAAACAACGGGGGGAGAAAAGTGGAAAAAAAAAAAAACAGAAACAAAGGAAAGAATGGCTGAGGAATATCGACAAAGGGGAAATAATCAGCGCGGGGGGGGGGTCAAGCATTCGGACTACACTTGCCAGTTGGGCCGCGGTCATCACTGCGTTGTGAGCGGGCTGAGCGGACACGGTTCTCGGTGGAAGGAAAAAGGATACGCTTCCAACCAATATGGGGGCCATCTCAACACATCAATGTCGGGGAACCTTTAGGGGGACGGGGTACCTAACCGTCCGAATGTAGTGCAAAAAAAAAAAAAAAAAGCAATCGGTGTCACTGGGGGCAAAAACTGGGGGACCTACACCCTGGCGAACTCAAAAAATCCAGGACTGCAACACAATTGCAGTGGGGCGCCCACAGACAGTCGAAGGGAAAGAGACGCACTCGTCGTCTGTCCGGGTGCGGGCGAACTGGGGATTGCGATTGTTGAAAAAACATCAAAACAAAAACAGTGTCGCAATTGCAGGCTCGGGTCAGAAAGCCAATGAAAAACGTGGACATTCGGAAAAGACACACCGAAGGGGGAGGTTGAGACCACCATCACACAACCCAGGAAAGTACCCACAGAGGGGGGGGAAATCAGCTTCGAAAAACTCAAAGGCAAGAAGGGCACAATAACTTGACGGCGGGAACTGGGGGTAAACCGAAACGCAGTGCCGTAGAAGAGAGTAAGGGACTTCAAACAGGAGAACGAAAAAAACAACTCGCAAAGAGGGAGCGGACACGACGCGGCGTTCATTGCAAGGGACATCCACCGGAGGCTGTGGAACGGGAACGGGCTTGCTTCCCTTTTGCTTGAAAGAACACACAAGGCGGGGAAAATTCCAAAGGCGTAGGAAGTGGGCGCATTTGCCAACCCGTAATACATGGAAGGAGAATCCGGAAGAAAAGAAAGTGGAGTCAGATCACAAAGCACGATAAAGTAAAGAGCAAACATCGACGGAAAAAGAAAGGTAGTTTTCGTAAAATGGTTGAGAGATAAGTAAAAGCGTCAGAAAGTCCTATTTGCGTCGCGTAGAGGTGTAGGGAATAAACAGGAATACGTAATCGCGCGGTCCGAAAGGGCTGCACACACAAGCGCAAAAAGCGGACGAACGAAGGGGGGGTCAGAACATTAAGGGATCAGGGGCCAGATCAGTGAAGAACGAAAAGCCGGGAGGGAGACAAATCCAAGGGGCCCGACAGGGGGAATGTTACTTTCCTATAACGCACCCCGGATGAGAATACACTTCAAAACAACAGAATGGGGGGAGCGGAAGGGTCGTCTAACCAGCCAGTAGGAAGCATTGTCATGGGCCCCGGCAAAAACGTCCGTCAGAGATACGGACGCAAGAAAAAAGGAAATACCGGAGCAAAACTGAAAATGAATCAAACCATTATCCGAGTGGGGGAATCGAAACCTCGAGGGGGGGGGATGAGCGGCAAGAAGGGCAGCACAGTGAGTTGAGAATATTAAGCAAGGGGGCGGGGTTTTTTTAGAGAATAAGGGAACACAAAAAAGGAACGTTAAGATAAAGAGAAGGAAAACGGAGGCACATGGGGGAAGTAACTTGGGGTAGCCTCGCAAAAAGGACAAAAAAGTCAAGACCAAGGTTGTGTCAAAAGGAAGGATCACCTGTCACGAAATAACGCACGTAGGTCAAAAAAACAAGAACCAAAACTGCCGAGGTGAGAACAGGTCACAAACCATAAGTGCAAAGAGTGCCGGGAGCAAGGAGGACTAACAATAAAAAAATGCCAAAAGGAAGGACCTTAGAAATTGCCAGGTTATGGACGGACAAACTTCAGGCAGCGTGACGAAAAGATTCAAGGCAGAGAACAAACACGAGGGAGGAGGAAAGGAGAGAGGGGAAAAAAGCAACAACATAATCACGCTGAATGAAGGTGGGGGGAGGGGGGAATAACATGCACTAAGCATCACCGTTGGGGGGGTCATTTGGGCCGGAGCAATTCGAACCGGAAAGTCAACGTAACTGGCAAAAACAAAGGGGGAAGGGTGTGACAGGTGGAGAACAAAAAGGAAAAGTAGGTCTTGGGGGGGGGTTGAGTACCGGAAGGAATAAGGGATGATCACAGGGCATTTCATATCAAAGGGGGTACCAATTTACGAGAACGTATTAACGAAAGGAGAGACTCAAGTGGGCAATCAAAGGGCAGGGTTTAGTGAGTGAAGCGGGCCCGCAAAGCTGATCGGCATAAACAAAAAAAAAAAGGGGAAGGAAGAAACTCGAAAGAAAGCGCGTACACAGAGGGCGGTCTAAAAGAATGGGAGGGACACCAATCTCGACAGTTGAAAGAGAAAGGTACGGTAAGGGGGATCGGGATAAGGGGTATGGGTGAAACAAGACGACGGGGAGAGGGCCAGGGGGAACCATGAAAATCAGTCGCTACCCGAAGGATTGGGAAGAGGAGAGCATTCGGTGGTTGTGCTGGAAATGATAGATCCTGCGGGAGCAGTGGAAAACAGGAACTCAGGGGGGTGAGAAGGGATATCTGGTCAGGTCTGATCGCGTAGGGGGGGGGAAGTAGCGGACAAGCCCACTATCCTTACTGGGAAAACCGCAGCTCCTAAGCAAATTTAACCTTGCGCCGTCCTTTGATATAAGTAAAGAAGGGGAAATGAGAATTGTAGGCACACCTGAGTCTCTCCACAGAGGGCTGCCAGTCCCGAAGATCTTATGGAGGAGCGAGCTTTAAAACCACGGAGCAAAAAAATGTGTACAAAAAAGAGGGGAGGTATCCGGAAAGGGGTTTGTAAGTCTTCGAATGACAAAGGCTCGTGCGGGAGAAGAAACGATTGCCATGCCAATCAAGCAAATTAGCAAGTTCAACTAAAGGAGCGTAATCGTGGTGGGATTGCAAAAGGGGAAAGGGTCTGAAAGAGGGGCTGCGAGGACCAAACCACTGAAAGCTAATGGGCACAAAGGGGGGGGCAGAAACGCGAAAAAATTACAAGGGGTAAGCAATCGGTTGGAGATGGGTCAAAGACTAGGCGTCAGGGAGAAGGGAAGTAACGGAAAGATAAGAAGAAGGGGCAGCGTGCGGAAGAAAGGAAAAAAATTCGAGTCAATTGGAAGTCAAATGGGGTGTTGTGTGGGAATGCGATCGGGGACCACCATCGTCAAGAGGAAAGATCCGGGGTCCGTCTGAGAGGGGGGGGAACCTCCAACGAGGAAACTAACTTGCAACGGTTGAAAAGTGTTTAAGGAATCTAGCTGCAAGGAACAACTCGTGATGTGTGTCCTTGGGAAGCGCAAATCACAGGAAAAACAAAGGAGACGACGAAAGGAACTTCTACTGGGGAGAGGGAAGGTGAGAACAAAAAGCAAGGGAGGGGGTACGGATGGAGGAATTCAAGTTTGGAGGACGCCAAAATTGGGTGGAGGTGCACACAAGAAGGGGTAATCACTAACGCGATGGCCGAAAAAAAGGGGGGGAACGGAAAAATTAAAGTCCGTGTGTCAAGGGTAGAATAGTAAAAAATAACCGGATGAGTGTGAGAATGGCACAAGAGGGGGAGAACTTCTGCATTGAACCCAAGGCAAAAAGAATGAAAAATGGGAGCGATCCGATAAACGAAGAAAATTGAGTACCGGGGAGGAAAAAGGGGGGGGGCAAGAGGCGGCCACTGAAAAAGAATGACATAAATGAAAAGCGGGAAAAGCGGAGAATCAAACCATCCTATTAGTTGGGTGTTAACGGGAGAAGAAGGGGGACCAAGCCAGGAGGGGAAGAGTAGCAGGGCGCCAAAGTTATTGTTGTGAGCCGCAAACAGACGCCGGGAGGGGAGAAAGCTTTTGGACGGACGACGTTGGGACGCTGGGAACTTTATATTTTCGAAAACCCAATATGGGGAAGGTGGGGATGGATTCAAGACTGCTTAAAGGCATGAGAACATAGATAAGATGGGGAATATGGTGGCTGCCTGCGTAAGGTAGTGAAGTGAGGGTGGGGACGGTTCGAATGGCAGGGAGGGCAAAAATTATCAGCACGTCGCCGTGGGGAGGACAGTCAGGCATTCTACAGGGGGGTGGGGCGAGAAAGGGTTTATGTGGGCGTGATGGGATTAGAGAAATGGCAGCGAGGCAGACTCCAAAAGGGGGGGGGAGGTGGGTTGATGGCGAATTTCCAAAGAGGGTCTCTCCTGTGCTCATGAAGGAATTGGCAGAGAAACCAAAGGGGTTGCCTGGGGGGGGTTTAAATCGACCTGGTTCAGGGGGTTATGGGAGCGGGGGGTTATAAAAGAAGTTGGCTAAGTGGGGAAACTCAATTTATAAAAAAGGGGAACCGGGGGATGTGGGGGAATGGAAAGGGCGATGTTTTGCACCTAACTCAGGGAACTGGAGTATGCATGCGAACAAAGGGGCCGCGTAAAGGGGAATGGATCGTGAAATGAAGGAATTGAAATGAGAAGTGTGGGGAGACAAAAACGGGAAGGGGGCCAAAGGAAGGTCTCTGTGCCCACAAGGGGAAACGGTACAGGGACAGTGAGAATGAAGTTATGCTTTGGACAAAAAGAAATGAAAAAAAGGCGGGTGAAGGGGGTTGGAAAAAGGACTACGTTGAACGACCACCTGTAAGATCGTAGAAAGAAAGTTAGGGCATAAGGCAGGGGGGTGAGGACCATTTGTCCTGAAAGGATACAAAGTATACATGGGGGAGGATGGGGGGGAGGAGGAAGAGACGAATGGCTTGATCGCCGGGGTGACCAGTACCCAAGGGACAGCCTAGGTTTGGCCGGAGTTGCCGGAACAAATATCCGTCAAGAAGAGGGTCTATGGAAGAAGAAGGCAAATCCGGCCTGGAGAGGGGGTATGGGAAAGTACAGAAGCCAACGAAGAGAGGCTACGATGTAGGCGGGGGGAAGTGGACCTTGTTGAGAGAAAAAGGGTTCTGGGGGTCCCTAAGAGGGTCGGGGGGAAAAAAACAAAAGTTTGGGTAGGGGGGGGACCATGGCGATTTGAAGGGACGTGTTCGACTGCATCAGGTTTCAATTCAGAGAGTCGGTTCAGAAGGAGGAGGGAAACCCGTAAGGAAAACTATTCCATCGGGAAGCGAGGGGGGCAGGGGTTCTGACGTGAGCGGGGAGAGGAGGGGCAGATAAAAATCAGGACAGGATGAAGAGGGGTCGAAAAACAGAGGGGGGGGGCGAGGACTTGGGCCTCATTTTCTATGAGGGTCAGAAACAAAATTGTCCGGGGCCGGCTCCATGTCACGGAGTGCCAGAGGCGGGGTAGAGAACGCCAAATAGAAAAGTTTCTGGCTTGGTGAAAGTGGGAAAGGCGAAACGACCCTTGTGGAGGGTAGGGGGGGGAAAAGGGCCTACAGACCCAACCCAGGGTTTTTTCTCACACAAAAGGGGATGAATCCAAGACGGGCAGTTAATCCGGGGGAGGTGCTAAAAAGTCAAAACTAGATGGAAAAACAGGGGAGCCACTGGGCGGGATAGGGGGAAAGAATGCCACGAGGAAAGTAAGTGGGGGAACTGCACCCCCGGCCAAAGAAGGGTAGATAATTGGAAATGAGATTAAGGTTCATCTAGAAAACACAACTGAGATGGGGAAAAAAGATGAAACTTTGAAATTAAAGGAGGGGAAAAGCGTGGGACTGGACCGTGGGTGAAAAATGTTGCCAAAAAAAAAAAGGGATCGAGTAACACAGGCAAGAAAGTCTGAGTAAGTTAAAAAGAGTCTGAAACTGGCGGCTCAACTACGACTAAGGGAGGACATATTGCCAATGTGAAGAGGGTAATGCAAACACGAAAACTGGGGGGTGGGAGGACACGGAGGGAGGTAATAACATGACGGGGAGAATTGGGCCCAAAAGAGAACGGGATTGGGAGGACTAACACTAAGGGGGGAAGACCAAAAAATTGGACTGAAGGCAGGGGCGGAAAAAAAAGGAGAGAACGAGCCGGAAGGAAAGCGCCATAAAACGTGGCCGAAAAAGAGATCGGCAGCAAGAACGAACGGAGTCGCCAGAGCCTACCGCCGCGGGCTACTTCAAAGCACCCCTGGGCCCCTCATCATGAGAATAAAAGAATGGGAGGGGGGAAAGTCGAACGCTGGGAAAAAAAGAGAGCCTGAAAGTGCTGAAGGCTAACAACCCCTCTGAAAGGGTCCATACATTTGTTGGGAACCGAGACCTGGGGATACCAACCATAAGGATAGGGAACACCAGAAACAAATCCGCAAGAAGAAAAAAAAATAAAGGCCGGCGCATCCTCAGAGGGAGAGGCGGCTTCCAAGAAAACTCAAAGGTTAGCGGGAAAAACCAATATGGGCGCGGAAGACATCTGGTGGCGAAAAGACCAAAGGGAAAAACAACCACAGGTAGTCACTGGGCTTGGGGGGGTAAGGGGCAAGCTAATACAGCAAGCGGGACATAAGATCGATAAGCCCAGCGAACAAAAAGGGACGACAAGGATGAGAGTCGGCAGGGACAAATCGAAACTGGCTAGACGAAAACTGCTCGTCCAAGTAAGGCCTAAATTACGAAAGGAAAAGGGGGGAGATAGTGAACGGCATGCATTCCTGCAACATGAAAAACAGACCGAGGGTACAACCATGGGCGTAAAAAGCAAATCCGTAAACCAAATGTGAAACAGGGACTCGGCGAATAGACTGTTTGCACAAAGCAGAAAAAAAACATCTGGCCTGGAGAAGGAACACTTCAAACCAACAGTCTAGCCTCGAAGGGGACGCCGGAACGCATGAGAGACAGTTCTCCGCGGCGGGGAGGAAAGGGGGTGGGGTCATAAACAGACGATTTCCCTGAGGGCGGTTCAATAAGCGCAAAAAGGGAAAAGGGGACAAAATCCTGAACGAGCTCAAAAAAGGAGCCAAGAAGGAGCCAAGAGGCTAACACGAAACCCGTTCTCAGAAAGAGGCGGGGAAAAAACCAGCAAATGGAGGCTGGGTGGCCGGAAAGGGGGGAACGGGACAGGGTCAATTGAAAATCGCTACAAGATCAAGGGGAATAAAAAACACGCAAAAGGAAAAACCTGGGAGGGGCAGTTGTATGACGGCCTAGACTTAAAATGAAGAACGAAAACCAGCAACCGCAAAAAAAGAAACCATGTCCTGGCCACCCCCTGGGAGGAACCGCCGATACCACGTTTCAAAAATGTTGAAGGAAGGGGAAATTAGAGTTCCACTACAAAAAGGCAAGGGGAAACACCCCAACTACAATAAACTGAAAATGAGAACCAACAATAAAGAACCAAGTACTCATCATGTGAACTGTATCAACAGCCTTGGAAGGCAGGAAAGGGGGGGGATCAACACCTGCAAGAAATTTGGGGAAGTATAACGAAGAGTAAAGAAGTCTAGAACCTAGCTCAAACCGCGGAGTGGGAGGTGCTAAAAAAAAGGATCCACCTAGGCTCGGGATCTCGAAAGAAGGGAGTGGAAAAATAAAGTCGCGCCCGGGTGGGAAAAGAACACCAAGAGAGGGGGCAAATCTCTCAAGTAGGACGAAAACCCGAGGGGGGGGCAGCTACGGATAAGTTGCCTTGTCAGGTAAAAAAGAGTCAGGGGGTGCAGCAAGGAAGGCGGTCGCGGACAAAGTGATCAGCAGTTCTGGAAGGGAACCTTCAAGAAGGAGAAACTGGGAAATCGAAAGAAGAACGGGTCGCCTGACTATTCGTGGGAAAACAGGGGAAAAAAAAGGCCCGAATTGTTAAAGTGTGCTAAATCAGACGTGGGGCCTGTCAATAGGGAGAAAACAAAACCGGGGAGGGCATGCAACAGAGCTCAACCGATCAACAGAAGGAGGTGAACAGCCACAAGCGCTTCACCTTAAAAAAAAAATCACGTACATACGCACGCGACGAATGGTGTCAGAAGGGATTTTGAATCTTCCCTAAAGGAACAAAAAAAAGAACCTATAGGGGTCGAAATGGCAAGGTTAGGGCAAATTCAAAATCTTCAACCGGGTTACTGGGAGGCAAAAACAATCTGTTGGGTGATAAAGGCCAGACCAGGAAAGATAGACATCAGGGAAGCTGGGGGGACGGACAGCTTAGGAAAGCAGTCACGGAAGGGGGCCGGGCAAGAAAAATTAAGTCGGCCTTTCATTCTGCTAACGCCGAAATGACCTAGTGACGGGAGCAAGTAAAGATAATGAAACGCATAAATAACAAAAAATCGGACCAGCAGCTTAAGGGGAAAAGGGGGGTAAAGAACGCCTAAAGGGAATTGGAGGGTAGCAAAGCCAAAGGTCATTAAAGGGGGGAGGTGCTTCCTGTTTTCGGAGAGAAAGCATAAGGAAAACAACTTCTGTAGCCAAAAAGAAAGGAAATCAGAAGTATGGGAGCCTGCCATAAGAAGGTACAGCAAACCTAGACTGACCGGGACAAATTCCCGGGACTACTAAGCAAGAGGTACCAAGAACGAAGACCGTCATAGAAGAAGACAAAAGACAAAATCTGAGAAAGAATCGTCAGGGGTGGGTTCGTAATTGTGGAACGGGGGGAATGTTGCCAAGCTAAAACGTAAAGAACATTTGGCTTCGGGCAGTGAATCCGTGTTTGAGTAATAAGGGGTGGACATCAATTGTCTCATACAACAGACAAGGAAAAGGGAACTGTCTTCGTTCAAAAAGGGTCATCGTCCTTAAACTTCCGGGATGAATGGGAAAAGTCCCTGGACTTCTCGTGTCCTGGAGCCGGGAGGCATAAATATGATCCACGTTCCATCACGCCGGGCGTTCTCAAGCTAAAACACCGGATGCATACACTTCACAAACAAACCAGACGGAAATGCTTAATGGTCGCACGAGAAGAAAGGATGGGATATAAAGGCCAAAATTTCGTGGGAAACCAGCGCAGTCTCGGAAGGGGGAAAAGAACAATACCATCAAGAAGCCCACTTGGAGTCCTCCCAGGGAAAACAGGGGGTTAATAACTGGAAAAGTTGGAAGCGAAAAAAGGAAAAGGGGAGGTCGGCACCATTCCATAGTTAATAAATGCAAGGGAATAAAGCTCTTACGGCCGCGTGGGTGGCTGAATATCGCAAACTAAAAAATGCCGGAGGAAAGAAGGACGACCTGCGATCGTAAAGGGAGGCCCGGGGACACTTTGTAGCTCCACAGCACAATCGGAAGGGAAAAAAAAGGTCAACAGATGGATGAAAAGGGAAAAAAGTCAAGAAAAGAAGCACATATTCCAAAACTAGCCAAACCAAGACCTACGGTTGGACGCGTTGTGAAGAAAAAGGTGACACCACGCAGAGGAAAGTTCCTTGTGCAAAAAAAGGGAGAGGGATGGGCTACAAGGACCACATGCAAACGGGAGGGGGGACGGGAGGATGTAGGTGTCTTTATTGAACTACGGAAACCGACTAGAGTCTGGATGGCGATCCTCGCTCAAACCAACAAAGTAAAAAAAGGGATATCAGACAAAAGACGAGCTCGGTCAGGGCACCTGGATTAGGGCGTTCGCAAAACGGGCACTACCCAGAAACAGAAGAGCAAAGCTTTGCTGGGGGGGGGCAAAGATTCAATCGCGAAAGGGACACCAAAAGACGAGGCAAGACGGGCTTTCCCTTTCTCAACAATAAGTAGGTCTGGGGCAATTCTGGGACGTTAATATAGGAGGATAGTGAAAAGGGAAAACTGTAGTATCACTCTAGAGGAAAAAAGGGATTGCGAAGAGAAGTTTCGGGAGGGGGGAAAACGTGGGGGGGTATCCCAGCATGGGGTTGGTCCCAGTCGAAAAGGAGAGAGTAAATCGGAAACGGCGTTCTAGTAATCTAACAGGAATAAGGCGAAATCGAGCGTTAGATGGCACGGCGTAGGTGTCGGCCGTGCATTGAAAAAGCAAGAAAAAGCTGGCCGTCGGTGACACGGTCCAATGCTTCACAAGGGGGTGGAACGGGGATGCGGGGGTGTTTCTTGGGAGGGCAGGGAGAAAAGGGGGGGGGGGGGGCAGCAAGGTGACATGAAAAAATCTGTCAAGGAAAAAGATGGGAGGTCTATTGAAATTGACACGCTCTACGGAAAAGGGGTGGGGTTGGTGGGGAAAAAAAAGGTCCAGGATCGATAATGGGTAGCAACAGGGGTAAGGACACTCAGGAGGGAGGGGCACTGTATAGAGTTCAAGTCGCGCTTGTAGTAGGAAGGGGACTCATGGTCACACGAATGAAGGGCTTGAAAGTGGAAACAGCTCCACGGCCCAGTAAGCTGCAAGGGGCGAAAACTCCTTTGCTAGTGAAAAATGAGTGGAAGTACAAGTATTAATTACACCTGGCCGGACTCGAACCCCAGAGAGCACTGCAGAAGAGAATCCAATGTATGACTCTTTGGAAGAAAAAAGAAATCGCTCTAAAAAGTTTGGTATAAAACAGAGCTTAATGTTTCGGGGGGGGGTTGGGGGGGGTGTTGGAGTGGTGCTTTAAGTCTTCTGACGTCAGTCTTTGAGGTGCTATGAACTACCGCCCAGGGAAAACGGTCTTACGGGGAGTGTGAGGAAATGTCACTTGAAATAAAACAGAAGGAGAGGGGGAACGGCGTATGGGGTGGTCGGCACCGCATTGGTGGTCTGGAAAGAGGGGGCTGCGATGGCCAATAAAACCATTGAGCAAAAAGGAAACTAAGTCAAGTCAGAGGGGGCTGGAAAGCAAGGGAAATACGTATAGGGGTCTTAACATGTCATGAATGTAGGTCTAGGGGGGGGGGGTTTCTGTCTCTGGAGCGGGGACCTTAAGGTGAAGTGCACGGAAAAAGAAAGAAGGACGGTAGTTTAGGGAATACAGGCAAGGGGGAAGGGGGGCAAGTTCGCCGGCGGCACCTTGCGTTACCTAGTGGGGGAAAAGGATGATGGGAACTCCCACCAGGCTGCAAGAGGGCATAGTATCAGGGTGGAACTGGGCAGTTGTGGGGAGAAAAAGAAACAGAGGGTTTGGACCGAAGACCTTCACGTGAAAGAGGGGGGGGGGGGAAGTCACGCAGACAACTGACGAAATTCGGGGCTGTGTGTCCTGGACCTGAAAAAAGTCAAAGTTGTAGCATACAAAAACTTCATAACAAGGGAATGAGTAAAAAATCGTCGTTGCCGAACTTGGGGAAACGACTATATCCCAAGGAATGTTGGGAGGGCGTGAAGTGGGATTAACTTTGGGGGGGACCACGGGCAGGGAAAGGTGTCACCTCCTTTGCAAAAGGAAACCCCGAGGGTCTGATCCAACCGGGAAAAGAAAGGCAGGCCGGGGTACTTTAACAAGGACCGACTAACCGGAGTATTTAACCAATCTTGGTAAACCACTGAGTAGGGCATAAAAAGACCCAGTTTCAGGACAGAACTCTAAACCCATGGGGGCAATCGATAATGCCGCGAATAGCCGGCAACAGAAGATGTAAAGAGCCCGAAAAAGTGGAAGACTTGATAAAAAGGGTCGTCCAAAATATCTTGAACGGGGAGTTCCTGAACCCGTAGGGATTGTTACGTCTGCGACCCTCTTAAAAAGGGTTGAGGGGGTGTAGGGACCCCCTGTAGATTGTGTTTTTTCCCGGGCGGGGATTTTAAAGTCGCGTTCAAGGAAAGAGTTCAGGGTACATACCGGGTTTTATCTCAATTGATTGTGGTTACCAAAGTGCACCCAATCGTGCCGTAGAGCGAGACGACGCAAAAACTATTTTCGCTTGAAGAAGAGGGGTGGGGGATGGGGGAAAGAGCCACCGATGGTCCTGGGGTGAATGAATGAACAATACTGGGGATAAATGCTGAGAAACGCTTCCCCGATCTGGTGACGTTCGTTGTGTTTGGGACGGACTGAGGGGCAGTATTTGTCCCTAGGTATTTATTGGGTGCTGGAACTTGAAGGGGGGAGGGGGTCCTCACCCAGGGAGGGTTGAGAGTCAGCGGTGTCCAAGAAAATAGTGAAACAGAGGGAGGGACCGTTCGCCCGAGGGTTGATGGTGGGGTGGGGGGCACTCAAGAAGAACCCTTTTTTGACGTTGTATGGACGTGAATCTGTCTTCGATTCAAAAGGGGCAAAAGTGAATGGGCAAGGGGGGAGGCATTCCCTCGGCGCCAGCCAAAAATCAAATTGCAAGGGGGGTTGGCTTGGAGGGGGCGAAGTGTGGCCAAAACGGGAAACGGGAGCCATTTTCGTCAGGTGAGAAAAAAAAGGGCCAAGGGGGGAGAGCAACACATCAGAAGTGTGGTGTGGCAAGACACGGTGCTTGTGAGACAGATGGGGGGGGCCGCGGGGGGAAAGTATCAACTTTTCGAAGGCTGGGGGATCCCTTTGGAAAAGTCTTCTTTACACTATGGGGGGTTTAGCTCTTTCCATTCTCTTGGGGGGGAAACCGCAGCAGGAGGGGGAACGTGTTCCTAAAAGCGGGGGAGCCAACGGTGGGCCCGTAGACAGAAATCGGACTCTTGTAGAGGTCCCTGTCCTTCTACGCAAGGGCGAATGAGGGGGGACGGTGTGGAAATTGGGGGGGGGAAAAAAAATTCTAAAAAAGGCAGGCCGCAAAGGGCAATGCGAGGGGGCCAACGCAGGTCTATCGAGTACAAGAAGGAGAAACGTGATGGGGGTGCGCACCGGGGGGAGGGGGGGGAAAACATTTCTTTTGGAAAGGCACCATGAAGGGGGGGTCCTTAAAGGGATAGAAAACACCGAAGAGGAAAGAGCAGGGCTTGAAGGTCAGCTGATAAGTTCGAACCAGGTGCAAGGAAGAGGCCCTTTTGTCAGGGGGGGGTGATGGGGGCTTAAATAAAAAATCCTAAAAGACTCTTATTACAGAGAAAATTTACCCATCAAAAACGGACTCGAGGGGGACGAGGAGGGGTGAACAAGGTCCCAGAGTCCCGAAGGAGTCATATTGGGATCGAAAGAGCCTAAAGGGAGAGGTGGGAAGAAGCAGCTCACAAAGGAGGAAGGGAAAAGTGGAGGTGAGGCTTGAGGGAGTGAGACGCGTTGGTGGATCAAATGGGAGATGGGGGTTGGTCCCGGAAATATGTTCAAGGAAAAAAAATTTTGAGGGGTGAGGGCGGATTGGTAGGGGGGGGTCCGACTGCAGCACCCGGTTCAACCGAGATCGTTTTCCCATTCCGGGGGATCCGATTGGAACAAGCTAGACAAGACACATCGTCCCGAGGGGT
>Ga0179591_1362052_pt1 | contig 14969 bp, 30 predicted proteins | sample CZOMad2_1_08_16f_FD_182891 | JGI IMG/M metagenome (GOLD analysis project Ga0179591, IMG submission 182891) | Vadose zone soil fungal communities from Angelo Coast Range Reserve, California, USA - CZOMad2_1_08_16fungal (PacBio error correction) | ecosystem: Environmental > Terrestrial > Soil >...
AAACACATCATGTTCAACACGACGTTTCTGTCTACAAGGGGGTCCCAGAACGCCCGCTTAAACGCCAGAAAGGGTAGACCGTATACTTAGCAGGAGAGAAAGAGGGAATCACCCTTGGGGATCACAGTCCATGAAACCCCTCAAGGATATAGAGAAGGGTTGGGTCAAGGGTCCGGAACCCAGAAGCAAACGGTGGGAAGGGCACAAAGAACGGGTCGCCAATACCTCCGGAAGATGAGGGGGGGGGGAGGGCGGTCAAAATTCTCAATATAAACCTAGTGGGCGAAGCGGGTCTTCAAGGTGTGGTTGACTACAGGGTCATGAGATTCTAGGTTGCCGAAGTCGTGAGGTAGCAAGGTGTTCACAAAGAAAAAAAAAAAAAAAAAAAAGAAAAAAAAAAAAAAAAAAAAAAAAAAAAAAAAAAAAAAAAAAAAAAAAAAAAAAAAAAAAAAAAAAGAACAAAAAAAAAAAAAAAAAAAAAAGAAAAAAAAAAAAAAAAAAAAAAAAAAAGAAAACCAAAAAAAAAAAAAAAAAAAAAAAAAAAAAAAAAAGAAAGAACATGCGGGAGGGTGGTTACGCGGAGTATGAAAGGAGGAGGGATATATGGGCGTAGTCGAGGGGGAGGATGGGAGGGCCGAGACAGGGGGAGCGGGTGGGGGGCGTGGATGCGAAGGTTGAGAGGAAAGGAGAGAGTGGGGTAAAGCAACAGGGTCGGGGGGTGGAACGCGGTGGCGGAAGTGGGGATAGATTATGTGGCAGGAGAGTGAGGGAGGAGGGGAGGGGGAGGAGAAAGAAGGTATGGGGGTGGGGGGGGAGAGAAGTGGGAGGGGGGGAGGAGGGGTTGATAAGAGGTGAGAAGGGGGGCACGGAGGGGGGGGAGAGAGAGGGGCAATCAAACGGGGATCATGGGAGAGAGGGGAAGGGATTTCGGTGGGGAGAGGTGAGGCAGGAGAGTTGGGAGGAGGTGAAGAGATCGTACAGGGTGGGAGGGGCTGGAAGTTTACGGAACGAAGGGGACGGGAGGGGTTAGGTCGGAGGGGGGGGGAGGGGTGTATGAATGCGGGGGTAGGGGGTGGAGAAGGGGACGGGGGGTGGGGGGGGGGAGTAGGGGGGGTTGGAGGGGGAAACGAAAGGGATAGGGGAGAGATAGTAGTGAGTTGTTGATACAGGAGGAGTGGGAACGGGGGAACGCGAGAGATGGGAGAGAAAAGTGGGGGGGGGAGAGATGAAGGAAGGTGACATGGCGGTGGGCCGGAGTTATGGATGTGGGGGGTAGGGGGTGGCAGAGAGGGGAGGAGGTGGGGGAGCGGAGAGAGGGAGGAGGGGTAGGGGAGGAGAGGGGGGGGGGGTTTAGGGAGTGAGTTGGGATGGAGAGGTTGGGTGGTAAAGAGTGGGGACCAGGGGGGTGGTGGGGGTAGGAGGTAGAGAGAGGGCAGCAAAGTTGAAAGGGGGGGGGGGACGAAGGAAAAAGGAGTGGTGTTGTGGCAGGGGGCAGACGAAGTGTAGAGATATGTAAGGTAGAATAAAGAGGAGGTATTGGATGGGAGGCGGGGTGGGGGGACGGAATGGGGCAGAGGAGTGTGAGTTGAGACCGATGGGAAGGGGCAGTAGGGTGAGAGAGGGTAAGAGTGGGGAGGGAGTGGAATGGGAGGAGTCAGGCGGGAATGAGGGGGGGGTGGGGACCGGAGGGGAGATTAAAGGGGTGGGGAGAGAGTGGGAAGGATGACTTGTGGTGATGGGTGTGGAAAGGGAGAGAGCGGGGGGCGGTAAAGGCGAAGGGAGGGGTTTAGGAGGTGAGTGACGAGGTGTGAGAGGCCGAAGGTGGTGGGAGGGGCGCGGTGGAGGGGGGGAGGGGGCTAGTCCGGGGGGGGTGAGGGCAGGGGGGGGCTTGAGGGGGGTCATATGGGGGGGGGCGGGGTGGGGGGGGGGGGGAGAGGTGGGTAAGGGAAGAAGGGAGGATGGGGGGGGATAGTGGGGTGAGGGTTGAATGTAATGGATGAAGGGAGGCCTGGGGGGGGAAGGCGTGGGCGGAGGGGAAGGGGAGGTGGGAGGGCGGGTAATGAGTATGAGGGGGCGGGTGGGAGGGAAAGATGAGGGGATGGGTGGGGGAGCGGGTAGGGGCGGTTTCGTGCGGGGGGGCAGAGTGGTGGAGGTATTGTTGGAAAAGGGGGGGGGCTGGACAGGGGCGAAGAGAGGTAAGGTGGGATGGGGGGGTTGGGGAGTGTTCGAGGATGCAGAAGCGAGGTGAGAAGAGAGAGTGGGGGTAAAGGTAGCGGGATGGTGAGGGTGAAGAGGAGGGGGTGAGTGGGAAGAGGGGGGAGGGTGGAAGAGATAAGGTAGGGGAAAGGAGGAGAAGATGGATGGGGAGTGAGAAGGGGCAGAGGAGGGAAGTGGGAGAGGGAGGGTGGGGATTAGGGTGGGGAGTCAGTGAGTGAGAGAGCGGGTTCAAGAAGGGTGGGAGAAGGGATGGTTGGCGGGGGAAGAAGGGGGGGGGAGGAAAGGTAGAGCGATAAATAGCGGGGGTAAGGGAGGGGTGAGGAGAGGGGTTGGGCGTGGAAGGGGGAGAGGGTAGAATGGTGCGGCGGGGTAGAAGTTGGGGAGGGGAGGGATCAAGGGGCGGGAAAGCTCTGAGTAGGGGGGGTAGAGGTGTTCGTAAGCATGGAGGAGGTTGATGGGGGGGGGGAAGGCAGTGGGGGAAAAAGGGGGGGGGTCGGGAAAACGCGATTGTGGACGCCTACCATGTGGCGAGTGCTAGTGGAGAGGCGTGGGGAAAGTGTACTGGGGAGAGGTGGGAGGGAGATGGGGGGATATGTGGTCGAATGGTGGGGGGGGTAGGGGTGAGGGGGGGGGGTGAGGTGGGGGGGGAGGCAAGCAGAGGGGCGGGGGGGTTTGTCGAGATGGGGTAGAGGAGTGTGGAAAGGTCAGTCGGTGTGGGAGGGAGGACAGGGTGGAGTGGGGGTGAGGGGGAGGGAGTGTGTGGGGAGAGTAAGAAAGAAAAAGGCGGAGTAAGGGGGGGACAATGAGCGTGGGGGGAGGTAGATGGAACAGGGAGGAGGGGGTATTAGTAAATGGTGGGTGGGTGGGCCGAGAGAGTGGGTGGGATAAAGAGAGTTGGGGCAAGAGGGAAGCGGTGGTGAGTTAGGGCAGGGTGGAGTGGAGTGGGGAGGGCGGGGGGAGGATTAGGGGGCGGGATTCAGGGAGCGGAGTCGGAGGGGGGAGTAAGGCGGAGATAGCGGGCGCGTTAGGCGATTGTAGAACGGAGGGGGGCGATGGTGGGGGGTCAGGGTTGAGTGGAAAAGGGTTGGTGGGGTCGGGGCTGCAGGGCGGGAATAAAGGGGGACGGAGAAAAGGAGAAGATTGTGGGGGAGAGGATCCACACGATGAAAGATTCTGGCTGGGGGGGGGGGGAGATAAGGTAGAGGAGTCACTCAGGGGCGGGGGTTAGTGGGCGGGGGAGGAAATGAAGAAAAGGGGTCGAAGTAGCCCATGTACGACGGAAGGGGTGGGTGGGTGCGGTGACGTGGGAGAAGGGTGGGGGTAGAAGGAACAATGAATAGGGGGGGGGGGGGGGAAAGGGCGGGGCGGGGGGGCAAAAAGCTCAGGGAAGGTGAGAGAAGGAGAGATGCCTGTAGGTTAGGGGGGGAAGGGGCACATATGAGTAGGCGGACTGGGGGGGCATGGGGGGGGGGCGGGGGGAGGTCCGGGGGGGGGAGGACGGGTTGAGGGGGCAAAAGAGGCGGGTAAGTAATAGGGTGAAGTGAGGAGCAGAGGGGAGTGGTGAGGGGAGGAGTGTGGGGGGACGAGGACGGATGGAGGTGAGTGTGGGGGGGAGTGAAGTTAGGGATTGAGAAGGAAGGAGGAGAGGGATACAGTGAGGGATGGGTGAGGAAAAAGAGGGGATAGTAGGAGTGAAAAGGTGAGGGTTGAGGAGGGGCTCGGGGGGGGGGGGGCGAGGGGGGTGGGGGAATAGATAGGGTGGGGTAGGATGGGGGGGGTAAGGGGGCTGGTATGAAGGGGGGGAAGAAAGTGGTGGGAAGGGGGGAGAAGGGTAGCGGGTAAGGGGCAGAGCGGCGGGGGAAGACGCTAGGGAGGGCGGGGGGGGGGGTAGTGGTAGGCGGGGATGAGGGAGCCAGAAAACGAGGCAGTAGGCGAGGGCAAGAGTGGAGGGGAGGGGTAGAGAGGTGTTGTGGATGGGGGTATGGGGAGGTACGTGACGAGCCTGGTATGGCGCAAGAAGTATGGTGGAAGAAAATATAGATTGAGGGGGGGAGGAAGGGGGGGTTACAGGGGGGCAGGATGTTGGTACCAAGGAAGGGGAGGATGGGGGGGGCGGGGTGGAGGAAAGGGCGGTGGGGGGGGGCGGAGGGGGATGGTGTGGGGAGCAGAGTGAGCGGCATGGCTGGGGGGCTGGGCGATGGGGATGAAGTATGAACAGGAGAAGGGGGTCCTCTGGGGGGGGGGAGTGGGGGAGGTGGGGTGACATGTCGGGGCGAGGTACGGGGAGGAGGTGGTGGATAAGTGAACAGGGGGTGAGTGCGGAAGTTGGGGAAAGAGGGAGTAGTGGGGAGCGAGGTAGCAGAGAGGTGGGGTAGGGGGTGGGTGCGAGTTGTGCTGGAAAGGGGGGTTTGTGGGGAGGGAATGAGCATGAAGGAGGTCGAGAGGGTGGGTGGGGGGGCGGAGGTAGACGGGGGCGGGGAGGGGAGGGGAGGAGACGGAGGGGGGTGGGCGTTGGAGGGGGGAGGGGGGGCAAGGAAGGAAAGGAGAAGGGGGGAGGGGAGAGGGAGAGGATAGTGGAGGAAGGGGATAGGGGGAAGCGAAGGGGAAAAGAGGAGTGAGTGAAGAGTATTGTGCAAAAAAAGTTACTGGGGGGGGGTGGGGGGAACGCGGAGGGGAGGGGACGTGAGGGAGCGACGGGAGGGAGGTAGGGGGGAGAAGACCAGTGGGGAGGGGAGTGAGAGTAGAGAAGGGAAAGGGGTAGGGGGGAGAGGTCCGAGGGGGGGGGGGGGGAGATCGAGGGGTAGGTGGTTGGGGTCTGTGGGGGGATGAGGAGAAAGGGAGTACGCATAGAGGCAGGCCGGGGGAGAGAAAAAAAAGGTGGAGCGTGGCTAGGGGTGAAGAGGAAGAGGGGGGGGAGGGGGTAAAAGGGGGGGTTGTGGGGGAGGTAGAGAGGGAGAGGGGGGGTCTGAAGGTGGGGAATGCGTAGGGGGAGAAATGGAGCTGGGGTGGGTGGTGGGGGGGGGCGGGAGTGAGAGGGTAGGGGTTGGGGGAGGGGACGTAGAGCTAAGGGCAAAGTCGGCGAGGATGGGTGGGGGGTAGGGAGGGGGATGACGGGTGGGGACTGGGAGGAGTGGACAAAGGGGGGGGGTCGGTGAAAGGAAGTAAGGGACGCGAAGGCGGAAGAGGGAGAGGGGAGGAGGATAAGTGGGAGGGGGAGATTTCAAGTGGGGGGTCAGTCGAGGGCATGTGGATGAAGGGGCGCGGGGAAAAGTGAGGAAGAGGGGGTATAGGGGGAGTTTGGGTGGGGCGGGCGGGGAAGGACGACGAGAGAGGGGCGGGGGGGGTTGGGGGCGGGGAGGGAAGAGGAGGAGTGGGGAGGGATGAGGGATGAGAGGGTGGATGAGGTAATGGTTGGAGGGGACGGGTAGGGGGGGGGGGGAAGGGGGAAAGAGGAAGATGGAGGGAAGGGTGGGGAGAGGGATGAGGAGTAAGATGAATTGTATGGGGGGAAGGCGGGGGGGAAGGAACGGTGAGGCGAGCTGGGGGGCGATGGGGGACGAGGGGAAAGAGCGTTAGGAGGATGAAGGTGGATGAAGGTGGGGGGCAGGGGGAGGGAGGGAGTGAAATCGAGGGGGGGGGAGAGGGGGGCGGGGGGGAGAGGACGGTAGGGAAGGGAATGGAATCGGAGAGGATACGGATGTAGGAGAGGAGAAGCGAAGGGTATGGGGGGTGAGGGAAGATGGGTGGGGGGAAATGGGATGTGAAGGAAGGACTAAGACGAGGAAGTGGGTGGGTGAGCAGGGGTAGGGGAATGGGGGAGGCGGAGAAAGAGGCCGGGGGGTGGGTGGAGATTTTGGTGTTAGAGGGAATATGGAAAGAGTGGGAAGGGGAGGGAATTGGATAGAGGAGGGGGTGGGGGGGAGGGAAAGGAGGGGAGGGTAGGGGGCGGGGGTATTTAAAGAGCATAGAAAGTTTAACAGGGCGAGGAGGGAATAAATACTCGCTGGAGGGGGAGAGCCAGATGGGGGAGGGGTGGGGGGGGGAGAAGAGGGAACAGGCCGACGGTGGGGGGGGCGGAAGAGGGAATGGACTGGGGGAGGGTGGTGGACACTGAAAGGGGGAGGGGGTGGGGGGAAGCAGGGGAAGAGCTAGTATAGGGGGTAGAGGCATAGGAGAGAGGTAGTGTGGAGGGGGGAGCTTGAAAGCGGGACAGTAGTGGGGCGGGATGAGAGCGGATGCGAAAGGGGGGAGGTTCGGGGGGGGTGAGGCAAGAGAGGGGTGGAGGTAGGAGCGGTGTGGGGTAGGCGGAGGAGCGGACGCGATGGCAGACGAGCGATGTCCAATGTGGATATGAAGGAAGAGGGAGGGAATGGACTCCCTTCCTCCTGCGGTGTCTGAATTTGAGAATGTCGTATCGACTAGGAGTGTAAAATTGGCTTAGACAAGGTGGGGGCCTAAGGGAAATTAGGAAGGCGGTGCCCTCTGTCTTAAAAACAGGCAACATCCACCGCGCATCGTAGTAGAAGGAGTAAATAACGAAGAAAAAAAGGGATCGAACTTGTCGGTTGTAGGGTCGGTTCTTGATTCGGTTTTGTGTTTTTTAAAGGGCAGCGCAAAAAAAAAAAGGACAAACGCCAAGACGAATCGCCTTAAAATTTGTGGAAAAGTTCAAAAAAGAAAGGGACAACCCTCAGTCCTGGCAGAGCCCGCAAAAAAAAAAACGGTTCAAAATCGTTCGGACAAGAAGCTGTCTGGGGGAGGACAGGAACAAAAGGAACAATCCTCATCCATTAGAGAACAAATGGGGACGAGTTAGGAGTTCGTTGACCAAATGGCCTGAAAGGACGCCTAAAGAACACAGCTTGCAGAGGTCAAGCGCGAATAGGGGGGGGGGAAGGTTTCAATCAAAAAGGGGGGGGCATGGTTCGGGGGCGTAGAACGAAGACAGGAAACGGGAAAAAGCAAGTCAAAAAGAAAATGAAAGATCAAAGAATCCGCTAGAAATGAACGAAATCTGGGAAAGAAGGAAAGCTACAGACTCACCCAGAGCCAGATACACGAGGGGATCAAAGTGGCTTCAGGTGTCTAATCGTTTGGGTTTAAGCCGACACCTGACGGCAACGAACTGGGCTTTGCTCAACCGTATGGAAGTGATGGAATATTCCGAGAGAGGAGGAGGAGTCTAACCCAAGGAGGATTGAAGAAAAAACGGCTAGGTGAGGAAAAAGGGAGGGAGGGGTTCTGTGTCCCGTCGGGGGGAGCCTTTTGAGGAAACCGCGAAGGGAAACTTAAATGTGTATGGTTAGCAAAAACGCAGGAGGGGTTTCCTCGTAACAGAGGCTAGGGGGGGAGGGGGAAAAGGTGGGCACTCATTTTTACAGAGGGAGAAACCAAACACCTGGGGGAAAAAAAACATTTGAAAAAAGGAAAAAAAAAATTGCTCATGGGGGAGAAACAACCCGGAAAGGATGCAGCCACAGAGACTCAAACATTGGGGGTTAGTTCCTGGTAAAGGTATGAACGAAGAAGTGGGTCGGAGCGCGGGTTCAGCGAAAGAGGGCCATGGTTTTCTGCACAAAACCTTATGAAAAAATTGAACGCCCACATTCCTGGATCCCGGGAGAGAAGCGAGGGCAGGGCCTTCGCATGCTCGTGTAGACCCACGACGCCGGCTGGCTAGAAAAGGCCAGGGGACGAGAGGTCAGACCCATTCCTTGGTTCAATCTAAAGAATTTTTCCGCACTGGGATCACCTTGAGGGAGGGGGGAAACCCAGACGAATGCAACTCACGGGGGGAGGAGAGAATCGCGACTCCTGCACTGAAACTTTGCCGACTGAGGGGACTTGGGGAGACCTAAAAAGGGGGAAAGAAAAAAAAAAAAGCGAAAGGGGATCGATGGGATCCTCGGCCAGAAACTAAAAACAGGGGAGAAAAGGGAGGTGGGATTTATTGAGCGGGGGAGGAAAAAGTCCATCTCACCATCTGAACTGGTCACAATAAATGCAACTTGAGAGAATGATGAGAGAATAATAAAGGAGTCCCGGCGGGAGAAGCCGCAGGAAACAGTCAAATAAAATGACGAAACGCTCCTTTGGTTGAAACAAGATGGCGGGAGGTCTTCTTGACGGTTTAGGGGGAGGGTCAAAACTCCAGCTTCTTCTTTGGAGAAGGGGGGGTAATAAATGGCGCGGGCCCGGCGTTCCATCTTCAGATGTGAAAAACCCGGCCTAAAGAAAATTCAAAGCGAGGAGGGGTTCAAAGAATTACGATGGGGGGAAGTTCCGAGGAATCAATGATAGCGTCCTATAAATCAGGGACAGAGGAGGAGGGAAATACTCAATCGTGGAAAAGCTACTTGCGAAATATGTTTTACATCTGCCAAGCATCCTGACGGGGGGGTGGGGGAAAAACGTCGCTATCGCATCAATGACTTCGGGAAAAAGGAAAGCGGGGTGAGAAGTGGATCAGGTAAATTTCGAAATCAAAGGGAGGAGTCTGTTCTGGGAGGGGATGGGAGAACATGAAGCTGGTAGGGGGGAGCAATCGCGGCTTTTAACGGAAAGGAAGGGACGATTTCGGACATTTAGATAGGGGAGTGTGTTTGCTTAGGAGGGGGGGAGAGGTCCTAAAACTCTGGATGTACCAAAAGAGAACAAACATCACAAGTAACAAAAACGCTACGGTACCGGGTATGAGGGCAACGCGTGCGGCTCCCGACAGCACGTCTTCTTTGACTTCAGGTTTTGAAAAAGAAGGATGTGGGGACCAACCTTTACCGCCGAGCAGAAACAAGAGGCCCAGAAAGGTGTCAAGTTAACCGGCCCTCTGTTAACCGGTAACAGAATAACACTCGGGGTGAACGACGAAAACCGCTCTGGAGAATCGGGAGGAGGAACAGCGAGGGGGGATTCTCTACCGGAACGAGGAAGAAGCAAAAACCACTTAGGGGATAAGTCTTTCAAGAAGTTGAACAGACAAATACAGCTCGGAAGAAGCGCGGGGACGGCGTGACGACCAGATGTGTTCAGTGTACGGAACGGTAACTAGGAAGGGAAACGAATGACAAGGCGCTGGAGACTCCTTGCGGCTTTGATGAGCCGTTCTCGGACAAAAAAAGAAGGACTAACACATTCAATATGAGGGGAAACTTAGATAGACAGAAGTCCGGAGCGGAGACTAGCTGATGTAGGGAACAAGGGGAGAGGGTATGCTTCTTGGGCCGAGGGAAAAAGGGAGGGGTATATCAGACTAGGGGGAGACCGAGGGAAGCTCAGCACAAGCAGCAGCTCAATACTATAATAAAAAAGGGAGGAGAAAGACCGGGAGGGAAAAAGATCTGACACTCAAAGGCGACAAGGATCCCAGGGTCGAAAAAAATAAGAGAAGCAGACTAAGAACCGGATTTCGCTCTGTAAAAAAAAAAAAGATGGAAAAAAAACTCGATAGGGTGAAGACCGGCATGTGAGGTAGCGATAGACAAGGTTGAAACACCTTCCGCAAAAAAGGGATGAGAACGACTATCGAAAACAACGAACAAGCAAAGAAGCACAATGGATCCCGAAAAGGATGAAGAGATAAGGAAAGAGGACAAAGATCCGGAGGGGGAGAGGAAAAAAAAGTCCCTCTCTTATTAATTATAGAGGGGGGGGGGGAAATCCAATCAAGATTTCTGCGATTTGAGAAACTTAAAATATAGGAAATTAGAGGAAGACCGCCTACAGACGATCTTCACCAAAGAAAAAAAGGAAGAGCTGACGTGGGAAAACCCAGGCTTGTCAAGAAAGAAGGAGGCAAAGTGAGTCAAACCAAGAGAGATATTAAAGGCAGGTTGGAGGGTATTTCGAGGAGTCCGGGAAAGACGAGGCAATGGAAGAATAAGGAGGAAGAAGGGGAATATTCTTTGACGCAGAGGCAAGAGGGGGGTACCATAAAGCTGAATGGGGTGGACAAGAATAAAAAAAAAAACAGCCAAAAAAAAAGAAGGGAAACCCCCGGCCCAGGTCCAAGTGGGGCGGCCAACTCTCAGGAACCCTAGGAGAAATTGGGGGGTTATATTTACGGGGGGGAAACTGGATCACCAATCAAAAAAGCAGGGCCAGAGGCGCGAGCCACTCTCGAGGATCTGGAGAGCGAAGCATTCGTAGGGGGGAAACTCTGCTCAAGCAAAGGGGGGGACTCATTTGACGCAAACCACCAGGTAAATGAAAAAACGGGGAAACAGCGGCGTCCATCAGGCATCTAGCGAAAGAAACATCTGTCGTAGTCGTATCCGAGAGACAATTGGGGCCCTAGCATCGCAAATGGGCAAAGCTTTAAAGGGGGAAAGTTCTTGGGGGGGAGACCAGGAGAAGAATGGGGGGGAAAAATCTGTAACCCCGAAGAGAAAGAGGAAAAACGCTAAACGCTTAGGAGAGAGAAAAAGAAACCCACCCGGAACCAATTTCTTTCATAGGTGGTGAAATTATGGGCTCACCTGAGGGGTCAAAATTTGGCTGAGGAAAAATGTGGGGGACCAAGGGGGTGATGTGTTTTGAAGACAGGAAGGAAAGTCAAAGGGGAGACCAAACTGGGTACAATGGAAAAAAAACTCAAATTCGATAAAGAGGGGAGAGCAACAGACCTTGGGACGATGAATGGGGACGGGCAAGGATAAAAGTCTCCGAAGGGAAGCACATCACTCCATAAAATTCCGAAAAGAGAATCTTGGATTACCCCTAAAGTAAGAACTCTTAACTCCAGAGTCGGGGAGAGGGATCTTCGTCAAGAAAGGAAATGATGAAGCCCTCATAAAGACTGAGGCAAAGCACAGGAGGGAGCAAGCAGAGGGGGAAACATCTCCCAGAAAAAGAAGAAAAATCTTTTGGGCCCCAGGGGGGGGGGGTCATAATTTGGTGCGAGGAGAAGGCAATGGGAGTTGACGAGATTGGCGGAGTGCGTGAAGAAAGAAAAAAGGAAAGCTACCGGGCATGGGGCTCGGGTCAAACGTCTTCGTCAGTCTAAATGAAACACTAGGTGGCCCCGTCTATTGAAAATGACCCCATATTAGCTGCCACCTTTTCACACGAAGGACATGTGGGAGTTCATTCAGCAGGGCCATCAGCTGTAGGGTAGCCCACAAAATCGAGACTGTAAAGGGGGCTTGTTTTTGTTGGGCCAAACTGAACTCCATACTTCTGGAGTAACTTATGTGGAAAAGTGGTGTGGTCTTGACCGGTTCCCAGGCCGGAAAAAAACTGGATTTTTGTACGCAAAAAACGAAATGGGAGTTAAGGGAGGGTGAGGACGCCAAGGGGGTTACAACAGGGAAGAAAGACGACCAGAAATACGAAAAACGGGGAGGAGCCTGGATGTTGCGAAAATAGAAGGAAGTGAAAGGGTGAACGGATGCAGTAACGTTGTGAAACGCAAAGGGCACAGGAAGCTCCCAGGCGCGATCCGCTAACCAAAGCGCGGCGCGGCAGCCATGAGACGAACTTCGCTCCCGGGGCAGGAAAGGCGCACAAGCAGGGCATTTAGAAGGGGGTCAACCTGCTAAAAGACACGGTGGCCAAAGAGTGAATGGTTTGAAGAAAAGGGGACCGCTGCCAACAAAAAAGCGAGGGGGGATACTCATAGGTTAAATATTGAGCAATGCCGAGGGGGCCGAAGATCGGAGGGAGGGATGGGCTAAAAAGATTGCGGGAGTGAACCCCAAAAAAACCAAAAAAAACAAAACCAAAAAAAAAAAAAAAATGAAAAATCGCCCCTGTTTTGATAGGCACTGACCCCACCACAGGAGAGGACCTTTATTTTCTCATGAGGGTGGATAAATCTCCTCTTTTCGAAAGAGTGAGGGAGGGGGGGCTAGACGGGGAGGAACTTCGCTGGCACGGTAGTTGAGAGACGAAAACGCAAAAAAAGGGGATGTCAATGCTGGTTTGAATAGAGAGAACACAACGTAAAGGAGGAGAGAAAAAGTGACCAGAGGAAGGGCTGGGTGACAGCTCCAGAAAACCGATGAAAGAAAAGGGAAGAAGGGAGAAAAAAGGGCGAAGAGGAGGCCGGCGCTTTATCTGAAGGTAGCCCCTAAGAGATAGACTAATGGTGGTTTGAGAAAACAGGAGGACGATCAAGTGTTTTCACGAAGAAATATTCGCCCAGAATCCGCAATATGGCTCGACAAACACTAAAATATGAAAAAGAATCCCCGCGTACCGCACCAAAAGGGGGTGGGGGCAGGCCGAACGGGGAAGGGACACCGTCAAGGAGGGCCCGACAAGGGTTTCCAGGGTGGAGAGGAGTCAATGCTAAAGGAGAAAAGTCAATAATTTCGCGGTACAGGGGGTTCGCGACGAGACTGTGATGCCGAGGAGAAATTTCTCGCGACCCTCAGTGGGGAATTGACAACAACCGGATGATACATCATCCAGCGGAATCAGGCCTTATTTCGGTAGAAAAGACCGAAGATGATGAGAGGGGGCGGGGATTTCATTGGAGTTCGTGGGGAAAGTGGATTGTCGAGACGACTCCTCAACGGGAAACCACAGAAGGGAATCGCCTTCTTGAAGTTAAAAAAATCCAGCACACCGCAGGAAGGTAAATACAGCAAAGCAGAAAAAAAAAAAGGGCTCCTATCGTCTTTCAAGAAGATAGCCTTGAAGGAAAATATTAACAATCCACATCAGGAAAGCGATATTTTTGTGTGGCTATTTTCCGGGTTGATGCCCATGGGGACCTGAGCCCGCACTAAAACAGCTTGGACTGACCCTCACGCGAATTTTGTTTACTGTCAAAGCAGACAGGGCAAAAAAAAAAGGGGATGGAGAGGGAAGACGAACGGCACAGCCACGCCTGAAAGGTCCAGGAGGCAGGACGGGAGAAAAGGGGAAGACTCGAAAAAGGAAAAGAGGCCGAGAGAAAAAAATGAATGAACAGGCCCAGGGGGGGGGGAAGGAATCAAAGTGTCAGTCTATCTTTGGGGGTATGGTTTAGCATTACCCTTAGCAAGAAAAGAGGGTGGCTAACAGAGGCGGAAGGATCAAGGAAGGGAGGGGGACATAGCCAGAGAAAAGAGACTCGGAGGCAAGAGTAGAAGTCCATCCGGGAAGGGGAAGGTGAAACACCGAGAGAGGGGGAGGAATTCATGTAAGTGGTTAATGGGGAGTGGTACACCTAGGACTTGGGTTAGAATTGCACCGCAAAAAGAGGGCGTGCGGTTGGAAACGAAGGGAATCTCGCGAAGCGTTTTTCCCCTCGGGAAATCCGTCAAGACATGAAGTGGCATTGTTACATCAGAGGAAACAGAAAACCAAACATTTGTCAATAGATGCCCAAGGTGCCTCATGGTGAGGGGAACGAACGACAGTTCGCCATCAAGAAAAAAATAGAAGAAAGACTTGGCGGGGTTGCTGGCTATCGGTATGGATAATAAAGAGTTTACGCTTCCCAAGTCTCGGTCAGCACAAAGAACGTCAGAAACATTCACGCCCCATACGGCTCACACTTTGCTATCAGAGTTGCAGGGACGTGACCTAGGCGGGCTCCAGAGACCCTAAACGACCGCCTGGGATGGTCAAGAAAGAGGGTCGCGAAAAAAGAAAAAATTACGGAGTGTGTTCATCCAGGGTGGTGCGTCCTCACTGGGAATCCCTGGGAGAGAGAGGGGGCCATGAAGTGAGAGAGAGGAGGCAGATAGATCGAAACTAATGGCTGGAGCTTGGACAGAAAAGAAAACTGCAGGGAGGACCAGTGGAAATCGCAGAATGTATCGATGGGTCAGCCGCGAGTGGCGAAATAACGGGACAAGCAGGGGATAACTCTGAGTGGAGGGAGGGATGTCCTGTAGAAACAAAAGTACTCACCAAGCTGAAATAACAGAGGAAAAGCACTGTCTGATGATATTCATCATTCGGAAAAAAGCAGGGAATACACCCTAAAACGAAGAAGGAAGGACTTCTGGGGGGGGGGTGAACCAGAAAAAGAAGGACGGAGGAAAAGCTTGACGTTTCAGGTAAACTCCGCCGGGAGGGGGTGGGAAGGTTTTGAAGATAGCTCTGGTTGCCCGTCGGTAAGGGCTGGGGGGGGGCCATTACGAGGGGACAACCTTCTTCCGCGAGCCAGCAAACAGAATGCTGTGTTCATAATAAAAATGGGGAAGGGGGCCCTCTCCGCAAAGTCTGGTAAGATCGGACATCTTAGGAATAAGAACTTTTCGTTTTAGAAGGAGGTGGGGACGGGGAGGCGGTAGTGTTTCGGAAAGAGGGACGGCAACTGCATCTTTTGTGGAAAATCGCTAAGAGGAGAAAGAACTGCCGGAAAAAGAGGGGAGTAGGATAGAGAAAAATCTTCCGGGATTCTTCGTTCGGAGGGTCAAAAAGGGAAGAATCTCTTAGGGGGACAAGATCGAGGAAAACAAAAGCTGGAAGGGAAACGATTTCGCGACTGAAGGGGGGTTGAGCTGAGAGTTAGCTGGCGGTCAAAAATAGGAGGGGTATAACCGAAGAAAGTCCAGCGCACAAGCAGCAAGGGGCGTAGGAAGAAGGAACGACCGTAAACACGCGGGAGAGCCGCTCCTGCAAGTAAAGAGGAGATTGGGAAAAAAGGGTGAGGGTCCAACGCCAGTCGCGTTACTCTAACTGACTAGGGAAGAATAAAGAGGAGACAGCAGCTTTAGGTTAAGGGAAAGATTAAACCGGTGAGAAAATTGTTCGACGCCGCAAGAACGCTTAAAGGAAGAAAGTAAAACGCGATGGCCTTCTTGAACAGATTGCGC
>Ga0179591_1144015_pt1 | contig 14966 bp, 8 predicted proteins | sample CZOMad2_1_08_16f_FD_182891 | JGI IMG/M metagenome (GOLD analysis project Ga0179591, IMG submission 182891) | Vadose zone soil fungal communities from Angelo Coast Range Reserve, California, USA - CZOMad2_1_08_16fungal (PacBio error correction) | ecosystem: Environmental > Terrestrial > Soil >...
CGGCGTAGAGGGGGGAGACCGTCCCAATCCGGTCATCACGCCCGAACTGGCAATAGAAGCCGAACTAGAAAGAGGGGACTAGAAGTAAGAAAGGCAGTGGGGACCTAGCAAGAAACGCCTCATCACCCAGGAGCCTCTAAGAACAAAAAAGAAAAGCATCCTCGAGATAGGTGTAAAAAGGAGTACCGGTGCTCAGCAAGGGGCAAAAACAAATCGTGTAGTCACACCAGATTTCGAAATGTGTGATAAACTCAAGGGGCCGCGTATACACGAGGGGAGGGACGAGCGAGAGGGGGGGGACGTCCACTCTAGGGGGATGAGGGGAGATTCAGAAAACGAAGAGACATGCGCCGGCTTCTGTGGGACACTATTGGATAGATTAAAAAAAGGGGATTTCCAAACATTAAAGACACTGCTAAGGACGCGGAGGTAGAAAAAAAAATAGGGAGGAAAGTCAGTCGTTGGAGGAAAGGGGGGGGCAACGGGATCTACAAGGAAGGTAACATGGTGCAGGCGATCATGAAGAAATAAGGGATATGGATCAAAAAGTGCACCTCAGCTCGGCCAAGAGTCACGAAAAAAGGACAGGAGAAAAATCCAGGAGCGATCGGTTAGGAAAGGCACCTCAAGGAAACACCAACAAGAAAGAGTCCAGCAAAGGAGCATTCAGCCCGGGGGGGGGGAACCCTCTTCTGCCGAGTGTGAAATTCAACACGGAAAGAGGAAAAAGCACCAAATGGTTAGGAGAGACGAAGAGGAACAAAGAAACCATCAGTTGAAAGCCGTGCAGTGAAGGGGAAGAAGGTGCAATGAGATGACCTCTGGGGTCCGCCACACCTACCGTGGTTGACCGTAGAGGAACCGAAAGGAGGAGGAAAAAAATAGTATTTACTACCTCCTCCCCGGAGGGCAAGAGGAAATAAAAATAGAACAGACATGATGAGCGGCTGAACGCTTCGTAGGACTGAGAGGAAACACGTTCAAGCCCTATGTAGTCTTCGCGCGCAAAAAAAGAGAAAAACGCCCACAAGGCCACCGAAGCGGGGAAAAAAAAAAAGGGAGGGGGAGAGGGGCATGTTGGAGGCAGCGACCTGAACGATTGGCACAGAAAAAACGGGGAATTTCCGCCTCGGAGCCTATTGGAAGAATCACACGCGGCCCGACGAGAAGAGAGGAAGGGTCTAGTCGCAGAGGGGCTCCGAGAGCATCGACAAGGAAGGAGTAGTCGTCGCGGGGAAAATACGCGTGGTCACTCATCATCGGGTCGGTTTTGTTGGGATCGGAGGGCCGCAGAACGTGGGGCATCGCGAGGGCGGAAGGGGAGGGGGTCTCAGTACTCGTGGCAAGGAAGCATGAGAGGCGGTCAGACTCCCCGGACGGATTGAGACGTAACTTCCTAGAACAAAAAGAAAGATTCGGCTCCGACAGCGAAAGGGCACAACAAAGCACAGGGGCACGAGACAAGATGGAACCGCGCGGGAGGCAGGCGCCCGCAACGGTACGAAGTTGAAAAAAGGTCCGGTTCGATACTGACTCGAAAAATGGAAGAAAAAGCCCGGCTCCCCGCCGCAAAGAGGGACTAAGTCAACTTCATGTCGCCTAACGAGTGAGGATGATCTCATCTCCTCGGGGGAAAGAAAGAGTAGAGGGGGGGGGAAGACCGTCGCACAGGAGAGCGGATCGAGGCCGCTTACGGCCTATCGAGTGGAAGAGAGTGGGGGGAAAAGCACCTTCTCAGAGGAGGAAAAAATTACCTGTGACGGCAGGGGAAAACGGACTATAAGGCCTGGTCCTTGGCACGACTACTCAGACGGAGAGGGGGAAAAAAAGAGCCTAAGGGTCCTATCGGAGGGAAGAAAAATTAGGGAGACCCAGTGATCGTGCCCGCGAAGTCGAGCGCAATGATCGGGTTTGAAGCAAGAGGGGAGAAAGCAAAGTCTGCGTCGACGGGGAAGGAAACGCTGCGAAGAAGAAACCTTCTAGATCTTCCGGGGGCTCACCTGAGAAAACGAGCAAGCTACTGGCCTCTTCTTGACGGCGGGAGGGGGGAACCCCGTGTACTTCTGTCGAACACCTCGAAAGAAAGAAGAGGCAGGGGAGGGGCTAAAGGTTCGGACCGAGAGGGGTGGGCCGAAATACTACGAGAGTCTCAGAACTCCGGGCTGGAAAGTAGAGCCGCAAAACGAAGCTACCTGTGCATCTGGACAATGGGGAAAAGGATAGACATAAACGAGTGAAAAAGGACCGGGAAGACACGCGGGGCGGCCGACGAGAAAGCAAAAAAAAAACGGAGGAGAAAAAGAAATTGGGCCTATGTCACGGGGACGAGGCATGGCAAAATAACGACGGTGGACCGCGAGGTCGGCAAGAGAAGAAAAGCTTCTTACTTCGGGTAAGCGCGAGACGTCGGGAGCCGGGAAAAGGGCCGTAAAGCGACAAAGAGGGGGCTGACGGACGCAGTCGGGGAAAGCGGTGAAAATCAGGAGGAGGGGGAAAGTTGCACAAAACCAGTCGCTACTCGCAGTCGGAAAAAGAAAAGGGTCCAGCGCTCGTGGTGGAGAAAAGCTAAGTAGAAACCCAGATAATGGGTTTTGGATCTGGGTTGGGGGGGGGTGGTGGGGGGGGGGTTTATTAGACGCAGTTTTCTGGGAGTACTGGAAAGTAAGGGCAGAAAGATATTAGGGGAAGGTTGAGCTCTTTATCCAAACGTAGGCGGATCAAAAAAACCGACAGCTTGCTTGTATGGGTGGGGGGGGGGGGAAGGGGGAGAAACCTCTTCTATATAGGAGCGACCGTTTTAGAAGTCGTCAGCCACTAAAGGGATTTTCAAGGCTCACGGAGTGCGTCCTGTTCTGGTGAGGACGACCTTGCGTCAGAGGAATAGGGAGAAAAGTTCTCTAGTCGGAAAGGAGATGGCTCGAAGGCCCATTCGAAGGTTTCGAACGACGGATATAGAAGGGGTAGGGGGGAGGGGAGAATTCTCCTTCGTCTCCAAAGTGGGAGCTGCGAAAGGAAAAAGAGGAAAAAAGGGCGGCCATTTTCTCTAAGAGACGGGAACTGTCTCTATCTCTTAGAGAACACGCGTCTAACGGAAAGGAAGAATTCCGTCGCACCGGTAAGAGCGTACTGTCCACTTCCGAAAGATGGTCCGAAGAAGTCTTAGATCTCGGTCAGGAAGGTCTACCGGGTGCAGCCTTATTGCCTTAAAAAAGAGGAGAAAATTTTCCGAGCCCTGTTAGGGCAGGCAAAAAAGGGATTGCATAAACGATGAAAAAATAAAGGAGCCGTACCTTCAATGACGATCTTTATTCCGGAAAGCAGAAAGAGGGGAACAGGTCTAGCTTGGATGTTTGCGTAGTCCATAGCAAAAGAGTACCTTGAGACTACACCTGTGGGGGCGGGACGCTGCTATAAGTAGGGCGGTAGGGGTCTGAGAAATACGGGGAGAGAACCGCTGTGTTTCCGGACGGCTCCCATGGGGATCGAAAAGGAGGTAAGGAGAGACTTTTCGGCCATGGTGGCCGGGGAATGGGATCGCTGCTTTTCCTCCATCAGGAGTGGAACAGGGACGAAATGAAGGGGAGGGGTTTTCAGGTCAGGTGAGTATCTTACGCATTGCATAATGCGTGAAAAAAGTGGAGAGATTCCCTACGCCACCGGACAGAGGAGTAAGCATCAAGCAGGAAGATGACTGGCGTGACGATCAAACGGCGCGTCACCTCTCTAACATCTCACAGAGTAAAGAAGAATCGTCCTAAAGAAGACGGGGCCCTGCACGGAGTATAAAGGACAAAGAAAAGAGGAGTTTTAACTTGGGAGCGGGGGAAGGGAGCCAAAAAGACATCTCACCAAACAAAAAGAAATTATTATTAAAAAGATAGAGATGGTGGAATCAATTTTTTTAGAGAAAAGAAAGGGGAAAAAAAGTACCGACCTCTAACGTGACCCTGCGTCCCCTACTATCGCCGAATGAAAGGAACCCGAAATAGGGAGAAGAGAAACTAGGGTGGCCGATGTTCTAGAAGGGAAAACGAAAAAAGAAGGAGCCTTCTCTGCGGCTTCTTCTCTCCTATTCGTGGCAGAAGTAAGGCTCCTCACGCAACTCTTTCAACAGAAGGCAAAAAACTGAGGGGAAAAACGAACACTCAACTGCGTTCGAGACGGTCAAAAAAGATAGGAGGCAGAAAGCCTCATCAACGCGTCACGGGAAAAGGACCGCCCCGTGGACAGAAAACCAAGGACCGAGGAGTGTACGATTGGAAAACGGTTTACGAAGCAACGGAAAAGGGAGAAATAGTTTCAGAACGACTTCGCCTACTACGGAAGGAAGAGAGACAAAACGTGTGTTCGTCGCAAGAGAAAGGTCCATTCAAATTCACTGCCAACCCGACCTCTCTCCTGGAAAGGAAGGACTCTTCAAGACAAAGCGTATCGAATTTCGTAAAAAAACGACGATGGTGCGTCGATTCTGAAAAGAAAAAAAGACAACCTCACCTGGCCTCTTCAATGTAGCTACTCAGTGGAAAGGGCAAAACGAAGGGAGTCACCCATCGTCTACAGGCCTCGAATCTGACCGAAGAATCAGCGAATCTTTTCTTTGCGGAAAGAGGATGCGAAGCCTGCCGCGACTTACTGGGGAAGAAGAGGGGACATCATACGCGGATTCATCGGACGCACGGCAACCCGAAAGGTACGAAAATTTGGTCGCCTCAGAAAAAGGGGAAATCGGGGAGCTGCCCAGGAAAAAGGGTCAGAAGAAGGAGAGGCCGAACTTCCGCAACAAATCAGCGAGCCGGGGTGTCAGAAAACCCAGTATCTCTGAGTAGAGGACCCGTCAAAGGAGAAGGAAAGTCTAACCTCTCGCCATCCGTATGGAAAAGACAGAAAAGGGACGTGATAGTTGCCAATCACTGTGGGGGAGACTATGGTCAACCGTTCCTGACCGATATAGACTATTTGGGCCACTCACAAAAAAAGGCATAGATGGAGTGGTTGACTAAACGCCGTTGGGGATCAAAAAAACAGAGACCTCTGTTTAATATTCGGCGGAAAAAGGTAAGGAAACCAAAGGAAAACCCGCAACTACGAAAAAAAAGGGCCGCGAGGAAAAAGAGCAATCTTTACCTCTTATACTCTTTGCTACAAAAAAAGCGGGCGTCAAATTCACCTCTATCCCTCCTGAGCGAGCGTGGAGGAAAAAAAAATAATCGAAACCTCTCAAGCCGGGCGAAAAAAGAGAAACTCCAAATGCAGTTGCCTCGCCGAGGTACTGCAAGAGGGGGGGTAAAAGCTCAGACTTCTCTGCTCTAAAAGGAAGCGAAAGGAGAAACGCCTTCGCAAAGGGGACGCCCAAGTCGGGATGAATAGAATCCGTACAAGAGAGAGGCCCACGTAGGATAGGGGGGGGCTGACTGTCGGGAAATTTCGTAAGTAGGGAAAGAGAGAGTAAGTCCGTTCTGAGTCATGGAGGCTGCGCCAGCATGTTCCATCTAAAAAATTGTACGAACGGGGGGAAAGGAAACCGTCTGAAGATATTGAGAAGCCGGCGCTCTCCTTTTTTATTTCTTTTTTTTTATATCCTTGATTATTAATTTTTGTTTTATTCCTGTGTATTTTCTTCCAGGGCTGTTTTAACCGCAAAGGGTGCCAAGACGGAGACTTAGGAGCTATGCTGGAAAAAGAGGAGGGACAACGACCGTGCGTGGCCCCCAAAAGCCAACCGAGGCCCGGCGCTGATCGAAAAGAGAACAAGTGACCCTGCAGCTCGCATTAGCCCGAGCAAAAAAAAAGGGGGGGAAACGTAGAAAACTTCGTACGCGGGGGGGAGAACCCAGCAAACGCCGACGCGCATCATGAAGCGGGAAAGAGCATGATACAGAACTCCTATTCCCGCTCGGAAGCAAAGAGCTCGTCATTCTCTGGCAGTAGCCAGGAAAGCCGATCGGTGGGACTGGCATCGCGCAAAAGATCCCAAGTCCATAGAAAAACAAGAGAATTTACCCCGGAGAATCTTCAACAACTCAAAAGGGTAAGAGAGCGCGTCCGATGGGAAAAAGGGATCTACCGCGAAAAACTAGTGCTACGAAGCGGAGTGGACCTCTATGGCAGCGTCCTACAAATAAAAAGGGCGGATACGGCGGCGGCCGGGGGGGCTGCTTCGAAAGCTGCGGATGGGAAAGAAAAAAAAACAAACTGATCCTTTTCTTGAGGAAGTCAAAGAGAGAGGCGCGATCTCACAATGGGAAGGTGTCAACGAGAAAAGCGGTAGTCAGGGGCACGCTCGAAGGGGGAAGTGCCGGTGAGGATAACTCCGTCAGGAAGAGGAATAGTCAAAGGAGAAAAGGCGCTAAAACGCAACGATCGTGGAAGGCCACCTCGAAATCAGCAAAAAAAAGTCGATCTCCGGCGTGAGCGCGAAGAGAAACGGCGATGAAAGGGGCGGAAAAGCTATGACCCTCAGGAGCTAAAAAAAGAACTTGGGTCTCAGGCGCGAGGGAAACATACTGAGAGAACGAAAATTCCTCAGGAGCGAGCAGGCAGGACCGTTGGTGTAGAAGGAAAAATAAAAAGAGGGAAACAAGTTAAAAGTCCCCCATCCAAGCAATGACTCGGGGAGCAGTCGACCCAGAACAAAGCGAACTCTTCTTCTGAAGCGCGCTCACGTAGGAAGAGGGGTCGTGGCGCTCGGCAAGCAGGGTGGGTCTCGCGTAAAGAAAAGGGGGGGGAAGGTGCAGGGCCGGTGGATGTCAAAAAAACAAGAAATTCAGCCGGGGGAAGTCAAAGAAAGTCGAGCTGCGGGCTAAACTATTCTGAAAAAGGAGGGAGGCCGGGCGTAAACGTCCATGGGGAAAGAAGAGAGTGCGGTAACTCAACAAGAGAGGAGCGAGGCAACCGGGTTGGCAAGGTAGCGGGAACAAATAGGGCGAGCGGCAAAGAAAGCTAGGCAAGGACGGCGAACCAGAAAAAGCTAGACTGGTTCCAGGAGGAAGCGGCGAGATGGGGTTCACACAGGATCGCTCCGTCTAAAGGGAGGAAAGGGGGGCATGAGGTTTCAAAAAAAAAGAGAAAGACTCGACAAGAAAAGAAAAAAAATGGGTCAGGGATTCACCGGAGAGAACAAGGGGAGATACTGGTGAAAGCGGGGGGAAAATAACAGGCTAGGGTCATTCGGATCCAACACCAAAGTTTCCAGAGGGCGGGCAGGAGAGCGGACTCCACGTGGGACAAGGAGAAAATGGGGTCGACAGTAGGGTTATCGGTGCGGGTAGGTCTCTTCCCTACTCGCCCGAATGCTTGATACTCGGGAAATAAAACCTACTCTTGGCGCAGGGCCTCCGTGTTGCCGGGTAAAAGAAGCTCAGAGGGATTATCCGAAAGCATCCTCTGAGAGAAAGATCGGCAATCATGTAAGCGGGGGACAAAGGAGTCGAGAAAGGCGCTAAAAAAAGGTAGGGAGGTGGTGTTTGTGAATTCAAAGTAAACACTTCGACGACTGGGATAAACGGGGTGCACCGGTCTGGGCGGAAAAGGGCTTTGGTCTCATTCAAGGCATGCACGGGCTCGAGATGACAGCCTCAGTCTAAGGAGAAGACTCGGGCAAGCAGCTATTATTCGAACTGGGAAAATAAGGGTCTTTATGACCAAGGTGATTGCGGAAAGTCATCAAAAAGCCACGGTGCGAAAAAAAGATCTCTCAACAAAAACAAATGGGAAGGGAAGAGGGCGTCAGGGGGGGAAGGTAACCTTAAAGCCGGGAATAAAACGCCAACGGGAAAGTGGATCCTACAGAGAACCCTCCCAAGCGGAGACCTACTAAGTAGGAGCCCTAGATCCGCCGGGGCCTTTAGACAAAAGGAGAGAAAACAAAACTACGTTCATAACGAATAACGTTAATTAAAAAAGACGGATCCGCAAGCCGAGGGAACAGAACCCCAATCTGCGGAGCAACGGGGAAAAATTCTCGGCCGGAGGGTCGATAAAAGAGTTCACCGACTAAGGTTTGTTCACGCAGACTAGCAAAGTGAACGAAACACTAACGCAAAGGGAGTGCAAGGGGTTACTCAGAAGGCGGGACAGGGTGACAGAGAAAGCCGGCGGCAGTGAAAAAGAAAAAAGAAAAGAGATAAAGTTCGAGTCTCCTCGAGGCGTGTGGATAAAAGGGCACAGCCGAGGAGGCATGCGCCGTCGATCGGTGGGAAAGCTTAAAACAGCAAGAAAGAAAAAAAAGGAGGTTACCTCCCATAAACTTCTTGGGATCGCGGAAGGGCTCTTGATGTAGGAAAGAGTTACGAATGCCCATCCGAAAAAGGAGCAGTCGCCAGTTGGTGAACACAGTCCAAAAAGGTACGATGGAAAAGAGAGGGGGGGCATGGGGTAGTAGGAAATCCATTCTTAGGGAGGGGAAAGAGGAGTGAATGTTGAATGCAGTGATAAGCAAGAGCATTACGACAGTGAAAGGCCAGGGTCAAACCTACTAGGGGGGGGGGAAAAGATTCTTTGAAAACAAACGCAAGAAAAGGGAAAAAATCCGTATAATCTAGCTACATCAAAAATGAAGGAATGATGACGAAGAGAAACGAGGCCATCAAAGAAGCAAAAAAAGAGGGAGGGAGCGGAAAATAAGCGAGAGACAAAAAAGCCAACGACTGCCAGGAGAGAGTTGTCGTAAAAGGTTCCAGGAAGAGTCTGTTGATGTTGCTGTCAGCGGAGCCCAAGAAGAAGAGGAGGGGAAGGGTCCCGCATCAGCAGATTTACTATCAAAAAAGGGGGGGTCTTCAGTAACGTAAAGAAAAAGAGGCGGTGTTCTAGAGTCAAGAGGGAAACGATCCATAACCAACGCGAAGGTATAGGAAAAAAGGAATCGTCTTGGAAAGTAAGAAGCGAGAGGTGTTGTGAACGCTTGCTTCCAAGGAAGGCCGGAAAGGTTGGCAAGATGGGGACGAAGGGGCTTACCGAAGCGCATTATCGGCCTTATCATTTCGTAAAGGAAAAGACGTAAAATGATACAGATTCCTAAACACGCAGGAGGAACGCAGACGCGGAAAAGAGAGAAGTCAGTCCCATTTGCTCATGCAAAGAAGCCCGACAAAAAAGGGAACTGCGAAAAACACTTCGACGTTCAAAAAAACTGTACGGAAACGGAAAGCGAGGAAGGGACGACGAAGACCACCCGGCACAGGCAAAAAACGTGCCTGTCGAGTCAGTCTAAACTGAGGAAAGAAGGGGGCGGAAAGAAGCATCTACTCGGTTGAAAATCGAGAAGGAGGCCCGTCTAAAGAAACGGCATGCCGGCGAATTGGAGCGCGTGAACGATCACCCGGAGTTCCAGAAAAGAAAGAGTCGTGCACTTGGCGTACGCGGTGACGCCGGACCATACGGGACTGTTCCTGACCGAGGAGAAAGGCAAAAAAAAAAAAAGAGGCAAGGCGATCAGAAAGAGGCGGACGATTAGCGGCATTGGAGGAGCAAGGGGAAAAGAGGGCCCGCGAGATCGAGCGCGATGCGTTGGAACGGATAGGAGGAAAATACAGGGGGAGTAGAAGGGAAGACGAAAATCGCCTAGAGGGATAAGGAGATCGGAAAGGACGAAAAAGGTAAGTCGAGCGATCAAGAACGAACGGGGCCGCGTAAAGGCGGAGGAACAGTAGCCCGGTGACGGATTCATAACAAAACAAAGAGGGACGACGCGACCGAAGGCGACTGTCCGACAAAGAAAGGGAGGGCGCAGCAAGAACGAAAGGCCTACTCTCGCATAAGATCACTCCTTGGACAGAAAAGCTGGAAAACAGGCGGGGGAGACAGATAAGAAATGAACAGAGGGAAAAGAAAAAAACCGGGGGCAGAGTAGCCCACGAAAACGAAGACGAAAACTCATCCGACTGGTGCATAAATTAGGGGACGAGAGGACAAACGTGCACGCCGAGGTAGTCACGTAAGCCTCAAAAAGAGTTCGGCGGAGGAACGCATAGACACGAGGCGCGGAGACCCCGTCGCAGTCACCTGGATTTGGCTCTGGATAAGAGAGTCTGCGACAGAGTGAGGAGGGACAAAAAAATCTGTTAAGGGAGGACTCGATCATTGGGATAGGGAGGCGACGCTAAAAAAAACGGGTTGGTCGAAATCATTCGAAAGGATAAACTCTTACAGACCCCACAGTGGAGAACGTCCGGAACTCGGAAAAAAAGGGGCCTGGCGGGAAGTCTTGTCGCGGAATAAAAAAAAAATAGGAGATCACAACACACGACAGAAATACTACTTGTCGGGAGAACTACGCAAGCGTTAAAAAAAGGGGAAATCGACTGCCAGCCGCAAATGAGGAAACAAAAATCAACGGGAGGCGAGGGTTGCTTGAGTGCTTCTACGAAATAGAAGAGGGAGCGTTACGACAAAGCAGAAAAAAAAAAGGACGGAGCCGCCCGAGTCACAAGGGAAAAAAACTGTAAGATAAGCCTTTAATGTTATGTTAAAAGGGAGAACTGAGGACGCGGAGAAAGCGAGGGCGAGAAGCTAAAGGTTAGGAATGGAAGCCCGTGCTGGCAACGATAATCGCGGTTAAGGCACAAATTAGGAGATAATGGAAAAAAAAAGAAAGGAAACGAGAGGGAATTCATAAAGGGGCGGCAGAAGAAGTTCCTAAAGGGGGTCGAGACTTCGACGCGGGTGAAGGTGAAAAAAATGAGAAAAATGTTCCGACCCTGGGGGGTTTCAACTTTGGCAGGGAAGCCATCGGACAAAAAGTTCGGGTGTCGGCAAAGAAAAAGTAGAGGGAGGGGACCGGCACTGATCATGGACTACAAAAAAGAGGTGGAGGATTAAGGAAATCCTCTATTGGACGTCGACAAAAAAGTGGGGGGGGACAGGAAAGGGGAAGTAAGTCTTCGAAGTTCGGAAAAAAATGCAGAATGGCAAGGCCGAGCAAAGGGACAGAAAAAAAACTGGGACGGAAACTTGGCGCCCTGGGGGGTCAATTAAGTAGGGATTGAAAGAAAAAAACTTGGAAAAGACCTCTCTTCTTGAAAGAGACGTAACAACTTTGAGGGGAGGAAGGCAGGTGCGTCCAGAGAGGGCCAACGTGCAGGAAAACAGGTTCTCAGATTCATTCAGCCACGGACAAAGCAAAAAGGAGAACGAATAGAAGAGTACTTCAACCCTCAAAAAAAAAATCTCGAATAAAGTAGGCCGAAAGGTCGCCGCGAGTAGAAACGCAAAATCCGGAGATCACGCGAGACAGGGCACGCCTTCTAGTAAAGAAAAGGTGGAAAAAAGTACCGTTGCGCAGGGACGTCTCTCCCCAATCTAAACTCCGCAAACACTGAGTAAAAGGAGGGGGCGAGAGTGTGAGAGACACGGAAAGGAATTTTACAGTGCAAAAGAAAAGAACGCGTTCCCTTAACGTCCCGACTTCGCGACGGGCAACGGCCCCGTCAAATCGGAGCGATAAAGTCGGGCGAAAGCGGGCGATGAAAGGGGAAAGCCGCCGGGGGCGAAGTCTCAGGTCATCGGAACCGAGGGAGAAATTCGGTGACTAGTGGCATCTAGCAAAAGAGAATGAAAAAGAGGGAACGATCGGAGAAAACAAGAATCAAACGAAAACCGAAAAGAGGGGGTTCGAGGAAGTTCAGGAGGCGTAGGGCAAGAAGATCTGCTATCTCCCACCAAGGTCCAAAACGTTAAAAATTACGCTTTGTCGAGGTAAAAACGCCGGCAGGCACGAGGTGAGGAAAAGTCAAAAAAGACGACTACAGAATTTCGACAGAAGCAGTGGAAGGAGAGGTCGACTAGGTCAGAGATTGGGATTCAAAGGGAAAGGGGCTCAACGAAAGAGGAAGGCCTCATTATGCAAAATCGCAGGGCGAACGCCGAGAAACGGTAAGGTAGGGTAAGGACCGGAAAGGGTTCGTGATTGGCGGCAATCCAAAAAAGCCACCGGAAGAAAAAAAGAAGTGAGCGCTCGTGTTAAGACTGCGAAAAACTTTAGACGGCCGAGGACTCTTACAGGAGGTAGAGAAAGAGTTCTTGGGCAAGAGAAGCGAAAAAACTGCCGCGCTGACAAACGGCGGTGGTGAATCTAACTGAGATCTCGGACCTGTGAGCTGAAACATGTGGGCCGAAAAGGGGGAGCGCAGGAGAGGGAAGGCCGCGGAAGGGTCCCGACCGGGAAAAAAGAGAGCTAGAGAAGGAAATAGCAACTACAGGGAAGCATAAGGAGAAGCTTTAGAAAACCCTACCTAAAAAGCGGAATTCGGGAACTATCAGCGAAAAGGAAAAAGATCCGAAGAGAAATATGCGCCTAAAAGGCAAAGGAAAAAAGAGGCCAATCAACTGCAGACGTCTAAGTTCACAAAGGTTAGGCGAAAGGCAGAGAAGGGGTTTCCACGAACACCTGGACACAAACGTCTTGAGTTTGGGGGATCGACGATGGGAAAGAAAGGAACCGCTCCGAATGCAAAGTAGAGGGCGACGTTGGAAAATCAAACGGCAAGATGTCTTCTAAGCCTACTGGGAGGACTTAAGTAAAAAAGAGAAAACGACTGGGAGTTCTGCCCCTTCAGAAGAAAAAAACTGAAAAGGGAGAAAGCACAACGCAGATCGAGCACAGAAATAAGAAGGAACTGTCCTAGCAACTACGACAAGAGGTAATCCGAGTACCTGTCATCGGGGGTCAAGGCAATGCTTAAGGAGAGGGAAAAAGCCGACAGAGCGGTGGCGGGGCATTACTACTGGAAAGCTGCGTCCTTCTTGAAAATGAAATGTAAAGTACAAACTACATAGGCCAAAAACGAAAGCAGCATAAGGAAAGGAGGTAGCTCGGCCGACAGGGAAGAAGTCTTGGACGAATGTGAGACTGAAAAAATAACTGCCAACAGACAAAACAGAGTCAGAGGAGCTCCGCGGACGGCCGATGGCTGAACGCCTGGTCTATAAAAAGAAGACACACGCTTCGGCCAAGAAAAGTGGATTGGTGCGCAAAGGGGGGAATGTTCTGTGCGGAACCTAAGTACCGTTCGGGGAAAAAGGGGAGAAAGAAGATTCACAGGAGCATGATCGACGAGAGCGGAAGAACTAGCAGGAAAAAAGGACAGACCGTCTGACGTCGGAAGAGAAGATCGGATTTAACGACCATGAATCAAAAGAAGAGAGCTCGACTTTCGCGGGACCTACAAGAGAAAAAAAATCAATAAAAGATCAGGACGACGGACGGACTGCCCGACGAAAGGGCGGTAAAAGTGACTAAACTTTAAGGACCATTCCTGCGATCGCATCGGATCACGACGCCAATCCGCTCTACGACGAAAAGGAGGGAGCAAAGACCTGGCTATCGGCAACGGGGAGAAGAAGCAAGCAAGATATCCGTTCAAAAAGTTCTGGGGAGGAGCAGAGAAAATTAAAACCGAGGAGAAATGGAAGCCCAGAAAGACATAACGGGCCTGAGGGCGAACTGGGGGGATAATTCGGCAATTGCGGATACTTCGGAGGGGGGAGCAGGGGGGGGAGGAGAGGCAAGTCGGCGAGCATAGAAAAAAGGGGAACCATGTTCCACACGGGGAGGACCTTATGAGAAAAAAAAGAAGAGCACTGGGAGGGGGTATTCTTGAGAGTCGCACAATGGAAACACCCTAGGTTCGAAGCGATGGGCCCTTCGAGAGGGGGGACCTGGACGGGGGTCTTGTCCACTCAGCCTTAAAAAAAAGGGGAAGGAGATCACCATGGACTCACGCTGCTAAGGGAAAAAAAGAAGAAACCCTCGACCAGAAGGAGAAAAAAATAGAGGGCTCCGTCATAAGCCCGAGAAAAAAAAACCCCAGTTAGGCGGGTTACAATCCGATGACCAAAAAGACACCGAGGGGGAGCAGAGTGAATTATCCTCGGATCCAAGGAATGACGAGAAAAAAAAAAAAGCCATCATACGAGCGAGCGCGAGGGACCTTCCTTGGTTTGAAAACATCGATCGAGCAAGACAAAAAGGACACTTCCTACTCACTCAGGGGCAGCAGAAAGAAAACAGCACCAAATATTACGACCTAATGAACGAAAAAAAAAAAAGAGACTTTACGGCGTGGACGTGCGAAAAACGTTGGGTCGCTCCTCCTCAAGAGGGGGACCGTACTAACTTGGGTATGTCTTCCGCTCTAAACGCGTACATCAGAAAAAAAAGGAAAAAAAAAAACTCGCTACGAGGCTAATGATGCTGCGCAAGAAGGGAAGGAACGGTAAGGTTTCAACTACTGGGACAAAGAGAGGGGGACGGCTTCCGGTCAACACGTCGGAAAAAGGACGTCCTACCGTTCACGTCTAAAAAGGATAGGAGGGCGACAGACAAATAAGCTGCACGGGACAACCAGGTCCTGTCTCTCTGGAAAATACGTTCACGTGGGGCTAAGGGGTGAAAACGGAAACGCACCTTCCTGCGGGGACAGAAGGGGAAAAACGGCCTCCTCCCGATATTCGAACTACCAACGGAAAGTATGGAGGGCAAAAAGGGGGGGGCTAAAAGGAAAAGGGGTCACTGGTCCAAAGAGAGTGCTATCATGCCGCCTTCAAAGACGGAAATAAGGGAGAGAGACGCAACGGTCAAGATTTCGGGCCTCGGTCTGCATCTTGGGAAGTTAGGGAACGGGGGAACCCGAAGCTCGGACGGAAAGCGGTACTTAGCCGTACGGAGAACATCGTCTATATTAGAGAAAACGAAGAACTCTTCTTCTGAACGGCTCGCCAAACAGAACTAGAGGTCGCCATCGGTCGTGGGGGGGAAACTTCGAGAGCGGTACTAACTACGAAAAAGGGCCACTTGCTTGAGTCCTAAGGGAGGGATTCAATGTATGCTCACTGTCTGGACAGCAGATCCGGTATCATAGCCTGCGCCTGAAAAGAAGAAGAAGCGCGGGGAAGACTTTATATGAGAACAACCGGTACTTCGCGTCTTTCGGGAACACTGAAGACGGTCCTCGAAAGAAGAAGTACAGAAG
>Ga0179591_1277934_pt1 | contig 14966 bp, 4 predicted proteins | sample CZOMad2_1_08_16f_FD_182891 | JGI IMG/M metagenome (GOLD analysis project Ga0179591, IMG submission 182891) | Vadose zone soil fungal communities from Angelo Coast Range Reserve, California, USA - CZOMad2_1_08_16fungal (PacBio error correction) | ecosystem: Environmental > Terrestrial > Soil >...
ATCAGCATCAGGGGGTCGGCGCCCCCTATAAGGCCATTCCTTATCGGTAAAAAAAGGCATAGACACCTTGATGGGGCAATTTTAAGGGGAAATCAGAGGTCAAGGATGGGGGTGGCCTATCTCAAGCAATAAAAAATGGCATTCCACTAATTTCATGGACGGACCCAATAAATAGCTTGGCTCGGAGGGACCCAATCGAAATATAGAACAGCCAGCGGAGTAACGTTTAGAAAGAAGGAGGGTCTTCAAAGGGTAAGACTAAGGATTAGCGTCATCTAGGGGTATTCTGAGAAAATCGTGTGAACTGAACCTTACTACTCGGAGTTATCATCAGATCATAATGGAATGCAGTCTCAACTTAAAGAAGTCGGACAAGATCGACTACTACGAACGATCAAGACGCTCTTTTCAGGTCATCTGCTCTTCAAGAGAAGAAAAATCCCCTCTACCGCCGAAGATCCCTAGTAAAGTCCTTTAGGTTGATAATCGAAGGATATCTTTGGGTGCTCATTGAAACTCCTACACAAGCCCCACCAAAAAAAGGGGGGGGGGGGGGGGGGGGGGGGGGGGTGGGGGGGGGGGCGGGGGGGGGGGGGGGCAGGGGGGGGGGAGGGGGGGGGGCTCTGGGCTAAAGGTCGCAATAAGAAAGTTTGCCAGAATTTTGCTCTTGATTTTAACGTAGGTCCCTTAGGACGACTCACTGCTTCCGTTAAACTTACTAGAAACCCCCAAGGGTTCTAATTCGGACACCAACTTCAGTAGACCATTTTTTGGCCGGGACCGCAATGATTCCCAGTTAGGGGGATGATGAGGAAGGTTCCTGAACGACTCAGCACGATTTCGAGGCATTCGGACACATTTTTCCGAGATAATGTATGGGAGAATCTCGTCTTGGGGTGGGAGGTGCAAGGCAATAGAAAAACTGGACAACACGCACGTCTATGAGCTCGAAGGGCTCTAACGGGAGTGAATCAGGGCTTGTCAGAGACGGGCTATACGGACCAGGAAATCTGAGGGGTCCCCTTTGTTCTAAAAAATTCTCTAGGTCATAGAAAAAAGAAAAAAAAAAAAAAAAAAAAAAAAAAGCATAGGAGTAACTGCAATCTTGAGCTAACAAAGGGGATAGACCCGCTTACACCTCTAACCCCTGAGTCTGGGAAAGCCAGACTAGTCAGTACCAGATAGAGGAAAGTCTCTTGTTTGGACCACGAATACGTCCCTCTGGGAGAGAATCTGGAGATGCTCGGTTGGTCCTATCTGCGGCCTGCTTGCGATGTCCTGTCTGACAGCCAAGGAAAGGTCAATTCGGTTCAGGTGTATGTGCAGCGTGCCAGCACTGGGTCTCTCCTTTTTCTGTTATCTTCTCCTTGTTGCCAGCCCCCCGTGGGCTCTGATTCTGTCTCAGGAAGACCGGGTACCGTTACATTCAGCTATTAGCTTTTCAGAGGGACCGGCAGAACTACTCTGCTCTTCTCGCTGGAGCCTCGCGGCTTGGTATAAACGGCAGTGTTGGAACTCTAAGAAACTTATCTACGGAGGGCACTAAAGCTATCCGTGTAGGATTCACTAAACAGTCCTATGACGACGGGCCAGAATCCTCAGTGGACTCTATTTAAAAGCGCAGGGAGGAAATCACGAAGGAGGGTTGGGCCGGAAAGGCCACCAGAGGGGACTGGAATACGGATTAGAGGTGACTGGGGGGTAATTTGAATCAATAATTGGGGGGGGATTAACCTAGCACTGAATCTTCTGCGAAGTTCATGGAGTCGAGATGTCTTTCTCTGACCATCGCGGATTAACTACCGATAGGAGTGACGAGCTCCGAGAACCACCAAAGGAACTTTGACCTCTACGGATGATGCACGTCGCCTGAGATCAATAGAGATCTTCCGGGAGAATGAGCAAAGGGTGGGGGGGGATACTACTGAAGATTCAGGCCGCCTTGAGGTTGGGGCGCCAGCGGTGGCCCAGGGCCCCCGCAAGAACGGCGGAGCTGCGGGAAGCATAATTAGGTTGTTCAAAAATCGTCAATCGCAGTGGGAAAAGTTGCATCAATTCTAACAAACACATTTGAGGGATTGGGGTCAGGAGGGCGGGCTTACGGTGCGAACATCGCAGAGGCTTGGCCTACAGAAATCCTTAGGGCTTTCACGCTAAGACAACGTCGTTTCTCAGCCCGAAGACGAAAAGAGGTCTTCTGGGAAGCGACAAGCCTCGTGAAAGACAACTCAGTCGCGGAGATGAGCTGGGACCCCGGGCGAACTGCCGAAAACAAGGGACAGGCAGAGAGAGTCAGGCAGGGTGGTTCTAGGTCCATTCAACGAAGATGGACACGGCTATTGACCGAAAAATAACTTCAAGAGCTCTACTGAAGAGCCTAACTAGGTAAGGGGGACTCCCTGGGGGTGGGAACTTACACGAAAAATTCTCATATTTTAATCTACTACATGGAGGAAAGTCCTCATAGTCGCGAGGACGCTGACTTGCAAGGACTTTCCGTCTCGAGCGCCACGCGATATGACATTCGTCGGGAGGCATTTAATCTCCATATGATTCCAAAAGGAAACCTCTGGGGGCAGCGACTCAGGAAAGACTTGAACAACACGGGAAGAATAAAATTAGATGAGCCCTCGCGCAAGAGATCAAGAGATTTTTCCTTGGGACACTCACGACCTTAGAAAAGGCAGGGGCAGCTAGAGGGAGAAAACTTGGGGGTCAGAAGCGTTTTGTGGCCCGAAAAAGCGCCGGGTAAGGGACATTCTAATTGGGGTCGTCAGATGACACAAGCATGGTCGGAGCGGGGACTCGAGGCAGTCGGAACTCGCCGCTGAGGATAAAAAGGAAACTCATAGTTACGCTTGCCGCGGATTGAACATCAACAGCTAGTCTAACAAAGATCAAGAGAGCTTCCTAAAGGGACGGCGGGTCTGTGGGTTTCCAGGTACAGGGCGGGGGATATTACACGGCAGTTAGCCGACCGCTAGACAAACTTCCCTCAAGTCACTAGGCGCGAAGAAAATGCTAAGTTTGAGAAATAACTAATAGGATTCCTTACTTGGGTAGAGAACTAGGGTCATCTCCTCTAGAGTCAGACGGATGGCGCAGCTAGCTGATTGAGGTTTAGGGGGGGGGGTCACGAACTGTGAGTACAGAGTAAGGAAGGGTTCTCAAGAGATGCTTTCTCAACGAGTGGACTTCCAAAGTTAGTCGAATGCCAAAGCAGAAAAGCTTGTTCAGGAACATTGCATAAAAGCCAAACATCAATTTGGTAAATCGAGAGTACGGATCACAACCCTTGTCGAAGGGGGGTCGCGAAAAAGCTAGTCTAGACTTGGAAATTCTCAGAGAGTGATCCGAAAAACGTTACTCGATCCGCGAAGCGGGGAGAATAGTAGGCTGAGCGGTTCATCCATATTTTTCTATCGGGACAAAGGGACCAGGTTATCTGAGACATTCGCAGCGACGTTTCTTCGCGGGACAGGAGGGTAGGGTCTGCTCCAGGAAGAACGGGGAAGGTGATCGGATCGTAGGGAGCCGTGTGGGGGGCCGACTGCTGCGTGGAGATCGGGGTTAGAGCACGGTCTTCTGAGCAAGACGGTTTACTACGTTCCTTAAGGGCGTCAATTGAGGAAGAGAGCAGGGGACTTGAGAAAGGGAACTCGGCGAGTAGATCTCAACCAAGAATCTTATCACCGGGCGAGCTGCCTATTTATTGGGATCGAAAACTAGGAGAACAAAGGTCTTCTAAAATGAAACAGGCACTATGAGTTGGAACGAGGTAGAGAAGCTGCGTCTGTAAGATGGCCGCCTACCAGTAAAGTGGTTCGAAGTCGAAATAAACATCGGGACCACTTTTTAGCTTGAAGACTTGCGACCGATCCGGATGAGTCCGATCTCTGCGAAAAGGGGACAATGTGAGGAGAAAGAGGGATCAAGAGAAGGTCATGGGTGATTCTTCCTCAGAACTGACAACATTTGCAGCTGAGCTGTAGTGCTCTGAATGCGAAACAACATGGTGTATTTCATGTTCGCGAATTCAGTCCATCTCGTTTTGTTCCGAGAGCATATCGTTCAATCAAGAGACCACTAAGGTGAAATGTCGTACACCTAGGGGATCTGTCCATACTGACCTCTCAGAGAACTAAAAACAAGAGAGAGTGGAAGGTTGTTGGCTTCAGACCAGGCAGAGATGTCGCCGAGTGGGCCTTGGTAAACATAGGAGAGAGCGTGAAGATGCAATTCTGAACAGGAAGTTCTTATTGCTTCTATCCCGAGTCGCTAACGAAAAGGAATACATATAGACACTAATAACACACGACTAGACGATCCGATAAAGAATGTGGGCTTCCTCGGAGGGATTCGAGGAACATCGCCACGCCTAAGCTATCAAAGCGGATGGCGGGGAATTCGGAAGAAGAGCAATGGCTTCCAAGCGCCTGACCGAAACTGCTGGCGACGAGTACGATAACGTTCCCCAGCACGGTGCTCGGGTACCTTAAGGACGCTCAAAAGAACTGATGAGCGCCCTTTGTCAAGTCTCGGAGAAAAAAAAACTACGCGATGTGGAGAGCGACACCCAGGCCTTATACATGGTTTAAATGAGAAGGAAATCGAGGTAACCTTTGGGAGAGTAAATGTTCCGGAAAGACGCACTCTGGGACTCGGTCATTCGTAACAGTGAGGGGGGGCAGCGGAGAGGGGACGGTTTGCAAATGCGCGAAGCACGAATAGTTGGGAGGGATCCTCACCAGTGAAAATAAAACACTCTCCAAAGAGAAGGATAGACTGACGCCGCGCTCTGCCTGAAGCTCAAGCGCTGAAAGAGATAGTGACACCTTCAAGTACCTAGTCCCGTTTTTACTTCTCATGTTGGTCGAGATCGGTGGGAGTAGTCAAGAACGAGGGAGGAGGAACGACCTGTGGAAGCAAAGACCTCTCTCGACAGGAACGCCTTCTTTTAGGGCGAGCTAGGACATAAAGGGGGTCTATATAGATAGTGCGTTGATGTTAGACTCCGAAGAGTTCCTAGGAGAATTGATCCAGAACGTGAGGAACTCTCTACCGGCGCGAAATTCTGGAGGGTGTATAGATCACACTTCCTGGGAGGTACGGGATCTTCTAAAGAGGAATGACACTGAGGGGCTGAAAAAGCCTAGTCCCTTAATAGAAGTAGGAGTGTCATGTCAAATCCTAACCAGGAGTGATCTTCGAGAACGGCCTCGAAGCGTTGATATCAACTTTGGGTCATGGTCATGGCGACCAGATAGCGGGGGCACGAAAGGACGTGGGTGGGCTCTCACCCAACACCACATCATGAACTTCGCTTGGGTTCAGATTCGAGGTGAAAGATTTGAAGGTCGGTGAATAGGAGGAAAGAAGGCATGTCCGGCTCCGTCCGGCAGGATAGGACGTGGCAGGGGGGTATCGTGAGTAGATGAGGAACAGAGCCGGGTCGAGTCGGCAGAGGGATAGGCGGTTCCTCGCTGGATGAGCAAAAAGCTAACGTCACTCGAACTCTTCTTTAACCTCGAGGTCTAACTCAACCCAGTAATGCCTTCGAGCGTAATGAGGCCAACGTTCTAATTAGAGCAGATAATCTCCTCTACGAGTCGGGGACACATAGCCGAGCTTAGGCGTAGGGAAGGAAGTGTCCTTGTACAATGAGTCCACCTCGGGTGTTGTCAGGCACCTGCGTACTATATTATGTAGTCCCTGGGATTTCTGGGGTATAGAAAATTTAGATCAAGTTGGAAAAATGTCAATATAGACTACAATAAAAAACTGTATTTATATATTAGCCATGGTAGTGCTAGATTGCGAAACTTTCGAAATAAACTGGTCGGCCGAAGACAGAAGCAGGGAGTGGGCACTTCAACCAACCGCTGTGTAGAAGAACCTTTTGGACAGAAAGCCATTCCAACTGTACTCGCTGGGAACCGCTCTCTAGTGATCGCTTCATGCGAAGCCGGAGACTGTGCAGTCATAATAAGATCGATGGAAAAAGTCATCACGGTTTGGGGGTCGAGGGGACCTCGGTCAGCCGCGGGAGTAGACTGGCTAACAATGCTAGGAAAGCCATCACCGCTCGAAGAGGAGGGGGGGGGGTAACAGATGGGCCTTATTCACAGTGAGTCACTATTAATCTATGTATAGACGAAGGCTCCAAGGGGTCATAATAATCGTCTAGAGAGAATCGTTATGAACATACGCAGGTAACTTCTGCCTATACCTGAGCGTTCCTAACCGTGTGATAGAGGAAATGAGCACAACACGGCTCAAAGAAACCAAGACTCACATGTCTTAAGAAGGCGTGATCATAATTCAGGTAAAAAATCTAAAGCACGCCAGGAGTGGAAGGCAAGGGGGTGACTCTAGAAGAGACTACTCGAGTGAACGCTCCGGAGGAAGGTTCGTCTCAGCATCAAGGTGTTTTTCCCTCCTTCAGCGAACTACCCGCCAAGGTAATGGGTTGCCGCTGACAACGAAGAATGTCGGCCGGTCAATGGGTCACTAAATCCGCTAGGATCAAGCAGCTCTAAGGACGGACAGCTTTTGTCACATCAACGCACATAAAATGCCGACGCTAAAGGTACTCCGAGTTGCAGAAAGAAGGCGGATCTTGGTCGAGAGACGGTGGTCTATCACCACAGTCGTCAGGCCGAAAAGGGAAGCGGTCCTGTCTTAAAAACTCAAGAGTGTCAAAAGAAACTAACATTTGCCCCTCAGAAGGCTCTTACAGGGTTTTGGAGTATCTCTTCATACAGCGCGGGACGTCGAGCGCGGTACCAGGTCTGGTTCGGGTGTCCCGGAAGGGGGGAGGATAGGGCCTACCACAGTCGTCAAACGGTCGTCTCCGCATTCAAGTCGAGTCGGACCGGAGGGGAAAAAAGACAGGTCTGATGGGGATTGGTAGTAACATTGAATCATCCCTCCTCATCATGCTGATTGACTGTTCCAACATGGGCGGGGACGCGCAAATTTGAAGAGGAAATAGCGTAGGGGTAATAACTAAGTAAAGGTCTCATCATCGGGGTAGTAAGACGTTACGGGCGAGACCTTCTTTTTAATCGTGAGGAAATCTAGAAGAAGGTCGCGGTCCGGAAATTAAATTCGGTCTAAAGCTAGTCAGAACAACCATTCTGCAACAAATGGGCGGAGGGAGGTAGTTGGGAAAATATAAACAGAGGAAGCCCTCTTCAGGATTAGTAGAGTCGTGGCGCCGTTGATTTCACTCTTGGGCTCTCAAGGGGGTCGCACCGTGATAGGGGGATGAAGAAAAGCAGAATCTGCAATTGGGAAGAACACATAAGGGGAAAGGCGAGCGCCGATGCTCCTTCACTCGGCGGATAGCTCAGGATGAGAGACCAGATGAACAGTCCGTTGAATTGCCTGCTCGATGAGGAGGAAGTACCCCGAGCCTTCTCGGTCCGAAGAAGGAACTCTTGTTTAGAGGGTTAAACGAGTAAATGGCCAACGGGCGGGAATGCGATTTCCGCCGACCAGCAAATAAAGTTTTCAATCAATGCACAAGGAAGAGGGAAAACTTTTGATCTCTTCTGGGTCTTAATCGTTATCTCTCTCAGCAACAAAGTTATTATTAAATAGAGGTTATGAACCTCAAAATATCGTGCGCCAATGACACAGTCAAACAGTGGGGACCTCTCAGGAGAGGGGGTAGGATGCGAAACAACCTGGATTACATTGGGGAGTTAAGCGAGTCCCGAGAGGTGGGCCTAGACTCCTGTTCCAGGCGCTCCATCCACGATTTCATGTCAGTTAGGGACCTGAGATCGGGTAAAGAAATCAGGAGAAAACTAGAATAGAGCAACAATGCGCCGCAACGTCAGGGGATCACGAAGAAGTTAGCATATCAGACTGAGCTGCGAGCAGCAAGGGCGGGCGCGGCTGTGTGCACAAGGTCCGAGCGCGTCGGTGGTGCGAGAAACCGACGGCGGAGGGGTCATATAAAGTACGAAAAACTTAGACTACTCGAAGGACAGATCAAGAAACACTTTGAGCCGGGGGCTCTTCTGATGGGAGGTCGAGGAAACCCGCCGCCCCGCAGAATACCTTTGATCTGAACAGGAGGTTGGAGAAGTAGGGGGACTAGGGAAATTCTCAGGCACTATCTCAGCAACCCCAGGTTGCGACGACTAACTAACGAAATGGCCCCTCATGGTTCGCAGGTTGACGTGGGTCGGAAAACTCGACTTTTCGAGCCATTTGCACGTGAGGGAGGGCGACCCCTACAGAGAATGTGAGCAAAACAACGGCGGCTAAGACAATGGTGTCCGGAAAGTTTTAAAAAACGAATCCACCTTGAGATGGGAGGTGGATCAAATGTAATTAACTAACCAGACCTGGAGGCTCAGTACCCGGGGAAATCGTTCGAAATTCTGCTAAGCGGCTTGACTCGTGGGAAGGGCAAGGATAGGAAGCCCACGCGTACAGAGCTGTCCGAGAAGGCTATCTCGGCCTGGAGACTCTACTCCGTTGTCATCTCGATAGAACCTAGAGAACACAACAGTAAGGCCTTGGGTCCCGTTAGAAAATCTCGATGGTTGTCGCGATAAGGTGATAAAGAGCTTCGCCTTTGGAGGGAGACGGTAGAGCAAAAACAGAGAGAAGTTAGGCAGAGCAATAGTACACAGTCTGTGGAGGTATTTGAACTGACAACTGGGTGCCTCTATCGTCTAGGGAGGTAGGCGTCGAGGAAGAATGTCGGAGACGGCGGTATCCGGCATAGGGGGACGTGGTGGGCCGTCTTCCGGATGTTGATCACACATAAGATGATGCTGCCCTTCTCCGACGGCATCAATGTGCATACCCTTCCTGAATCGCGTTATATTGACTGCGACGTGAGACGAACTACGAGGGGGGACCAGGAGTTGTTCAGCATGAGTGACAGATTGAGAGAGTCTTTCCCAAGAAACGGGAAAGACTTTTGTCTAAGAAGAAGGCAGCTACACAATCTCTCTGAGACGTGTACTCCGAATCGTCTTTCGGGTTTTCGCAGCTTTAGCGCGAGAGAAGGAGTATTGAGAGGGCTCCAGTCTGGCTGAGATCCTCTGGAATATTTAAGGAGGTTGCTCGGAGGGATGACTCTCTAGGAAGGGCGTTCTGGTTAGGAGCTGGGATTCTTCTAAGAGCCGTCGGGGGTCAACAAAGGAGTGGCTAGTAAAAACAATACATACCCTTCCTCGGGTATGATATGGGCTGATAAGAGATCTCAAGAAAAATGAGCAATCATCGCAAAACTGGGAGGTTTAAAAGATGACGAAAGCATCGTACGTATTTCGGTAAAACGGGAGGAAGACGCCATAGTGGAAAACAGTGTCCTAACTACTTGCTTTGGCAGGTACGCAGAGGGAGGTGAGGAAAGATAATTGAGCAAGTGTTAATGCAGCATCATTCTCAAAAAAAAAAAGGGAGGAATAAAGAGATGGGAGTACATGTACTTGCATCTATTCAGGAGACGAAATAACCTCTTCTCCGGGAATCATCTGACTTCGGCAGGGTCCGGCACCGCTTGGGCTCCGCAAAGGTTTAAAAAACGCAAAGAAGGACAACAACTCAGCTCGATCATGGGATCAAAGATCGGAGAGGCGTATAAAAGTAGCTGAATCGGCCGCCCCGAAACAGAGAAGAGAAGGAAATTGGACCGGGGTTTCACTATCCGCTCCGAGTAGAAAGGGACTTTCGACAGCCAGCCGCTAAAAAGAATCGAAGCCGCGCCGTGGGACAACAGGTTAACGTCAAAACCCGTGCGGGCACCTACGAGGATAGAGACAAAGCAGCAACAGTTCCTAAGCGTCGCAGGGATGACCGAGCCTTTCAAGCTATCCTCCCGGGGATGAAGTCGTAAGGCTGTTAAGAGAGTAGAGACACCCCTGCGACGAAAGCAATCGCTTCACTTGACACGACGGGGCTTCAAGCTCGGGGAAACAAACAAGTCGCGAAGACAATCCAGATAGGTGAAAGCGATCACGCCTACTTAGGATGGCCCTGCGCGAGCACGTCTAAAAAGAAATCTCGTGTGTGCTAAGAACATCCTCGGGACGATAAGGGGGGGGGGTGTTGGGGGGGGGGGGTGGTTTCGACGAAAACCATTCATTATCGTCGAAAAAATTAGGACCTGGTTACTCTCATGGATGCCCTAGAAAGGAAGAAAAGGAAATAGCTCGAGATAGAGGAACATCTGGTCTAGGGCGAGGCAAAAATCCCGCATACATCTTCAAAAGGGACAAGACGCTTCCGGAATACTTCTTCTGGTAGGTAACTTGCTGGGCTCCAAGCTGGCGAGGGGAAGCTTCCCTCCTCGGAGATATGACTGAAAACTAGGTTAAGAGGTCGAACGCCACCAAGGATATGACGTGGGTTGGGCTGGAAGGCTCGGGGCAGCAGCGTCACGGGTGACAGAGGCGTCCGGGGAAGCTTGTAGAAAGATCGCTCTGGGCTATTTGTACCCACGAGTCGAAAGCCTCACAACTCTGGCAAAATATTCTCGATTGCGCCAGAACCGGCGCAAAGATGGATCCACGACGACCTAAGGGTCGGTAACGGAGTAAAAGAAATTGAACTAAACTGGAATCAAGGGGGAAATCTAGTAGACGGCCGCAACCCAGTTTCTAGCCTGGTCAAGAGCGTAGGGGTAGCATCGACAGGGAAAGAGGGGAGCGCAGCGGTGACTCTACGGGACTCACCCTCTAAAAAGTTAAATTTGAATATTCGTATGCTGAGAATCAGTCTCATAAGGGTGCTATAGGGGAGGTGATGAGGGATATCTGTCCGTCGGAGTTTGCCTCAGGAGTTAGCTTACTTATGGCGAGGTATCTTGGGGACTCTGGGAATCCAAGAGGACGACCCGGGATTTGGATCGAGATTGGAGACCGTTCGTTGGACTCAGGATTAAATGCTCGGAACGACCTTCTAATATGGAAGGACGGGAGATCGTCCTGTGAAAGAATGGATCCTCCCGCCAAGCTGCTCCTGCAGGGGGGGGAACAGGAGGGATCATTAGAACCATCTCCTAGTGACGGAGTAAGGTCGGAGACAAGTTAGAGGGAGTCGAGGGAAACTTGGAGGACGACATGAACTTCACGTTTCTGGGGGGTGTATCTGTTGTGAAAGAAAGGGCGAAAGGAGAAGACGAAGGGACCGATCTGTGAATGGAAATCATAAAGGGGGGACCATATAAGCGCTTTCAAATTGGGGAACTTGAGTAAGTCACATTATCCTCTTTATCCTCAATAGAAAAAAAAACCACTGATAAGGTAAATATGAGATCCCTAAGGAAGCATCATGGTCGGCCTAAGAACGAGAAATTGGAAAGATCGCTGGTAGGGAGAATGCTTACTAACAGCTGCAGGCTGTACACCCGGATCCGCGTTGGGAAGAGCAGGCCTCCTCGTTCCAAAACGTCCGGGTACCACGAGTTGAATTCGTCGATTGAGAGTTTCAGAGTGGACTGCCAGACTAATAAGAGACCTCGGAGGGTGATAAAGAAGGTAATTTGAGAATCAGGGGAGACGAAGGGCCGTTGCGTTCGCTTAGAAAGGCCGTTTGAGTCCGATCACGACTTGCTCCCGTCGAGGGGAGAAAGCGATAAAGTAAATATTCAAAAAACGAACGGAGCCCCTAGGAAAAATTGGAAAAACGGGGGCGGCCTCGGTCTCTTCGCGGCTCACCTCTCACTCCTCCCTGGCGAGTGCAGAAGTCTTTGATCGGGAGACTCTAGAAAATGGATTTGAGAAATCGCCGGACCGCCGCCCACCAGGGACTTGATATCAAGGCCTACTGAAAGGTTCAGTACACAGTGAACACTGGGTATCTTAAAGTAGAAGCTTTAGGCAACTGTCTTCAGTCGCTTCAGGACCTACCGGTTGGACCCAGGTGGAAAATGTGTTACGGATCGTATAGTGTTGTTATTTAGTAGATGGTAAGTAACGAAAAAGGGAGGCGTGTTCCTTGTTAGAACCATCTAGATAGACGGTTTGTCGCAAAAAGCGGATGCAGTCGTTAGTTCGGGAGGCCTTGCGACGCCAACGAGGACCAAAAGAGACCGAAAGGAATTCCGAGACTTAGTCGCCGCAGGACTCCTGAGTATGGCGAAGAAGGGAACGAGAGAGCCGGTGAAAACAGGCGAGAGCCTGAGGAGCCCAGGGTGAGGAGTTCTCATTGCGCGCGAAAATCGGAGGGATGGTCTTACTAGTGAACGCAGGGGATAGAAAAGCCATTCTGCTCCAGATCCGCCGTCTGTGAGAAGCTCGTCAGGAACTGGGGCAAAAAGGGGCAGTCGCCTGTTTGGATTGTACCGCCACCTGAAAATAAAGCACAGCTGGAGCCTACGGAAGGGCGAGGCAGACTCGCAAACCGGCCCTGAAGGCTAGTGTGAAGCGGAACAAAAGGAAACTTTGGCTTTCGGAACCTTTTCATACACAAAAAAAATTTGAGGCGCAGCAGACAAAAAAAAAGGCTCGAAGTAGAGGTCGATTCCGTCCAATCTTCTGTCGTGATATGAAGGGCCCTCGAAAGTTGATTTCAACCACTGGGGGCAAGGAGGCCGACTTATCCGCTGTCACGCCGTGTTGGCATCTCTGAGACCAACAGGCTCTCGGACAAAGGTCCTCATAAGTGGACAGGAGCTCGAGGGAAAGGGCTAGTGTCGAGGGGACACTCTCGACTATTCATGGTGGAAAGAACTCTCTATCGTCGACGTTAGCAGAGTGGAAGGGGAGGTTAGCCAAATACGACACAGAGACGAAAAGAGCTCGCCTTGGGTGACGAGACTGGATGTGCTGAGAGAGTCAGGGCGGACCGCCCCGTTGGTTAAAGCGCGTAAGGAGCCAGGCAACCCCCGACCTTGCCTGGGATATGTAACGGTCGGCGACTGAGAGGAAGAGAGGATACCTACTGATCGGTGTATCAAGCATCGGGGTGAGAGACGCAGCCTGAATTTCGGCAAAGTGTGAGGAGCCAAGCTGGTGTGATCTCCGAGCGTAGGCTTATTTGAGGCCTCATGGGTTTGCGTCATAAACTCATCGGAGCAATTTGTAAATGGCGTGAGCAATATCAACAACACCAAGTGATGAAGGAAAGGGAGAGAAGAAATTGAAAATTTCTACGAATTGGAGAAAAAAGTGAGGAGAAAGAATGTCAGTTCTGTCGAAGTGAAACCACTTCCGCTTGCCAGAATCAATAAGAGAAGAAAGACAGGATAGAGGATACAACGGCTCGACAGAGGCTGCTCGGGGGGAGGAAGGCAGGAACAAAGAATGGAACTCACACTTCCTCTGGTTGGTTCTGGGGCCTAGGCGTCAACCAAGGATTGACACGGCTAGGGCTCAGAACCAGAGAGAGTACGACTTAAGCTCCGGGGGGCAGGTCTAGGTCCCACCTATGAGAGACGAAATCACGCCCTTCTGATCAGGTATCTCAGACGGAGAAGGCACATTCATCACGAAGAGAGCCCGCGTGACTTAAATCGGCCAGAAGAGCTGCAACGCGAGAGTCAAGTAAAGGGCAGATGGGGGATCGTATGATAAAAACCCGGATCGGACGAGTGAAGCTATCTCATTATGACTGGAAAACGTGACGGTGAATAGAGCTAGAGACCGTCGCGAGAGAAGTCAAGTCGTTGGGGACCGGGGAAATAGCCACACTAGGGAAAATAGGAGGGCCGGATACGTCTGTAAGCTCTAGAAGGAGGTGTGTGATGCCCATCAAGGACTCAAGAACGGAAAAAAAGGAAAGGGTGAAAGACTGAACACCAGACCGAATCTCGATGCCGGCCGGCCGGATTACTCAAGAGCGCTCTCCTAATTGCGGCTTTCAGAGTCAACGCACAAGAAGGATGCGGCTCAAAAAAAAGATCTGACGCCGAGCTCCTCCCAAGCAGGAGGTTAAGAAAAAGACGGGCTTGGGGAAGGAAACATTTAATCGTACCCCTGCTCGCGATCTATACGGATAGAGAAGGTGTATAAAACACGTGAAAAGCATATCTGACTGTTTAAGAACGGGGATAGGCACAAGCGAATCCGGGGACTCCGCTAAGAGAGTCGGGTGAGGACTCTTGGAGAGGGTGCACATCTTTCAGGGGAGGTGGAAGGGCCTCCCAACTGGAAAAGACGATATACGGTGTTACCAACTCTTCTATCTTGACCCCATCTAGGAAAACACTCACAGATTGCGGATGGATGCAAATTGGACCATCATCCCCCCATCTGAAGATCGATACTTCCTTCAACGATAAAGAGAGGGGTGCAAAATACATCGCGTAGGGGTGGAAGGAAGGGACAAATTCTTCCTCCTAGAGTAGATTCCTACGGGTGACGACGACAAAGCCCGCGAAACCCAGGGTTTTAAGGAGTCTGAGCATAGGAGCCATATTGGGTTCTAGCAGGAAAAAACTCAGGAAATCATGTGCTACTGTGCGTCTCAACCAAAACAGGCGTGTCCAGGTATCGCGGCGATTCTCTGACTCATAAGAAGCGCAGAGGAAAGCAAAGGGGGATCGGATCGACAGTCGTGGCGTGTATTTCCGGCTTAAGTTAGAGGTCGAAACTCCCTTCGGTTACTCAAGACGTGAGGACGAGGCCTGGAAGCAACGCTTGCTACCATAGATCCGTCTGGGTCGAAGGAAAGAGTCAGATAGAAGGGGAGAAAAGGAATGCTCCTCTTGGCACCTACTCGTAGGCATGCTTCTATGGCGGGGCAGACGAGGGAAAAACCCTGAAAAAAAAATGAGACGGCTTTTGCTGAGAACTTTAAGAGGAGAGATCGGCACAAACGCGGGGGCTTACCGAGAGGGGAAAATAAGGGGGGGGGGGGGGGGGGGGGGGGGGGGGGAAAAAAACAAAACTCCACCCAAACAAACAGGAAAGGGAAAAACCAGTTCCCTTCCAGTTGTTTTAGAGAGGTGACCGACACGGTGGACGTTCTATTAGCTCCTATCCATGATGCGGGGA
>Ga0179591_1308804_pt1 | contig 14963 bp, 10 predicted proteins | sample CZOMad2_1_08_16f_FD_182891 | JGI IMG/M metagenome (GOLD analysis project Ga0179591, IMG submission 182891) | Vadose zone soil fungal communities from Angelo Coast Range Reserve, California, USA - CZOMad2_1_08_16fungal (PacBio error correction) | ecosystem: Environmental > Terrestrial > Soil >...
AGGGGAGGAGGGAGAAACCAAACAGATCCCAAAGGGGAGGAAAAAACTAAGAAGGACACTGTTACTTTATTGGGGAATTCAGAAGCTCGAAAGGAGGTGGGGATACAGCGCCAACAGAATCAGGAGGAATAATCCAAGAACACAAGGGTACAGACCAATCCTTCACCGGCTTCAGATACGAAAATGTGGTCCATATCAAAAGATTTTGAAGGATCAAAAGAACCTGACCGGAGGGGGCCTGGGGAGAAAGGATCCAGTTGAGTGTCGACTTAAGGAAAAGTCTAAAGGGGCGGACTATGGGTGGGGGCCAATCTTTGGTCTGTACGGGGAAGGTTGGAACAACAAAATGAACTCTCCTAAAAACCAAAAGGATCAGAAAAAATGGGTTTTCAGGAATGATTACTATATATGCTTGGAAGAGTTGAAAAGAGGGGCAAGGGGAACGTTCTAGGGGGAAAGTCGGGTAAAGGGGGACGGCCTGCGGTTGATCGCTCAAAATTGTGGGAAGACCGGGGGGGGGTGTAGGGTGTTTTCCGAGCCGGGTCAGTCTAGGTAGGAATGGGGGAAGATAAGTACCCGTAGGGGGCATGGATGGAAACTGAGCTGTAGGGACTGTCAAAAAAAGAGGGTAATACTTCTAATGCGCGTGGTTAGGGGTGAAAGGAAGAGGACTCGAACATAAGGAAAAATAGTGAAAATCTCTGGATGGTACACACCTGGGGACATGTGGCTTAACTTGTTCCAATCTTCGAGAATTTGAAAGTCTGAAAACTCTGGAGTGAAAAGGTCTAGGGCATTTTGAAGAGGAAGCTTTACGAGAAACACATGTGTGATTCGACTCGATTGGATTTAATTACGTCGGTTTCTTCGATGTTCCTGGAAAGATATAGGTAACTTGGGGGGGGCCAGTTTCCTCCTTCCTCACTGGGACTCATAAATACTCTGAGACTCATCTCTTTTCCCAATTTTCGCCCTCTAGGCTTGTGTGTGGGCAGTTAGGGGTGCTGGAGGGAGAATAGACAACCGGACCATAAAAAAATCACATCAAAGACTAAAGACCCAAATTACAAAATGGATAGAGAGATTGGGTAGGTCCTAGGGAGTCATCAGGAGAGATTAAGAGGTCAAGGGAATTATGGGAAGAAGGCCAAGGGGAAGAAAGATTTTTTGTTTCCAAGGATTATACCGGGGCCTAGGACTGGGAGGGGGGAATCAAAAAGGTTGGGGGGGCTTCGTATGGGGAAAATGTCACCCCTGGGTGGGTGTAGAACTGGAGGAGACCCTGGGGACATAAGAGGAGGGTTCGCTTCCGGGAAATAGTCTTGGTTGAGGAAGTGTGAATTTTTGGATCGGCTCATTGAGTTTAGGTCGTTCTGTAATGGAAACCAGGACGGAAGGGATCTTGAAAAGTTAGAGATACCGCTAAGTAAAAGCGCGTGGAAAGGTCGGTTGGAAAGAAAGCGAACAAAGGAAATGAATGTTGCAGGGGGTCGCGAGGGGGGACAAGGCAGAACAAGGGGGGCGTCCGGTTGGTTTGAAAAAAATGGGCCATAGGCGCCCTCAGGGGGGGGTCAATTTTTGGGGGGTGAGTTGTCGGAAGAGTCGAGGAAAGAGTGCAAGTGAAGGAACAAAACGCTCATATCCCGCCGTCACCCGAGGACAGAATTCTCCTACCTAGTATTAGTCCGAAGTCACAAGATAAAACACGGGGGCTTGTCGGTGGCCTCCTCCGCTAGGACTTTTCTTAACCTGCCCTCAGTGATTAAGGACAGACTAAGAAGAGAACACGAGGTGCGTCGGAAAGGAGCAGACCGCCTCCCGTTCCCTGCCTAGCACCCCCCAGTCATCTTGATGAGAAATCCAGCGATGTAAGAAATGAACAGAAAAGAAAGTACCTACCTAGTGAGAGGGTCAAACCAGGGGGTTAAAAAGGAAGTGAGCGAGGGAGGGTACTTTGGTACCTTTAATTCACCAGCTAAGAAAAAAAATATTGGGATTAAAAAGGGGGGTCGTAATCGCCAAACATGGGGACGCAATGAGTGGTTTGGGGGTTGGGGTGACCCTCTTGATGGGTAAGTCATAAGGAGAAGAGAATTTTGTCTGACTGAAGCTATCTGGGGGTGGGGTAGGCTCGACTCTGTTCTTGCATCTATCTGAAATTAAAAGCACCAAAATGAAGGTAAAGATTGGGCTATCAATCCCGGTTAGAAGGGCACAGTTACCGCGAGGGTCGAGAAGCTGGGGAGAGGGGGGGGGGATGCTTGCAAGGGACACCTCTGTCCGAGCCAGACGATACAAGAAATACACGAAAGTCGAAAGGGACATAAGCCAGCTAGAAAACATTAAGTAAGAGTTTTCCGAACGCATAGAAGGCCAAAAAGGGACAAAAAAGGGAAGAGTTCGCTTGGAGCAGTTTCGAACACAAGGGAAAAGGCATGTACTAAGCAGGGAAGCCAAATGAAAGATCGAGGGCATCCAAAAGAGTAACCGCATGAGACATTTGTAAGAAGATTCCAAAAAAGCCTACAAAAAAATAAGTACTGGGGCCTGGCGGACTCTTCTACACTATTGAAGAAAGAGGTATCGGCAAAAAGAAAATTCAAGGAACAAACAAAAGGGGACGGAGACAATATCACGGAAGGCTTACGAGGACAAACCCCCGAGAGAGAAAATCCAGGGAAAGGGGAAATAGAGTAGAGAAGAGCCTTCCCATTACCTAATGTCTAAATCGTTGAGTAAGTATTGAGAATAGGGTTCTACTTCCGTCTGATGTTTCGTGGGTGGATTGGGATGGTCCAAGGGGGCAAAGATATACTGAAGGTCCTCACGGGGAACACTTCCATACCTTGAAAAGAAGGGACAGAAGGGGAATCTAGGGGGAAAGGCCACTTGGGAGGACCCTCCAAATGTTTACGGGACTTCAAAAGTCCCAAATGCCTAAGGAATCGTGATGATCGATTCACCGTCAATCAGACCTTGGCCAGTAGTTGTCTGGAGACCGTGTCATCTCTCGCTGGGGATCGGAGATAAGGGCGGGCGGGGGGGTGAGTCTCCCAAGAAAGAAACCTGAACAGTCGGCAGTGGGTACATAAGAAAAAGGAACATATGGGTGGAGCTAAAGAATCAATCAAAGGCAACATTAGCTGCAAGGAGGATGAAAGACAAACGTAATGCGAGAACATAATACTCAGTCGTCCATATTTGATCTCCAGGGTGGGGGGCCTTATTTCCGATTCGCCCTCAATTGTACGCAAACACTCCGACCCGCTAAGGAACCTAAACCTCTCGGACACCTGAACGTCTAGATGAATGAAAAGTGAACTTCGCATAAAAAAACTCTGACGCCAAGACCTAGGGACATGTAGGGGGGGGGGCTGAGAACCAAACGGGGTCGTGGGCTGAGTTTTTTGTTTTCAGGAGGGGAGGAGGACCCATTCATTGAGGCCACCGGGAAGCGTATTTAGAAAAACAGCGGATTAGGGTCTCCCGAAGCGGGTCTAGTTGGGAAGAATTCCCATGATGCGATCAAACGGCTATGGTTCAAGGGCGATGAGAACAATCCTGCGAGAATCTGTGGAAGCCAAAACGGGGGAATCTGTGCATCACTTCCCTGAATTGGGGGGGAATTTCGAAGACAAGGGATGGCTACCCGCGAGAATCTTGGGGAGTGCTTGGGAGGATTGATCCTGGATGGGGTTTGGGGCTAAGGGTCTACCACGTCAAAGCCGTGTGACTTAAAAGAGGGTGATTAAAAAAAAGGGATAAGAACGGGTACTGAACAGACCGGATACATCGTAGCTGAGAAGTCTCGTGGCGGGGAACTTCAATAGAGGGTGAGCCATCCAGGTAGAAGGTCAAAAGACAGGGAAAAAGGGGTTCGACTACTAGGGGAGGTTGCTCGAAAAATTGCTTAGGGGGGGGTCGTCAGCTTCCTCGGACTCGAAGTATGGGGGACTAACGTTGGTAGGGAGAAGGGGGAATCACCCCGCTTTCCAGAGACTCTTGGAATCTCTCTGCTTCATACTCACGCCTGAAAGAGAAGGGCCAAGGGGAAAGTTGACGTTGGATTGCTATACACCCGCGACTGAGGAAAATCGGGAGGCTGGTTGCGAGATTCCGACGCATCAAAAAGTCCTGAGGTCGAGCAAGGGGTTCGGAATAAAAGAGGGACGGTTATCTTTGGACCTTTCCAGAGATGCGGGGGCTCCCAAGGTTAGGGGCATCCAAGAAAAAAACGAAAAATGACTAATTGTCAGGAGTTGTTATGATCCAGGCTTAAATCTGAGTCAAAACTGCCAGGGTATGAGGGTCCAAAAAACCCCCTGCAGGGGAATTGCTTCAAGGGAGTTTCGGGTCACCAATAAGAAGAAACCACAGAAAGGCCGGAGCAAAAAGAGACGACGGAAAGGAGGACTCAAAAAGAGGATGAGGAGAGTTTTGACCCAACAACCTTAAAAAAACAAACAAATTGTCACAAAAAAACCCCTGCAAAAAAAACAACAAAAACCCAATCCAAATTTCTCCAAACAATTGTTTACCCCAAACAAAAAAAATTTTCTTCCCCAGAAAACCACCTCACCAACAGGGCCTAAACAGACGGAAAAAGAAGAACTCAAGAGGGGATGGATGGTTTCCAAGTTCCGGGCCAGGAAAAAAAAAGTACCGAAAACAATCCGGGGGGAGAGACGTTGTAGAGGAATAATGCTTCCGAGTTGTCCTATTGAGGATCCCTATGAAAATCTGGGAGGAGTTGCAAAGAGAAAAGAATATCGAGGAAGGGTGATTTCGTGTTTTGGGGGGGAGAAGGAATGGAGAGGACATTGAGAGAAAAAAGGAGACCATGCGTGCCCGGTAAGCAAAAAAACAAAAGGAAGCAAGGTCATACAAGGAGAAATTTCGGAAGGGGAATCCGTAGTCGTATGAACGTGAACTGCGATTTTCAGGGTTGAAGACGCAGTGGGCCCAAGAAAGAGTCTTAAGACCAGAAGAAAAATGTGTAGGGAGGGGAAAGCGAGTCGAGTGGAGGACCAGGGCCGTTGCAAATCAGCAGAGAAAATTTGGGGGGGCCCCTGGTGAGGTCCCCGTAGATTCACTCAAGGCCTGTCGGGGCCGGAAGCTGCACAAAACAAAAAAAGCCCTCATCCTTTTGCGAATGGTAGGCACCAGAGAAAGGTGAGAATTGGGGAGGGAATTGGATCGCAAGAAAGAAAATTCTGTCCTACCTTTATACTTGATAGAAAAAAAAGCGGGAAGAAGCAAGGACGATGAAAAGAGGAGATTTCGCTCCGGAAGGCCGAAAATCGCGGAGTTAGAAGCTGGAGGAAGAGAAACGAACCCAACTGCGTGGTACTTCCAGGAAGAGTGGCGGAGGGAAAGAGACTGTGAAAAGGTCTGGTACAACCGAGTCAAGGATCCAGGAAGCCTTGAGAAAGGACTATAAAGGTCAAAGGACTCTTTTACTTTAGGAAACTGATATCCAGTTTAGATTAAAAAATCATAACACTGAAGGGGGTGACACATCTCTACAGCCCTTTGTTGCCAAGGGAAGTCTATCTCAAATCCTGATTGGGAACGCTCCAAAAAAACGAGGGACTCAGGAGTTAGAAGGGGTCAGAGAATCTGAGCGGCAAAGCTCTTGGCGAAAAGAGAGAATGACTCTTGGGGGAAAAGGAAGGGAGATATGGGTTGCACTAAATTGGATCGAAACCCAAAACAAAAACATGTCGAAACAAGGGCAAAAATATAGGGCTATGACCGCATCGAAATGGGGGCTTCAGGACGCGAGAGACTAAAAAGAAGAAAGGCATAGATGTCTTGAGACTGTCCGAGGGAGGCTATAGACGTGGTTGCGAGCCTTGAGGGATTTTTTTCACGGAGGGGTTGAGTGGCGAGGAAGGGGACGCGAAAAAAATCCACCCGGAGCTCTTTCTGCTGGACTTCATGACTTAAGTGAAGAGGGTTTCGCGTATTGGGAGTTGGGAGACCCTTGGGAGGAGTCTATCGGCCCTCTCGCGAAAAAGTGATCTCAGGGCGGAGAGGCCAAGCTCGGAAATGTTTTTCGGATGTGGTTCGACCACTAAGTGGAGGAAGTTAAGGCTCCATCATGACTGTCAAACCTCGTGTTTGGAGAGGGTAGGTGAATGTTTCTTGGGGGTTGCTGTCTCATGGAGGGGAAGCTCTTTTAAAAGGTTTCGGGGAGGTGTATTCCGTCCTTCCCCTTTTGAACCCAGAGGTGGTCGCTACGCGTTTCAAAGTAGAAGGAATTCATGGATTTTTGGGTTGCGTGACTGGAGGGAGGCTGTCCATTCGAAACCAGTAGTTGCACGCAAAATCATCGGGGAAACAGGGGGAAATGACCCAGACTAGCTAAGTCGGGGGGGGAGGGTGACGCCCATACCGAGAGAGTATAGAGGACGGGATTACCGCGGTGGAAAAAGAGGGGTTGTATGGGGGGTTTCGAGGTGTCAGGGCCGGGGTCTTGGGATTCACTTTTGCGGGGTGGTCGGTGTTGGAAGGTTGAAAAGATTGGGTTCAAAGGAAATAGCGGCCTATGGGGGGAGAACACGCGTATTTCAAAGGCCGAAAAAGTAGGGCCCAGAATTTGAGTCTGAGAAAAAGCTCACGTCTGTTCCTAGTTTTTCGTGATGAAAAGGCCGTAACTGAGGGAATGGTACGGCAAAAGGGGCGGTCCGACAGAAGTCTGTCTACCAGGAGCTACCTAGAGACCGAGATTTTAAAATCCTTCGGGGGGTGCTTAGGGTCACTAAGAAAAGGGTGGGAAGGGGTTTAAGGGGGATTTTTTCGACGCTCTTGTACGAGTGGATGGTATTTCGGGGAAAAAAGGGCGGTTGGTCAAGATCTCCTGGAAAAACAGAACTAGGCAAAGATCGCAACCTTATCACTAAACATCGAGAAGAAAGGGTCAGGGCGGGGATAAGACCTAATACGGGAAAAGGGTATTTAAGTTAGCGGGGAACTTGGGGGGACAAGGGAAAGTGCGCCTAAGACACTTGCTAAGGGGGGAAAATCCACCGAAGATGAATAAGAATAGAAGGAGAAGGAAAAAAGGGGACTACCTTTTGCTTGTGGTCAAGGGAACACGAAGGTTGACATACAAGCATGGGGGAGGAAATTGGGGTGTCGGAGAAAAAAAAGACCAACCACTCGCTTATGAAGATATCTCTGGAACCAGTGAACAGCAAATATAGTGGCAAAGTGCCCATGTTGAAAACCTGTACTCTGTCGGATTTGACTAAAAGAATCAGAGGGAGATGGAGGAGTGGGGTGGGTGTTTTATGTCTCGTCTCATCTAGTACGTGTACTGAAGGCTTCGAGAAGGGTGCCTTTGGTACCTGAAAAATCCATGGTCTAGATCAAAATCTAATGTGAAAAAATTAGACGTCTGGTTTAGGGGAGGTTTACTTAGGAGGGGGGGTTCTTGCAGGAAGATGTCGAAAGGGGGGGGCTCAGAAGAAAAACTAACAACGAAAGAGTCAGGGGATGGTAAAAAAGGCTAAAACAACAGTGAAGAGGCTCAAATTTAGAGCGCACAAGTAGGGGGGAAGGACCATGCCAGGTCCCCATGCTCGGTCAGCAGTCGCGCGGGAGACCGCAGAAGGGAGCATTGAAGTTTAGGGATAAAAAAACTTCAAAGAAAAGGAAAAAAATCGTCCTGTCATAACAGAAAAAACGACGGACACAGCAATTGGAGAGAAACAAGCCGAAAGGAAAGGCCCAAGGGGTCTGGAGGACCGGAATACGGAATGTCGCCCCTAGTGGATCTCAGTTAAGGGCAAAAAAGAATGGGGGATTAACTTAACATTCCCACCCGACTGCCAGATAAAGGACCTGAAAGAATACACCCCAAAAGGATAAATCAGTAAGCCATGATAGTTAGCTAAGAGGTCAGAGCTCCCGACCTCGTAAGATACCTTCTCCTGCCCCCTAAGAAAGTGTGCGGTCGGCAGTCAAGGGGTTCTTCGGAAAGGCAGTAGATTGTTGATTGAAAGCCTTGGGCCAAAAAAACGTAGCTCACGTGAAACCGGAAAGAGACGAGGAGGCAGGGGATCTTGGAAGGAGTTATAGAAATCAGGGAGGACTTAAATTAAAGCCAAACAAGGCATAAAAAAAAATCTCAATTAATCGGTGACCCAGGCGGGCCAAACACATTAGACAATTAGCCAACCGTATATGACTGAAGGTGTGGGGGCAAGGAAGGCTGGCCCGCACGTGCCACCGGACGTCGTGTTCGACACAGGGACCAGACGGAGGGCTAGAGGGGCTCCTATTTTTCTGCCTTGCGGGAGATAGACATCCGCACAAACTGGAGAAGGGAGTAGGTGAAACTTAATCCCAGGGTCCCGATCAGCCTAGGAGGGAGCGAAAAGTAAAACAGAGGGAGAACGGAAGGGTCCTCTCCAGGGGGTTTACCATGTTCTTCGGAGTACCAATCAAACAACCTATCCCAAAGATCTATTAGAAACCACTAGAGATCGGAATCCTGAGAGAGAACCAGAAGAAAAAGGTTTCGGGAGGGGCCCTGATGCGCCATTGGAATGGACGAGAGGTTAGAAAGATGTCTGCATGCTTGTAGGAGGTCACAATGTCTGACCACACTTAGTCTGGAAAGAGACGCAGATGGGGAACCTAAAACGGAGAAACCTAGAAGGGGTCTGCATTCCTGCTCTAACATCGTACTAACATGATCGACATGCGAGGCGAGAACCGGTGAAGGACCTGCGGGGCAGCCTACCGATGCATTGCGAGGGGAAGGCCAAAGAGCGTTGGGGAGGACTCGGACAATTCTAAGAGGTCTACAAAGGAAAGGAAAGTCGGATGAATTGTATCTTTTAATTGCCTGTGGCGTGGATAAGCTGAAGAGCACGTGGGAGAGGGGAGAACCATGTTGAAAGTTTTGTAACAAAGCTTATAAGATCAGAGAGATATCTGGGGGGAACGCGTCGGAAGTTGTGAAGGAAGCTTCATCCTGGATCTCTATTAAAGATTCCCTGGAAACAACTGTTGGATGCCTATCGTGTGTTCGAACAATGGGGTCGTGGTCGGCGTTCTTGGGTCCTAGGGTCGTGCGCCAGAGTAGTAGCCTAAAGGACCTTCATGTTGAGGGAAGGAGAAGCGGTGCCCAACCTCTTTTTTGCTCTGTCTCTGGGACGTTCAGATCGAAGGGCCGGGAGATCGAAAGGACGATACCAAAAGTAATTGGGACGTGGGAAGAGGGCTGGAGAGTACTGAAAGAATGAAAAAAAAATACCGTCACTACAATGCAGAACTAGGATACGGTAAGAGAGGCCAAGAGTGTGGGAATGGCTCGGGGGAGGGAGTCTTAAAAACATTTACGCGGTATATATCAAGAACTGGGTTGGAAGAAGAGGGGACACTTAAGGCATCCACCCCAATAAGCACAGAGAATATCGATGTAAAGGGGGTAATAAGAGGAGCTGGAGAGGTCTAAAAGCTTAGGAAAATGAAAATCTTGGGAAGGGCTACCAAACCCCCTGGCCGACGGTTCTTAATGAAAGGTCCAAAAAGGGATCGAAGGGAAACCTCCAAATTGCCGTCGAGAAAGAGAAGTTTAGGTAGGGAGAGGGAGACTCTCAACAACAACATTATTAGAAAGGTAAACACTTAGAAAACTTGCAAACAAATCTGGGGGAGGAGGGGTTAAGAGGGTGACTATGAACCTCGAAAGGGGTCTTCTAATGACAATCCAAGTCAAGAAGAGCGAAGGGAAAAATAATAGAGGGAAAGGAGGAGAAGGCAACGCCAGGAAGACTCTGGGGGATAACCGCCCATAGAATGAGTTTTTGGGAAGGGGTCTGGGTCGGTGGAGGATTTGCAAGGAACCGCAAGACGGGGATCCTTAATGCGGATTGAATGAACCGGTAAACGCGAGCCGTAAGAAATGCAGCTCTATTAGAACTTATCGGAAAGGATGAGTGAAAAAGGGAAAAGCAAACTCTTGGGGAGGTGGGGAAAAAGTTCCCGCAAGAAGGAGTAAGAAACCAGGCCCACTTCATTTGGGGGGGGAATAGCCAAAACAGGAGGAAGACATAGTGGATCCCCCGTCAACGATCAGAGCAATACTGAAATTAGGGGCCGGGTGGGGTGAATTGAAACGCCTTGGGGGGGGGGAGGCTCCGGATGAGTGAAGTCTCGGGCGAATCCCAAAAAGGAGCCAGAGATTCCTGGGAACCATCAAAAAGAGCAAAAGGGGGGGAGGGAATTTTAAGTCGTCGAAAATGGGAAAAAATGTCGGAATTAGAGTATCCCACGGGGAAGTTGGACATGATCCGCCCGATTAAAATACCTTCTTTTCCTTATCCTCGGGGACGCTGATAACTATTCGTCATTTACTGAACGGCAACCAAGGACGTGAGAAGCGTGGAGACCATCAAAGGGAAAGCAACCACCATACTGAGAAGGGTTCGCTGGATATTGTAGAGTGAAGCCCGACGGGAAAGTCGACCAAATCATTCAGCCCATCTGCCGGCTCACTCCCAATCGGAGGGATTGGGTGAGCGGACGTCCCTGCCGCCCCCTTGTTGTTTCGGCGTCTAACAGATGCCCATTCAGTGATTGGGAGGTTCAAAAAAGCCTAATCCTTGCTGGGAATCGGGCGCATGGGTAATCATGCGAAAAAGTTGTTGGGGGTACTAAGGGTCATCATTGGGGAACCTGACAAAAATGGGGCATAGAACCGTTTTGCAGTTGCACAGACGAAGGTAGTAGGAGACAAAAGTCTGCGGGGTCTCGGGGGCACTGCAGGGAAAAGAGGGCATGCCTCGCGGGGGGGTTTGCGGAAAGGCGACGGTCACCTTATCAAAAGGTGGTCGTTCGGGTCATCGTGTAGGGTGAGGTCTCGAAGAAAGTGTCCACCTAATCCTTATCTTTACCGAGGTCGTGGAGTCCTTTGGGCTTATGGGGTAGGAGTGTGTCTCTGGGTCTCCTTCACTTGCTGCGTTGTCCGACTTTGCCAGAGCTAAGGGTCTTGCCAGCGGGAAAATTACCCACTTTTTCCAAAAGGGAACTCAGAGGGGGGTCCCAAACCCAAAAAAAAGGGGTTCTTGCTGTGTTGCGCAACACCGGGGCGCAGTGCCATCTACCGGGCGATTATCGGCATCAACAAGGAGGGGTAGAGAAGCTTGTTGTAGGCCATGTCTATGGAGTTGTAAAAAGTTCTAGGGGGGGGCAGGTCATCTCCAAAACCACTTGGGGGGGACTCGAGGATGGGTAAAAAAATCAATCTCTGGGGGACCCAACCAAAATTGGGGGCACGGTCGAATGGGGCAGGCAAAGCACAGGAAAGGGGGTTGGGGGGAATCCAAAACTCTTGGCCATCAAGGAAAAATAAGGGATGGGACCTAGGAGTTCCCCCAAAGAGAAAATATGGTTGTCTATGCGGGAGGGGTGAGAGGCGCTAGGGGCGAGCTTGGGCGCATCCGGGCGGGACAGGGGGGATTGGTAAAGAGGGAGAGGAGACTGGGGGGTTTTTTGGAACAGGAAGACCTGCAGAGGGGGTGGCGTTGATGAAGGGAAGGGGACCAGTTTGGTGCGTCGTGGGACCTTGGTAGAAAGTTTTGGGGGCCCTTGAGGAAAGGAGATCAGCCGGGCTGAAGGTTTTTGAGGAGTCCGAAGGATTGGGAGGAGGGTTGTGGGATCAGGGAAGAAAAAAGGGGACTGCGTCGGGGGGGGGGACACTTGGCGACTGCAGCGGGGTTTTAGGGAGAACGTCCGGCAAAAAGCAAGTGTGAAAGCACAAAAACCTAGCATTTTACCTGTAGGGTCGGAGGAAGAGTTGAAACCCAAGGTTCTAACGGGAAAAACTTGGAAGAAAAGGTTTGGTAAGGCTCCTGTTTCAGAAAATTAGGAGGGTTGGTGTTTCTTGGTTCGTCGGAACCCTCGGGACGACAAACGAAATCCGGACTCTTAAGAGCTCCTCATCACTATCCTCGGAGTTGAGGTCCCAGGCTTGTAACTCCTCAGGGGGGGAGGGGGTTTCAACGGGAGCTTTTCTTTGGTCACGCTCAAAACCTAGCGCGGGACTCACTCTTACAATTCTGAGTTCGAAAATAACCTATAGGGATTCAGGAGGGCCCGAGGATCCGTTCTCAGAGGAGGTTCCCTTCCAAGGGACTATGGGAGGGGTGGAAACGGGACAGGACCTATGGGAAAAAAGTTGAATTAGAGCTCTCAAACAACCAGAAAAGTGGTAGAGACGAATGAATCAAACTAAAGTGTATCGGTCATTGGGGGCACCCCATGCTTAGACTAGTGACTTTGAGATTATCTATCACCGAAATAAATCGTTTTGAATTTATAGAGGGAAAATGGAGAATATTTTCATCTCCGTCTACCGGCGGAAACCGGGGAAAGAAGGACGAAGGATTCGTCTAGCACGTCCGTCGAGGTTGCAAACCTGTAAGGCGGAAGGGGGGAGATGAGGAACTGACGTGTTGAGGGGAAGGTAAAAGAAACTTTAAGTTCCTAGAGAACGTACTAAAAACGTCAAAAAAAGGCTCAGGATCTGGGAAAGCTAGGGATCTAGAAAAAAGAACGCGCAACCAACGGTTCTGCGGTAACAAGCAGACAAAAGACCCAAAGAGGAAATTAAAAGCTGTAAGCTCAGGGGGCAAACAGGGACGGAAAATTGAGGGGCCTTACGACGGTACTCAACCCGGCGCAAGTATTAAAAAGAGAGAACTTGAGAAACTAGAGGATCAGGAAGAAAATAGGGCTAAAAGCCCCAATCACTGCCACCAAGAAGTAGTACGAGAAAAACTCGATAAAGGGTACTCATAGAGGTCAAATCAGCCATCATTAAGTCAACGACTCACTCAAAAGACGAGAAGACAAAAACTGGGGGAAAAGGGAAAAAGAATACAACCCCATCTAAGAGAAACGAGGTAAAGCCATGTTCTCGAAAGAATAGGAAAGACTTCCGGATCTGGAAATAAATGAGAGGGAAAATGTCTGGGAGATCTGGGCCAATCCCGGGGGGAAGGACTTAGGAGTGGATGAAAAGGGGTACAGTTGGTCGCTGCCGACACTCGAAAACAAGAGACCAAAGCTGTTAATCGAAAAAAGAGGTAACCGAAGGTATCAGAAGGGACGCTTAAAGCAGCAGGAAATCCATGGGTAAGGGCAACCAAAAGTAAAGGAAACTCAAGCAAGTCGATCGAAAAGCGAACGGTAAAGGCCAAAGGACGAGTATAGTGGTTGGGGAATCATAGAAGGGGCTGATGGGAAGAGAGGAAGGACCAAAAACGCAAAACAAACGGGGTCTAGGGGTTGGAGACTATACTTTCGCACCGTATGAGGACACAGGAGGGTAAAACGTGAGGAATTGATATCTGCTCAATTCCGCCGGCGCACAGCACCGAACAGGAACAGCCAGGACAAAAAACAGACTGAAATTACCCAATCGATGGATTACAAATGGAGGTAAAAGGTCGAAAATTCCAACCCTAATAAAGACCACACTTAGCCCGGCACTAATACAATCCGAAGAGGAAGTCATACCCCATCTATGCAGGGTAAAGGACTAACCTCTAATTAGCAACGGGGTCCTCGCCTCGCCTTCGCAAGAGGGGGCCAGGGGGTAAAAAGGGCCAAGGATGCACAATTAAATAAATGTGAAAAACGGAAAAACTCTGGGGGGAGGAAAAACTCTTCGCCCCGGTATTGGACAGATACTGAAAACTTCGTAGAGAGGGATGTAGGCTTCGTTGGGGGGGCTTACAAACTTGCGAGGAGAGCTGAAACAGGGATTGGGAGATGTGGGGAGGAATAGTCGCGTTCAACGATGGCGGGGAGGTGCGAACAAACCGGCGTTCAGGGAGAGGAAGATAAAAAAGGAATCGTTTAGGGGGAGGCCTTGGTCAGGGATGAGGTGTTCTAACGAGGGCGCAGGCAACTAAAAATCTCCAGTGTGGCCGGGGAAAAAGTAGAAGATTCACGGAGAAGCAGTGAAAGGAAAAATCGCTCTCAGAACTGTCGGATGGTCTCGGGGGGTATCCCGGAGAAAGGGAGGAAATCGGACTCAAGCTAAAAAAAGGGTTCTAAGATAACTTGATTGGTGGACAAAAAGTCGAGCTTCTGGGTGGGGATTCGCTGAAGGAAGAAAAAATTGTCCGAACCACCGGGGAGATGCTTTGCCCTCCAAAACCCGGGGAAAAATATTGGAGAGATACAAGTATAATCAGTCTCATATGGGTATGGGAGAGGGCTTCCCATCTAGAGAGAATTGGGGCCCAGGATGAGGGAAAATGACTCTCAAAAGAAGGTTTCAAGAGGCTGGTGGGTCAGGAGAAGAGAGGGTCAATAATTAGGGAAGGGCGAAAAAGAGAGCGGGAGGTTACGGACTTGCAGAGGTGCGTAAAACATGCTGAAAGCCGGAGGGGGAAAGCGCAAGGAGCAAAAGTTCAGCTAAAGGAGGACAATGTAGGGGGAAAGAAGTACACAACAAGAAAGAAACAAGAAAGTACTAGAGGAGAAACTGGGGGGGATCTTAATTTAGGAACGAAATCTAGTATCTTCTTCAAATGAGTGGCTCTCCCCCACATTTACTGGGCTTCCTGGAAGCGTGAAGGACCATAAGAAATAAAGCCGTTGAAAAAAGAAATGAGGCCGGGGGCTTGGAAAAAAATATCACTCCCCAGAAAAGGAGGAGAAGAGAGGAGAAAATTGGTCCCCCTTGATCCAACAAGCCCAGAAAGGTGAAAACACCATTCTTAAACTGGAACGGAAAGACAGAGGGGCATTCAAGAGAAAACATATTGGGTGGTTTCGAAGGGGGGAACTTCAATAAAAAAAGTTCAGAAGATCCTTCAAGATGTGTTTATCGGCAATAGGGGGGGGGGAAAATAGGAGGGAGTGCCGTGGAAAAGACTCAAAGAGATGGGGGAAAGGGAGCTGACAAAATGACCTTTTTGGGGTTATTTCTTTTG
>Ga0179591_1261502_pt1 | contig 14961 bp, 21 predicted proteins | sample CZOMad2_1_08_16f_FD_182891 | JGI IMG/M metagenome (GOLD analysis project Ga0179591, IMG submission 182891) | Vadose zone soil fungal communities from Angelo Coast Range Reserve, California, USA - CZOMad2_1_08_16fungal (PacBio error correction) | ecosystem: Environmental > Terrestrial > Soil >...
CAGAAACCAACAAACGACGGAAATTATGAGTAAATATATAGCGGAGGGAGAAGTGATCGTTTACTAGAGCCAGCAGGACGGGAGAAATGCTGAGGGTAGAAAAGCAAACTATTAGGAGCCATACCTTTTGGTTTGAAATTAGAATTAGGTGGTAGAACCAGTCCCTCAGGGGCTCTGGGGAGGAAAAGGGAAGCCTCTTAACGGGGGTACTGAAAATGTCCTATGGACCATTAGAGGGGCAAGGAGGAAGGTTTTCTGATCACCCGGTGGCTGGGAAGCCCGTCAACCGTCACAAAAAGGAGGCGGGGGAGGGGAAGAAATGTCACCCGCCATTACACTAAACGACCGCAGTGTGTCGATGGAAGGGTCAAGGCTGGGAGGGAGAGGGACAAAATTCTCCAGACTTGCATAGCACGACGACTCGCGTAGAAAACCATAGTAGGCAGTAAAACAAACAGCAGGGGACCTCAGGGAGAAGGGTTTGAAAACTGGCATTGGTGAAACGGGGAGCTTCAATCGCCCTGCCCCTCCGCCTGAATCAAGGTATTTTGCCCGGGGAAAAAAAAGGGAGGACCTAAAAGGAAAGGGTCCAACTTATCTTTGCAGGGAAGGGGCCTGGGGACGAAAAGGGCACTTGTGGCCATGAAACAGGACGCAAAGCCGTTGGAAGGGGCGTAATTTTCCCAACAGTGAAATTTCACGGACTGAAGAACTAATTTTTTGGAAAAAAAAAGGCTGCTGTTAGGCCCCATGTAATTCATAAAAATAAGGACAGGGTGGGACATTGCAAAAAGGGAAGGATGGGCCGGAAGTGGAATCGGGCAAATAAAAACAGGAAGGGGGCAAAGGGTGCCTTCAGGTATCAATCAAGCTGACCAGCAGGAATAACAAACTCTGTGGGGGAAAACTTGTGCGGAAGAGGTCAGAGGAAAAGAAGCGGTGGTGAGGGGGAGACGGGGGTGTCGAATGCGGGAAAAATCCGGGTGGGAGATGCATACCTGGAATCAGGTCAGGGGGCGGGGCCAACACGGGTCAGGGTTAAGGTCGGGTAAAACCCACGGGGGCCGCGTAATGGGGTTTAAGAGGAAGCAGAGGGTAAACCCTACGCGGGAATCACAGAGCTGGTAGCATGGCAAGGGTGGCCGCACCAAAGCCAAAAATTGGAGGAAGTGCTATGGGAGGGAGCTCAAACCAGCCTAGATAACTTGGAAGGGAAACCATCCTCGTGGGAGGGGTCGCCTTTGAGACACGAGCTCCGAAGAAACTTGCTGGATAAAGCTACCCCTGCGGTGGGGCCACGAAAGCTACCAGGGGGGGTCCAAGTCGGCAAACCCACAAAACCTGATGGGACGATCCATGGACGCTAACTTGCAGCGGGGTGGCGCGTTGGAAAGAAGGAACTGCAGAAAAGCCGCGGTTTATAGGGGGTGGGAAAGAAGGAATTGACCCCCAATGGAAAAATGGGGGTAAATTATGGGGGGGGACAAAAAAAAAAAAAAAAAACAAAAAAACCAACAAACGGGGTCGTAAGGGAGGGCAGAAGGACGCTACTAAAAAAAAAAACACAAGGGAAACCGTCCCGGCAGGCCTGCACCGTCGCCTCCGCATTCAAACGGTAGCCCCAAAAAAAATCAGGTGCTTCCGGGCATTAAAACGGAAGGGAAAAAAAACGGCCACGAGTTGGGGGGCACGATCACATTAAAAAACAACGGGCCGTAGGTCAAGAAGAAACGCTGACACCAACGAAAAATAACCGCGGAGGGGCCTGATTAAGTGGGGGGGGAGAAGGGGGGGGGAAACGAGTCGAAAGCGGATACTGGTCGACTGTTGTGAAAAAACAGCCCTTCGGGCGCCCAAGCCTACAACCACTGGATTCCGAAAGCAGGTTTACAAAGGCGTTCCCTACAGGGGGAGGAAACCTTCGGGCAAGGTGAGAAACAGCCATAACACCCTGGGACACCGCAGTTTGGACACTATTCTAAGTTCCAACCGCCAATAGGCTGGAAAAATAAAAAAAAAGCATGGCGAGCAAAAAAAAATGGAAAGAACAGGTCCCAGACCCTGACGATAACAGGTTAACACGACCTTGGAGGGGGGGGGGGAACCACGATGAGGGCGTGAAAATCAGGGGGAACGAAAGTTGGAGCGCCGAGTTGGGAGGCGAGCCTCGCCCCACAATGGGGGAAACAGTTGTCGACCGAAAGACTCAAAAAGGGGGGGGAATCAACGGGGGGGGGGACTGGAAGGGGGAATGTTAAAAACGGAAAAAAAGCACGGCCCCAGCCTAAAAGTTCACTGTTTAGGGGAGATCCCACATTCCTTGAAACAGCCTAAGGTCCGGTTCAGGGAGGGGGGGAACTGGGAGCAAAGGTGAGGCAGCCCCAGCAACATCGTTGTTGAAAGTTGCCCATGCCCTAGTCGAAAAGCGTCCAAAAACGGTGGAGAATTGAAAAAGGGAGAAAGTTAACAGAACAAATCTCCGCAGCTCCGCGGAAAGGAGCCTGGGAAAGATAGGTCAGCGAATAACGTGTAAGAAAGCGAGTTTAAGAGGGGAAGCTTTCCACAAGGAAAAGGAGGGGCTGCAAAAAAGAAACAGCCCGAGGTTTGGCGGGAGGAGCATGTTCCGACCGCACCGCGGTACATCCCTCGTTCTGGGGCTGTCACCGTTGGTTGTTCCAGGGGAAAAAAAAAGACGGTTATTCTCCTCTACAGGGAGGGGAAAAACCGGTACGAGGGGGGGTGTACATGATCGTTAGTTTCGAGGCGGGCCAGTGAGAAAACAAGGTCACCACGCTGCCTGTGAGTGTCAAGGGGGATCTCACTCAAAATAAAACCGACTTTCCTACAAAAGGAAGAAAAGGGAATAAAAAACAGGCGAAAAATCCAGGCCGCGGTCGGTCTCCGCGGGAGGAAGTAGATCGAAAGCGCAGCGCCTGGTCAAAGGGGCAATGAAAGAAACCTTACTCAAAAAAGATAGGCCGGGGGGGGAGACTGGAAAAAAAGAGGAGAGAAAACAAAGAAAGAAAAAGAAGTATAGTTGGCTGGACGCGCCAGTCACCTTAGGAGCTGATAATTCAGGCAGTTCAAGGCCATCGGGGCAAGGAGACTGCGAGTCAGCGGAGAAAAAGAAAAAAACTAGAAAGACCGAAAAAAAGAAAGCTGGCCACAAATACGCTGGTCTCCTGGGGTTGCCGGGAGGACCAGTCTTTTTTGGGTCCAAGGAGTTGTAGGAAAAAAAAACTGGTGGACTCCAGACTGGAAAAAAATGAAAACGACAGAGTGAGGGGGGAATACCGGGTGAAAAAGGGGAATACACTTGGCAACGAAAGTAAACGGAATCAAAAAACTAAAAAAAAGATTCCTTTCACGGGACACGGCGCATACCTGTCTCATGACCATGGACCACCATAAAAAAAGGTGTGCCCCGCCGCAAAAGAATGTGACCTTCGGTAGATCCTACATTTCAAAAGAAAGGAAGCCCAAACCTCAGACGGGGTATGGTTTGTCCGGCGCCAAGTGCCCCGTGGACCCAGAAAAAAGGGTGAGAGTAGAAGAAAAACAAACTAAAAGTGGGAGGTCAAACAAACGGGAAACTATCATTAAAGAACAGGCAACACGGGGAGGGTGCAGCTGAGGGGCCTTCATTAGGGGTCTAAAGGGTAAAAACTTTTGGGCGGTGGGCCCAACGGTAAGACCTTTGTGGGGTTGGGAAGCAGGAAATAAAGACCAAGGAGGGCTTTTGGGGCAGATATACACACGGAGGGGGGGGGGGGTGAGTCTTCGTCAAACCTCGCCACGCTAAAACACCGAGCAGCCCATAAAAAGCAGTCAAGTTTTTATGCACGGAAAGTCGGAGGGGAGAGGCACACGGAAACAAGACAACCTTTTCAAAAAAAAGGAAAAGGTGGCTGGGGTCCCGGCGAAGGACACGAAAACCCGCCTAAAAAGAAATGAACCAACGAAATGCAATCACCGTATTAGAAAAAAAAAAAAACCTAAAAAGGTGTGCGACGTCCGTCAGGGAACCTCCAAGATAAGACTAACCCGTCATTGGGCCGAGACCAAAGGGAACCACTCAGACGGCGTCACTCCCCACCATTGCGGTGACACGCTGACTGAAAAGGGGAAAACTGGTGAAGGGAAAAAGCTGGGAGTACTGATTTGCGTCTCTACTGGTGCTCTTTTGGGAACTGAAGGGGTATAAAAAGGAGATGGACGTGTGGAAGAAGACAAACGAAAAGGGGGAAAAAAAGAGGTCCGAATTGGAGATGAGTTTGACATCCTGCCGCTCAAACCTGGAAAAAAGTGAAAAACCGCAATCTCAGGAAAAGGGGGGGTTAACAGCTTGGTGAAAAAACTAATGGGAGGGGGGGGCCGACGAGGGAGGATCAAACCAGCAGAGGGGGAAACATATTATCCAAGAGAAGAAAGACAGAAAAAAAAACAGAGAAAAATCCGTGCTGGCGGCTTTTGTCATCTCTTCCCAAGCTTCGCGGACAAAAGTGGAGGGATATTTAAGGGGTGGACAAGTCGCACCGTAAGCCAATGCCTGACGCCTAAAAGGGAGCAACAAGCAAGCACAAAAGAAATCCTAGGTGCACTCTGCGAGAACAGAATGTATCTACACGAAAGGAAAGGGAATCAAACGGGAAGGTCGGGAAAACGAGGGGACGGGGAAGACCTCATCAGTTCTCACTCCCTAACCTCAAAACCCAACAAAAAAAAACCCCTAAAAAAAAAAAATAAAAAAGACAGGAAACACCTCACGGGACCAAACTGGGGGTCACGACCAGACTACCAGCCCGCGCCCAAAAGGGGGGAGGTCAGTAATTCCTAGGAAGGAAAAGAGCAAAGCACTGTGGGTCAAAAAATGAGACCTGCCTTCCCTCAAAGAGGAACCGAAAGATGTGGGGAAGGGGGGTGAAGAGGGTGGGGGCCACGATGCGTCAGAGGGGGGGGGGACATGAATGAAGAAATGGGGGAAAAACGGGAGCATGAAAGCAGTCTACAAAACAACACCAAAAAGAGGGATCAAAAAGAAGAAGAACTGCCCCCATCTGACTTCGGTGTTCTACCAGTAGGATCCAAGGACTAAGAGGAGAGGAACCGGACGAACCGCCTCTAACGCCAAAAGAAAGTTGATCCAAATCAAACTTATCTGGCACTCCACCGATCTATAATAGGCCACAGCTGGGAGGGTAGGGGGGGAGCACGGGTACGCTCGGGGGGGAAAGACAAGGCGTGCGAGAAAACCGATCTCTCGAGAGGACGGAAGCGGAAAAAAAAAAAGGAGAAGAAAAAAAAAACAAGAAAAAACGGGATCACGTGTCCCCAGCCTCCATTGAAAAAATGAGACGAAGGGGGGGAAAAGGGAAGGTATCTAAAAAACTAACACCTAAAGGAGGGGGAAAAGGGACCAAAATTTGCGAAAGAAAAAGGCCACCCCCGATCCAAACACCAAGGCAGCGCGAGGCGAACAAGTTTCAAAGTGGCAAAAGACAAAAGGGGAGAGAGACGATAACAGGGAAAGCTTGAAGCACCTGAAAGGGACCCGAAAGAAAAAGGTTTTTTTTCCACTAAGCAGGCCCGGAATAAGGAAAAGTCCCTCCAGGGGAAAAAAGGGGGAAAATCAGAAGTCGCACCTACATCCACCGAACTGGTCGCCAATAACTCGTGGAAACAGACAAAAAGAAAAAAAAACAAAAAACGGTAGGGAACGTCAACTGCCAACCCAGGTCAGGCCCACGTGCGCCAGAACCGCTGCCTTGTTCAAAACCGTGGGAAGGAAATAATGGAGGGACAGGGAAAAAAGAACGGGATTACAAAAAAGGTCACAATGGATTGGACCTCACAGTAATCTACACGGCCAGAAGGTTAAACCTGAGGATGAAAGAAGAATAAGGGGAATATGACGAGACACTTAAAAGAACGAAAATGAGAAATCATATCAGTCAGTCTACTCACGGGACAGCGAAAGGGGGGGGCCGTAAAGGGAAAGTCCACCAAAACCGGTGGAAGGGGGGAAACTTAAAGGGGGGGGAAAGCGCAGTGGCAGCGGCCAATACGCCTTGTCCATCCGACCCTGCGGTAAAGATGACGAGGAGGGGGGACGGACAAGCAAAGAAAGAGGGGTGGTACAGGAAGACCTTCAGCCACCTGGATGAAAAAAATCAAAAAAAGGGGGAAGTGTAAAAAAAGGAACTTCAGGGGAACCAGTAATGAAGTTGGCCCAAAGAAGAGGGGAAACCAGGGTCAAAAAAGTTAAACCCAAAGCAGTTTAACGTTTTCAAAATTACTCATATTAAAGGGAAAAGGGACATGGACAGTGGTCAAAAACAAAAAGGGAAAGGAGCGAAGAGGGTTGATCCCGAAGCAGTCTCAAAAGCGGGGAAAAGCTCCAACGGAAGGGGCAGGGAGAAGATAATCGAGAAGACACCAAAAAAAGGGGGTGGAGTGAAGGAAAAAAAGGGGGGAAAGGGGCTCACTGGATACAGCTCGGGTACTCCGAGCCCCGTTGGAGACTCCTGGGAAGAGGGAGCAAAGGAACCTACAAGGGTTTGATTCGAAAAAGGGTGAGAACAAAAGGAAAGGTCGCTTGAAGGAACGCGGACATTCCTCGGGGCTCGCATCAAGGGAAAAGAGTACAAAAGAGTGTCCAAAAAAAGGGACAAGGGGTGCGGAACAAAAAAAATGGGCTGAGAAGGCCCTCGACCAACGGGAGTGGGTACCGGACAGTGCAAAAAAGACGGGCTTATGGGAAAAACAAAAGGCAAAAGGGGGGGGTTAGACGGGGGGAATGCGGAAATCTGTTCAAGCGGGACCACTACGTTCGCGTTACACGGCCTGACGCCAGTCCTCAAATCAAAGGGTAACGCATGGTCAGCGGGGGTCTTCAAAAAGGGACAAAAGGGGGGAAAGAAGGCAAAAAAGTCATCCGGAGGGGGAAGGAAGGGGAGGGTGTTGGGCACGGAGGGAGGAGAAAAGAGAACTGGCCGGCCAGCCTGAGCGGGTTTGTCCTGACAAAGGAAAAATAAACTGTCCCACAAAAAATGAAAAAAAGGAGGGGAACAAGGCAGCGGGGGAAGAAAAAAAGAAAAGACACTGGTGAAGAAAAAGGGGGGGAAGAATTAAACGAAAAGAAAAGTGGGGTTGAGGCGGAATGAAAGTGTCCGGCCGGGACCATCGGGGTGGAGTAGGCGATCGAGAAGAGGCATTGCCTGACTTCTTAGACGGGCAGAGGTCAGAACAAGTCTGGGACGACAGGGGGGAAAATGGTCCAGGTTTGGAGAAAAGAACTCCCGCCGGGTATCCGTCTCAGCCCTCGTGGGAACTTGAGTGGAACGTCGAAAAAAGGGGGAAAGAAGGAACGGCGTTGTGGTAGGAAGCATAAAAGGAAAAAAAAGGGGGGGAAGGGTTATTGGGGGGAAAAGGGGGCAGATCCGGCCTAAAAAAAGCGGCAGTCTGGAGGGGGGGCGGAACCCGATTCAGTTTTAGGGGCTATTGAAAAGGGAAAAGGGGGTCAGGCAGGAACATCAACCGAGGGCGCTGGGTAAGAGCACGACCGTAAAACGCACAACTCATCGAATCAAGGAGGCTACTCAGGGGAAAAAAGACATCAGGGGGTGGGGGGGAGGCAAAAGTCTGCCCGAGGAGGGCGAGCGCGGGAGAGAAGGGCAACAAAATCTAAGGGAGGTGCAAAAGAAAAACTGGGGGGGAAAGGGATGTCCCGCTTGAGAAAAACGAGGGGGGGATAAAGGAGAAAACATCGAAGGGGGGAAAGGGGGGGGGGGGAACCAGGAAGAACTCATTGGCCGCCACGGCCCGTTTTGGCCTCAAGAGAAAAAAAAAGGGTCACCTAGGAAAGGGGTGCCGAAAATGGGGGAAGGAAGGACACGGAGGAACAACTTGTGAAATAAATGGGGTTTGCTAAAGGTCAAGGAAAAGGAGGAACAAGAAAACTCAGGGGGGGTGCAGGATGTAGCGCGGCAGTGACCAAAAAGAAGGGGGTTAGTGGGGGTGGAGAATTAGTTGTTAAGGGGGGAGTAAGGAACAGAAAATTGCCAGCTGCTCCAGCAACAAAAACGGAGCAAAAAGGGGAGGAAAGGGAAAGGAAAGGGGGGGGGAAGTCAGCTTTCTCAAAAAAAGAACGCCTCGATACTGGCCGTCCGAGTCCCGGAAGTAGGCACAAAAGCGAAAAAATGGGGGGGGGAGGAAAAGGACAACATGGGAAAACAGCATAAGAAATTTGAGCAGAGAGGCGACAAGGGCAACCAAGGGAGCATCAACCTCTCAGCCGGATCGGGTTGGTCTAAAATTGTTTGAGATTAAAGAAGGTATAAGAAAAAAGTGGGTGGGAAGGGAGGTGGGAGCACAGGAAAAATCTGGCGCCACATCCCCCACTGAGAAATGAAAACAAGCAGGAACCCATGGGAAAAATGAAGGGAGGAGGGGGTTTGGTCAAAACTCAGGGGGGTTGGGAGATGGATGAACATAAGCCTTGGGGAACAATAAAAGGGAAACAGGAAGTCAACCGCAAGAAAAGAAGATTTTGGACCGGAAACAACAAGAGGGAAACATAGGGTCTAGAATAAAAAAAGGGGAAGGTCCACATAGGAAAACCTGGCAACGACAGCGTGTTTCACCGTCCCTTTTGGCAGGCGCGGATGAGTGAGGGAGAGACAATAAAGGGGGGTGGCTTCCTAGTTTGGGATGAAAAGAAGAATCCGTTCAAAAAACAAGGTGGGATTTAAGCGACCCGCTTTTTAATGTTCCAGTGGGGTAAGGAGCGGGTAAGGGAATCAAAAAAAGAAAGGACAAGGAAAGAAGGAAAACGGTGGGGGAAGGGGGGTTGGAACTTGTAAGATCCGACAAAGTCCCTTCTGGAACTAACAGAAAGGACCAGACCGGGAGGGCAGGGGAGGGAAATGTTGGAAAGAAGAGCCCTCTTGGGGGTGGAGTATGCCACCTCCGAAGTAGTTCGACCTTGCAACTACACGGGGGTAAAAGGAAAAACCCCTGGAAATTAATCACAATAAAACAAAAGAACTAAATCTCAGGGGGAACGGGAAGAAGGAATTGGGCAGATTAAATAAAAGGAAAAAATGTCACGCGTAATAGCGTCGTGCACGCCGGCGCGCCGAACCAGAGCTTTGGGGTGTGGTCCGTAAGGGTGCAAAAGGGGAGAAACTAAGGGGAAAAAAAAAGAGGGGATGGTCGGGGGGGCAACTTGGGGGGGGAAACTAGAACCGGTAATGAGCCGCTACTCTGAGAAAGGCTCCCGGAACTGGGTTGTGCAGATCGATTAGTCAACTCAATTCGGGGCATTGGGGGAGAAAAAAAGGGGGGGAGAAACGGCAAGCGGCCGTCGGCGGCCGCTGGAGGCCATCTAAGAAAGAAAACGAACGAAACAGGCAAGAGGGGGAACGAATAGAAGGAAAAGAAAAAAAAAAAAGAAAAGGGAGGAACGTTGGAGGGGTGACCCATAAACTGAGCCGTAGTCAGAGGAGGATAGCGCCTCGTGGGCCGCCCGAAGGCCTGAAACGCACAGCCTCAACAAGGAGGCAAAAAGGGCACCGTACCAAAAAGAGCCTACAAAAAAAAAAAAAAATTTGAGGAAAAGAAAAAAAAAGGGGAGGGGGGGAAACGAGGTCCTCCCCTAGAGTGAGCTGGGGGAATCAGTCCACAGTCATGCCAGGCCTCGGAGGGAAAATGACTCGGTGATCCGCACAGAAGCACGAAAGACCTAAAAGAGCCTCTTATCACGACTAGGAGAAGACCTGCTGTCTCCCCTGGGGCGATTGATCGAGGAATTCGGTTGGTTATGTCCACACCATGGGGTGGAGATCAGGAGAAAAAAGGAAAAGGGGACAGAAAGAGGGAAATTTAGAATTTGGTCTGCGCACTGCCCGAACAACCGAAATCTATCAAGTGCCAAAAAACCGACAAGCACGGGAGCCTTCTACATGGGGTGCGGACAAAAATAAAAAGGCAACGAGAACAACTGGTTGAAACAATTGGGGGGGGAATAACAAACAATCTAGATGTGAACCGGCAAGGATCAGACGGGGAAAAAGCACCTACGGAAGCCAACGCATGAAAACGGAATCAAAATGGACAGGGGGGAAAAGAAGGAGGACGCGCCCGGAAAAAAAGGGGGTTCTTTAGCCACCTATCTAAAAAAAACACAGAGGGGAGAAGAGGGAGGGGAAGAAAAGGGGTTCTAAGGGGGGGAAAGGGTGGGGAGGGTTGGGGGGCCCACGTAAGAAAAAGTTGTTGGTTTTGCACAGCCCTTCAACCTTCAGGAACGGGGGGGCAAGAGACAGAAAACGGGGTGGGGTGGAGGAGGGGGAGGGTCAAACTCTGGGCAAAAGAGAAACAAAAAAAAACAAAACTCGTACGAAAATGCTGAATCGGGGGGTGCCAAAGACTTACTAAAACTGGGGGGGATAGACATTAAAAGTACAAAGAAACCATTCATCATGGCCGTGGCCTGTCCCGGAACTAGGGGGACTCGAACCCCGAAGCAAAACACTAATTCCAGGGACCGGGAGGAGGGAGAAAAAACCTCAAAACCGTGTGTGGCTATCATCTGCCCCCAACCATCGCAAAACCTAAAACAAACAGAAACACCTCGGTTTGCAGAGAAATACGAAAGATGATACCAGAAAATAGGCTGTTGACACGCGTTCCCAAGGGGGATTACCGGGATAAACCTTTCTGACTAAAGCAGGGAGGGAAGAAAATGTGTTGAAAAGAACTGAAAATCGATCTTTTAAACTAGCCATTCCAAAAACTTGGCAAAAAAAAAAAAATTGAGGAAAGGGACTAAAAACTCCACCGAGGGCGTGAACGAATCCACCGCACGGAAAGAAAAAATTGGGGGGAACTGAAAAAGGCCCAAATGGGGGTAGTCGGTGGGCGCCGACGGGCCTAACACGTCAACAAAAGCTCAAAAAAAGAACATCGGAAGCGCCCAATAGACGCGAAACGCGAACCTATCCGGCCGGCTAGGTGGGAGGGGTAGGAGGGTGTGAAGCGGAGCCAGGAGGGGGGGGAGGGAGGGGAAAAGAGGGAAAAATGATGGGCCCAGGTCCAAAGCAAGCGGGCACTGAGACGCAAAAATCTCACACGACTCCATAAAGAGGAGGGAAAAAGTGTAAAGAAAAATGAGCTGGAGAAACTTCAAGGGAAACAAAAAAATCCAAAAAAAATTATTCCCTTCTTTCTTTCATCCCTCATCATCCAGACAAGTGTGGTCACAAAAGTGAAAAAAGGAATTGGCTTCTACTACATCTTAACCACACCGCCCGGGTGACTAAGAGCTAAAAAGCAAAGAGTCTGTTTGGGGGAGAGGGAAAGGGGGCCAGAGCAGAAACCAAAAACAGGGAACATCCACTTTTGCAAAGGAGGGAAAACCGTCACCAGTCAAAGATTCAAATGGAATAGGTTAAAGGAAGGGGGAAAAGGCAAAATCGACGTGGCCTCGTTTTCACTGCTTTACACCCACAGGGGAGGAGGAAGTATCGAACGCTACAAAAAAAAAAAACCAGAGGGGGGGGAATACATTCAGCGATAACGGCCCCGAAGGACAAAAAAAAAAAAGGGAAAAGGGCGGTGGTACTATTGCTTCTGAGGCCGGGGGCCCCACCCGTCATGCAGCAAAAGAAAAATATTTGTAAACCTTAAGAAGGACCGACATAAAGGGAAACTAAACAAAAATGAGGAGGAAAAGGATGGTCACTACCCCCGAATTTTTAGGTAAACACATGAGTTGCTCCGAAAAAACCACTCTACGGGGTAAGGCCCATGAACACTCGGAACCTACTAAAAAAAACCCGCCTGATCGGCCTGCCCATGACAACTGGAAAGAAGAAAAAAAAAGGGGGGAAAAGGGAACTGGGCGGGGAAAAAGGACAAGACGGAAGGCGTGGGGCTGAGTGAAAAACCGCCGTAACAAAAAAAGGACAAAGATGGGAGACAGAAGGGAAAAAAAAGTTGTAAACATCCAAGCAGAAGGCTCCCCGAGACGAAAAATACCCGGCCTTGAGGAACTGAAAGGGAACCGAGAACTGGGGGGGGGGGTACCTAAAAAAAACGGAAAACTGACCGGATCACGATGGCAAGACCCGGAAAAGCGAAGAGACCTACAGCCAAAAAGACTGCCGGGCACGAAGAAAGAAGATTCCGAGAAACAAGGAGGAGCCAGGTCAATGGACATCCACTGCGTCTAAAGCGCCGTGTGGTTGTGTATGTTCCGCAAACAGAGGCGGGTAGTGGAAAACCGCAAAATCAGATAAAACCCGGGGAGAGCAACTAATAAAGGGATTTCCGCCATCCCTCTGTCGCCGAGAAGGCAAAATAAAAAAATAAGTCTGGGGAACAAGTCACGGGTGGTCATTAAATAATGAAGCTTCAAATAATTCAGAAAGATCCAAGAATTCTGCCCAAAATGGTAACTCAGTAAAACCTTTCTCACCGTGGAGAGAGACCGAAACAGTATGTGTCTGGGAATTACTTGCCGTTAAGCGCAGGGGGGGGAAAAAAGAACTACCCGACAGGAAAACAATTGTAAGTAATCCCTGCTGTTCAGTCTTTGACGGAACACAACTAACAAAAAAGAAGAAGAAAACTTTGAATATTGGTAATCAGCCGACAACAACAGGGGCGTTTCCAAGAAAACCGGGAAAAAGGGGTAAAAGTCATCTGTGCCAAACAGTAGTGAGCCCCGATAAGGCGGTCCCACTTCAAGTCGGTTTTGTCTACGCAGGGAAAAAGAAAAGGGAAAAAAAATGGAGGGGGGAAGAAGGAAGAGTGGAGTCCGAAAGGAGTCCCCGCGGGTGCACTTTAAAAAAAACGCGCCCCAGGCGAAACAGATCAAAAGCAAAAAAAACAACAACCGTAGAAGGGGGGAAGGAAAGAGAAAGAAAGAAAGGAGGAACCACGTTTGAACGCGCCCCCAGTGGAAAGAAGGAAAGCATGGGTCCAAACCGTGAAAGTCTGGAAGGAGAACACCAGGGGAACCAAAAGGAGGGAAGGGACTTAGACAAAAGGAGGGGAAGGACAACTCGGGGCTAATCCACCAAAGATGGGGTCCCACCGCACGGTGCTGAAAAAAAAGGGTCTTGGGAAAAGGACAAAGGTAAAAGCCTACCCGCTGTGGATAGACCAACGGGCAAAGCGACCGCAGATGGACTGAGAGGCTTTGGGGGGGAAAAACGGAGAGACAGTTGTCCAAAGAAAAAAAAGAAACGTAAAACTGCTTTTAACAACGCTGAACAGGCACACCGCCAGCATCACTGACGCGTTCCTGGGGGGCCGGAGCTCATCCCGCACCTGAGCAAAGGGGGGGTCACTGGGAGGGGGAACGGAAGAAAAAAAAAAAAAAGGTGTGCTGGCCAGAAGGACGTTGGCCCCGGGCCCTTGCAACGAACATTCGGAAGGAAACGGTGGCTGGGAGAGGAACCCTTGGGAAGACCAGTAAGGGAGAAAAGAAGGTTGTTGAAGCGCATGCGTTTACTGGATAAGGGGTGTATGCGATCGAGAAACTTTCCATCGGAAGAGAAAAGTTAACTTGGACACAAGTGAAGGGGGGGGAACAAACCAAGAGAAAGGACATTGGGTCCATTAGGGCCGCCTTTGCCGCAGTAAGAGTCAGTCGGTGAAAAAAAATGAAAAAGGGGGGGTCCCCCGTCATGTCGCACGAGAGGGTTAGAGTTCGGGGTCTGGTGTGGGGTTGGGAAGGAAAGTCTACCGGACCGACTGTGTATTGGAGATAACTCACCCTCGCGGGTAATCATGGGCCGGCCCCCATATGAAAAAAAAAGGTTGGAGGGGAGGTCCAGTTAACTAGGGGCGCCAAAGGAGAATCAAGTGTGGAGAAAAAAAAGTAAAAGCCGACGGTTCCTCACCCTCCGGGGACACACAAAAGGAAAAAAGAAGGGAAGACTGTTAGTAGCAAATTATCCCGCCACGGAGCATGACGGGGTGGATGGAGTTAAAGGTGAACAGCAAAAAAAATCCCCATAAGGGAGAGACGTTCCATGTCCAACCGCAGCTTGTCCGTTGACAAAGTCGAGAGAAAGGTAGACCGCTCGACCATATACCCCGGGGCAGGAAATTTGGGGGTGGGAATACGCACTGTAAGGGGAGCAGGGTTGGTTCCGCATACAGTGAATGTCCAAAAATAGACGCATAAGGTGAGGCCAGTCACAGAGACACTGGGTCCACATGGTAATTTCGAAGGTGGCAAAAATTAAATTGAAACTTCATCGAATCGGTTGCGCCCCTGTTACGTTGGAAACCCCGGTTGGTACATGAGGGGGGAAAGATCAGGGAAAAGGGGGGTGGACAGGGTTAAGGGGAAAGGTAAACTAGGACAAACTCCAATGAAAATCCGGCCCACGTGGCAGGTTCAATGTCCTGCCCTGCCACTGGGTAGGAAAGATAAAGAGTTGATGGTCGGATCATTCCACAACCCCCGGCGTATGTCAGAAGGTGGGCTATGCATTGTAAGAGGGGACGATGGTCCTAGGGAAGATCACTCGCACCGCGATCACCCACGGAGTAACTGGAGACGGTTTGGGTTGCGGGCAGAGGCCGTGCGGAAATACAGGGGGAGGATCAGTTGGGTAAGAAAAAAAACTTCGGACCACCCCCCACAATGCAGGGCCTGAAACAGCTGTGAAACATGAGATCGGGTGGGGGAAGTGGGTCAGGTTGGAAAGAAATTTGAATCGCCTGGCTCCCGCAAGCCGCCGTTTGGACTCCTAAAAAATCAGTGAAAACAAAATCTCAGTATCGACGTCACACGATCCCTCGCCAAAAGGATCCTGGCCGTCACCCAAGACACTTCCTAAACATAAAGGGGGGGGGGCCAACTAAGGTGGGGGGGGACAGAACCGTTCGCGTTTCCCCGTGAGAGAGGGGTTGGAGCGCCCGATGGCGGCCAGAAAAACAAAAAGG
>Ga0179591_1168536_pt1 | contig 14960 bp, 10 predicted proteins | sample CZOMad2_1_08_16f_FD_182891 | JGI IMG/M metagenome (GOLD analysis project Ga0179591, IMG submission 182891) | Vadose zone soil fungal communities from Angelo Coast Range Reserve, California, USA - CZOMad2_1_08_16fungal (PacBio error correction) | ecosystem: Environmental > Terrestrial > Soil >...
ACATTGGGGGAAGAAAGAGAGGGGCCAGAGGGCGCGTGGAGAAAAGGGACGGAGAGCACGAGAGGACGCTCCCCTGTCGACGGTCGAGACTCCTGATTCAAAGGAAAAACAATCAGCCGGGACAGGATTATCTAGAACCGAGGCCGTCAACCTTCCACGAAAAAAAATAAAACTTGACATACTGTGGGAAGAAATAAAGGGGAAAAGATAGACCGGAAACCATTCAACCATGACCGGAGAAAAAGAAGGACGAGGATAAAGCAAAGGGGTGCGGCGTTCGGGCGGGCGTGGAAAAGAGGACAGTACCATCCGAATCGCGGCGAAAAGAGGAGGGAAACGCCCGTAAGTCCAAATACCTTCGAAGAGCCGGCAGACGGACCGGAGACTAAAGCGTTGAAGGACTAAAAATCAGTTCAAGTGAGGAGCATAGAAAAAGTCGGTTTCTTCGGACCACCGCATAAAGCTTTCACTCCGATTTCAGAGAATGAACCCAGGAGCGTGGGAAAAAGGGAGACTGATGACGCCAAACCCAGGAAGTGACGGAGAGCCTAAGTCGAACCAGGGGTGCCTTTAATGGCACTCGAAGCCTTGCGGGGGGCTGACGAACCAGTTACCTAAAAAAGGGCAAAGGAAAAAGACCTGGTCGTAGGACGGAAAAGAGGCGTTCTGCATGGATACCCGATGGTGTAAACGTGGAGAAAAGGGAGGGGCCTTGGGGATCGGGAAACGCAGCAACGCCCACGTCGCCATCTGAGAGTTTCCTGACGGGGGTATTGCGAGCTTTCCTTACAAGCGGGAAGGACGTTCGGACGGCGAAGGACGAAGGGAGGCTAGGGGTTCGTGTTATCTGGGACTAGAAGAGAAAGGGTCAGAAAAAGGCCGTTCTAATAGAGGAACAGACTCTCAGGGGGAAATCCTGTTAACTAATGTAAAAAGAAGACCGGAAATGACTAGTTGCGGAGCAAGAAATACTTACTCAATTCATTCATGCCGGGAGACCAGGGAAGGGGAAGCAAGGGCCAAAGTTCAAACCCGGCGATAAGGCCGAGTAAGGCAAAGTTTAGGGTACCTGCCAGCGAAAAACGTCCCTCGACGAAACGACCGGACCATCATACGGGAGTGAAGCTTCAAAGGTAGAAGGAACCGAGGGGGCTATGGGTAAATGGGGGATAAAAATGGGCAGAATACTCTAAAGGGGGGGTGAAGCAGGACTTCCTCTCCGGGATAAAACGAAGAGGGTGGCGCAATCAGAAAGTGAGGGGTGTCAGCAAAAAAGGAAAAAAATCCGGGTATCGATTCTACGAGGTTATCTAAAAAAAACAACTACTCTCCGGATCGTCATCATCTCCCTGAGGCGTCCTTCCTGAAGGAGAGCCAAGGCAAATCAATGGAAGAAAAAAGAAGGGGAGCAAGCCTAAGTGGGGAGTCCTTCCTTCAGGCGATACAAGGGGTAGGAATGGAAGAGCATCATCAGCGACACAATAACTTGTGGAGGAAATGTTAAAGTCAACATTAGGGTGCGTGTTACGAAAAAACAAAACCCGTCGGGGAAAAAACCGAAAGAAGGAGGGGCAATATTTTAAACGCAGGGGGAAACAATCAGGGGGGAAGAGGGAATGATCCGTAATTACACCCTACTAATGTAAATTTTCCTGGGAACTGAAAATGCAAGAAGTGTAGGCAAGGAATTGGACTCATGCCAAGAGAAGACCCTGCGTTTATTATTACCGCCAGTAGTGGGTGGTCGGCCCTTGTCTATGCCTTATACGGGAAGAAGGAATAAAGCGTCGGATCGTATTGAGAAGCGCGGTGAGCCGGAGGGGGGGCGTTAGGCCGATCCTGGAGGGAGGGAAGGAGATTGGAAGATGGACCGATAAGTGAGGTGGGGTCAGAAAGATAACAAGGGCGCACTGAGGCTTTTTCCGACCTGGGGTGAGGGGAACGTAATAATCAGTCCTACACGAACGGGATATGAACGACTCCCGGAGAAAGTGTAGAGAGGTAAAAGTGTGGGGGGACTGGAATCAAAACATATGCCGCGGGCTTGCTGTTAATTCAGAAACCGTATTATGCAGTACAAAGAGAGAATGGTGAGTCAAGGGGAAAGACCAAAATCTGGAAGGGAACGAAGGAGGAAGAAGGGGCACAACCTGTGACGCGACGTGGGTAGCCACCGGTGGGAGAAACGTTTATGCCACCCCTTGGTTAGAAGGAAGAAACGTTCTTACCATGAAAAAAACAGAGGGATACTTTGGAAGGGGGACAAGACTAACTACTGGCTGCAAAAATTGCTGGCCTTCTTAGAATTGGCCCATGCCCCACCTCAAAGGGGAGCTTTACAAAGAGACCGGTCAGAATCCCATGCTCAGGCGAGGGGGGAAGAGGCCAGCCGACGTGACTTCCCCAAGTGGGTAACTTCCAATCCGGGGGTTGAGGGGCCCGGCCTGGAGGAACGGGGGGAATATAAAGCGGAGAATGAAGGGTAACGGCAATTGAATACAACTTCGAGTAAGAACTTACCAAAGTTATATTGCCTTGTTTTTAGAAGGAAATCGAACTACCGGTACAAGAACCTTGAAAACAGGGAGAAGAGCAAAGTAAGTTAACGGGACCACACCGCAACAAGCAGGAGGGAAAGAACCAGTACTGACGGAATTAACGGGGCGTGGTGGGACTTTGGGAAGGGACTCACCCAAAAAACCTCGCTGGGAAAAGGAAATAGTGGAGACGAGCTAACCAGCCGGCAGGGTCGTCTTCATGGGAAACGCAAGGAGTGACGAGTGGCCGGAAGAGAGCCTGAAGTCTTGATCGGTTGGGACCTTATAACAACACCTCGTAAGAGGAATACCTAAAAGTAGAAAAAAAAATTTCTCCGGACGCAGGGCCCGGGGACATAGCAAAGTCACCTCAAAAATGGTCCTCCGAAAACGGAGTCACTTACCAGTCGACTAAAAAAAACAGGGGGGGGGGGGGATAAGGAGGAAAGAAAATCTTTTCGGCGACTCCAGGGGGAAAAGGAACGGTTGGGACCCTTGATGGAGAGGAAGAGGGGAAGCTTGAACGTTCTGCCCAGGGCGACACAAGGGCGTTCAACTTTTCCTGCTTAGCTAGAGGGGGGAGAGGCGCTCTCAAGACTTAAAGGGAGAGAAATTAGACGGGGCGGGGGGAAAAGGGGTGGACTAAATGGAGAGGGGGAGGAAGCCCGGATACCACTGCCGACTGGGACGGAAAGGTGGGGCGGCTGAGGGAAAACAAAACGGAAAAAGTAGGACCACTTATGGAGGGAACATATTGGGTTTTCATTTGTCAAACGTCCAGGAGTAAACCATGGCTGGGGAGAAGCTTGGGACCGAGTCCGGGGGGAATGACAAATACCGCTCAAAAGGGAAACGCCAAGGGGAAAGTTTCTGCCATGGAAGGGGAGGGACAAAAGATAGCAAAGCACACAACGAAAAAAAAAAAGGCAGAACGTTTCAGAGGGAAGCTAAGGATAGGGAGGGAAATGGGGGAACAACAAGGGCTTATGAAGGCCAAAGGAAAGTTTAGGGGGTAAAGGAGAGGTTCCGATCCCCTCTAATGGGAGTGGAATAGAAACAAAGGCTCGGGGAGGGGCGACTGAAAAAGATGTTGCGCCTTTCACAGTCTAACTCCCTGGGAAGAAAAATTATGGCCAGGAAAAAACTTAAAGTAGTGGGGCAGCAAGAGAAAAAGTTGTTCGTTTTCCGCGTTTGTCGGAGAAAACAAATTTCGAACAGGCTCAAAAACAATGACTAGAAACTGTGTGAAAAAAGTAGAAGAGTGCATAAAATCAGGCGGCTGCGCTTTCTCCAAGTCGAAAAGGGGCATGGACATGCCTACTAATAAGAATTGATAGTGACAGCCAAAAGAGATGAAATTCAGTTTGGTGATGCCCAAAGGAAAACATAAAATTTTATCCATTGGAAAAAAAGGAGGAAAGTATTCAAGTTCTGGGAAGAATGTAAACTGTCTCATCCGGCACGGCCTCCCCGAGGGGAATGTGGGGAGCGGCTAAAATCACCGAAAAGAATTCCCCATCGAGACCCTCAGGTAAGGTAGAAACCAGGCAAGCTACAAAAGGAAACACTGACGCCACTCGAGAAGGACACTGTCTTCGTCCGAGAGCTGAGAAAAAGACGACGGGAGCCCACCAGGCGGGAAAGACAAGAAGGGTCGAGTCAGAAGTGAGTCCCGACACCCTTACTAAAGCAAGAAAGGCAAAAAGAAGGGGACGCCCATGGTCCAGCAGAGGTTTAGACGCGGGAATAGCAAACCGATGAAGAAAAGAGGATTTGGCCCGGGTTGTACTATAGGGCACCCCTTCGGCTGGTAAGGAAAAACTTTTTCAGGGGAAAAACACACCCTCAGTAGGCGAAGAAACCAACAAGTCAGGTGAAACGACGCGGGACTGCTGCTGCACTGAGCATTCCAATCATAAGAGAAGAAAGCAGTCCTCCTCCAGTGAAAAAGCGGCAAATCCCGTGAGTCCGAGGAAAGGTAAGGGAGAAGGGAACATTAGAATACCGCCAATTTAAAGGAACCACGCGATCCGCGCGGAGGGGGGGAGGGCCCGGAATCAAGAGGGAAGAGATAGATGGCACCTACATTTCCTCGGCGAAACCGGCCGTGAAAAAAGAAAAGATCGATTCATCAACCAGTGTAAGTCGCACGTCACACAGAAGGAAGAGGAAGCTCAAGGGAAGCGCGCCTCAAGAGTTTTCCTTGGGACTTGTTTGGAACCCACGATGATGTTGAAGAAAACGAGGCTTGGGGGAAAGGCAGGTGAACCGGTCTTGTTCATCATTCCTCTCTCGGCCGGGTGAGGGGGGCGAACTCTTTCCTTTAGAACGGCAATTAAAAAAAACTCCTGTACGGCGGAGTCTGTGGGGAACACCTCCGGGACCGCGAAGAGAAACATAAAAGGGAAAGGAGAAACATGGAAGAGTTGCGCCGAGGTCAAAGTAATGGGGGTGAAAAGGGCCGTCGATGGAAACCAAAAAGTAAGCCAAGGGGGGCAGGTCAAGGCGCAGAAGAAGCCAAGGGAAAAGCGTGGGGTGAAGGGAAGCAGGGCAAAACGAAAAGCAGAATTGAGCAAACAGGTTAGGGAAGGGCGTTGTCTGCGGGGCCTAGAAAGGAAAAAACCCACAGGGGGGGGAGGGAAAGGAAGGGAAAGCCATGGAGCGGGGGGAGAGTCAAAAGCGGACCAGGTGCCACTTGTGGAAAGAACTCCCGGTCATCCAAAAGAAAGGAGGAGCGCTGTAAGTGGCTCTTGTCCATTAAAAGGTACGAGAATCTCGCCGTCAAGGTAAAGGGAGACGGGTCTGAAAAAAAGCTGGGGGGTCGGAACCTAACCGGAAAGCGTTCCAGCCAAGTATTGGGGGGAAAGAAGAACGGCCTGAGCAAGAAAGGAAATGTGAGTACAGGATCAACAGGGGTCTCAGGACAGCCGGGGGGTGAATGAGAGCCGACCGCATAATATCTTCGACTCTGAAAGGATCGGCGAAGTCTTCGCAAGAAGAGTGAACGGGGGGGGGGGGGGGAAAAAGGTCAGTGAGAAGGACTATAAATAACGCAGGAAAAGGAGGGGGAAACAGTCATCCTCGTCGTGTCAGCTCTCCGGTCATGGTAAGGGACAAAGAAGTCCGGCAGTTTCCCCCTTAAAAGGAAATCGACCCGGGAACGGTTGTCGGTGAAGGGGTAAGGTAGTAACGCCAAGGCAAAGGGGGGGACTCTCTACGAGGGCACGGGATAGAAGGAGGTGCTTCCTCTATAAGCAGAGTCAGCGGAGAGAGTAAGAACCGAGCCGCTAGGAAGGAAGAAGAGAATCAAAGACAAACTGGAAACGAAAAGGCAGAGGTCGGAACAGGAGACTAGCAAAAAACAACCAAAGGGTCATTGAGTGAGGAAGAATAGATCTGTAGGGAACCGAACGTTCCAGTTGCCGTAAGGGAGGGGAAAGTCGCCGAGCAGATCAGGGAGGATCGTCCAAAGGAAGAGAGCCCCATGCTGAGAGTATTCAGACAAGCTGGAAAAGACTGCCTCTAGGAGCGGGAAACGAAGAAGTAAAATTAACGTCAACGAATAACAAAAACATTCGTCATGTGCTGTACGAAAAGAGGCAAAGAGGAAAGGAAAACAAAGGGCCGAGAGGGACACGACCAGATCGATGATGAATTAGAACATGTCTTCGGTGGAAGAAGAGAAGGGGACCGGAGAGATCACATCCAAAGACCGTTACGACGAGGCGTAAAGGGGAATACCTACGAACCTTCACTAAAGAAAAAAGATTCGCACGCCGGTCCTAACCTTCTTATATGAAAAGGGGATAAAAAACGGCAGCAATCAGTTCCGGGAAAGAGAGGTGCGGGTCGAACCACAATCGGGAGGAAGAAGTAATGGTCTTCACTTTGACCCCCCCAGATTATGGAAAAACTCGACGGGATGAAAACCGGCGTGCGACGACGTTAATGCTTCGACCCGGAAGGAAGGAAGCAAAAGACAGGCTGGTACTTGGGAGGGAGGAACGCCTGTATGATGGAAACAGAACAAGGGCCCCGGGACGGACTCGAATAATCTCCATGGTAATTGGGGCTTCCCGTGCATCCAAGAAATGGTTTCACTTGGCGACGGGGGGGGGAGGGGCGAAAAAACACTCCGGAAAACTCGACATAGGGAGCAAACCTTAAGGGGGGCGTTCCAGAGCTTCCCGTCAAAGGGTCGGGAACATTGGGGGAATTGCTTCTGCGACGGCAAACCTGCCATTGCACGTTTAGGGAACTGTCCTCGAAAGAAATGTCAATCTACCAAATTCAAGGCTACTGTCAGAAGACTAACGTGGGGGGTCAGGACAATGTCAAAAGGGCTACTTCACCAGAGAGACGGAAGTTGCAGTCGTTCTGATCCTGAAAACATACCTACATTTCTGGCCGCGGAGAAGAAAGAGATAGGGCACAACGTCACCCTTCAGGGGGAAAGAAAAATCCAAAAGCAGCACCGTTTATACAAAGAAAGAACAAGGCCTCGGGCCAGTCAAATTACCTCAGAGTTGTAGGTGCCCAAACCGGGCCACAAACCGAAAATGGGCTTCTCTGTGCCTTGAGGTAGACGTACCGTGAAGGACAGGAATTCCCCGTCCTGAAGACAAGTGGTAGAAATGACTTTGGGGTTCGAGAGGCGGGGTTCCTGAGAAGTTTCATTACAGTCAGCAATCATCGTTATCGATTTAAGATGGATAGCCGGCCAGCGCCAAAGAGAAAGGTAGGAAGGGGGGCGGACAGTCATGGGCTCGGACCGTCACGTGAATTATAGGAGCATGGGCTAAAAGAAGGACCAAGGAGGCCGGGCAAAGACCACCGGGAGGAGGAAAGTCCGGACTACTTCGCTAAACATGAAAGGGGGCACGTCGGTCACAGAGGACACGTGATCGGAAGGAAAAAAAAAAACGACGTGTTTGAGGGAAAGGGCGGCTGGAGGGTGCAGGGGCACCCGACCGGGGTTTTCGAATGAATCCGGGGGGGCATTCTCACCCAGGCACCAAAGACAGGGGTCATCGGTAGCACTCTAAAGCGAAAAAGGAACGTGGGAAAGACATGGACGCGGGGAGGAATCACTTGAGGGAGAAAAGAGGGGGGAAAGTGCCCTTCGAAGATTGAGCAAGTTGCCGGGGGAAGGAAACTTCACCGGTAAGGAGGGGGAGGCGGGAAGAGGAATGAACAGCCGGCTGATCGCGGGTCCGGTCGGGACTGGTTGAGGTTCCGGAAGTTTCGTAGAGATCCGTGAGGTCGGGAGGAAAAAAGGGACGCGGAAAAGTGAGAGGGGAGTGTTGGGGCTCACCGGCTGCACCACCTAGAAGGCAGGGTTAGACGTGCAGGGGGGAAAAAAAAAATCGAAGGAGAACAGATGGATAAGTGCGTGACGAAAAGGTCTCACCGTTTTCGATAGAGGGGGGGGATTTTTTTGACTGACACACTAGATAGAGAAAGGCGCGTGCTATTAATTCAGGCCGGAAGGAAGGGAAGCCGAAAAAGGTGAGACGGGCTACCTTCACGCCTTATTTCCAAAAAAATAGGATACTTGTGCACAAGTGTGCGCTACGGGTGAGCCACAGGGGGAGTAAAACCCTTGGGGAAGCCTACAAAAGGTAGACACCTCCCAAACTGATTCTCAGTTGATGATCTCAAAGAAATAATTTCGGCAGAGGGGGGGAGAGGACAAAGGCCTTCGACGGTTTCCATGAAAAAAAACGAGACATTTGCAGGGTCTTCAATCGCGACCGGCGTAGGAGGAAAAAACTGAGAAGGGGGAAGGATCAAAGAAATGAAGGGTGGACTTCCCTCCTGGTGTCTTCTCCGCCGGGGGGGATTAGAAGTGCCACGGAGAAGACCTCTGTGGTCATATGGGGGGAGGAGGGGAGAAAAGCAAGTCAGGGGGGGAAAAAAACTGGGCGCGCGCCGTGCCCGTGAGAGTTCCCCTGGGTGAAGCAAAAATGTACCTCGGCCAATAGGGGGGAAAGCCTTGCAAAAAAGCAGCCAGATAAGAAGGGGCCACCAACGTCACAAGCTCGGGTCAATCCAAGATAAAAACTTTAAGCAAGGGGGGAATTTTGCTGGGTAGATAGGAGGCCCCCGCTGAAGTCCCTATGGGTGAATGAGACTATGTAAGTTTCTCCACCGAAGGGGGGATCAGGGTGAGAACTTCCAACGTGAAAAAAGGGAAAAACAGTGACTGCCGGCTTATCACCCTGAGTTCTGTCGAAAGAGCGACCAAAGAAGAAAAATCAAAGAAAAGACCCGGTAGGGAACATGAGAAAGGATACGGTTGGTGGTCCGCCCGGGGGAAATCACCCTATCCAATGGAAAAAACCCCATTGTCCTAAAATGGAAGAAAAAACGGAACCAGCGAGAACTCAACAAAGACGGAGAGGAGGAAGTAGAGAAAATGGTGGTCACCTGGAAAAAGGGGGGGGGGGGGGACAAAAAAAAAAAGGGATGACCATCGTGGTTTGGGGGGAAAAAGTGTGAGTCATTGAAAGTGACGGGAGCACGGGCGCCAGGAAGAACGGTAGGCCGCATGTTACCTCGGGGCGGAACGAGTCTCCGTCGTCCGCTCATCCGGTAAGTAGAGCCGGGCGTCAATAAAGAGGATTGGCCACGAACGAAGACATTCTCATTGGCGCAGAAGAGGGACTAAGGCATCGGACTTAACCATAGGGGTAGGGAACAAACAACGCCCCGGAAACGAGAAAAGAAGTACTGGATTGGGGGCCAAAGAGCTTGGAATGTGGGTCCGGGCCAGGAGGAACGCCTGGCCATGCTGGGGCAGGGGGAGGGGGTTGAACATCTTGGCCAGGATTGGGGGGGGCACCCCCAGGACAAAAACCGGGAAGACCGAGAGAAAAGTTGATTGCAGTTCCGTTCACCTGCACGGGGAAAAACTCAAAAAGGTAGGTACCACGAAACGTTACCTTTGGAAAAAGGAACCAAGAGGAGGAAGGCCAAAAGAAGGAAAATTAGGCTTTAGTCAAGGACCTTGAGAATGGATAAAAAGGCGCGGTGGCAGACTTAACGGGAATTTTGCAGGGGCAAACAAAAGTCGTCGAAAAAGCTGACCAAGGATGGCCTCCAGGTGAAGTTAGTCAGGAGAATCAGCAAAGCTCCTCTCGTGGGCTTTGTCCGGAACTTGGGGAAAAAAAGCGAAAACCCTGGTGGAAAAAGAGAAAAAAGGTCAACCAGGAGAGGAAAGGGTAAACAAAGGATAAGGGGGGAACGGGAAATGGCAGAGCTTCGAGGTAATCCCCTGGCTCACCAGGTCAGAGAGGCCGGTACCCGGAGAGAGGGTAGCGAAAGCGGCAGGGGGAAAACGCTTATTGTTATCCCAAAGACCCAATCGAAAAGGGGGAGGGACCCTGGGAGAGGGCAGGTCGGGGTAAGAGAAAGGGGGGGGGGAGGCCCAACTCAACAAAGAATAGGAGAGTGATTAAGGGGTGGATCACCACCCCTCAAAAAATGAAGAAGATTCCCCTCGATAAACTAAGGCCTATCGAAGGTGAAGGGACAAAACGTAAGACCCTCTACGAAAAGAATTTGCCGTAAGGATGGTAGCGGTCGAGTCAAATTCTCAGGACTCGAGGGGAACAATCCTTCTAAGGGCGCGGCCTCCAGCATGGTAAGGAAGAAATAAAGAAAACAATAAGGGGGATCCCCAAGTTTGGGAAAAGAGCAGAGCCGGCCATTTCCATCTCTGGGTTTGTCGCCCGGGCGAGATACCGATTACCCCCTAGAGCTTCGTGACGAGGCAAAAACCCCGTCGGCTTGCATTGAAAAAGAATGGGGAGAAAGGGGGGGGAAAAATGAGCTCAAGGTCCCGCAAAAAACTTCGAGGGAGCACTCTTGGCCTGCTGCTGAATAGACGCCCCATCCTACGTCGGAGGAAGGTGCAACTCATGTCCTCCGAAAGCCTTCTGAAAAAGGGGGGTCGCAGGAGGGGAAAGTCGTCTCCAGTAGAAGGAATCCTGAAGGACAAAGAAGCAAAAAGAGTTGCAAAGGGAGAACCGTGTGGGGGGGGGGAGGAAGGAGAAAAGAGTATACTCTAGAAAGAGGTCCGGACGGGCCCTTCTACCGCTAATGTAGAAATCTTCGATAACACGTATCAGTAGCCAGTACAAGCCCCAGGGGACGTCGGCGACCTCCACAAAGGGGGGCTAACCGGGCCTGTGGAATGGGGACGGTTGGGGGGGAAACCGAAAACACTATTATGTAATTAGAAAAAGAGAGGGCGGTGTATTCAGGGGACCAATCAACCTGGCTTATCATAGCCAAGGGAATCTCCTGGGAAGGGGGGGGCAAAAGGGGGAGAAGAGTCCGCACTCACCTAAAGGAGGGGAAGGATCCGGGCCCAGAACTTCCCTCAGACGAGAAGGATTGTCAAGACCACAAGTACAGACTCTTAAGGGTAAGACGGAATGGGTCTTAAGGGGACGAAGGACCCAATCTCCACAGAAGAAGCAGGTTTCTAACAGCAAAAAAGAAGATTTCAAGCTGGCCGGGAGCTATTTCCTCGCCCCCAAATTTATAAAGGGGGCGACACGCTGGGCGTGGGGTAAAGAAGCTCCACAAGGAAACGAAGGGCATAAACGAAAAAACGCAAGGGGAGGAATCCGTTCCGCAAAATGACTGAGATAAAGGAAAGAAAGGGGAACTCTTTAAAGGAAAAGAAAACAGAACTCTTAAACACCGCAAGTCGTCCTTAAAAATGTGCTACTGCATTACCCTGGTATACTAAGCTCGCCTGGCCAGGGGCGGAATAAGAAAAACGGAGAGAAAAAACTAAGGCTGGGGTTGCAGAGTGAGCCGAAAGTCGTCGTTCCAAACTTCAACGGTGGGCCGCCTACCGATTGAAGGACGACAAGAAAAGAACTTGTGGGGAACGAGAAAGAAAAACGGGGGGGAAAGGGAGTCGATCACTGGCGTCTGCCCGGCTAGGCAGCGGGCAGGACCTGGGTAGAGGAAGTCTTAAAAAATTCAGTACCGCGATCGCTCAAGGGGAACAGGCCGTCCGAAAGACTGGAGAGAAGAACGCAACCGGCTGAACAGTACATACCGAATAGGGGGGATGTCACGCTCGAAGGAGGGAGGGGGCACATAAAAAAAAAAAGTTAAATTCTGGGTGAAAAAACACTTCCTCCTTTAACATCAAAACCAAGTGCGTCGTGGAATGGGAAGGGATTAAGCCTCGGACGGGGAGACTCTACATCGGCGTATCTGCCCAGCTTGTCGGACAAATCGATCAAAAAGGAGCTCTCTACTTCCCAAGTGGACGGACAAAGGAAAAAAAAACCGCCCTAAAGGAGAAGAAAAAAAAAACACTAAAGGAAATTAAAGAAGGCGGCGCAGTCGAACAGTATCGGGGACGGAAAACCCAAAAAAAATGAAGGATGAGAACAGATAGACCTGAGAGACTAGAAATCTCTGGGGAAAGTTTCCAGGCGTTCGTGGCGAGGGCGGAAGATCGGGGACCTGTAAAACGGGAGTCAGGAGACATCCTGCTGATCGAGTCGACATAGGGGAAGAAAACGTCACCCTCTGATCGAGCACCATTAAGGGAAAATAAACGTCACCGACGACAACTACAACAGGCCATGGGAGTACATGGGGGAGGGAAAGGCCGGAAAAAGGAAAACACCAGACCAGGGGGTCTAGCGGACCCAGATCGAGAGGAGGGACATTTTCCGGTTAGATGAGAAAGCAACTACGGCAGGACAGAAGTAGATCGAAGCGGGGAAACAGACTGAGACGAAGACAAAGTCTACATTCTACAGAGAAAAAAAGGGCGACTTCAGGCCGGCCAATTCCCGTATTATCTACAAAGGGCGAAGGGACGAAATCAGTTCCGTGATGAGAGAAAGGGAAAAGAGAGTCGGACCAACAGCCTTCACGAAGAAGAAGGGTAGGAAATAAACTTTAACAAAAACATCTGCGTGTCTACGCAATCGGAACACTTAATTTACGAGGCGCTTCGAACCCGGAAATAAAGCCACGCAACAGTTAGAGGGACTTGCTGGGGGGCTTAAAAATTATTATCCTTTCCCAGGCCAAAGGCACCGGAGAATATCAGATCAGGGGGAGGGGACTCAAAAACTTCATGGGGGGCCGTTGAGACCCGGGGACAGGTATTTCACTGCCCGACAAAAGACGTGTATATCATTTCTCAATTGGCAGGGGGAGGGGCAAAGCAGTTCCATTCCAACTTGGGCCCTGCTAGGAAAGGGGCAGAAACTTCAGACCGCGGCCAGCGAAGTTTCGTGGAAAAGAGGAAGAAAGTCAGACCATTACAGCAATACAGTACGCGGTCGGACGCGCGAAACCTTGGAAAGGTGGACGACTTCACTCAGGGAAGGGGAAGGACAAGGAGGGCGATAATAGTAATACGTTGCGGAATGGGAGCAACTCCAGGCCGACGCGAGGGAAAACGTCAACAAAGCCCTATCATTCCTGCCGGAAAAAGTGATCAAAACTGGGGGACCTTCCCGCCTAAAGACTTCAAGCGTACCGGGAAGAAGACAGAGGGGGGGGGGGGGACAAACCGCCCAAAACATGCCCGGGCGGCAGGTGAACATGATTTTCCGGCTGTAAAGGGGGGGGTGAACGGCCGACTTAATGAAGGTGTGGGAATTATCCCGGAAAGGCGGTTTAATCAACTGGCAAGCCCGGGCCATCATCGGGGAGAGTGATAATAGTTGGATCGAATGAAGAAAAAACTCGCGTGATCGCGTTCCGAACTGAGGTCAAAGGGAGGGGGGGGAGGCATTACGGGGAAGTTCTAACTTCTAAAACCACCTGGGAAGAAGCCTGTCCGAAAGGGGATCCTATGTCCCTGAGACAATGTATTCGAAAAAATGATCGACCTGAAAAGGAGGGACCTGAGCAGCAGAAGAACCAAGGAAATCGATCTAGTGGCGGGAAACTGGTAGCACGAAGGATTTTGGCGGTGAGGGAAAAAGACCCGTGCCTTTGATCCCAAGCAGACGGTTTCAATATATAAACAAGGGTCCAAAATAAAGGGGAAGGAAAATTCTCTGCAACCAGCAAAAAACTACCGAGCGCAACGTGTGAGGAAATCTGGCCGCTGTCCAGAGAAATAAGGGAGGGAGGGGAAGGGGAAAGAAACCGAAGAGACCCGGAAAAAGAAAATTAAGTTTTTCACGCAGGAACGGGTGCTGCAATGAAAGAAACTGGAAACGGGAAATGTACTCGGACAGTCAGGGGGGAACGGCCGAGACGTGGATGTGCCGGAATCTGGGTCGTTGTCGAAGAAAATGTATTTCTGAGGCAAAGGGGGGAAATTCATGATAGAGTGAGGGGTGACACGAAAGGAGAAAAGCGAGATGCGTGGAAAAGGTCTTTTGGCCAAAGGGAATTCTCCGGTCATACCACACCCGACTTACGGAGATCAACGGGCTACACCATGGGCTAGGGGGGCTTGGGGGGAGGGGAAAAAAGTAGAAATTCAAGGGAGGTTCTTCTATTAATTCAGAATAAGTACTTCGGTCCCGACAAGGGGGAAAGAGCCCGGGGGGAAGACGTATACGCCTCGGGGAAAAACAGATGAAAGGGGGGGGGAGAAAACGGGGAAAAGAGAAAGGGTGATCCACCGGTGAGCCGGTGAGGCAAACAAATGTAAGAAGAACGTTCGGAAAGACAAAGAGAAACGGGCAAATGTTGATTCGCTCCTACAAGAAGGCTGCATCCTAAAACAAGAGTGAGGAAGGTGCCTAAACAAAGCGCCGACTTTGAGTTACAAAAAATTCGGCCGATGCCTCAAACATGGTTCTCCGGTCCACTGAGGCGATTTTCGGAGTGACTAAATGAAGAAGAGCTGGAGAAAAAGCATGGCCGTACCCCCTTTTTTAGGGGATAAAATGACAAGGAGATAAACTAGGTGGTCAGGAAGAAATTTCGTTTCTCTAAAGAGCTTTCAGAAGTGGAGCGGGCATGGGAAAAGGGAATGGGGGGGGGGGGAAAGGACCTCGGCACCGACCAACAGGATCAACTTGAAAGAGTCAGCATCGGGAAAGTAAGGGCCTTGAGACCAACCTTAAAAATCGGTCTTGCAATAACTTACTTTTCACCTCCGTTGTGTGGTGGGGTCTTTTTGATGTGGTCTGGAGACTCCAAAAAAATGGGAAGTCCACGATATATACGAGGCGCGAAAACGACAAGGGATTCTTGGCCCGGGGGCCAAGAAAATTCGGGAGGTGAAGTTTCCGGATAAATCTCCAAGTGAGTCTGGATGAGGGGGACCTGAGAAGTCCATCTCGTCATAAATTCCGAAAGGGAAACGCACAGGGGTCGGGAAAGAACGTGAAACATCCGGGGAACCTTTGAAAGAAGAAAATCCACTTTACCAAGCCCTAATGGTGCGTCCAAAATGCTTCGGTCGCTTAA